>Ga0256799_1000364_pt1 | contig 11196 bp, 5 predicted proteins | sample MC6MC0950MT_FD_190207 | JGI IMG/M metagenome (GOLD analysis project Ga0256799, IMG submission 190207) | Metatranscriptome of enriched soil aggregate microbial communities from Iowa State University, Ames, United States - MC6-MC0950-MT... | ecosystem: Environmental > Terrestrial > Soil >... | reverse complement strand
GGCCACCGCATCCACGGCGGGACGCAGTGAGCGACCCCATCCACGCACCTGCGCATCGTCGGAGGCCGCACACGCGCTCGCCAGCCGGACGAGCCAGGCCCAGCCGTAGGGACGCTCCCATCCCGGATGCGACCGCAGGTAATCGACCTCCACCGCCAGTGCGGACTCGGTCAGATTCGCCCCCAGCACTGCACGCAATCGCGCAGCCTGTTCCGGCTCGAGGCCGTACCCGAGAAGTGAGACACCGAGCCAGTGCATGTGGACGCACGAGTGCCAGTCGAACGACGTTGCGAACGACGGATGCAGCTCCTTGGGCGTGCGCGCGGCATCCGCGTCATCGAGGGCGACGTGGTGTGCTGCATACGGATAGTCGCGTGCGAGGTTGTCGAGCACGATCTCCGCGTAGACAGGCGCCAGTGCTGCGCGCCGATCCGACACCGGTTACGCAGCCCCGTCGAACATCGAGGTGACCGAGCCGTCGGTGAACACCTGCTGGATCGCGTTCGCGAGCAGAGGCGCGATCGGCAGGATGGTCAGCTTCTCGAAGCGTTTGTGCTCGGGCAGCGGCAGAGTGTCGGTGACGACGACCGAATCGATGAAGTCGCTCTGCAGCAGTTCCACCGCCGGATCGCTGAAGACCGCGTGGGTGGCCGCGACGACGACTCCGAGTGCGCCGTTGGCTTTGAGCGCCTCTGCGGCCTTCACGATCGTGCGGCCCGTGTCGATGAGATCGTCGACGAGCAGACACACGCGTCCGCTGACATCCCCGACGATCTCATGAACGGAGACCTGGTTCGGGACCAGCGGGTCGCGTCGCTTGTGGATGATCGCCAGGGGGACACCGAGCTTGTCGCTCCAGTTGTCGGCGACGCGCACCCGCCCCATATCGGGCGATACGACCGTCAAGGTCGACGCGTCGAGCTCTTTGCGCATGTGCTCCATGAGCACGGGCATGGCGAACAGATGATCGACCGGTCCGTCGAAGAAGCCCTGGATCTGCGCGGCGTGGAGGTCGACGGACATGATGCGGTCCGCCCCGGCGGCCTTGAAGAGATCGGCGACCAGTCGGGCCGAGATCGGCTCACGGCCGCGACCCTTCTTGTCCTGACGCGCATAGGGATAGAACGGCGCCACGACCGTGATGCGCTTCGCCGACGCACGCTTCAACGCGTCGACCATGATGAGCTGCTCCATGAGCCACTCGTTGATCGGGGAGGTGTGCGACTGGATGACGAAAGCGTCGGAACCTCGGACGCTCTCATCGAACCGGGCGTAGATCTCACCGTTCGCGAAGGTTCTCGAATCGGTCGGCACGAGCTCGCTGCCGAGTTCTTCGGCGATCTGCTCGGCGAGAGCGGGATGCGCACGCCCCGAAATCAGAACCAGTCGTTTCTGCCCGGTCGTGGTTATCCCTGACACTTACTCTCCGCTCTTTTCCGCAGCTTTGGCGGCGTTGTCCGCAGCTTTGGCGGCGTCGGTGCCGGGTCGCTTCTCTGCGACCCAACCTTCGATGTTGCGTTGCGGAGCCACCGTGAGGGCGAGGGCACCGGCTGGAACGTCCTTTCGGACGATGGTTCCAGCGCCCGTGTACGCTCCGTCACCCATCCTAACCGGGGCGACGAACACCGTGTTGGTGCTCGCCCGAACATGCGACCCGATCTCGGTGCGGTGCTTGTTGACGCCGTCGTAGTTCGCCGTGATCACCCCGGCGCCGAGGTTGGTCTTCTCGCCGACCTCCGCGTCGCCGACATAGTTGAAGTGTGCCAGTTTGGTGCCGGCCCCGATGGTGGCGTTCTTGGTCTCCACGAAGGTTCCGATCTTGCCCGCCTCGCCGAGGACGGTTCCCGGTCGAAGGTAGGCGAAGGGTCCGACGGTCGATCCGGCGCCGATCACCGCGAGAGTCGCGTCGGTGCGTTTGACCGTCGCCCCCTCTCCGATCTCGCAGTCGAGCAGGGTGGTGTCCGGCCCGATCGTCGCACCGGACTCGACGACGGTCGCTCCGCGGATCTGCGTGCCCGGAAGGATCGTGACATCCGGGGACAGCTTCGCCTTCACGTCGATCCACGTGGTCGCCGGGTCCTGCACCGTGACACCGGCCAGCTGCCAGGTACGCACGAGAAGCGCGTTGAGCTTCGCCGCCGCGTCGCTCAGCTGCGCGCGATCGTTGATCCCCTCCACGAGCCAGGACTCGCTCACGGGCAGGGCGTCGACATCGAATCCCGCCTGTCGGAGCAGCCCGATCACATCCGTGAGGTACTTCTCCCCTTGGGCGTTGTCGGTGGTCAGCGCGGCGAGCTGGTCACGAAGTTGAGCAAGACCGAACAGGTAGATGCCCGCGTTGATCTCGCCGATCTCGCGTTCCCGCTCGGTCGCATCCTTGTGCTCCACGATGCGGTCGAGGTGTCCGGCCGGAGTGCGAACGATGCGGCCGTAACCCGTCGCGTCGTCCGGGAAGGACGACAGGATCGTGGCTGCCGCCGAACCCGCGCGGTGCTGAGCGATCAGTCCGCGAAGCGTCTCGGCGTCGAGAAGCGGAACGTCGCCGTTCACGACGAGAACGTCCCCCGAGAAATCGGCCGGAAGCGCTGCGACCGCGAGTTCCACCGCGCGTCCGGTGCCCGCGATCTCGTCCTGATCGACGATCACGCTCTCGGGCATGTCCACCGAGATGACATCGACGAGCCGATCGCGCTCGTGCCTCACGACCGAGACCACGTGCGCCGCGTCGAGCTCCTTCGCGGTCGCGAGCACGTGCGCGATGATCGGGAGCCCGCCCAGCGGATGCAGGAGTTTGGGTGTCGCGGACTTCATCCGCGTTCCCTGTCCCGCTGCGAGTATCACGATGGCGAGGTTCTGGTCGGTCATGCGTCTCCCCGGGGTCGGCGGGCGGGTGGGCTCCGCCTCCAGGACTCGAACCTAGACCTAACAGCTCCAAAGGCTGTCGTGCTGCCATTACACCAAGGCGGAACGCGAGGACGATCGCTCGAACGCGCACAAGACAGTTTGCCAGACCATCCGGCATCGCCCGACGAAATAGCATGTGCGTATGCCTGACGCACGCATCCCGGACGCCCACGACGAGGTCGACCGCATCGTCGATTCGTGGTTGCGCGAGCGTCCCGACCTGGACTTCTCACCATTGCAGGTGCTCTCCCGCGTGGCGCGTCTGGCACGTCACCTCGACAGGGCCCGCCGCACGGCGTTCGATCGCTCCGACCTCGAGTCGTGGGAGTTCGACGTGCTGGCCGCCCTCCGTCGCGCAGGCGCGCCATACCAGCTGAGCCCCAAGGCGCTTCTGCAGCAGACGCTCGTGTCGAGCGGAACGATGACGAACCGCATCGACCGGCTCGTGGCCCGCGGACTCGTCGAGCGTCGAACCGATCCGAACGACGGCCGGGGCATCCTGGTGCAGATGACCGGACAGGGGCTCACCAGGGTCGACGCGGCCATCACCCGGCTGGTCGACGCCGAGTCCGAGCTGCTCGCATCCCTGTCGCCCGTCGATCAGGAACGGCTCGCGATCCTGCTGCGCAAGCTGAGTCTCGATTTCGACGAGGAGTCCTGACGCCGGGCGTGCACCGACTCCGGGGCGGCCACTCACCCTGGGAGGAGCATGACTCTGTGAGGAGCGTGACTCTGGGAGGAGTCGCAGGATGCGACGCACCACACAGGCGGATCAATGCGCTCTCCCAGGTCTCTGTTACCCGCCTCACATAAAATCGCAGCGATGAGACTCTCCCGCCTGAAACGCCTGCCGTCCCGCGTCAAGCGCGCCGCACGGTACGAGATCCACGCGCACTGGCGTCGACAGCCGATCGTCACCGGATCCGTCTTCTACGAATCGTTCTCCGGCAACGGGATGCTCGACAACCCCGAGGCGATCTTCCGAGAGCTGCTCGCATCCCCCGACCTCTCGCACCTCACCCACATCTGGACGCTCACCGACCTGCACCAGTACCGGGCCGCGGTGGAGGAGTTCGCCGACGATCCCCGAGTGACGTTCGTGCGCCACGGTTCGCCCGCCTACTATCGCGCGCTGGCCACGAGCCAGTACCTCGTCAACAACGCGACCTTCCCACCCGACTTCAGCAAACGCGACGGGCAGACGTACCTCAACACCTGGCACGGCACCCCGCTCAAGCGCATGGGATACGACATCGAAGACGGTGCGCTCGCCACGGCGAACATCGTGCGCAACATGGTCGCCGCCGACTACCTGCTCGCCGCGAACCCGTTCATGGCCGACCAGATGTACGAGACCGCGTACAAGTTGAAGGGCGTGTATCGCGGCGCCATCGTCGAAGAGGGCTATCCCCGCATCGACAGGCAGTTCCTCGATGAGAGCCGGCGCGAAGACGCCCGACGCAGACTCGTGGATGCGGGCATCCCGATCGGCGACCGCAAGATCATCCTGTATGCACCCACCTGGAAAGGTGCGTCGTTCGGACGCCCGACCGACGATCTCGACCAGATCCTCGAGCACATCGCCGCCATCGAGGAAAGGATCGACACCAGCCGTTACGCGATCCTGCTGAAGACGCATCAGTCGGTGCACAGCCTCGCCGAGCATCGACCCGACCTTCAGCGCATCCTCGTGCCGAACGAGATACCCACCAACGTCGTCCTGGGCGTCACCGATCTCTTGATCACCGACTACTCCAGCATCTTCTTCGACTTCTTGCAGACAGGGCGTCCGATCCTGTTCTTCACGCCCGATCTGGCCGACTACGCGGGAACCCGCGGACTGTACTTCGAGCCCGACGAGTGGCCCGGCCCGGTGCATCAGTCGGCTCGAGCGCTCGGCGACGAGATCGCCCGGATCGCCGATGCCGGTGACGCACTGCCGACCGAGTCGCGCGAGCGGTATCTCGACATGCAGCGCAGGTTCACCCCGCACGACGACGGCCGTGCGTCCGCGCGGATCGTCGATATCGTGTTCCGCGGGGTCCGAGACGGTTATCGCCTGCGCACCGGCCTGGACGAGGACGGACGCGCGTCGATCCTCCTCTACCTCGGTGGGATGCGTCCGAACGGCATCACGACATCGGCCCTGAATCTCCTCAACAACATCGATCACACGCGTTTCGATGTCTCCGCATTCTTCGCCCAGAGCCGGTCGCGTGTCACGGTGGCCAAGCAGAAGCAGATCAATCCAGCCGTTCGCCAATTCCCCCGTGTCGGCGGAATGAACGGAGCCAAGCTGCGTCATCTCGCCCGTCATCTCGACTTCCGCCGCGGTCGCATCGCCGAACACCGGAGCATCCCGTCCCAGAACCGACTGTGGGAGGACGAGTGGACACGATGCTTCGGCGACAGCAGGTTCGACTACGTGGTCGACTTCTCCGGATACGGACCCTTCTGGTCGACCCTTCTCCTTCACTCCCCCGACGCCCAGCGCTCCATCTGGCTGCACAACGACCTCGCCTCGGACGCCCACCGCGAGGTCGGCGGCCAGAAGAAGATGCTCCACAGCCTCACCCAGGTGTTCACCCTCTACGAGCAGTTCGATCACCTCGTCTCGGTCTCACCGACCCTGTCGGCGATCAACCGTGCCGGACTCGCCGAGTACGCGGACCAGAAGAAGTTCATCTCCGCACTCAACACGGTGGACGCGGAACACATCCTCGAGAACGCCCGGGCCGATCTGCACGAGATCACGTTCGACGAAGAGACGGGCACCAATCCGGAATGGGCGGAAGCACTCCTCGCGCCCGATGACGACGCGACCACCTTCGTCTGCGTCGGACGCCTCTCACCCGAGAAGAACCACGCTCGGCTCATCCGGGCATTTGCCGAGGTACACGCATCCGATCCCGCGACCAGGCTGGTGATCGTGGGATCCGGTCCGCTCGCCGACGACCTGCAGCGACTCATCGACTCGCTCGGACTGGAGCACGCGGCCTACCTCACCGGGATGCAACGCAATCCTCACGCAGTGATGGCCCACGCGGACTGCTTCGTGCTCTCGAGCGACTACGAAGGCCAGCCGATGGTCATCCTCGAGGCGCTCGTGCTCGGACTCCCGATCGTCACGGTCGAGTTCGCGTCGGCGAAGAACGCGCTGCCGGCAGGATCGGGTCTCGTCGTTCCGCAGTCGGACGACGGGGTGGCAGAGGGGATGCGAGCGTTCCTTCGCGGTGAGGTGCCAGCCAGCGCGTTCGACTACGTCGCCTACAACCGCAAAGCCGTCGAACAGTTCTATCGGGCCATCGGCGCAGGCGGCGACGAGGCGGACGACGTGGCGTCGCAGGCCGGCGTCAGCGAACTCACGCGGTCAGCACGCACCGAGATCTTGCCGTCGGACAGCGAGAGCGTCACGTCGGACTAAGCGGCGTCAGGCCTCAGCTCTCCACCTGCTCCGATAGTTCCAGCCACCGCGTCTCGAGTGCCGCGATCTCATCCTCGAGCGCGCGCACCTCGTCTGTAATGGTGCCGATGCCCACATAGTCGCTCTGGTCGTGCTCCGCGAGGCGCTCGTGTTTGGCAGCGACCTGATCGGCCAGCTTCGCGAGCCGTCGATCGATCGCCGCGACCTCCTTCTGGGCGTTCCTCAGATCCGCGCCGCTGAGCGAGGGCAGCGAGGTTGATGCGCCTGCCGACACAGAACCGGACGGGCTCGCGTCCGCGACCAGCGCCGGCGCTCCGCCCTCCGCCGACGATCCCTGTGCACGGCGCAGCTGCAGGTACTGGTCGACACCGCCGGGGAGGTGTCTGAGCGCCGCATCCATCACCGCGTACTGCTGATCGGTGACGCGTTCGATCAGATAGCGGTCGTGAGAGACCACGATGAGCGTTCCCGGCCACGAGTCGAGGAGGTCCTCCATGGCGGCGAGCATGTCGGTGTCGAGGTCGTTCGTCGGCTCGTCGAGAATGAGCACGTTCGGTTCGTCGAGCAGGATCAGCAGCAGCTGGAGGCGACGCTTCTGACCACCCGACAGATCTTTCACCGGCGTCGAGAGCTGGGCATTGGTGAAGCCCAGACGTTCGAGGAGCTGCCCGGGCGTCATCTCCTTGCCGCCGGCCAGATACGTGGTGCGCTTGTCGGCGATGACCGCGCTGACACGATCGTTCATGACCGCGTCGAGTTCGGAGAGCTGCTGCGTGAGGGTGGCGATCTTCACCGTCTTGCCGCGTTTCACGCGTCCCGCCGTCGGCTGCAGCGTGCCGGAGATCAGATTCAGCAGCGTGGACTTGCCCGCACCGTTGACACCCAGGATGCCCGTGCGCTCGCCGGGGGCGATGCGCCACTCGATGTCGTGGAGCACGGTGCGGTGGGTCGGCGCCTCGTCCGCGGCGCCGTCGCTCGCGCCCCGCACCGGGAAGACCATCGAGACATCGAGGAGGTCGACGACATCCTTACCGAGACGCGCGGTGGCCATCTGACTCAACTCGACGGTGTCCCGGGGCGGCGGCTCGTTCTCGATCAGCTCGTAGGCGGCATCCATGCGGAACTTCGGTTTCGACGTTCGTGCCGGAGCCCCGCGACGCAGCCAGGCGAGTTCCTTGCGCATGAGGTTCTGCCGCTTGTTCTCCACCACAGCGGCCATCCTGTCGCGCTCGACGCGCTGCAGGATGTACGCGGCGTAACCACCCTCGAAAGGCTCGATCAGCTGATCGTGCACCTCCCACGTCGCCGTCGACACCTCATCGAGGAACCACCTGTCGTGGGTCACCACGACCAGTCCGCCCGACCCCGCCGGCCAGCGCTTCTTCAAGTGGGCGGCAAGCCACGCGACGCCCTCGATGTCGAGATGGTTGGTCGGTTCGTCGAGGAAGAGGATGTCGTGGTCGCCGACGAGGAGAGCCGCAAGGGCCACCCGCCGCCGCTGGCCTCCGGAGAGATCACGGACCCTCGCATCCCAGCGGATGTCGGAGACGAGTCCGCCGAGAACGTCGCGCACGCGCGCATCCCCCGCCCAGACATGCTCGTCCGTCTCGCCGACGATCGTTTCGCCGACCGTGAGCTGCGGATCGAGTTCGTCGCCCTGATCGAGCATGCCGACCGTGACGTTGCGGCGACGGGTGACGCGTCCGGAATCCGGTTCGATCCGTCCGGCCAGCAACGACAGAAGGGTGGACTTGCCGTCGCCGTTGCGCCCGACCACACCGATACGGTCGCCCTCGTTGATGCCTGTGGTCACGCTGTCGAAAATGACGCGCGTCGGGTATTCGAGGTGCAGCGATTCAGCGCCGAGAAGGTGTGCCATGAGAGCCTCCAGCCTACCGGGCGACGATCCGGGCCGACTCCGCGGCGTGGGCCTTCAGCGGCGGCGCACATGCGCGCATCCACCCCCAGGACGGGGTGCTTGTCAACGTGCGCCGATGTGCGAAGATCGGGACACCGGTCGATGTTCGTACCGCCCGCGACCTCGACCGGTCAGGATGGGGATGTGTCGTGACCGAGACCGCCGCGGCGCAGTCGACGCCGCTCCTCTTCGGCCGGGATGCCGCTCGTGAGACGCTGCTGCTCGTCGCGCGCCGAGCGCTCAGCCAGGGCGGTTCCGTGCTGGTCACCGGTGAAGCAGGTCTCGGCAAGACCGCGCTTCTCGCAGACACCGTCGACCGTCTCGACGGCTGGACGGTGCTCAGGGTGAACGCGGACTCGTTCGAATCCGACCTCAGCTACGCCACCGTCGAACACCTGGTCCGACGCATCAACGCGCTGAAAGGCCGGAAGACCGCGGCGGACGCCCGCCTGCGTCCCCCGGCCCCGACCGAGGAGCCGATCGCCGTCGGACGTGAGCTGCTCGACGCGATCGACGGCATCGCGACCCCCGTCTGCCTGATCATCGACGACGCGCAATGGGTGGACGAGGCGTCGGCCAGGGCGCTCCGTTTCGTCGTACGCCGCCTGTCGGATCACGCGTTCCTCTTCGTTGCCGCCACCCGACCGGTCGCCAACAGCGTGGTCTCGCTGTTCGACGATGTCGCCGGCAGCACGGTCAACCATGCCCGGATCGAGCTCGGCCCCTTTACTGTCGGCGACACCCAAGAGCTGGCCCAGCACATCCTCGGACACGCGATCTCACGACGCACCGCCACACGGCTCACGGATGCGACACAGGGATCCCCTCTCCTGCTGAGCGTTCTCCTCGGTCAGCTGCGCGCGACCTTCTCGGAAGCACTGCATCCCGCCGGGTGGGACCTCCCCGCTGCAGCGATCACACCGCTCTCCACGGTGATCTCATCCGCACTCGAAGGCGCGGATGCCGCCGTGCGCGAAACCGCCGAGATCGTCGCCGTGCTGCGCGATCCGATCCCCATCGCACTGTTCGGAACGATCGCGAGCCGCCTCGGCGTGCACGTGGATGTCGACGGCGCCATCGCCCGAGGGCTCGTCCGCTCGATCGAGCAGGATGCGGTCGTGTGGGTCGAACCCACGCACGCGATCCTCGCGGACGTTCTCTCCGAAGGGCTGCCGCTTCAGCGACGTGTCGAGATCCATCGTGTCGCCGCCGGCGTGCTCACCGGGCACCGCGCGCTGCGTCATCGGGTCGAAGCCGCGGACACGGCGGATCCGACCCTCGTCGCCGAACTGCTCGCCGCCAGCCTTCAGGCCGCCGACAGCAACCAAGCCGATCAAGCCATGAGCTACGCGCGCTCGGCGGTCCACCTCGCCTCCCCCGGTGCCGAACATGAGCGAGCACTGCTCGAGATCGGACTCCTCGCGCTGCGCAGCCGGATGCACGAACGCATCTTCGACCTCGCACCCTCCATCGAGGCGCTGCCCCCGACGCCCGTACGCGACGCGGTGCTGCTCGAACTGCGAACGCTGACCGGAGACATCCCCGGTGCCCTGTCTCTCGCACTGGCGCTCGAGAGCTCCACGGGAACGGCACCGGAAGAACGGGTGATCCGAGCACACGTCGCCGAAGCCATCCCCAAAGTGCTCATGGCCACGCGCGACTTCGCGGGTGTGTTCGACCACCTCGACATCGGTCGACGGCACATCGAGGAAGCTCCAACCGATCCGCTCGAACTCTCGGATCCCGCCCTCCGTTGGCTCGTGCAGCCGAAAGACGATCTGCTGCGACTGCTCGGATGGGCACTCACCGCAGCCGGACACGCGCGGCGCGAACTCGTCGCTCCCCTGATCCAAGAACTCGACGTGCTCCTCGACGAGACGGAATCGTCCGCCGCCGTCGATGCCCTCGTCACCCGCGCACGCGTGTTCATCCTGGCCGGTGACGTGCGCCGGGCACGAACAGATCTCGCCCGTGCCGCCGTTCTGATGCGCACCATGCCGACGAGCTGGACCGCCGGATTCGCCCGCACAATCTACGCGCACACCCTCTTCCTCGTCGGCGAATGGGACGAATCCGTCACGCTCGCCGACGCGGCCGTCGCCCTGTCGCTCGATGAGACAGACCTCTCGGGCTGGCCGATCGCGCTCAACGTCTCAGCTCTCGTACGAGCGGGGCGAGGAGAAGCCGCGGCGGTGCAGAATCGGCTCGACTCGGCCTCACGCGCGCGCTTGAGCATCGCCGGATCGTACGACAGCGACATCCCCCACATCGCTCGGGCCGAGCTCGCACGAGCGCTCGGACGTCCGCAGGAACAGCTCGCCGCCACCGACCTCGCCGAGACGGAGGCGACCGGGGCATCCACCCTCGGCTGGCTGACGTACCGCATCGATGCCCTCGCGGCACTCGGCCGAGCCGAGGAGGCGCGCGCCGCTCTCGCCGGCTGCACCGATCCACGTCGACTGTGGCGGCCGTACTACGGCTCTCTGACCTGGCTCGAAGGCAGGGTGCTCGAGGTCGAGGGCGACCAGACCGGTGCCGCAGCCGCGTACACCGCCGCCGTTGCGGAAGCGGAAGCCGCACTCTTCCCGTTCCCCCGCGCCGTCGCCGCTCTCGACGCCGGACGCACGCTGATCGGTGTCGGTGGCGACCACGAACGCGCGCGATCCCTCGTCGAGGATGCGGCCGAGACCTTCCGACGTCTCGGAGCTGCAAGCTACCTGGCGCGGTGCACCCGACTCCTGGAGGACCTCGCACTCGGGGCGCAGCCGAAAACGGATGCGACTGTCGAACGAGCCGATCCGTTCGCACCCCTCACCACGAGAGAACGCCAGGTCGCGCACGCGATCGCCGCCGGGATGACCAACAAGGAGATCGCCGAACGGCTCTACGTCTCGGTCACCACCGTGAACTTCCACGTGCGGAACATCCTCGCGAAACTCGAACTCTCGTC
>Ga0256799_1000363_pt1 | contig 11224 bp, 8 predicted proteins | sample MC6MC0950MT_FD_190207 | JGI IMG/M metagenome (GOLD analysis project Ga0256799, IMG submission 190207) | Metatranscriptome of enriched soil aggregate microbial communities from Iowa State University, Ames, United States - MC6-MC0950-MT... | ecosystem: Environmental > Terrestrial > Soil >... | reverse complement strand
CGGAGACTGGCGACGTGTGTCGCCCAAGTACGTCGTCGTGGTGATCGTCGGGGCCGTCGTCTCCGGTGTCATCGCGGCGGCAGCCGCGACCTTCTTCTGGCTCGTGGTGCGCTGGGACTGGGGATGGGCCCTGCTCGCTGCCGTGGTGGTGGCCACCGTGATCGGCTTGGTCATCGCGCCCAGGCGTGCGCGTTCCATCGGCTACATGATGCGGGAAGACGACCTGCTCTTCCGCCGCGGGATCATGTTCCAGCGTTTCGTCTCGGTTCCGTACGGCAGGATGCAGCTCATCGACATCAACCGCGGACCCGTGGGCCGAGCGCTCGGTCTCGCCGACCTCAAGTTCGTGACGGCCGCCGCGTCGACCGGCGTGGTCATCCCCGGACTGAAAGAGGCCGACGCCGCCGAACTGCGCGACCGGCTCGTGGAGCTGGCGGAGAGCAGACGGGCCGGCCTGTGAGCAGGCTTCCCGGTGGACCGCTCACCCCGGCGGAGCGCGCCGCGGAACGGTTCACCGACGGCGAGTGGCACCGCCTGCACCCCGCAACGCCCCTCCTGCGGGGAGGAATCGTCTTCGTCGCCGTCCTGGGTTTCGTGCTCTCGAACCTGCGCGAACGCATCGTCGGATTCTTCGTCGGCGCGCCCGACTACGGCGGCGACCCACTCGATCAGATCTACGACCGAGGCTGGGAGGGATGGGCGCTGCTCGCGGTCGCGGTGGTGCTGATCCTCTGCATCGGAGCGTTCTACCTGTCGTGGCGGATGCACACATTCCGTATCACCGGAGACGCTGTCGAGGTGCGCAGCGGCATCCTCTTCCGCACTCAGCGCAAGGGACGTCTGGATCGCATCCAGGGCATCAATGTGCAGCGGCCGTTGCTGGCACGCATCTTCGGGGCTGCGAAGCTCGACATCGCGGTGGCGGGACACGACGCCAACGTGCAGCTCTCGTACCTGGGCTCGTCCCTCGCCGACGGACTTCGTGCGGATGTGCTGAGACTCGCGTCCGGCGTCAAGGCGGCCGAGCAGGAGGCCGCGGAGCCGGGGATGTCCGAGTCGGGGCTGCCCGAGTCGGCACCCGGCGTCTCCGGACTCGTGAACCGGCGTGTGAACGAGTTTCTGGCACCCGAGCTCGATCCGAACCTTGCGCCGCCTCAGTCGGTCGTGAAGATCCCGCCTCTGAGACTGTTCGGCTCTCTCGTGCTCAGCGGGTTCACCGTCTTCCTGGTCATCGTCGTCGTGCTGCTCATCATCGGCGCATCGACCGGCCGACTCTGGCTGCTCTTCATCGTTCTGCCTGGACTGCTCGGATCCGCCAGCTTCTACGTGAACCGCTTCACCAAATCACTTCGCTACTCGATCGCGGGCACCCCGGACGGCGTGCGCGTCGGCTACGGACTGCTCACCACGAGCAACGAGACGCTGCCGCCTGGCCGCATCCACGCCGTCGAGGTGCTGCAGCCGCTGATGTGGCGGCCGTTCGGCTGGTGGCAGATCCGGATCGATACGGCGGGACACACCAGCGAAAAGGGTGCGGCCGGCCAGGCCGCGACAACCATCCTCCCGGTCGGCGATGCGACGGATGTCTCCCGGGTGCTCTCGCTCGTGCTTCCCGGGTTCGTCACCGAACAGCACCGATCGGTGATCGAAGCGGGCATGACGTCGCGGGGCCGCGACTTCTTCGTCGGCAGCCCGCGGCGAGCCGCCTGGATCCGTCCCTTCTCATGGAAGCGAACGGGATACACCATTCTCGACGGCGTCATTCTTCTGCGACGCGGTGCGGTCTGGCGAAGCCTCTCGATCGTGCCATTGGCCCGGCTCCAGAGCCTTGAGATCGAACAGGGACCGCTCGACCGGATGCTCGGCCTCGCCTCCACGAGACTGCACACGGTCTCCGGTCCCGTGCGACCCCGGCTACCGGGTGTCGACAGCGTGCACAGCGCCGAGCTCTTCGAGACCGTGGCCGCGGGAGCCGTCGCGTCGGCGCGATCGGACACCAGTCATCGCTGGGCGGCCGCGCCGCCGGTCAGCCCGCACCTCGACCCGGAAGGACAGAGCCACTGATGGAACGTTCAGGACGGCTGGGCCTCGGAATCGTCGGCGCGGGCCGCGTCGGACCGACCCTCGGCGCAGCGTTGGCCGGTGCAGGTCACGCGATCGTCGGCATCTCGGCCGTGTCTGAGGCGAGCCGTGAGCGAGCGGAGGCGATGCTGCCCGGCGTCCTCATCCTCGACGTCCCGCTGGTCGTGGAACGCAGCGAGCTGGTGATCCTCGCCGTTCCGGATGCGGAGCTCCCCGGACTCGTCGCTGGGCTCGCCGCCACGGGCACCTGGCAGCCCGGTCAGATCGTGATGCACACCGCTCCGGGCTACGGAGTCGGCGTGCTCGCACCCGCGGCCGCCGCCGGCGCGATTCCGCTGGCCGTGCATCCGGCGCTCGAGTTCACGGGCACCAGCCTCGACCTGGCGCGGCTGGCGGAGAGCTACTTCGCGGTCACCGCTCCTGCACCCGTGCTGCCGATCGCTCAAGCTCTGGTCGTCGAGATGGGCGGTGAGCCTGTGGTGGTCGCCGAGGCCGATCGGGCCGCCTACGCCGAGGCCATCGCTACCGCGACCTCGTTCTCGCGAGCGATCGTGGAACAGTCGACCGGAATCCTTCGCGGAATCGGCGTGGACAACGCCGGTCCGTTCCTCAGCTCGCTCGTGCGGTCATCCGTCGACAACGCGCTCACGCGAGGATCCGCTCCCTCGTCGCTGGACATCCCGTCGGTGCTCGACGATCTCGGGGATGCCGGAGACATGGGCGATCTGCACTAGCTTCCGCGGCGAGTAGCCTTGATACCCGGCCGTCTCTGTGAGCGTTCCGCCGGAACGCGCCGGTCGTAGGGGAGCAGATGCCAGACGTCGTCACCACCATCGCCGAGCTGCGTCGTCGCATCGCCGCTGCTCGGGAGCTCGCCGTGCGAGAGGGAAGCTCCGACGCTCCAGCCTCGCGTGTGGTGCTCGTGCCGACCATGGGGGCGTTGCACGAAGGCCACCTCCAGCTCGTGAGCACGGCTCGTGATCTCGGAGGCATCGTGGTCGTCTCCATCTTTGTGAACCCCCTCCAGTTCGGTCCCTCCGAAGACCTCGACAGGTATCCGCGCACGCTCGACGCCGACGTCGCCAAGCTCGATGGCCTTGCCGACCTCGTGTTCGCACCGAGCGGCACGGAGATGTACCCGTCCGGACCGCCCGAGACCCGCGTCGCCGCCGGACCCGTCGCATCCCTGTACGAGGGCGAGGTCCGTCCCGGCCACTTCGACGGCATGCTCACGGTCGTGGCGAAGCTGTTCAACATCGTCCGTCCCGATGTCGCGGTCTTCGGCCAGAAGGATGCGCAGCAGGTGCACCTCGTCGGCCGCATGGTGAGCGACCTGGACCTGCCGGTGACGATCGCGGTCGTCGACACTGTGCGCGAGCCCGACGGTCTGGCGCTCTCGAGTCGCAACCGGTATCTGGAGCACGGCCAGCGCACCGCCGCCGTCGTGCTCTCCCAGGCGCTGGCGGCCGCTGCAGGTGCAGCATCCGAGGGCGCGGATGCCGTGCTCGCCGCGGCTCGCACCGTACTGGATGCCGAGCCAGCCGTTAAGCTGGACTATCTCGTTGTGGTCGATCCGGAGACCTTCCAGGTCGTCGACGACGGGCACCACGGCCCCGCCATCGTGCTCGTCGCCGCGCGTCTGGGCACGACCCGGCTCATCGACAACGAACGCATCACGATCGCCTGACCGGGCGCTCCGCACATCCGGTGCATGCAATCCCCACCCCCTCCCATCACGACCGAAAGACGACAATGACGGACGCGCAGACCACCGAGCCTGAACTCTCCGCTGACGAGATCAGCGAGCAGAAGGCCGTACGCCTGGCCAAGCGCGAACGCCTCATCGCCGAAGCCGAGACACCCGGTGGCGGCGCGTATCCCGTGTCCCTCCCGGTGACCACGACCATCCCTGCTGTGCGCGCGGAGTTCGGCCACCTCCAGGCCGACGAGACCTCCGGCGTGGTGGTCGGGATCGCCGGTCGTGTCGTGCACCTCCGCAACACCGGAAAGCTCTGCTTCGCGGTGCTGCAGTCCGGTGACGGCACGCGCATTCAGGTCATGGTCTCCCTGGCGGCTGTCGGAGAGGAGTCGCTCGCGGCGTGGAAGGAGCTCGTCGACCTCGGCGACCACCTGTTCGTCTCGGGTGAGGTCGTCTCGAGCCGGCGCGGGGAGCTGTCCGTGATGGTGGCCGAGTGGGAGATCGCGGCCAAGGCCATCCTGCCGCTCCCCAACCTGCACTCCGAGCTCAGCGAAGAGACCAGGGTTCGCAACCGCTATCTCGACCTGATCGCGCGCGGCCAGGCTCGCGAGACCGTGCTCAACCGGGCCAAAGCCGTCGCCAGCCTGCGCAAGACCTTCGCCGACCGCGAGTTCGTCGAGGTCGAGACGCCGATGCTGCAGGTGATGCACGGAGGCGCATCCGCTCGTCCGTTCGTCACGCACTCGAACGCGTTCGACGCCGACCTGTACCTGCGCATCGCTCCCGAGCTCTACCTCAAGCGCGCGGTGGTCGGCGGAATCGATCACGTGTTCGAGATCAACCGCAACTTCCGCAACGAGGGCGCCGACTCCACGCATTCGCCCGAGTTCGCGATGCTCGAGGCCTACCAGGCGTACGGAGACTACAACTCGATCGCAGACTTGACGCAGACCCTCATCCAGAACGCGGCGCAGGCGATCTCGGGATCCCACGTCGTCACCTGGGAGGACGGCACCGAGTACGACCTCGGCGGCGAATGGGACCGCATCCGCATGTACGACAGTCTCTCGGATGCGGTCGGTGAGACGATCACCCCGGCCACGCCGATCGAGCGTCTCCGGGAGATCGCGGCGTCGGAAGGCATCGAGATCGAGCACCCCCTGCACGGCAAGTACGTCGAGGAGCTGTGGGAGCACTTCGTCAAGGGATCGCTCACCCGCCCGACGTTCGTGATGGACTTCCCGATCGACACGAGCCCGCTCGTGCGCGCCCACCGGTCGCGCGAGGGTGTCGTCGAGAAATGGGACCTCTACACGCGCGGATTCGAGCTCGCGACCGGTTACTCCGAACTCGTCGACCCCGTTGTGCAGCGCGAGCGCTTCGTCGAGCAGGCGAAGCTCGCGGCGGCCGGCGACGGCGAGGCGATGCGTCTGGACGAGGAGTTCCTGCGCGCGCTCGAATTCGGAATGCCGCCCTCGGGCGGTATGGGCATGGGCATCGACCGGCTGCTGATGGCGCTCACCGGGCTCGGCATTCGCGAGACCATCCTCTTCCCGCTGGTCAAGTAGCCGGGTTCTCAGCCGGGAGCGTTACCATTGGCTCGTTATGAATGACGTCGTCGCAGGTATCGTCTGGTCGCTCGCACCCACCGTGCTCGTGGGGCTGTTGTTCTGGGTGATCATGCGCGCGATCATCCGAGCCGACCGTACCGAGCGCAAGGTCTATTCGCGCATGGAGGCCGAAGAGCGGGCTCGACGCGGTCTTCCCGAGAAGCCGTAGTCGGCGTTCCGCCGTTTCCGCCTGTGCTTCGATACGGTAGCCAGTGACGCGTGTGCCACCGCGCGCGTGACACCGGGCTGACGGAGGGACCGCGCCGATGGATGCAGGCTTCTGGACGCCGCTCATCGTCGGCTTCCTCGTGCTCGCCGATTTCGTGATCCGCGTGATCGCCGTGATCGTCGTGCCCCGCAACCGCAAGCCGACGTCGGCGACGGCCTGGCTGCTCGCGATCTTCCTCATCCCGTACATCGGGGTTCTCTTCTTCCTGCTCATCGGCAGCTACAAGCTTCCGAAGCGCCGTCGCGAGAAGCAGGACGAGATCAACACGTTCATCATCGAGAGCACGGAAGGGATCGAGCGCGTTCGACGCGATCATCCGTGGCCGCCGTGGCTCGAGTCCGTCGTCGAGCTGAACCGCAACCTCGGTGCGATGCCGCTCGTCGGAGGCAACACGGCGACTCTCGACGGCGACTACCAGGACTCGCTGGATTCGATGACCCGCGAGATCGCCAAAGCCAAGCGCTACGTGCACGTCGAGTTCTACATCCTCTCGTGCGACCAGACGACCAAGCCGTTCTTCGACGCCCTCGAAGCGGCCGTGAAGCGCGGTGTGACCGTACGGGTGCTCCTCGACCACATCGCGTCCCTCCGCACCCGGGACTACAAGCACACGATCAGGCGGCTCACGGCGATGGGCGCCAGATGGCAGCTGATGCTTCCCGTGCAGCCCTTCAAGGGCAAGTACCAGCGGCCCGACCTTCGCAATCACCGAAAGCTGCTCATCGTCGACGGCAAAGTCGGGTTCATGGGATCGCAGAACGTGATCGACCGCACCTACAACAAGCGGGGCAACATCAAACGCGGCCTCAAATGGAAAGAACTGATCGTGCGCCTCGAAGGGCCGATCGTCGCCGGTCTCAACGCCATCTTCATCACCGACTGGTACACCGAGACCGACGAGCTTCTGCGCCGTGAAACCGAGCCGATCACCGACGAGATCTCGGACGAGTCGCTGGATGCGCAGGTGGTGCCGAGCGGTCCGGGATTCTCGGGTGAGAACAACCTGAGGCTGTTCCTCGCCCTGCTGTATTACGCGCAGGAGCGCATCGTCATCACGTCTCCGTACTTCGTTCCGGACGAGTCGATGCTCACCGCGATCACGACCGCAACGCAGCGCGGCATCGCCGTCGATCTCTTCGTGTCGGAGATCGGGGATCAGGCGCTGGTCTATCACGCCCAGCGCTCGTACTACGAGGTGCTCCTCAGGGCGGGTGTGCGCATCTGGATGTACAAGAAGCCGTACATCCTGCACGCGAAGCACTTCACGATCGACGACGATGTCGCCGTCATCGGGTCGAGCAACATGGACATGCGTTCGTTCCAGCTCAATGCGGAAGTCTCGCTCATGGTGCGCGGAAAGTCGTTCGTGTCGCAGATGCGCGAGGTCGAAGACGGCTACCGTCGCGACAGCCGCGAGCTCACGCTCGACGAATGGATGCGCCAGCCTCTCCGCTCGACCGTGCTCGACAATCTCGCACGGCTTACCTCAGCTCTGCAGTAGCGCCCACTGAGTAGCGCCGAATCGACCTTCCTGACGTCTCGGAAGGTCGATTTGGCGCGACTCACACGTTCTAGCCGGCGGGCTGAGGTCAGCCGCGCGGCTTGAGGCGCACGGTGGGCAGCTCGGGTGCGGGGAGCGGTGAACCGTCGTAACCCGCGACCTCGCCGAAGCGTCCCCCCGGATCCCCATCGGCGATGACGTCGTCCTGCCAGTCCGCGCGATACCGCACGACGTCGTCATGGCTGCGGCCGATGAAGTTCCACCACATGACGATCTGCTCGCCGAGCGGTCGACCGCCCAGAAGAATGAGACGCGCATCCTCGGCACCGACCACGACATCGACGGATGAGCGTCCGGGGCTCAGGTAGGCGAGATGGGCGCGGGGCACCTCCGTGTCCGCCACGCGCACCTCTCCCGCGTCCACGAGAACGCCGTGCTCGAACGTCTCGTCGAGAGGTATCCGCACCGTGGCTCCGGCGGGCACCAGCAGCTGTGCGCCGACCAGCGGACTGAACACCGTCGCATCCGTGCCGCTGCCGGCGAGCGAGCCGACGAATGCACGCACCTCTGCAGAACCGATCCGGGTGGGGACGGGGACGTGGTGTTCGAAGAACGGCGCCGTGTCTCGGGATGCGGACGGCAGCGCCACCCACAGCTGCACGCCGTGAAGCACCCGGGTGGCCTCCGTCGAGACCTCCGAATGGCTGATGCCGTGACCTGCGGTCATGAGGTTCAGCTCACCGGGACGCACCATCGCGTGACTGCCGACGCTGTCCCTGTGCTCGATCTCGCCGGAGAAGAGCCAGCTCACCGTCTGAAGCCCCGTGTGCGGATGCGGAGGCACGCGCATCCCGCCGCTCGCCGACACGTCGTCGGGACCGTAGTGGTCGACGAAGCACCATCCGCCGATGAGGGAGCGGCGACGCTGCGGGAGCGTGCGTCGCACCGTCGTCGCACGAGGTCCGCCGAGAGGGACGTTGCGCGGCTCGAGGATCTCGACCACTTCCGGATCGAGCACGGCGGTGTCCGTCGCCACGGCTCCGGCCCCGCCGACGAACTCGGCCGGATCGCGTTCCAGGTTGCTCACACGTGCATCCTAGAACGCCCCCAGCCGACTCGGCGGGGGACTTTCTAGAATGGGATCGTGCCCCGATCCTCTGCGTCCCGCGTCCTGCCGTTCGACCGAGCACGCGTGTCGTTCGCCGCCGCCGGAACAGTGCTGCTGGCGCTCGCTCTCACCGGATGCAGTGCCGCGCAGCACAAGCCCGTCGACCAGTACAAGGGCGAGCCCAAGGGTGTCGAGGCACCGGCGAGCAGCGCGGGCGGAGCCGCCTACGCGGTGTGGATGCAGCAGGGCGAACGGTTCGCCATCGCCCTCTACGGCAGCTCCACGTGTCCACCCAAGATCGCATCGGTGTCGGTGGTCGCGAGCAATCAGCTGAAGGCCACTCTGGAGCCCGCGCCCGGCGGCATCTGCACACGCGACTACGTTCCCTTCACCAACGTCTTCGACACACCGAGCGGCATCACCACGACGTCGGATGTCAGCATCGACCTTCCCGACGCCACCCTCACGCTTCCCGGGCTGCCCGGCTGACGCGGCGCGCGATCCCGTCACCAGCCTGAGAAGACGGTGCAACCGTCACGCCCACGGCGAACAGGGGCAGATTCGGGGGGACCGGGTGGTTACTCTCTTTGTATCGATGCCACCCCTGCAACGGCATCGGAGGAGTAGACATGTTCGAGAGATTCACCGACCGAGCCCGCCGGGTCGTCGTCTTGGCCCAAGAAGAAGCCAAGATGCTGAACCACAACTACATCGGCACCGAGCACATCCTGCTCGGCCTCATCCACGAGGGCGAGGGTGTCGCCGCTAAAGCGCTTGAGTCGCTCGGCATCTCGCTGGATGCCGTTCGCGAGCAGGTGCAAGACATCATCGGTCAGGGTCAGCAGCAGCCGACCGGCCACATCCCCTTCACCCCGCGCGCCAAGAAGGTGCTCGAGCTCTCCCTTCGTGAGGCTCTGCAGCTCGGCCACAACTACATCGGCACCGAGCACATCCTGCTCGGCCTGATCCGCGAGGGCGAAGGCGTCGCCGCACAGGTGCTCGTCAAGCTCGGCGCAGATCTCAACCGCGTTCGCCAGCAGGTCATCCAGCTCCTCAGCGGATACCAGGGCAAGGAGCAGGTTCAGGTCGGCGGCAACGATCAGGCGACCGCGCAGGCCGGCAGCCAGATCCTCGACCAGTTCGGACGCAACCTCACGCAGGCGGCTCGCGACAACAAGCTCGACCCCGTGATCGGCCGTGAGAAGGAGATCGAGCGGGTCATGCAGATCCTCTCCCGCCGCTCCAAGAACAACCCCGTTCTCATCGGTGAGCCCGGCGTCGGAAAGACCGCCGTGGTCGAGGGACTCGCCCAGGCGATCGTGCGTGGAGACGTTCCGGAGACGCTGAAGGACAAGCAGCTCTACACGCTCGACCTCGGATCCCTCATCGCCGGCTCCCGCTACCGCGGTGACTTCGAAGAGCGACTGAAGAAGGTCACCAAGGAGATCCGCACCCGCGGTGACATCATCACGTTCATCGACGAGATCCACACCCTGGTCGGTGCCGGTGCCGCAGAGGGCGCGATCGACGCGGCCAGCATCCTGAAGCCGCTTCTGGCTCGCGGTGAGCTGCAGACCATCGGTGCCACCACGCTCGACGAGTACCGCAAACACTTCGAGAAGGATGCGGCACTCGAGCGCCGCTTCCAGCCCATCCAGGTGGCCGAGCCGTCGCTGCCTCACGCGATCAACATCCTCAAGGGGCTGCGCGACCGCTACGAGGCGCACCACAAGGTCTCGATCACCGATGGCGCCATCGTCGCGGCAGCGAACCTCGCCGATCGCTACATCCAGGACCGCTTCCTCCCCGACAAGGCCATCGACCTGATCGACGAGGCCGGCGCCCGCCTGCGTCTGTCGATCCTGTCGGCGCCGCCGGAGCTGCGCGAGTTCGACGAGAAGATCTCGGCCGTGCGCTCCAAGAAGGAGGCCGCGATCGAGGACCAGGACTTCGAGAAGGCAGCATCCCTGCGCGACGAGGAGAAGAACCTCCTCGGCGAGCGTCTGCGCCTTGAGAAGCAGTGGCGTTCCGGAGACGTGAAGACCACGGCCGAGGTGGATGAGGGACTCATCGCCGAGGTGCTGGCTCAGGCCACGGGCATCCCCGTCTTCAAGCTCACCGAGGAGGAGTCCGCTCGCCTCGTGTTCATGGAGAAGGCACTGCACCAGCGCGTCATCGGTCAGGAGGAGGCCATCGCAGCCCTCTCCAAGACCATCCGTCGCACACGTGCCGGGCTCAAGGACCCGAAGCGTCCCTCCGGCTCGTTCATCTTCGCCGGTCCCACCGGTGTCGGTAAGACCGAGCTGGCCAAGGCGCTCGCCGAGTTCCTGTTCGACGACGAGTCGGCCATGATCTCCCTCGACATGTCGGAGTACGGCGAGAAGCACACGGTCTCACGACTGTTCGGTGCTCCTCCCGGATTCGTCGGCTTCGAAGAGGGCGGCCAGCTGACCGAGAAGGTGCGTCGCAAGCCCTTCAGCGTCGTGCTGTTCGACGAGATCGAGAAGGCTCACCCCGACATCTTCAACTCGCTGCTCCAGATTCTGGAGGAGGGACGTCTGACGGATGGACAGGGTCGCGTCGTCGACTTCAAGAACACCGTGATCATCATGACCACCAACCTCGGCACCAAGGACATCACCGGCGGTCCCGTCGGATTCCAGGTCGAGGGTGACTCGCAGACCGGCTACGACCGGATGAGCGGCAAGGTGAAGGAGGAGCTGAAGAAGAACTTCAAGCCCGAGTTCCTGAACCGTGTCGACGAGATCATCGTGTTCCCGCAGCTGAACAAGGCCGAGCTCCTTCAGATCGTCGACCTGTTCATCAAGCGGCTGTCGACCCGTCTGCTCGACCGCGACATGACCATCGAGCTGACCGTTCCGGCCAAGGAGCACCTCATCGAGGTCGGGTTCGACCCGGCTCTCGGTGCCCGCCCCCTGCGCCGCGCGGTTCAGCACGAGATCGAGGACAGGCTGAGCGAGCGCATCCTGCAGGG
>Ga0256799_1000362_pt1 | contig 11236 bp, 6 predicted proteins | sample MC6MC0950MT_FD_190207 | JGI IMG/M metagenome (GOLD analysis project Ga0256799, IMG submission 190207) | Metatranscriptome of enriched soil aggregate microbial communities from Iowa State University, Ames, United States - MC6-MC0950-MT... | ecosystem: Environmental > Terrestrial > Soil >... | reverse complement strand
GCTGCCTGGTTACCATCTATTCGGGCTTAGCCAGGAAGTGACGGTTCTGCTTATTCTGATCGCAATCGGTTATGCGGCTTACCGCAGATATGGTGAACAATTGCCGCGCTTGAAGAAAGGCTGGAAACCAAGCCTTGTTCTCATCTTGATATCGTCCATTATGTTGACGGTTCTACTCTCATTAAGCCTGGAGCGTATTTGGTTCCAATTAGACCCATCTCTCTATGCACCAGTATCCTCACTAATATCCCTAGCACTCCAATCTTTATCCACCTCTGCTGCTGAAGTGCTCTTCTATCTCTTCTGGTGGCTGCATCTTCTCATCTTGTTAATTTTTCTAGTGTATATTCCGCAATCGAAGCATTTTCATTTGATTACAGCACCGATTAATATTTGGCTGCGCCGTACGGAACCGCCTGGTCGCCTGACCAGCATCGATCTGGAGGATGAAGAAGCGGAGAGCTTCGGGGCCGGAGCGATCACGGACTTTACGCGCAAGCAGATGCTCGACTTCTACGCCTGTGTAGAATGTGGGCGCTGCACGAATGTATGCCCTGCCTCTAATACGGGCAAACCGCTGTCACCCATGCACCTGATAACGAAGCTGCGTGATCATCTGACTGATGTCGGTACCGAGCAGACCGGAAAATCGCCATGGCAGCCGTCCTATGCCTTCGCATCCTCACAGACTGCTACACATCAGTTAAGTGAGCTGAAAAATTCAGCCGTAGCCTGGATGGATTCAAGTCTGCCACACATTACGGACATTCGCCCAACACTGGATTGGCAGTCTGCAGCCTGGGGAGTTCAGAATCAGAGCGATCTGGATGCTGCTGGTGCTGCAAGCTCCGCAGAGCTGGAGCTGATCGGGGATGTGATGACAGAAGAGGAAATTTGGTCCTGCACAACCTGCCGGAATTGTGAAGATCAATGTCCGGTCGGCAATGAGCATGTCGATAAGATTATCGATCTGCGACGTCACCTTGTACTGATGCAGGGCAGTATTCCGCAGGAAGGTAGGCGGGCGCTGCAAAATATAGAGCGTCAGGGCAATCCGTGGGGGATCAGCCGAAATGAGCGGTTCAATTGGACCGCTGACCTGGAGGGGTTGTCTGTACCAACGGTACGTGACAATCCACAATTTGAATATTTGTTCTTTGTCGGGTCGATGGGATCTTACGATCTGCGCAGCCGTAAAATTTCCCGTTCTTTCGCCAGACTCATGATGGAGGCAGGCATCAACTTCGCCGTTCTCGGCAACGAAGAGAAGAATTCCGGCGATACGCCAAGACGGATGGGGAATGAGTTCCTGTTCCAGCAGCTGTGCCAGGAGAACATTACGTTATTCCAGCAGTATGGGGTACGTAAGATCGTTACGGCGGATCCACATGCTTTTAACACTTTTAAAAATGAATATCCCGAATTCGGACTTGAGGACGTTGAGGTCATTCACCATACCCAATTGCTGGAACGACTCATTAAAGAAGGGAAGCTGTCCCTTCGCCATGAGGTGCGGGAAAGAATGACTTATCACGATTCCTGTTACCTGGGACGTTATAACGGCATTTATGATGCGCCCAGGGAAATCCTTCGCCGAGTTCCAGGGATAGAGCTGACGGAGATGAAGCGCTCGCGTGAGAATGCGATGTGCTGCGGAGCCGGCGGCGGTCTAATGTGGATGGAGGAGACGGGTGGCAAGCGAATTAATTTGGCTCGGACGGAGCAGGCCCTTGAGGTATCTCCAACGATGATCGGTAGTGGATGTCCGTATTGTCTCACGATGCTGGAGGACGGGGTCAAAATGAAGGAGCTTGACGTGAGGACGAAAGATATTGCAGAGATTGTGGAGCTGTCGGTATTTGGCGAGGCCTTGGCCTAACTGATTAGACTTACGTTGTGCTAGCGGATCTAAAGATAGTTGAACCGCATTAAAAGTGAATTTCATGGGTTGGAGGTAGGTGTAGATGAATAGATCGATTTCCAAAGCAGTAGTTATCGGTTCGGGCATTATGGGTTCCGGGATTGCGGCGCAGCTTGCCAATGCAGGGATTGCCTGTTCGCTGCTCGATATCGTTCCTGCGGAAATGACGGAAGCGGAGAAAGCCAAGGGATGTTCACTCACGGACCCGGTGGTTAGGAACCGCTTTGCTGCAGCAGCTATAGCCGGTCTGGTCAAAAGAAAGCCAGCGCCGCTATATGATGAAGCATTCGCAGCCCGCATCCGTCCCGGCAATCTGGAAGACCATCTGAATTGGATTCAGGATGCGGATTGGGTCATCGAGGTAGTAGTAGAAAATCTGGCGGTAAAGCGAGAGCTTCTGGTCAAGATTGAGCAGCATTGGAAGCCAGGCGTTCTAGTTAGCACCAATACATCAGGGATTTCGATTGAGGCTATGAGCGAGAGCAGATCCTTGGAGTTCCGTCAGCATTTCATGGGAACGCATTTTTTTAACCCTCCTCGTTATATGAAGCTGCTGGAGATTATTCCCGGACAGCATACAGAGCCTGCACATGTTGCCCGGCTGCGCGAAGTTGCGGAGCGTGCTCTGGGCAAGACGGTGGTAATTGCTAAAGATACGCCTAATTTTATTGCCAATCGCATTGGTACGTACGGGTTGCTTGTTACTCTGCGGGAGATGCTGCAGCGAGGATACACCGTTGAGGAGGTCGATGCTGTAACGGGTCCGGCCATGGGACGGCCGAAGAGCGCGACCTTCCGTACACTCGATCTGGTCGGCCTCGATACCTTCATCCATGTGGCGGACAATGTACGGGAGAATGTGCAAGATGAAGGCGAGATCGAAGTATTCACCGTGCCAGAGCCGCTTCAGGAGATGGTGAGGCAGGGCTGGCTCGGCGAGAAATCGGGCCAGGGCTTCTATCGCAAGCTCAAAGAACAGAGTAAGAGCCAGATCCTTGCTCTGAACCTGAAGAGCTTCACATATGAGCCGCAAGCGAAGCCCTCCTCTGGATCTCTGCAAGCAGCAAAGGCCGCCAAAGGTGCCAAAGGGAAGCTAAAGGAACTGCTCAAAGGAGGAGATCGTTATTCCGATCTGGCCTGGAATGTGTTGAAGCCTGTACTTCTCTATTCCGCAGCCAAGCTCGGTGAGATCGCGGACAACATCCGTGAGATCGACGAAGCGATGAAATGGGGCTTCAATTGGGAAATGGGGCCGTTCGAGACATGGGACGTCATTGGCTTGGTTCCGTCCGTGAGAAGAATGGAAGCCGAGGGTCATCAGATTCCAGGGTGGGTCAGCGAATGGATCGCAGCAGGCAACACATCATTCTATAAAAGAGAGGAAGGCCAGTTGTTCCATGTGCTGAGCGGAAAATTCAAAGCTGTTGAGCAGCCGCCGGAGATCATCTCGCTGCGCGATTTGAAGGAGCAGAAGCGGGTGCTTCGAAGCAACACTGGCGCAAGCTTGCTTGATCTGGGCGACGGTGTGGCCTGTCTGGAGTTCCATTCCCCGAACAATGCGATCGGCGAAGATATTCTCAGCATGATCACGCAGAGCCAGGAAGAGATCAAGAAGCGTGGTTATGCCGGACTGGTCATTGCCAATCAAGGGCGCAACTTCTGCGTCGGCGCCAATCTGATGCTTCTGCTTATGGAAGCGGAGGATGAGGAATGGGATGAGGTTGATGACATTATAGCGTTGTTCCAAAACACGATGTATCAATTGAAGTATTTCGAGAGGCCCGTCGTCGCCGCGCCGCACCGGATGACCCTTGGCGGAGGAGTTGAGGTATGCCTGCCCGCAGACCAGGTGATCGCCGCGGCGGAGACATACTATGGCCTGGTCGAGGCAGGCGTTGGCCTGATTCCAGCCGGAGGCGGCTGTAAGGAGCTGGCGCTGCGGGCGAGTATGCAGGCTCATTTGCCAGAGGCGGATCTGCAGCCGTATATCAATCGACTGTTCGAGACGATCGGCATGGCGAAGGTGTCTACCAGCGGACATGAGGCGAAGCGTCTCGGCTATCTGAGAGCGAGTGACCGGGTGGTGATCAACCCGGACTATGCGATTTATGAAGCGAAACAGGCGGTACTGCGCCTGGCTGGCTCCGGTTATGAGCCGATTCAGGAGAGCAAGCTGCGCGTTGTTGGCGCCGAAGGCAAAGCCGTACTGCAGCTTGGAGCCATCGGCATGAGGGAGAGCGGGTATATCAGCGATCATGATCTCTTGATCGCGAAGAAGCTGGCGCATGTGCTCTCTGGTGGAGATGTTCCTGCGGGCACCTTGGTCAGCGAGCGGTATATGCTCGACCTGGAGCGGGAGGCATTCCTGAGCCTGTGCGGTGAGGTAAAGACGAGGCAGCGCATGAAGCATATGCTGACGACGGGCAAGCCGCTGCGGAATTAGCTGAGGAGGGAAGAGAATATGAGGGAAGCAGTCATTGTATCGTTGGCGCGGACAGCGGTCGGCAAGGCGAAAAAAGGCAGCCTCGTTCAAACCCGTGCCGACGATTTAGGCAAAGCCGTGCTGGAAGCGGCTGTAGAGAGGGCCAAGGGCCTGCAAAAAGAAGATGTTGAAGATATTATCATCGGCTGTGCGATGCCGGAAGGGGAACAAGGACTGAATTTTGCTCGTATTATGGCGCTGTATGCTGGATTTCCAGTGACGGTTCCGGCGCTTACAGTAAATCGTTTTTGCTCTTCGGGGCTGCAGTCGATCGCTTTTGCTGCGGAACGAATCATGCTGGGGCATGCGGACGTTATTATCGCCGGAGGCGTAGAAAGCATGAGCCATGTGCCGATGACCGGCTTTAAAGTGTCGCCGAACCCGCGGATCGTGGAGCAGTACCCAGAGGTATACATCGGGATGGGGCATACAGCGGAGCGAGTGGCGGAAAAGTTCGGGATTAGCCGTGAGGATCAGGATGCCTATGCCCTGCGCTCGCATCAGCGGGCTGCGGCAGCGATTGCCGCTGGAAAGTATGCGGAGGAAATCGTTCCGATCCAGACGGAGTTCAGGGATGTCGAGGATTCAGGAAAAGTAAGATCGAGGGTTAAGGTCTTTGATACGGATGAAGGCGTACGGGAGGATACGACGCTGGGTGTTCTCTCCAAGCTGCCACCGAGTTTCAAGGTTGGAGGTACGGTAACGGCTGGAAATTCCTCACAAATGAGCGACGGTGCTGCCGCGCTGGTCGTCATGAGCAGAGAAAAGGCTGAGCAGCTGCAGCTCGAACCTCTGGCGACATTCCGCTCCTTTGCGTTGTCCGGCGTTGAACCGGAGCTGATGGGCGTCGGACCAGTCAAAGCGATTCCCAAGGCGCTGGCGATGGCCGGAATTACGGCCGGGGATGTAGCCTTGTATGAAATCAATGAAGCCTTTGCTTCACAATGCCTTCATATTATTCGCGAGCTCGAGCTGGATGAGGAGAAAGTGAATGTGAACGGGGGCGCGATTGCGCTCGGCCATCCGCTCGGCTGTACGGGAGCGAAGCTAAGTGCCTCGCTGATCTCTGAGCTGCGCAGGCGCGGCGGCGGATACGGTGTTGTCTCGATGTGCATCGGTGGCGGCATGGGCGCAGCCGGAGTGTTTGAGGTGCACGGATAGAGTTACCGGGGCAAGACAGCGAGACATTGGAACTTTGGGGGTCTGCTCCCTGGAACCCTGAAACAACATTTTTACGTAACATGGGTAGCACAAATCGTGGCACGGGAGCCAATGGACAGGTGCGGCTATTCGAGCATAGGTATTCCGGCACGCGTTAGAAGCCTCCTACAACGGAATCAGTGGCTATCGGAACAAAGGTGGCCGCCAGAATTTCTAACCGAAACATTGTATCGCTATTTGCCCAAAACGGGTCTCTAGAAATTCTAACGAAACGTGGTATCGCTATTTAGCCCAAATGAAGGCTTTAAGCTTGAATTTAGCTCAAATAACGATATGTAGTTTCGATAGATCTGAAAACGAGCTGTTTACGCGGTAATAGCGATCTGTAGTTTCGTTAGAGCAACGGGGCTCAGGTAACGGACTCACTCAACTGGCTGAGGCAATGGATTCAGGCCACGTACTCAGGCTACGTACTCAAGAAACGGGATTCAGACATCAGGATTCAAGCATGAAGAGGATTCAAATGGATCAATTCAAAAGGAGAGGATCGGATGAATCAGCAAGCGATGAAGAAAGTGCGCGGAGGAAGCTTCGTGATCGAAGACGGGGATTTTCAGAATATGGTTACGCCCGAGGATTTCACGGAAGAGCAGCGGATGATCGCCGACATGACGAAGCAGTTTGTGCAAGGGAAAATTGCCCCGCATGACGAGCAACTGGAGAATCTGGATTATGATCTGACGGTAAAATTACTCCGAGAAGCCGGCGAATTAGGCTTATTAGGAGCGGATGTACCGGAGGCATACGGAGGAATGGGACTGGATAAGGTTAGCACCACGCTGATCAATGAGAAGCTGACCAAAGCGTCCTCCTTCGCTCTGTCGTTCGGAGCACATGTTGGGATCGGGACGCTGCCGATCGTCTACTTCGGAACGGAGGAACAGAAGCAGAAGTACTTGCCGGGTCTGGCTAGCGGAGAGAAGCTCGCCGCTTATTGCTTGACAGAGCCTTCGTCCGGCTCGGATGCGCTGGGCGCCAAGGCGACGGCCCAATTATCCGAGGATGGAAGCCATTATGTGCTTAATGGTACGAAACAATTTATTACAAATGCCGGATTCGCTGACGTATTCATCGTCTATGCCAAGGTAGATGGCACACAGTTCAGCACCTTTATCGTGGAACGCACGATGGAGGGCGTCAGCATCGGTCCAGAGGAGAAGAAGATGGGCATCAAGGCATCGTCCACCTGTCCGCTTATCCTTGAGGATGTCAAGGTTCCGGCTGAGAACCTGCTCTGGGAAGTTGGCAAAGGGCATTTGATCGCTTTTAATATTCTGAATATCGGCCGGTTCAAATTGGCTGCAGGTTGTGTTGGAGCAGCCAAGGACGCACTTGAGCTTGCGGCTCATTATGCGAACGAGCGGACCCAATTCGGCCAGAAAATCTCCTCCTTCCCGCTGATTGGCCAGAAGCTAGCCGACATGAACATCCGCACATATGTGCTGGAGAGTATGGTTTACCGGACGGCCGGATTGTTTGATACTGGGCTAGCGGAAGTAGATCTTAGCGCTGCAGATGTCGGCTACCGTTCCGCCAAGGCGATCGCTGAGTACCAGCTGGAATGCTCGATCAATAAGGTGTTTGGCTCGGAGACGCTGGATTTTGTGGCTGATGAAGGTGTGCAGATTCATGGTGGTTACGGATATACAAAGGAGTACCGGATTGAAAGGATTTACCGTGATTCGCGGATTAACCGTATTTTCGAGGGAACGAATGAGATTAACCGACTGCTGATCCCCGGTACTCTGATGAAGCGAGCGCTTAAGGGAGAATTGCCGTTGCTGCAGAAAGCGATGGAGCTGCAGGCCGAGATGATGGAGCGAGTCAGTCCTCCGGAGGGAGATGGCGTTCTCGAGCAGGAAGCCCATTTGCTGAAGATGGCTAAGAAGATATTTCTGCTCGTAGGGGCAGATGCGGTGCAGACCTATCAAGCCAAGCTTGAGCAGGAGCAGGAGGTACTTAGCTCCCTTGCCGATATTATGATCTCGATATTTGCGATGGAGAGTGCATTGCTGCGGACGCAGAAACGGATCAACCAGACCTCTGAAGAGAAGTCGAAGCTGGCGATATTACTGACAACGGCTTACATTCAGGATGAATTCGGGCGCATAGAGAACTGGGCCAAAGAAGTGCTGAGTGCGATCGCTTCCGGCGATATGCTGCGGACACAGCTCTCCGTCTTGAAGAAATGGTCCAAACGAACTCCTCTCAATCTGGTGACATTAAAGCGGGAAATTGCAGCCCAGGTGATTCAGTCGGAAGGCTACGTCTCATAAAGACCATTTGAAACGGAGGTGGAAGGGATGAATGCAAAACCCTGGCTACAACATTATCCCGCCGAAGTACCACCGACCTATGATTATCCGCAGCAGCATTTGGCACAATTTCTACTGGATTCAGCGCAGCAATATCCCGAGCAGATTGCGCTTGATTTCATGGGAGCGACGACAACCTATCGGGCTTTGCTGGATAAAACCTATCGCTTCGCGAACGCACTGCGCAATCTTGGCGTGCAGCAGGGAGATCGTGTGGCGATTATGCTGCCGAACTGTCCACAGGCGGTTATCGCATATTATGGCGTGCTATTAATCGGCGGAGTGGTCGTGATGACCAATCCGCTGTATATGCCGCGTGAGCTGGAGTATCAACTTAACGACTCCGGAGCAAGGGTTATCGTTACGCTGGACATTCTCGTGGATCGGGTGAACAAGGCGATGGAGCAGCACCCGCTTGATTTTATTCTCGTAGCTAGAGTGCAGGATGAGCTATCTTTTCCCAAGAACATGCTATATCCATTAAAGGCCAGAAAAGATGGCACAGCAGTAAAGGTCACCTATAACGAGCAGATTGTATCATTTAAGGAACTGCTTAAAAATTCGCAGCCTGTTCCGTATTTAGCTCCTATTGATGTCGAGAATGAGCTGGCGCTAATTCAGTACACTGGTGGAACAACCGGCTTCGCCAAAGGGGTTATGTTGACGCATCGCAATCTGGTCGCCAATACAATTCAGACGAAGCTATGGTTCTATCGCTCTCAGGCCGGTAAGGAGACATATTTGGCAGCGCTTCCTTTCTTCCATGTGTTCGGGATGACGGTGCTGCTGAACCAGGCTGTCTCTCTGGGATGTACATTGACTCTGATGCCGCGGTTCGAGATCGAGCAGGTGTTGAAGGCGATTGACCGCAAGCGGCCTACCGTATTTCCAGGTGCGCCAACGATGTATGTGGCGATCATCAATCATCCGGATGTTCGAAGTTACGATTTGTCCTCGATCCAGGTCTGTATTAGCGGCGCGGCCTCGCTGCCTCAGGAAGTGCAGACCCGATTTGAGAAGTTGTCTGGCGGAAAGCTGATTGAAGGATACGGCCTGACAGAGGCATCGCCAGTGACGCATGCGAACAATATTTGGGAGAAGCGTAAAACGGGCTCCATCGGCATTCCTTTTCCGGATACAGAGGCAATGATCGTGAAGCCAGATACGTTGGACGAAGTCCCTCTTGGCGAGATCGGGGAACTGGCGGTCAGAGGCCCGCAAGTGATGAAAGGGTATTGGAACAAGCCGGAAGAGACTTACAAGTGTCTGCGTGATGGATGGTTGCTAACCGGTGATCTCGGTAAAATGGATGAGGACGGTTTCTTCTACATTCTGGATCGTCGCAAAGACATTATTATCGCAGGCGGGTACAACATATACCCCCGCGAGGTTGAGGAGATCTTGTTCGAATATCCTGGTGTAGAGGAAGCGATTGTGGCCGGAATTTATGATCCTTACCGTGGAGAGACCGTGAAGGCTTATATCGTGCCGATGAGTGGGGCCCGGTTGGATGAAGCGGAGTTGAAGAAGTTCTGTAAAGAAAGGCTGGCTGCATACAAAGTCCCGAAGGTCTATGAATTCCGGGATAGTCTGCCAAAGACAATGGCGGGCAAGGTGTTGCGCCGCAGGCTGATCGAAGAGGAACAATCCAAATTGAACAACGATCAGAAATAATGTGCATTTTACGCTGTTTAGAGAAAGGAGGAGCCCGGGTGGAAGCGGAGGATCGTATTACGGATGTCCAAATGCAGGAATGGGAGCGCCTGGCAAAGGGAACTTTCTGGGATTATCTCGGCTCTCAGGTGGAGACAGTCAATGAGCGGCAGGTCGTCGTTACTCTGGAAATTAAGCCGCATCATCATAATATGATTGGGATTGTCCATGGCGGTGTTCATGCTACGCTGCTGGATTCTGCAATGGGGCTTCTAGCGATGGTGAACAGACCGAATTGTAATGTCGTGACTACGAATCTGAATATGAATTATGTGGCCAAATCAAGCATCGGCAAGATGATTGTTACCGCCGAGTTAATCCATTCCAGTCGTACAATGATCACCGCGCATGCCTTCGCAAGAATGGATAACGGCGTGCTGTGCGCCTTCGGAACAGGAACGTTCCGGGTAAGCTAAAGGGAAAATATTCGGAGAGCCTTAGTATCGACTAAAAAACTTACTGGTTGATAGAAAGTGAGGACCTGACAGCAGTACAGAGATGTTTCAAATCTCTGTACTGCACTTTATTATTTTTACTAAATGATGGATATACAACATTGACTATATAGGCAAAAAAATGGCTATACTTTGCGATATTTTCTGAATAGGAGCGCTTGATCGCCATCAAAGCGGAAAGTCAGAACAGCCAAGAAGACTAAACCGACAGTAAATGCGGTCACGCTTCCTATATAAGGAAGAACACCTCCAATATCAGTAACAGAAACTCTAACACCTTGAACAAGGTAGGTTAATGGAAACAAATTTCCGGCTGTCTTTATCCATTGAGGTGCATAGTGCAGGCTGTAAAAGATTTCAGAGCCGAACAGCATTGGGATATAGATGAGATTCGAGAACATGTTAATTTGGGCTTCGTTCGAGGCAAGATTCGTAACAAAGAAGCCCATGGCTGTAAAGCATAAGGTTCCTAATGTCAGCATGAACCCTAAGATGACTAAATTGGTCAATGGGATTGAAACCCCATAAGCGATCATCCCAATAGCTAGAATGATACCGTTAATTATTAATCCGAGGACCGTTCGGGCCAGTGTCACGTTAAGAATAAACGAAAGATTGCTCAAGGGAGTCACCTTAAGCAGCTTATAGACACCGCGGCTTCTTTGTTGATACACTTGAAAGGCGGTGCCCTGGACACTCCAGAAGAGCATGCTTAATAAGACAGTTCCCGTCAGTAGGTTAAACCGGTATTCGGGCGAGTTGAAATATAAGCCGAGTCCGATTAACAGGGCAGTTGGGAAGAGGATCGAATAGAATAGAGAAATGCGATCCCTCAACGACGTGACGATCATGGAGCGGAATATGGTCATATACATGCAACCGCAACCTCCTTCGATGTCAGCTTCAAATACAATTCATTCATATGACTGACGTCATACTGTTCACATAGCTCTTCAGGAACTCCTGCAGCGATGATAGAACCGCTGCTAATCATCGTAACCCGATCAGCCAGCTTCTGAACCTCCTCCATATCATGAGAGGTGAATACGACCGCAGTGCCAGCCTCGGCGAGCTTGCGGATAACGGTATGAATCTCCAGTCGGTTTCTAGGATCCAATGCGGAGGTCGG
>Ga0256799_1000355_pt1 | contig 11315 bp, 7 predicted proteins | sample MC6MC0950MT_FD_190207 | JGI IMG/M metagenome (GOLD analysis project Ga0256799, IMG submission 190207) | Metatranscriptome of enriched soil aggregate microbial communities from Iowa State University, Ames, United States - MC6-MC0950-MT... | ecosystem: Environmental > Terrestrial > Soil >... | reverse complement strand
GCAGCGCCGGGGCCGTCGTGGTCCGCCTACTTGCAGTTCGCCTTGGCGTAGGCGGCGCGCGCCTCGGCCTCGTGCTCACCGTCCTGGTGGCGCAGGCTCACCGTGAGCGTGCCCTTCTTGAGCTTCGCGGTGCCCGTGTCGAACAGGTGGTAGACGGCCGAGCCGGCGGCGACATCGGCGATCTCGTGGTCGCCCCACGGCGTCGAGATCACGAGGTCGGCCGGGGAGTTGCCCGTGTTCGCCGCGTACACGGCGACCTGGGCCGTGCCGGCGAGGCACTGGGTGACGGCGGTCGCCGTGACCTTGAGCTCGACCGGGATCGGCTCGTCGATCGTGAGCCGCGCCGTCTGGTCGTCCTCGACGTTGCCCGCGACGTCGACCGAGCGGTAGTCGACCGTGTGGTCGCCCGCCCCGCTCACGACGATCGGATCCGCGTACGCGGCCCACGCACCGCCGTCGACCCTGAACTCGGTGCCGGCCGCACCGGAGGTGTCGTCGGTCGCGGCCAGGGTGACGACCGCGTCGCCGTCGCCCGCCTCGACCGTCGCCGTCGTGACGGGTGCCACGGTGTCGACCTTGACGGTCGACGTTCCGGCCTCCTCGACGTTGCCCGCGACGTCGGTCGACCGGAAGGCCACCGTCGCCTCGCCCTCGCCGGTCACCGCGACCGGCTCGGTGTAGGCCGTCCACGCGCCGTCGCCGATCGCGTACTCGGTCGATGCGACGCCCGTGCCGTCGGCATCGGTCGCCTCGAGCGCGAAGCTCGGAGCGGCCGTGTACCAGCCGTCCTCGCCGTCGGGCTCGGCCGGGCTCCAGGTGAGCGTCGTGGTCGGTGCCGTCTCGTCCGCCTGCTCGGTCTCGAGTGTGAACGAGTCGAAGCCCACGACGACCGGCTCCTCCTGCTGCGGACCGATGGCCATGAGGCCGAGTCCGCGCAGCGGCTTCGCGAACGTGATGCCGGCGCCGATCGACGTCCAGTTGACGCCGCCGTCGCTCACCTCCGCCGTGTACACGTCACCCGTCTTCGTCACCCGGATGTACCAGTACCCGCTCTCGCTGGAGTCGGCGATGTCCAGGTTGCGGTTGCCGATTCCCTGCGCGGCGACCTCGCCGGCGAGCTCGGCCCGCAGGTCGAGCGCGGTGCCCGGGTTGTTGTAGGCGACGACGTCGGCCTTCACGTAGTTGTCGTCGTCGGCCCACATCATGAGCCCGGCCAGCTGCCAGCGGTGCTTCAGCGGCGCCGTGAACTTCGTCGTCGCCACCCAGTCGCCCTCGGGCGCCTTCGTGAGGACGAAGTTGCGCGGGGTGATCGGGTTCGTGCCGTTGATGTCGCCCGGCTGCGTCTCGATCTTCAGGTGGCCGTCGGCGACCTGCAGGTGGTTCGAGTCGTAGCGAACGGTCTCCGACCAGCGGCAGCCGTCGAGCGACGTGCCGTCGAACTCGTCGTTCGGCGTGACCGCGGCGCCCGGCACGGGCTCCGGTGCGAAGCGGAACCAGTCGGCCTTCGCGACGACCGGCGTGCTGCCGAGGTCGCCGGCCGCCATCAGGCCGATCCGGGCGTCCTGCTTGAGCTGCAGGCTGCCCGCGAGCGGGGTCCAGCTGGTGCCGTCGGCGGAGTACGCGCCCGTCAGGGTCGTGCCGTCGCTCGTGAGCTTGAGGTGGATCGTGCTCGGGAAGTCGGCCGGCAGCGTGGGCGCCGCAGCCGTCGTCCGCGAGCCGCCCGTCTCGGACTGGAACTCGATGAAGCGGTTGCCGTTCTGGTTCCTCACGAAGGCGAGCTTGTTGTACTCGTCGTCGCTCTGGTGCACCACGAGACCCGCCCACTGCCAGTGCGAGGTGTGCGCGAGCGTGAGCTTCGTCGTCGCCTCCCACGCGCCGGTCGGCAGGTCCTTGCCCGCGAAGCTCACGGGACCGGTCGACGCCTCGTTGATGTCGCCCGCCGTGACCGGCAGGTTGAGTGCGCCGGCCGACTGCGTGACGGGCACGGTGCCCGAACGCAGCGCCCATGCCGCACCGACCACGGGAGCTTCGAACTCGTCCGACAGCGGGGCACCCGGGCACATGAGCGGCTCGAGCGGCCGCTCGGGCTCGGGGCCCTGCGGATCGGTGTCGATCGCGAAGTCGGCGAAGTCGACGGTGCCGGCGCTACTCGCGTGCGACACCATGAACATGCCGACGTCCTGCGTCGCCGCCGCGCCCGTGAGGGTCACCGCGCCACCGACCTGGGTCCAGGTCGTGCCGTTCTTCGAGAAGTACGCCGTGTACGACGCACCGTCGCGCTTGAGCTTCACCCACACCGGATAGTTCGTGGTGCCGCCGGCGACCGACGTGTTCAGCTGGCCGTTGCCGTCGGGGTCCGCGAGGAACTCGACGCCGCCGGACGGACGGATGCCGACCATCGCGTACCCGGGTGAGGTGCCCGGCTGCGTCACGTCGTTGCGCACGATCACGCCGGCCTTGGCCGACCCGTTCGTGTTCTGCTGGGCGTCGACCTTGACGACGGCCTCCCAGCCCTCGTCGCCGCCGGCGGGCGCGTAGAGGGTCGAGTACTCGTCGATGCCCTGCCACGTGTCGTCGCCGGCGCCCGTGATCCGGAAGCGCCCGTCGCCGAGTCGCTCGAAGACGCCGTCGGCGTTGGTGAACGGCACGAGGTCGCCGAACAGCTCGCCGACCTGGGCGACCACGACGCGCGAGGTGCGCGACTTGCCCGCCTCGTTCGTCGCAACCGCGGTGAGGTCGTAGAGCCCCTCCTCGGGCGCGGCGAGCGTCGCCGAGTACGGCGCCGAGTCGTCGGTGCCGATCGACTCGCCGTCGACGAAGAACTCGACCGCGGTCACCGTCCCGTCGGGGTTGTACGGGTCGGATGCGTCCGCAGAGATCGTCACGTCCTGCCCGGGCTCGAGCTCGCCGCCCGCGGCGGGCGAGGTGATCGCGACGTCGGGCGCCGCGGTCGGGGACGAGCCGCGGCCGAACGCCTCGATGAAGTTGAGCTTCGTCTCGCCGCCGCGGAACACGAGGTAGAGGTCGAACGAGTCGTTCGGCACCGTGCTCACGTCGACGACGACGTCGGCGAACCGCGTCGAGCCGGTCGCGGGCACCTCGGCGGTCGCGAGCAGTGCGCCGTCGGCCGCACCGCTGCGCAGTTCGATCGAACCGCCCTCGGCGTTCGCCGACACGCGGAGCGCGAGCTTGTCGATGCGGTGGAGGCTCACGGGGTCGTAGTGCGCCCAGTCGCCGTCGCCCGCGACGACGACCTTGTCGGCCTCGCCGCCCTCGGTGTCGCGGCTGGGGGCCACGGTGACCCCGGGTGCCGCGCTGTCGAAGAACTCGGCCTGCTTGAGCTTCGGGAACACGAGCGTCGTCGCCGAGCCCGTGAGCGGGTTCTCGCCGCCCTCGCCGCCGTGGTCGGTGTAGCGGGCGTCGATCGCGAAGAAGATGTCCTCGTCGGGCGCGTGTCCGCCGAGGCTGGTCTCCGTCGTCCCGGTGAGCCCGGAGAGCGGCGTCAGCGGGTGCGCATGGTCGTCGTGACCGAGCGCGGGCTGGATGATGAGCTCGGAGCCGTCGACCGCGCCGTCCTCGGGGTCGGTCACCTGGGCCGCCCACGACAGGTCGTCGCCGAAGTCGAAGAAGGCGCCGTTCGGCGGCAGCGAGATGCCGACGTCGGGACGGGTGTTGCCGACCGTGATGGGCACGGTGGTGGTGCCCGTCTTGCCGTCGGGGTCGGTCACCGTGAGGCGGGCGTCGAAGACGCCGGTCTCGGCGTACGAGTGCGTCGCCGCAGCCGTCGTCGCGTCGGTGGTGCCGTCGCCGTCGAAGTCCCACGCGTAGGCGAGCGCGGCGTTCTCGGGGTCGGTCGAGGCAGAGCCGTCGAACGCGACCGCGAGCGGTGCCTGCCCCGAGTCGCGGTCGACCGAGATCTTCGCGATCGGCGAGCGCGAGCCCTGGATGTAGTCGATGCGATGCAGGCCCGAGTTCGGGTTGTCACGGCCGAAGCCGCCGCCCCAGTCGAGCACGTAGAGCGATCCGTCGGGGCCGAACTTGGAGTCGATCGGCGCGAGGAACTGCTCCTGGGGCAGGAAGGCGTTCACCTTCTCGACCTGCGAGCCCGATCCGGACGCCGGATCCTTCAGCTGGATCGAGTACATCTTGTTGCGCGCCCACTCGTAGAAGAACGGCTTGCCGTCGTACGAGGCCGGGAACTTCGTGTCGGAGACGAGGTCGGGGTCGTAGTCGTACACGGGCCCGCCCATGGGTGCGAGGCCGCCGCCCTGGGGGATCATCTCGGGCACCGACGAGCGCTTGTAGCCGTACCACATGTCGGCCGCGCGGGCCGCGGGCAGCTCGGTGAGGCCCGTGTTGCGCGGCGAGTCGTTGACCGGCGCGTCGCAGTCGAAGAAGTCGCCGACCGTCACCGGGCTCGTCGTGTAGTCGACGTCGCGGAACGGCTCGTTGTCGCCCATGCAGAGCGGCCAGCCGTAGTTGCCGGGCGTCTTGATGAGGTTCCACTCGGCGATGCCGGCGGGGCCGCGCGTCGTGGGGGCGTCCGTGCCGTTGTCGGGGGAGTAGTCGGCGAGGCTGATCCAGCCGGTCTCCTGGTCGACCGAGAAGCGGAACGGGTTGCGGAAGCCCATCGCGTAGATCTCGGGGCGGGTCTTGTCGCCCGGGTCGTCGGCCTCGGGGAAGAGGTTGCCCTCGGGGATCGTGTACCCGGGCCCGTCGGCGTTCGGGGTGATGCGCAGCAGCTTGCCGCGCAGGTCGTTGGTGTTCGCCGAGGTCGCGCGCGCGTCGTGGAACGTGCCGTCGCGGGTCGAGAGCGGGGCGTACCCGCCGCTCGGCTCCGAGTGCGGGTTCACGTCGTCGCCGACGCTCAGGTAGAGGTTGCCGTCGGCGTCGAAGTCGAGGCCGCCGCCGGTGTGGCCGGGCTCGTCGGGCAGGCGCCGCGCGGGCACCTCGATGACGAGCTCCTCGGTCGCGGGGTCGATCACGCCGTTCTCCATCGTGAAGCGCGACACGCGGCTGAAGAAGTTGGCCGGGTCGGCGTTGTCGGCCGCGTTCGGCGAGCGGTAGACGTAGAGCCGCCCGTTGTCGGTGAAGTCGGGGTCGAGTGCGATGCCGAGCAGGCCGTCCTCGCCGCCCGAGTAGACGTCGAGCTGCAGCGCGGTCGTGACGTTGTTCGTCGTCGGGTCCCACACGCGCACCTGCCCGCGCACGAGCTCGGTGTAGAAGACGCGTCCGTCGTCGGCGATGTCCATGGCGAACGGCGCCGACGTGTTCTGGTCGAGGGCGACCTTCTCGAAGTTGCCCCACACGGTGCCGCCGCAGTCGCCGGGCTCGATGCCGGCCGCGTACTTCACGCCGCCGACGATGTGCGCCATGAAGTCGGGCTCGAGGTAGTGCGAGCCGAAGTGGCCCATCGCCGTCGCCCAGGCCCGGCCGCCGTCGTACGGCTTGCACCACGAGATCGGGTGGTCGTAGCCCATCTTGTTGCCGCCGGCGTCGTAGGTCGACTCGTCCATCGAGGCGAGCACGTGGGCCGTGCCGCGCACGTTGTTCGAGAAGTTGTACCACTCGTCGGCGCGCTCCCAGCGGGTGCCGTCGAAGTGCTTCGTCGACGGGTGCGCGTGGTCTTCGATCCGCACCGTGCCGGGCTGGCCGGGGTCGATGCCGGTCGCGGCGTGCCCCGGCATGAGTGAGCCGACGAGCTCGTCCCACCAGGGGTAGTTGCCGCGCATGTCGGTCGCGTTGTGGATCGCGACGATGCCGCCGCCGGCCTCCTGGTACCGCTCGAGCGCGGCCCGCTGGTCGGCGTTCCACGGGTCGCCGGAGGCCTGGAACATGATCAGCGCATCGAACCCGGCGAGATCGGTGTCGTTGAAGATCGTGGAGTCCTCGGTGCGCGTCACCTCCATGCCCTCGGCCTCGAGGGCGGCTGTGATGAGCGGGGTGCCCTTGTCGATCGCGTCCGTGTGCCGGAACTGCGTCGTCTTGGTGAAGATCAGCACGTGGGCGCCGTCGTGCGCCTGTGCGGGTGCGGCGGTCGCCGTGATCGCGCCGAGCGCGAGGATCGCGGCGACCGCTCCGGCGAGCAGCCGGGGAAGGACGTGGTGCAACTTCGACAGCATGAGACCTCCGTTGGTTTCAGATGCTGGACACGCGAACCATCACGAATCGAGTGCGAGCCCGGTCCTGAACCTAGGGAGACTTTTGCCGTTCGTCAAGCAAAAGATGTTTGAACATCGACTTCTTACGGAATCCGATCGTTTTGTAATGCGCGATCGTGCGCGGAATTCACGGGTCGGGATGCCGCGGCGCGACCGCCGCCCACGGCAGGGTGAGCTCCCCGAGCCGACTGCGCCGCGGACCGCCGATCACGGGCCAGCCCTCGTGCCGGAGGGTGGCGACCATCGCGATCCAGCGCTGCGAGGGCCCGTAGACGGCGAGCGGAGCGTGCATGCGCCAGCCCGCGTCGAGCGCACCGAGCAGCTCGTGGATCCGTTCGCCCGGTACGTTGCGATGGATGAGCGCCTTCGGCAGCCGCTCGGCGACGACCGACGGCGCCTCGAGCCCCGAGCGGCGCAGGCTGATCGTGAACGTGCGGGGTCCCTCGCTGCCGAGTCCCACCCAGCTGGCCACCCGGCCGAGTTCGTCGCACGTGCCCTCGACGACGAGTCCGCCGGGTGCGAGCCGTGAGGCCATGAGGCCCCACGCCCCGGGCACCTCGGCCTCGTCGTACTGCCGCAGCACGTTGAACGCGCGGATCACCGCTGGTCGCCGGCCGCCCGGCGTCGGCACCTCGAACCCGCCGATCGCGAAGTCCACATCGAGGTCGGGGGCGAAGTGCGCGTCGCCGGCCCGCACCCGCCCGAGCTGCTCGCGCGCGACCCGGACGCGTTCGGGCTCGATCTCGAGGCCGAGCACGTGCACGTCGGGCCGCACGTGCGAGAGCCGCGAGGCGAGCTCGAGCGCTGTGACGCCGCTCGCGCCGTAGCCGAGGTCGACGACGAAGGGGTCGGGCGCGTGCAGGAGCGCGGGGTGCGCGGCGATCCAGCGGTCGACACGGCGCAGCCGGTTCGTGTTCGTCGTGCCGCGGGTCACGGTGCCGACGCGCTGCCCGGGGCGCAGCCGCCTGGGGTGGGGCGAGGCGTCGGGCATGCCTCCAGTCTCGCGCGTCACACGATCGGGGTCGCGGATGCCTCGCCGGTAGGCTGTTCGCATGCCTCACACCCTCGTGCTGCTCCGCCACGGCAACAGCGAATGGAACCAGAAGAACCTGTTCACCGGTTGGGTCGACGTGCGACTCTCCGAGCTCGGCCGCACCGAGGCCGCGCGCGCCGGCGAGCTGCTGCGAGAGTCGGGGCTGCTGCCCGACGTGCTGCACACCTCGGTGCTGACCCGCGCGATCCAGACCGCGAACATCGCGCTCGACGTCGCCGACCGCGCGTGGATCGACGTGCGCCGCACGTGGCGCCTCAACGAGCGCCACTACGGGGCGCTGCAGGGCCTCGACAAGGCCGAGACGCTCGAGAAGTACGGTCCCGAGCAGTTCCAGCTCTGGCGCCGCTCGTTCGACGTGCCGCCGCCCGTGCTCGCCGACGACTCCGAGTTCTCGCAGGTCGGCGACCCGCGCTACGCCTCGCTCAGCGACGACGAGCTGCCCCGCACCGAGTGCCTGAAGGACGTCATCGCCCGCATGCTGCCGTACTGGGAGGAGGGCATCGTCCCCGACCTCGCCGCCGGGAAGACGGTCCTCGTGACGGCGCACGGCAATTCGCTGCGCGCCCTCGTGAAGCACCTCGACGGCATCAGCGACGACGACATCGCCGAGCTCAACATCCCGACGGGCATCCCGCTCGTCTACGAGCTCGACGACGAGTTCCGCCCGGCGAAGCCGGCCGAGTACCTCGACCCCGAGGCCGCCGCAGCGGGTGCCGCAGCCGTCGCCGCGCAGGGCAAGAAGTAGGCCCGAGCTACTGACAGACGACGAGGGGGATGCCTGGCGGCATCCCCCTCGTCATGTCTGCAGAGCGCTCAGAGCGCGGACTTCTCGGGGTCCCAGTCGCCCGTCGCGAGGTACTGCACCTTCTTCGCGATCGACACCGCGTGGTCGGCGAAGCGCTCGTGGTACCGGCTCGCGAGGGTCGCGTCGACCGTGTCGACCGTCTCGCCCTTCCACTTCTCGCCGAGCACCTTGTCGAACACCGAGAGGTGCAGTGCGTCGACCTTGTCGTCCTCGTTGCGGATCTCCTCGGCGAGGTGCACGTCCTCCGTGCGCAGCAGCTCGACGAGCTTGCGCGCGATCTCGACGTCGAGCCGGCCCATCTCGGCGAACGTCGGGCGCAGCGACTTCGGCACGACCTTGTCGGGGAAGCGGTAGCGGGCCAGCTGCGAGATGTGGGTCGACATGTCGCCCATGCGCTCGAGCGAGGCGCTGACGCGCAGCGCGCTCACGACGATGCGCAGGTCGCGCGCGACGGGCTGCTGGCGGGCGAGGATCGTGATCGCGAGCTCGTCGAGCTCGACGGCGGCCTGGTCGATCTTGTCGTCGTCCGCGATCACCTCTTCCGCCAGGCTGACGTCGGACTCGTTGAACGCCCGGGTCGCCTTGTCGATCGAAACGGCGACGAGGTCGGCGATCTCGACGAGTCGCTCCTGCACCTCGGCCAGCTCCTGCTGGAAGACCTCACGCATGTTCGGGATACCTCTGTCTCTCATCGGCCGCGCGCACAGCACGAACGGGCCGGGTCGATTCCGGCTCCGCGCCATCATCCCCGGCGCAGGTGAACAACAGGTGCCGGGTCCGTGAACACTCCCCAACGTACCGCCAGCCTGCGGCGCACGCGGCGAATCGCGCCGTCGCGGCGTCGTTAGTCTGGTGCCATGGACTCCACCTGGGCAGTGCTCACCGCGCTCGCCTTCGGCCTCTTCCTCGGGGCAGCCTTCATGATCGTGCTGCACATGGCCGAGCGCCGCGGCTCGAGCGCCGCGAAGGTCGTCGCGCCGACGATCCCCGACGGCGTCGACCAGGTGCTCGACGTGCTGGAGTCCGCGGGCGTCGTGCTCGACCCCTCGAACAACGTGCTGCGCGCGTCGCCCGGCGCGCTCTCGATGGGGCTCGTGCGACATCAGGCGCTCGTGCACCCCGAGCTCCTCGAGCTCGTCGCCGCGGTGCGACGCTCGGGCGAGCCCGTCGCCGAGGAGCTGGCGGTCGCCCGCTCGTCGCAGGGCGACGCGACGATTCGGCTCCGGGTGCGGGTCGCGCGGCTCGGCACCCGCTTCGTGCTGCTCCTCGCGGAGGATCGCACCGAGTCGTACCGGCTCGACGAGGTGCGTCGCGACTTCGTCGCGAACATCAGTCACGAGCTCAAGACGCCGATCGCGTCGGTGAGCCTCCTCGCCGAGGCGCTCGACCAGGCGGCCGACGAGCCCGATCAGGTGCGCCGGTTCGCCGGGCGCCTGTCGATCGAGGCGACCCGGCTCGCCCACATCACGAGCGAGGTCATCGAGCTCTCCCGCCTGCAGGCTCGCGACGCCCTCCGGCCCGACGTGCTCGTCGACATCGACGAGGTCGTCGCCGCGGCCGTCGACCAGAACCGCGTCGTCGCGGGCGGCAAGCGCGTCGAGGTCGCGGTGAAGGCCGCGACCGGTGCGAAGGCCTACGGCGACCGTGCCCTCATGGTCGTGGCCGTGCACAACCTGGTGGCCAACGCGATCGCCTACTCGAACGAGGGCGGGCGCGTCGGAGTGGGCACGAAGATCGTCGACGGCGCCGTCGAGATCGCGGTCACCGACCAGGGCATCGGCATCGACGCCGACGAGCTCGACCGCGTCTTCGAACGCTTCTACCGGGTCGACCAGGCGCGCTCGCGCAACACGGGCGGCTCTGGGCTCGGGCTCAGCATCGTCAAGCACACGGTGCAGAACCACGGCGGCGACGTGCGCGTGTGGTCGCAGCCGGGCCGCGGGTCGACCTTCATGATCACCCTGCCGCTCGCCGACGAGGCGGCCGCCCCCGCGCGCGAGGAATCGACCGATGTGCCGGCTCCGAAGACTCCGAAGGCCGCGAAGACCCCGAAGGCCGCGAAGACCCCGAAGGCGGATGCCGCAGGCACCAGCCGAGCCGCTGCGAAGGTCGCAGCATCCGACCGAGGAGAACACCTGTGACCCGCATCCTGCTCGTCGAGGACGAGATCGCCCTCTCCGACCCGCTGAGCTTCCTGCTCGAGCGCGAGGGCTACGAGGTCGAGGTGGCCGCCGACGGCCCCTCGGCGATCGCCGCCTTCGACCGGGCCGGGGCCGATCTCGTGCTCCTCGACCTCATGCTTCCGGGCCTGCCCGGCACCGAGGTCTGCCGGGAGCTGCGCAACCGGTCGACCGTGCCGATCATCATGCTGACGGCGAAGGACTCCGAGATCGACATCGTCGTGGGCCTCGAGCTCGGGGCCGACGACTACGTGACGAAGCCGTACAAGACCCGCGAGCTCCTCGCGCGCATCCGCGCGGTGCTGCGTCGGCGCACGGAGATCGAGGACTTCGACGAGTCGGTGCTCGAGGGCGGGCGGGTGCGCATGGACGTCGACCGTCACACCGTCGAGGTCGACGGCGTCGCGGTGCCGATGCCGCTCAAGGAGTTCGAGCTGCTCGAGCTGCTCATGCGCAACCCGGGTCGCGTGCTCACGCGCGGCCAGCTCATCGACCGGGTGTGGGGTTCCGACTACTTCGGCGACACGAAGACGCTCGACGTGCACATCAAGCGCATCCGCTCGAAGATCGAGCAGCAGCCCTCCGAGCCGGTGCAGCTCGTGACGGTGCGCGGGCTCGGCTACCGCTTCGAGGCGTAGGCGCACCCGTGCAGCACCGGCCCCCGAACGGGGGTCAGGTGTGGCACGATCGTGCCATGAGCTCGATTCCTCCCGGCAGGCCGGTCGACGAGACCGGTGCCGCATCGGCGACGCACGACCGGGCGGGCACCCGCGCCCGGCACAACATCGTGGGCTACGTCGGCATCGCCCTCGCCGTCGCCGCGTTCATCGGGGTGGCCAGCCCGAGCATGCTGTTCGAGTTCGTCGGCGGCGTGCTGCTCATCGCCGCGCTCGCGCTCTCGATCGTCGCGCTGTTCCGCCCGGCGCCGAAGTGGCCGGCGTTCGTGGGCATCGGCCTGTGCGCCGCGGCCGCGGTCTCGGCGGCGGTGCTGTTCGTGGTGGGCTTCGTCAACGGGTACAGCGGCACGGTCGCCGGCTGAGACCCCGGACGACGTCGAGACCTGGGACGACGAGGGGCGGATGCCGCAGCATCCGCCCCTCGTCGTGGTGTTTCAG
>Ga0256799_1000351_pt1 | contig 11359 bp, 8 predicted proteins | sample MC6MC0950MT_FD_190207 | JGI IMG/M metagenome (GOLD analysis project Ga0256799, IMG submission 190207) | Metatranscriptome of enriched soil aggregate microbial communities from Iowa State University, Ames, United States - MC6-MC0950-MT... | ecosystem: Environmental > Terrestrial > Soil >... | reverse complement strand
TTCTGAACCTTCACGAAAACCAACTGGCTAATGCTTCCATAGGCAGCTTTTTATCAGAACGTTCGTACAACAGTCTTTCTTCCGCAGTAAAGCAGCTCCGCTCATCAGCCAAAGAAACAGTTACGCTAACACTGGAATTTAATCAGCATTCCCTGCCTTTCTTTTATGAAACACAGGTACAGTACAGCAGTTATTCCCAAATGTTTACCCTGCACCTTACGGCGATACGCTTTAAAAAATTTACTCCCGAAACCGATGCCCCTTCTAAAAGTCGTGCCGAACAGAGAGATTACGTGGAACGGCAGATACAGAAAATACATACCTACCTTTGCAGACCCGAGAACTCCCAGAGGGCTACATTGGACTTCCTCAGCAGGAAATTTTTCATCAATAAAGAAATACTGAAAACGAAATTTAAAGAAATGTACCGCGATACCGTTTGTAACTTCCATCTGCGTATGCGCATCGAGCAAAGCAGGCTGCTGGTTACCAGCACAAAAAAGCCGTTGAAGGAAATTGCCGCCACTACAGGCTTTAACTGTTATGCGAGTTTTCACCGTACCTTCGTGAAGCACCACCATGTGAGTCCGAAGATCCTGCGCAAACGGATGCAGAAGAGGGAATGACTAGCCAAATAAAAACTTCTTATCGTATATGCGATTTATTTTTTATCTATTTCTTTTCTCGTTTGCCTTTGTGAGCTTTACAATATACAAAAATGTAAAGTCATGCGTAACATTCTATCAATCAGCAAACAATTCTTTATTTACTTCTTCATCATACTGTTCGTATATGCAGCAGTAAGTAAATTAGCCGACTTTGAAAACTTTCAGGTACAGGTAGCACAGTCGCCTTTACTTAGTGCTTTTGCAAGCTTTATTGCATACGCCACCGTTATTGGTGAACTGATCATTGCCCTGATGCTCTGCTTTAAAAAAAGCAGGTTGTCGGGGCTTTATCTTTTTCTCGGCTTTATGACGGCGTTTACGGTTTATATTTTCCTGATATTAAATTATAGTCCGTTTGTTCCGTGTTCGTGCGGTGGGGTTTTGGAGGATTTGGGGTGGTGGGAGCATTTGTGGTTTAATGGGGTTGTTTGTTTAGTAACTGTTTTTATTATAATTACTGACAGTAATACCATTTCTTCTTCTTTTGTGACCAAAAGAAGCAAAAGTCTTTTTCTTTGATCTTGCCCCGGTCTTAAATCGGTTAAATAACGTTTTGCAAGCTACCTAATCGAAACGTCGCTCTGCTCCCCGATTAGCTTTCGCTTGCTTCAACTATTTAACGCTCGATTTAATACCAATGGCGCTCTGATTCAGGTTGCTTACATATTCAGTTTAGTTTGAAGAGTTAAAAGAAAATTGATTGGTGATTAGAGTAACACACATTTACGAAATACGAAATACAACATACAACCTAAACCCCACAACATCTAACTAAGAACCTAAAACTAAAAATTTAAAACATACAACTAAAGAAATTATGAAGAAAAAAATATTCTATATCGTATTAACCATGGTAATCAGCGGTGCGGTGGTGGTTGGATTGTTCCTGAGTTCGGAGCATATCATGAAGCGGGAGAATCCGTTTGTGCGGAGGTTTATGCCACATCATATCGATAAAGCGGAATATCTGGATCTGGAGGTGAATTCGTATTACATCGCGGGGCTTACTAATGATACTGTTTATCTGGGGAATTATACGGCTCCGCTACTGATAACTGCTGTGTCTACCAATCTGGGGCAAAAAGTAGAACACCAAATTAAGCTGGATGAAACACAGCGTTCGTTTCGGAATTTGAGCGTTAGCGTTCAGGGAAATGAATTCTATGTGAGTGACGGTACGATTCCGATTATATACAAGGGAAATACTGCCAACTGGATTGCAACTAAGTATATGCAGGAAAAAGTATATTTCTCTTTAGTGCAACCCATGGAAAATAATGCCTTTCTATTCCGAAGCCAGCGCGCAAGTAGCGGTGAACATGTATTAGGCAGACTGCTTGTTAGCGACAGTACCAACTTTGAATTGTATGACGATGCATTACAAAAACAGATTGATGGGGTATTTGATACCGACGGACATCTGGTTAGCGATGTGAAGACCAAACAAGGTGTTTATACCTATTACTACCGGAACCAGTATATGGTGTATCAGCACCAGAATAACACCTTTACAACAGGTAAAACCATTGACACCACCAGCTTAGCAAAGATTGAAGTAACCACTTTAGCCAACGGCGAACGCAAGATGGGTGCACCACCGCAGAAAGTGAATTCGAATACCTATGCGTATAACGGACTTCTGTATGTAAAATCGGAACTAATGGGTACAAACGAACCAAGAAGCATGTGGAAACAGGCAAGCGTAATAGATGTATATGACTATAACAAGAACGAGTATTTGTACAGCTTTTACGCGTACGATCATCAAGGTGACAAGATCAGAGAGTTTGCAGTAAATGATAGTTATTTCTTTGGGCTGGTTGGAAATTCGTTGGTTAGATGGGGAATGGGGAATTAGGGAATTGGGAACTAGGGAATTGGGAACTAGGGAATTGGGAACTAGGGAATTGGGAACTAGGGAATTGGGAACTAGGGAATTGGGGAATTGGGAACGTTTAAATATTTAAAAATTATGCTGCATACAGATTTAATAGTTTATAAGAAATCAATGGATTTTATTGTGGAAATATACCGACTTACGGCCTTGTTTCCCCTAGAAGAAAAATACGGCCTTGTGAGTCAACTTCGAAGAGCTTCAGTTTCAATTTCGACAAATATTTCAGAAGGTGTATCGAGGAACTCCACTAAAGAATATATCCGATTCCTGTATATATCGTTAGGATCTATTTCTGAAACAGAATGTTTAGTTGAAATTTCCGTACGGTTGAGTTATTGTGTGGCTGAAGAATCATTAAATAGTGAATTGCTTGTGATAAAAAAGATGCTTTTGAAACTCATTGGCACTTTGAAGGGGAACGATTAAGGAATGGGGAACGCGGAAATAATTTAGGGAGTGGATTGTTGGGAACAGGAATCGGTTATGGGCATACCGGATTCCTATTTCCCAACGCATGACCCGCCTTTGTAAATTAAAATCAATAAAATAATAATAGTTAAGGAGTTGGAGTAGCAGTCAGAACGGATACAAATAGGGGTATTTTTTCGGCGCTGCTCCCCTGCTCCTTTCACCATAAAAAATAATAATCATTCATTAACAATATAAATTATGAATACCTACATATTAGCCAAAAGACTTGCTCATCATGTAATTTTTTACCACATGCATACTGAAGATTTTAAAGTAAAAGTGTTAGCAGAATATGAAAAAGCGGCCTTAAAATTAGCTTTTCATTTGAATTGCGCTGATAATGAAGCTACAGAAGGGAGGAAAAAAACGTACTACCTAAAAGCATGGAAGGCAGTCATCAAATTAGAAACCTATTACGAACAAGTTGAAATGCAGGAAATAGATTTCAAAGAGTATATTATAGGCAAATATATTGCAAAAATAAAAAGAGCCCTTAAAAAAGAACTTTCACAAGATTGAAAGAATGTTACTTAACCTTATAAGTTCATTGAGGATAAAGGAATGAGAACTATTTTTTTGTATTTCATATTGTTGAAGTAAAAATAAATCTATTGGCCAATAGACAGGGGTTAACGGTTGAAAACCTGTAGAAAAGAGTAAACCGAAAAATTATAAATTATTACATTATGAAACAAACATTTAAAAAAGCCATGATGCCACTTGCTGTAGTGGTGTTGGGCGCAGCGGCAGCATTTGCAACAAATGCGACGAAACAGAGTGAAAAAGTTTCCGCAATTTATGACGGATATCATTACGACAGTACCAAACCACCGGGACAGCAATGTACCATGGTTGAAGTACAATGTACAGACGCATTAGGACCAATCTGTACAGATTTAGCCGGTAACCAGTTATGGGGTTCTGACGACAACGGACTTAGCTGTCCTGTTCGATTATCATTTATCAACTAATTTTAAAATGAGACTGTCTCCGCAAGAGACAGTCTTTTTTAATCAAGCCAATCTGGTTTTGAACCATACTTGAGATGAAAATCAAAATATTGCTTTAAGCGACCCTTCAGGTCATACTTATTTTCACTGTCAAAAAGAACATGTTCATCTTCATAAAGTAACATGGTTACATTTTTCTGCTGTCTTTTTAATGCCAGAAAAAATGACAATGACTGCTGATAATCGATTTGCGCGTCTTTTGTTCCTGCCCAAAGCAGCAGTGGTGTCTTTACATTGTTGGCACTATGTAACGGACTGTTTTTCAAATAAGTTTCGGGAATTTCGAAAAAAGGTTTACCCATTCGTAAACTGTATTGTTCGTAACGCCAAAACTCCGGACGGTAAGAAGCCTTGTTCAAGAAATGATAACCCGAGACCAGGTCAGAAAGTGAAGCTCCGGATACAGCTGCACGGAACCTGTTGCTTGCAGTAATTATATAGTTGGTCTGATATCCGCCAAACGAGTGACCTATCAACGCAATTCTATCGCGATCGAGTGAGATAATTTCAGCAGCCTTATCCAATGCATCTTCTACACACCTTTTCGCAGAATCTCCCGTTTCGCCTATCCTGTAATGAATATCCGGCTCAATCACAAAGTAGCCATCTTCGGTATAATTACGCCAGTTAAACCCGATGCTGCTTACTACTGCACTGGAAGTGTATTTGTGCTGTACTTTATATTTTTTTTCGTAGATATCTACTATGGCAGGATATTTTTTACGAGGATCATAGTTTAACGGATACCTTACTACCGCTCCCCTTTTTTGTGCTTCACTGTTTAGCCACTGAACATATTCAACTTTTGCCTGAGATGCCAACGTGTCCGCAACATTACTACGATATATCACTGTTTCCTTTTTCTGCTTTATGTTGAACAGGTACAGTGTTGGAGGCATATTTGCATTTTGTTTTATATATGTGATAAAATTATCCCCCCGTTTCAACTGACTGTATGAAGCCTTATCCTCTATAAGATTTTCAATACGTCCTTTACTATTTTCAAGTGCAATACCTTCTAAACAGTAATCTGGAGCGTGGTAATGATACAGCAGCCTTGTACCCGCTTTTACTAGTCTTTCAGAACTCATACTCCAAGATGAAGACTGTACAATGCCATTTGAATTATCAAGATTATAGACCAAACCATTACCACGACCCGATGTTAACTTGTGTAGCTTTTTTTGTTTAATATTTAATTTCCATACATCGTGCGAATCGTTTAAAAACACCTCTGCATCGGTTGTTACATTAAATGTCTTAGTTACCGGGCTACAATCTTCCTGTGTACAGAATTCGCTTTCATCATCATAAAACAGCCCTCCTGAAGCTGTGGTAACATCCTTATATAAACCGCTATCCATATTATACAGATACCATTTTTTATTATTAAAGTACAACAGTTCGTCAAAGTGATGCGATGAAAGCAGCCGTTCCTTATTTCCAGAAAATACAGCTGGATCTGTCACATAACCTTTCGCCAGATCGTAGACAGCTATACTGCGGTCTGCACTAATCTTTGAATCGTTAGAACCTTCTGTAACTGAATAGAACTTTAGATTATTACCCGCCCAGAAGTACTGAATATTTTGATCACTATAGGGAAGTATTTTAACTATGGAATCACCTGAGGTTAATATCCCCGGATGTAATGCCTTAAGATGCTTTTTATTGTTAGGTACTATACGGTTGTCACCACTTCTCCAGACCTGCGGTTTAACGTTATCAAGCTTTGTTACAAACTGCCTTAAACCCACAATCCACACAGAATCATTTATTCTGTGCAGTCCGTTCAGCGATGCATCAATCTGCCACGAATCCTCATTTGGAAGAAGTTTGAACAGCTGCTCAGTCTCTAAACCTTTAAAGCCTATCCTCTGCATAACTATCTCCCGTTCGTCATTGTACAGAACAAAAACTTTATCATTTTCCCAAACAACCCTATTCCAAGACCGGGAAGGTTTTTTAGGCGTCCATACGAGCTTTTTTTTAAGATTCTTAAGATCCAACAATTGAAATGTTCCGTCAATCCGGTGTAATAGTAACTGTCTATAATCATCTGAGAAACTGTACTGGATCACCTGATATGATGTTAAAAGTTTTAAACTTTCTGCTCTTCTCATTTCCAAAAGCTGTTTTTCGCGACTGTACAGATACAGCATATCATCATTACTGTTGTAATGAAATTCATCTGTCTGCTTTATAGTATCCACTAAATTACCTGCCAAAGAAAACCGAATCAAGTTTTTGAATGAATCTTTAAAGTAAAGTTCGTTATCAGTAAGAACGGTTTCTGCTGCCACATTATCAAAAGAAACCGTATTTCCGGAACGCAGGTTCTTTAACAACAAGGTTCGCCGGTTATCTTCCATTGAAAAGAAGGTGACCGCACTGCCAGACGCGTTAACCTTATCGTTTATCAACTGCTGCTGTCCTTCTGATATAACCTGCCCTGATACCGGGCAGGATGTAAATACTAACAAACTAATAATATATGAAAAAAGATATTTCATAATCGGATAATTAATAGCCGGAGTTCTGCGGCAGCAGGTTCGGATTCAACAATAATTCGTTCTCTGGTAGCGGAAGTATATTAAAGTGCTGCTGCCAATTTTGTTTAACGCCAGATAAATAGTGCAGGCGATCGGTGCGTTTAAGATCATAGAACCGATGTCCGAATTCACAAAACAATTCCAACCGGCGTTCCTTGAGTACTGCATCTACAGCAGACTGCCTGTCTGTAAAGTTCAGTAACGGAAGTCCTGCCCTGCTGCGCAAAACATGGAGAGAACTACTGCATGTTTCCAGATCGCCCATTTCGGCGGCTGCTTCTCCCACTATAAGATACATTTCCTCTATCCGCATGATTACAGAATATTCCAAGGTAGCAGCTGTAGCCGCGCGTTGTCTGTATTTAAAAGCGTGCGTATTCTGCGGATCTGTTCCAACTTGTTTAACCCAGTGAACCTTTCTTTGATCATCGAGGTCAAATTCATCAAGCAGCACCGGATAGAGCCTTGTATTAGGCACCGGCAATGCTACGTATATATGGGCAGCGCCTTCTAAAGTATTAACACCCTCTACCGCAGTTTTAAACTGCCAGATGGCGCTTTTACTTCCTTTCAAAAAGACTTTATCCACTGCGTCGCACTCATATATGCCCGCATTAATTACCAGCTCTGCATAGTTTTTTGCTGCCGGCCAATTTTTATCATACAGGTTTACACGTGCCAAAAATGCCTGCACGACCAGCTGGTTTATGCGTACCTTTTCAGCGGAAGGATATGAAGGTGTCAGCAGCTGTTCTGCTTTTAAAAGATCTTCCCTTACCATCTGCATTACGTCGCCAACGGCTGTTTTACCTACATGTCTGTTAACGTTATAATCTGTAGATGTCACATACGGGATGTGTCCAAAAGTCTGGGTAAGATAAAAATGAAGTATGCCGCGTATCGCCAATGCTTCACCCAGCAACTGGTTTTTCACTTCAACCGAAATGCCGGTAGAAGCCGTTAAACCTTCGATCACGTTATTTGCTGCATATATCTGGCTGTACGAATTGTTCCATAAATTTCTAACGGACTGGTTATTGCTAAGCACACTTCCCTGAAAAAAATGCCTGTAGCCGGACTCCTGCTCTGAAAGCACTTCCAACTCGTCTGCATAACAACCCATCAAATAACTAATTCCGTCCCTGTTTCCCGACAGGAATCCATTATTACGCATGAGCGTGTAAATATTTGTCAATGCAGCCGTAGCCATACGTTCGTTGTTAAAGGTCATTTCTTCACTGACCAGATCTTTTGGAAGTTCTTCGTCGATAAATCCTTCACATGCCGTGACAACTATAAGTATAAGCAGCAGTACTGCTTTCTTTCCGAATATTTTCATAATTCTAAGTTTTAAATTATTACAGTTAAAAGGATAGTTGAAAACCAAACGCCAACGTGCGTAAATTAGGCAGGAAGCCTACGGTTCCCTCCGGATCCAAACCTTTATAGGATGTGATGGTGAGCAGGTTCTGCCCCTGAAAGAAAATGGAAGCCCGTACGGGGTTGTTACGTCCCACTGAAAAACCGTACTGAACCATAGCAGACTTAAGGCGTATAAACGACGCATCGGCAATTACGGCGTCACTGTCTTTATAGTACTGGTACTGCTGCAACGCAGGCCTGTTTCCTCCGGCAGTAGGAAGCTGGAAACTACCCGAACTGCCTTCTGTAAAATAATCTGCCTGATGTGCGGGACGGTTGGATGTACTTCCCAAATAATTAACGGCATAATCAGCCGTGTAAGCGTTCTGCTTGACAAACTGCCATAAAAAGTCAACCGTCCAGTTTTTATAACTGAAACTGTTCTGCAATCCTCCGAAGAGGCGTGCACCCACATTTAACACCGTCTGCCTGTCGGACGCATTCATAACACCGTCACCATTCACATCTTCAAATTCGAACAACCCCGTTTCACTGTTAACTCCTAAATAACGGTAAACCTTTCTGATGGTTACAGGCTGCCCGATCACATACTGATTTGCATAGGTAGATTCTTCCAAATTGGGAAAAGAAATCAGCCTGTTACGGGGAGTACTTACATTGATACTTGTATTCCACTGAAAATTACCCTTGTCTATATTTTTTGTACGCAACGTAAATTCCCAACCCGAATTCTCGACCGTTGCGTTTAAATTAGCCTGCACACTACTAAAGCCCGTTGTTCCCGGTAATGGGATTCCAACAAGCTGATTTGAAGACCGGTTGCGGTACCATGAAACAGACGGAGCTACCCTGCCGTTAAAAAATTCCAGTTCCAAAGCTGCTTCCAGCTTTTTATTGGTTTCCCAACTGAAATCAGGATTGTACAGGCGTAAAGGCTCCAATCCCACGGTACCATCATAACTAGTTTTGCCTACACCGAATGTATTCAGATACTGATAATCACCAATAAGGTCGCTGCCCGCTATACCGTAGCTTGCCCGCAACTTACCAAAACTTAAAAAAGAACTGTTTTCCAACACTTTTTCGCGACTAAAGAGCCAGGCTCCTCCCAAGGCTCCGAAATTAGCAAAGCGGTTGTTGGGACCAAAACGGCTTGAACCATCCCTCCTGCCCGTGATATTTATTATGTACCGCTCATAGGCAATGTAATTGATTCGTCCGAAAAATGCCATATAAGCATATCCGGTTTCTGAATCTTTTGTAATTCGCTGTGTTACTGCGTTAGCGGCATTATATATAAGATCGTCTGATGTAAAGTTAGAAGCCTGAACGGATAATGCAGATTGGTACCGTTTCTCAAACGTACTGCCTATCAAGATTTCCGTTTTGTGGTTACCCCATTTACGTTCTGCTGAAAGTTGAGGTTCAATTATCCAGTTTTCCCTTTTTGAAGTGCTGCGCAGCATAAAGGAACTTTCACTGCCAATTTTATAAAAAGGATTGTTCATAGAGGACGGGTTGGTAAAAATTTCTTCTCCCGATGCCGTATTATAACCCATATTCACAGAGGCCTTAAAGTTTTTAGAGATATTGTACCCCATAACAGCCTGCAAATTATACGTTCCGGTAGTCTGTAAGAACTTCCCATTCAATTTTGCCAACGGGTTATCAAAGGTGTTATTTTCCCAGTTCAGGTTACCATTCGCATCATAAAGCGCCGGCGCGTTTGGCGAGAGAAAGATCTGTGGCGTAATATCCGTTGCCATGAGGTTGTTTTTCTGATCACTTTTCTGCACATTTGCCTGCAGTGAAAACTTATCGTCTTTAGATCGATGGTTAAGATTCAGCATGAAGTTTGTACGCTTATAGCCGAAATCGCCTGGAAAAACCGTGCCGTCCTTCCTTGCAGATGCACTAAGCAGGTAAGATGTCTGGGCTGACCCGCCACCAACCGAAAACTGTGTATTTTGGGAGACCGCTTTGCCACCTATGAATTCCTTCTGCCAGTCTGTAAACCTGTTTCCATCCCAAGTTCCGTTTATATCGTAGGCGTTTGCAGGATATTCTGCCACGCCATCATTTGCGTACGCATCGCGACGCATCTGCAGATACTGCTGCGTATTCATAAGATCCATGAATTTTGAAACCGTACTAACAGAAGTTGTAGACTGTACGGAGAAGGTTGTTTTATCGGAAACTCCCCTTTTTGTCGTTATCAGCACTACCCCGTTAGAACCGCGTGAACCATAGATCGCAGTTGCATCGGCATCCTTCAAAACTTCGATGCTTTCGATATCGCTGGGGTTGATGCTGTTCAGCGGACTTACATTTCCAAGAGGCATTACACCGCCTGATATTCCGAAATCACTAGTACTTTGAGAATTGAACGGAACACCGTCAACGATATACAGGGGCGCATTACCCTCGGTTCGTAAACTGTTGCGCCCCCTGATCTGTATATCGAAGCCGCCGCCGGGGGTACCGCTGCTCTGCGTAATGTTCACCCCTGCTATACGTCCCTGCATTGCGGCCAGCGGGTTGGCAACCGGTTGTTGACCAATTTCCTTCGAGGTGATCTTTGAGATGCTTCCGGTTCGTTCTTTATCCTTAACGCTGTAATAACCTGCGTTAATTACCAGTTCTTCCAACGTATCTTCATCAGCCGTAAGGGTAACGTTTAGTATACTGCCGGAGGCTTTTACGATCTGGGTTTTGTAGCCGATGTATTCGAATACGATGACTGCATTTGGTGAGATATTTATGGTGTAGAAGCCCTGTTCATTGGTCTGGGTACCATTATCGGTGTTCTGCTGCCACACGGTTACGCCTTCTATCGGTGTACCGTCGGCAGTTTTTACCAAGCCGCTAAGAAGTGTTGTTTCCTGCGCGTGTATTTTGTTGCTGTTAAAGTATAGTAATAATAGCAACACCCACATAAGGGGTACAGCAAGTGCTGCAAAAGTAATTTTTTTCATACCTTTGGGTTGTTAATTTATTTACGTTAATTAATACTATCTCCCTGATACTGTTGCCAAACTATCTTCAGGGGGATTTTTTTTTATCCTGCAAGGTTTTGGGAACCTTGTAGGTTTAGTTTTTTATTTATTCATTGTGTTTTTACAATTAATAATTACGCTTCATAATTTCTATTGTTCATTTTTACATCCAAGAATTATTTTACGGCTTGGAAGCTGTGAATCTTCGATTTGTCTTGACACAAAAACGAACCAAAAAGGTCAAGACTCTATTTTTTAGACGGTCAAAATATGTTTCATTTCCTAAAAGAAATAAATTATTCATTCCTCGCTATTTTATAATAACGTATTCATGAATCTTCGATTTCGAACAAGTTCTCAAACAGCATTTCTTTTCACGGAA
>Ga0256799_1000346_pt1 | contig 11472 bp, 9 predicted proteins | sample MC6MC0950MT_FD_190207 | JGI IMG/M metagenome (GOLD analysis project Ga0256799, IMG submission 190207) | Metatranscriptome of enriched soil aggregate microbial communities from Iowa State University, Ames, United States - MC6-MC0950-MT... | ecosystem: Environmental > Terrestrial > Soil >... | reverse complement strand
TTTATCGGCCGCCATCTGGTTGCGCGCTTGCGCGCGGATGGCGTGCCGTGCGACGCCCCGCCACGCCACGACCCCGGCCTGCTGCAACGCCCGTTGGGCCATGTCATTTACGCGATCGGCCTGACGTCGGATTTCCGCAGCCGTCCCCTGGACACCGTAGAGGCGCACGTCTGTGTGTTGCGCACGCTACTGGCCGACGCGGATTTTGACAGCCTGACGTATCTGTCCAGCACACGTGTGTACGCGGGCGCCTCCGACACGCGCGAAGGCGCAACGCTGGCCGTCAACCCGAACGATCCGAGCGACCTCTACAACCTGTCCAAGCTGATGGGCGAGTCGCTATGCCTGCACGGCGGCCGGGCTGGAACAAACGTCGCGCGGCTGTCGAACATCGTGGGCCTGCGCGACACGCCTGACAGCTTCATCGACCAGTTGCTGGAAGAAGGCGCGCGCGACGGCGTCATCACGCTGCGTACGGCGCTGTCGTCGCGCAAGGATTATCTGTATATCGACGACGCGGTGTCACAGATTCTGGCCATTGCGCGCGCGGGCGCCCCGGGCATCTTTAACGTCGCCCATGGCACCGGGGTCACCAACGGCGATATCGCCCGCTGGATTCAAACCAAGCTGGGTTACCGCACGACGGTTGCCGCCGATGCGCCTGAATGGGCGTTTGCCGACGTGGATGTGAGCCGCACGCAGGCCCTGTGCGGCCAGCGCCCCCGAGCCTTTTCCGATTACTTCCCGAATTTTCTAGAGCAGTACCGTCTGCACAAAGGAATCTGAATGTCCTACCTTGAAACCACGCCCGACGCGCACCCCGAGTACCGCCAGGAAAAAGAAGCCCGCATCGCCGGCTTCGCCAGCGACCAGGAGTTCCGCGAGCTATCCAACGCGTGGCGCCAGATGGCGCTGCAACGCAAGTACATGAACAACTTCTCGTGGGCAGGCCGGCCGCTGATCCAGCTGCCCATGGACGCCATGGCCATGCAGGAGCTGATCTGGGCCGTGAAGCCTGACCTGATCATCGAAACCGGCATTGCGCACGGCGGCTCGCTGATGCTGTCCGCTTCGATGCTGCAACTGCTGGGTGCAGGCGAAGTGGTTGGCGTCGACATCGAAATCCGCGAACACAACCGCAAGGCCATCGAGACGCATCCGCTGGCAAAGCGCATTCACCTGATCGAAGGCTCCAGCATTGACCCGGCCACGATTGCGCAGGTGCGCGCGCACGCCGAAGGCAAGAAGAACATCCTCGTCTGCCTGGATTCCAACCACACGCACGACCACGTGCTGGCGGAACTGAACGCCTATGCCGACCTGGTCAGCGTGGGCAGCTACTGCGTGGTCTTCGACACCTTCGTTGAAGACATGCCCGCCGACACCCCCTGGCCGGGCCGCCACTGGGGCAAGGGCAACAACCCCAAGACCGCCGTCTGGGAATGGATCAAGCAACATCCCGAATTTGAAATCGACCGCTCGGTGGAAGACCGCCTGCTGGTGACGTCCGCACCGGACGGCTTCCTGCGCCGCAAGGCCTGATACCTGGACCCAGGCGCCACTATGATCCTGATCGACCCCACTGCACGCGTGTCGCCCTTGGCCGACATCGAAGACTCAACGCGCGGCACGCGCATTGTGATCGGCCCCAAGGCGGTCGTGGACGCCTTCGTGAAGATCAAGCCCGCCGGCGGCTCAGGCGATGTCGAGATCGGCCCGGAATGCGTGATCAATTCGGGCTGCGTGCTGTATACGGGCCACGGCATTCGCATGGGCGCGCGCGTGGCGGTTGCGGCGAACTGCACGTTCGCCCCCGCCAATCACGAGTTCCGCCGCCGCGATGTGCCGATTCGTGACCAAGGATTCCGGCCAAGCAAGGGCGGCATCGTCATCGAGGATGACGTCTGGATCGGCGCCAACTGTGTGCTGCTGGATGGCGCCATTCTGCGCGAAGGCTGCGTGATTGCCGCGGGCACCATCGTGCGCGGCGAGGTGGCGGCGTTTTCAGTTCAAGGCGGCAACCCGATGAAGGTGCTGGGCTGGCGAGAAGAAACGGGCGCCTGAAGACGCCTGACGCAACGAGAGACCATAGTAGGAACATCATGAGCACCACACAGCGGGAACGCTTTGAAGAAGACGGCTACCTCGTCCTGAAGGACTTCTGGAAGCACGGCGAACTCATCGAGCTGGAAGCCCAGCTGACCGAGTTGGGCCAGCGCATCGTGGGACCGCAATTCAACCCGCACGACTTCGGCCAATACGCGCTGGAGCCGGCCACGCAATCGTTGTTGTATGACCGCCTGAAGTACCTGCCCGCGCTGTCGCGGATGTCTGGCAGCCCCGCCGTGCATGACCTGTGCCGCGAGCTAGGCCTGGCGCATCCCTCATTGATGGGGTGCTGCAACATGCGCCTGGACAAGCCGGCAGACTCGCGCCACCTGTTCGCCTGGCATCAGGATTCGCTCTACCTGCTGGGGTCGGAAAACGCCGTCACCTTGTGGATTCCGTTCCAGGACGTCAATCTGCGCTCTGGCACGATCCAGGTCATTCCTGGCAGCCACAAGCGCGGCCTCTACCCCTTCAAGCGCATCAGCGACAAAGTGATTGCCCCCTACGTGCCGTTCCTGCAACGCGATCTGAGCCTGGACGTCGAGGTCACCGACACGCCAGAGACGATTACCGCGGCGCGCGGCGACATTGTCATCTTCAAGCAGATGCTTTTGCATCGCAGCACGCCCAACCTGGGTCAGCAGATTCGCTGGACCACCCAACTGCGCATCACCGACCTGGCCGATGCGGAGTACCGCCGCCAGCGCTTTCCCACTGGCGACCGCACCAACATCTTTTACGTGGACTACCTGGGCCACAACGCCCAGCAACGCCGCGAGCAAGAATCCGAGAACGCAGCCGCATGAACGACACCACTGACCCCTCCCGCTTTCGCCAGGACGGCCGCAGCACCAGCCGCGAAGTCAACTACCGCGCCGAGCTGGGTGATCTGTTTGCCGACGCGCGCGGCAGCGCCGTCGAGAAGCTTGAGAATTTTCCCTGTTTCGTTCCGCGCCAAAGCATCGCACGCTTTCTGTGCCTGTCCGAACTTTTCAAGATGGCGCTGCATGTGCAGGGCGACATCATGGAATGCGGCGTGAACTGGGGCGGCGGCCTGATGACGTTTGCGCAGCTGAGCGCCACACTTGAACCCGTCAACCTGCAACGGCGCATCGTCGGCTTCGATACGTTCTCGGGCTTTTCGGGCATTTCCGAGCAAGACCAGCACGCTGTCATCCAGACGAGCGAGCGCCGCGTCAACGGGTATGAGGCGGACAGCTTCAACGACCTGCAACGCGCCATTGAGCTGTTTGACGCGAACCGGTTCATCGGACACATCCAGAAGGTCGAGCTGGTGAAGGGAGACGTGGCGGAAAGCGTGCCGCGCTATCTGGCGCGCGAGCCGCAAACGGTCGTGTCGCTGTTGCACCTGGACCTGGACCTGTATGAGCCGACCAAGATCTGCCTGGAACACTTCGTGCCGCGCATGCCCAAGGGCGCGGTCATCGTCTTTGACGAATTGAACAACCGCACCTGGCCGGGCGAGACGCTGGCCGTGATGGAAAAGCTGGGCCTGAACAAGCTGCGGATTCAACGGTTTACGTACGAACCCCACGTCAGCTACGCCATTCTTGAGTAGACCGCGCCGGCCCCCAGCCGGCGAATCCCAGCCAAGCCACCCTTTTCCCGTTCTATTCCCCTTTTGAGGCGCCCACTGCTTACGTCATAATTGCCGCCGCACGCTTTTGTATCTATATTTTTCAGACCATGACCGCCACGCCCCCCGATCCACTCGCTACGCAGCACGACAGCAATACGGATCTCGATGATCAGGCGCCGGTCGATGCGCAGACCTTGCGTCTGCGCGAAGAGAACCGCGCATTGCGCGAATTGTTGGCGGCCCAGGTACACGCCGCCTTGCCACCTCCTGCGCCGCAACCTGGCGGGGCGCGGCGGTTGTGCTGGTGGCTGATATCGGCGCCGGGTGCGGCGCTGGTGGGCTGGCGCCGCTTGCTGGGCCGCGATGACGCACCCCGGATCACGGGGCGGCGCGTGGGGTCGGCGACGTTGACGGTGCTGTACACGCTGGCCATTTACGGTGCGCTGGTGCTGCTGGTCGTGTCGTGGAACGCCCCGAACAATGGGATTACCGGCGCCACTGCCGCCAGCCCGGTTCGCGTGCCGCTGATGCCTCCGCCTGCAATGCCCACTGAGGAGCCGCCCAGCGATTGGGAAGCCGACGCGCTGGCGCCCCCTGCGTCGACTGCGCCACAGCCGCCGTCGACATCGGACCTCTCACCCCCGGCCGCATCGACGATCGAACCGGCCGCATCCCGTCCGGACACCCCCGCCCCCCAGCCTTCCTCCAGCCCCACCGATCATCCGCCGCCGGCATCAAGCGGGCCGCAATCGACATTGCGTATCACCGAAATTCCGGCGCAGGACCCGATGGCGTGGGTCAAGGGGTTGCAGACTGAATTAGCACGATGCGCCGAGTTGGGGTTCTTTGACCGCCCCGATTGCGCCTGGGCGGCTCGCAATCAGTTCTGCGAAGCGAACCACGGCTGGGGCGTTGTGAACGAATGCCCGGCGCGGCCCTAGGTCATCGCTTGAGTGCGATGCGCGGGATGTCACACGCCCGCCACGTCCGGGCACGACAATCCTTTGCATCAAACTGAAAATGTACGCAATAATGCGAACACTTCGGGCTCGCGCCCTGCCTTCCTATTAAGGACCTTGTGACCATGGATTCGATCAACAACACCGTCAACACCGCGCTGGCTTTGAAGGACGCGAATGTGGTTCAGGAAGTGCAGGCCACCGTGCTGAAGAAAGCGCTGAATGCGCAAGCCGATACGGTTGCCACACTGATGCAGTCCGTGGCCCCGATGGCGATCGACAGCCAACTAGGTTCGCGCATCAATACCCACGCCTGATATTTGGTCGCGCCGCCGTCACGCGCGGCCAACCGATAAAAAAAGCGCCGGACCCTGAACAGGGCCGGCGCTTTTTGTTTGCCGTGGCATGGCTCGCATGAGGCGGCAAGCATGAGGCGGCAAGCCGCCCCACCGGGCATTACTTCTTCTTCATCGGCGGCAGGTCGGTGCAGACGCCTTCGGCCACTTCGGCCGCCATGCCCACCGATTCACCCAGCGTCGGGTGCGGGTGGATGGTCTTGGCGATGTCGACCACGTCGGCGCCCATTTCCACGGCCAGGGCCAGTTCGCTGATCAGGTCGCCAGCGTGGGTGCCCACGATGCTGCCGCCCAGGATGCGATGCGTTTCCGCGTCGAAAATCAGCTTGGTGAAGCCTTCGTCGCGGCCGTTGGCGATGGCGCGGCCGGAAGCCGCCCACGGGAACACGCCCTTCTCGATCTTGATGCCTTGCTTCTTGGCTTCGTCTTCGGTCAGGCCCACCCATGCCACTTCCGGATCGGTATAAGCCACCGACGGAATCACGCGTGCGTCAAAGAACGACTTCTGGCCAGCCGCGGCTTCCGCCGCCACGTGGCCTTCATGCACGGCCTTGTGCGCCAGCATCGGCTGACCGACGATGTCGCCAATGGCGTAGATGTGCGGCACGTTGGTGCGCATCTGGCGGTCGACCTCGATGAAACCGCGGTCGGTCACAGCAATGCCAGCACGCTCGGCGCCGATCTTCTTGCCGTTCGGGCTGCGGCCCACGGCTTGCAGAACGAGGTCGTAGCGTTGCGGTTCCTTGGGCGCGCCCTCGCCTTCGAACGTGACGTAGATGCCGTCTTTCTTGGCTTCGGCGCCCACAGTCTTGGTCTTCAACATGATGTTGTCGAAGCGGTAGGCGTTCTTCTTCTGCCAGACCTTGACCAGATCGCGGTCAGCGCCTTGCATCAGGCCGTCGAGCATTTCCACGACATCCAGGCGGGCGCCCAGCGTCGAGTACACCGTGCCCATTTCCAGGCCGATGATGCCACCGCCCACAATCAGCATCTTCTTCGGCACTTCACGCAGCAGCAATGCGCCGGTGGAGTCAACGACGCGGTCGTCCTTGGGCATGAACGGCAGCTTCACCGACTGGCTGCCGGCGGCGATGATGGCTTGCTTGAAGCGCAGCGTCTGGGCCTTGCCGTCGGCGGACGTGACGGTCAGGTGGTTGGCGTCGGCAAATTCGCCCACGCCCGTCACCACGGTGACTTTGCGAGCCTTGGCCATGCCGGCCAGGCCGCCGGTCAGCTTGGCGACTACGCTGTCCTTGTAGCCGCGCAGCTTGTCCAGGTCGATCTTCGGTTCGCCAAAGCTGATGCCGTGGGCAGCCAGCTCGCGCGCTTCGTCGATGACGGCGGCGTTGTGCAACAGCGCCTTGGACGGAATGCAGCCCACGTTCAGGCACACGCCGCCCAGCGTTTCATAGCGCTCGACCAGCACCACGGACAAGCCGAGGTCGGCCGCGCGGAAGGCGGCGGAGTAGCCGCCAGGGCCCGCGCCCAGCACCAGCATGTCGTATTCACCGTCGGCCGAACCCTTGAAGGTCGACGCGGCGGGCGCGGCAGCCTTGGCGGCCGGCGCAGCGGCTTCGGCCTTCTTGGGAGCTTCAGCCGCCTTGGGGGTTTCCTTGGCCGGGGCGTCTTTGGCGGCGGCTTCCGCAGCTTCCACTTCCAGCACGACCGCGCCTTCGGCAACCTTGTCGCCCACCTTGACCGCAATGGACTTCACCACGCCGCCTTGCGACGCGGGGATTTCCATCGAGGCCTTGTCGGATTCCACGGTGATCAGGCTTTGTTCGGCTTTGATCGTGTCGCCCACGGCGACCAGCACTTCAATGACTTCCACTTCCTTGAAGTCACCGATGTCCGGCACTTTGATTTGAACGGTATTGCTCATAGGGCTCCCCGTTTACAGCGCGATGCGGCGGAAGTCGGCCAGCAGCGCGCCCAGATAGGCGTTGAAGCGGGCAGCGGACGCGCCGTCGATGACGCGGTGGTCGTACGACAGCGACAGCGGCACCATCAGGCGCGGCACGAACTGCTTGCCGTCCCAGACGGGCTTGTGCGCAGAGCGCGACACACCCAGGATGGCCACTTCCGGCGCGTTGATGATCGGCGTGAACGAGGTGCCGCCGATGCCGCCCAAGGACGAGATCGAGAAGCAGCCGCCCTGCATTTCCGCAGGCGAGATCTTGCCGTCGCGCGCCTTCTTGGACAGGTCGGTCATTTCCTGCGCGATTTGCAGGATGCCCTTCTTGTCGGCGTCGCGAATCACCGGCACCACCAGCCCGTTGGGCGTGTCGGCGGCGAAACCGATGTGGTAGTACTGCTTGAGCACCAGGTTGTCGCCGTCCAGCGAAGCGTTGAACTCGGGGAACTTCTTCAGGGCCGCAACCACGGCCTTGATCAGGAAGGCCAGCATCGTAACCTTGACGCCCGACTTCTCGTTTTCCTTGTTCAGCGTGACGCGCAGCGCTTCCAGGTCAGTGATGTCCGCTTCGTCGTTGTTGGTGACGTGCGGGATCATGACCCAGTTGCGGTGCAGGTTCGCACCGGAAATCTTCTTGATGCGCGACAGCGGCTTGGCTTCGATCGGGCCGAACTTGGTGAAGTCGACCTTCGGCCACGGCAGCAGGCCCAGCGCGGCGCCATCGGCCGAACCACCGGCAGCGGCGGTTGCGGGGCCAGCGGCCAGCGCTTGCTTGACGAAGCCGCGCACGTCTTCCGCCGTGATGCGGTCTTTCGGACCCGAACCCTTGACCTTGCTCAGGTTCACGCCCAGTTCGCGGGCGAACTTGCGCACCGACGGCGACGCATGCGGCAGTTGGCCGGGCTTCAGGTTGGCGTCTTCCAGCGCGGCGGCCGGGGCCGGGCGCGAAGCCGGCGCTTCCGCCTTGGGTTCGGTCTTAGCTTCTGCCTTGGCTTCAGCCTTCGCAGCAGGAGCGGCCGCGGCTTCCGTCTTCGCAGCCGGAGCCGAGGCTGCGCCCCCCTCCACCACCACGACGACCGAACCCTTGGCGACCTTGTCGCCCACCTTGACCTTCACTTCCTTGACCACACCGCCTTGCGAGGCCGGGATCTCCATCGAGGCCTTGTCGGACTCCACGGTGATCAGGCTTTGCTCGGCCTTGATGGTGTCTCCCACGGCGACCATGACTTCGATGACTTCCACTTCCTTGAAGTCGCCGATGTCCGGCACTTCGATGTCGACCGGGCCGCTTGCGGCGGCAGGCGCCGCCGCTTCAGCCTTGGCGGCCGGAGCCGCCGCAGCCGCTTGCTTGGGCGCTGCCTTGGGGGCTTCTTCCTTGGCGGCCGGTGCGGCGTCCGAGGCTTCTGCTTCCACTTCCAGCACGACCGCGCCTTCCGCGACCTTGTCGCCCACCTTCACGGTGATGGACTTCACCACGCCGCCTTGCGACGCGGGGATTTCCATCGAGGCTTTGTCGGACTCAACCGTGATCAGGCTCTGTTCGGCCTTGATCGTGTCGCCCACGGCGACCAGCACTTCGATGACTTCCACTTCCTTGAAGTCGCCGATGTCGGGAACCTTGATTTGCACGATGTTGCTCATGTCTCTTTACCCTCAGGCGTATTGCGGGTTGGCTTTGTTCGGATTGATGCCGTACTTCTTGATGGCTTCCGCCACCTTGGCAACCGGCACCTTGCCTTCGTCAGCCAATGCGCGCAGCGCGGCGACGACGACGAAGTGGCGGTCCACTTCGAAGTGCTCACGCAGCTTGGCGCGGAAATCCGAGCGGCCGAAACCGTCGGTGCCCAGCACCTTGTATTCGCGGCCCTTGGGCACGAACGGACGGATCTGGTCAGCAAAGAGCTTCATGTAGTCGGTCGATGCGATGATCGGGCCTTCCGTCTTGGCCAGCTGTTCCGTGACGTAAGCCACTTGCGGCTTCTTTTCGTCGGGGTGCAGCATGTTGTGGCGGTCGACGTCCAGGCCGTTGCGGCGCAGTTCCGTGAAGCTGGTGACGCTCCACAGATCGGACGCCACGCCCCAATCGGCTTCCAGCAGTTCTTGCGCGGCCATGACTTCGCGCAGGATCGTGCCCGAGCCCATCAGCTGCACGCGGTTCTTGCCCTTGCCGTGCGACTTCAGCTTGTACATGCCCTTGATGATGCCTTCCTCGTCGCCCTGGGTCAGACCGGGCTGCGGGTAGTTTTCGTTCATCACCGTCAGGTAGTAATAGACGTTTTCCTGGTCTTCCACCATGCGCTTCAAGCCATGCTGGATGATCACGGCCAGCTCATGGCCGAACGTCGGGTCGTAGGACACGCAGTTCGGAATGGTGGACGCCAGGATGTGGCTGTGGCCGTCTTCGTGCTGCAAGCCTTCGCCGTTGAGCGTCGTGCGGCCGGCGGTGCCGCCCAAGAGGAAGCCGCGCGCTTGCATGTCGCCCGCCGCCCAGGCCAGATCGCCAATGCGCTGGAACCCGAACATCGAGTAGTAGATGAAGAACGGGATCATGATGCGGTTGTTCGAGGAGTACGACGTGGCCGCCGCAATCCACGAGCTCATTGCGCCCGCTTCGTTGATGCCTTCCTGCAGAAGCTGGCCGTCGGCCGCTTCCTTGTAGTACATGACCTGGTCCTTATCGACCGGGGTGTACTTCTGGCCTTCCGGCGCATAGATACCGATCTGGCGGAACAGGCCTTCCATACCGAAGGTACGCGATTCGTCGGCCAGAATCGGCACCACGCGCGGACCCAGTTCCTTGTCGCGCAGCACCTGGTTCAGGATGCGCACGAAAGCTTGGGTGGTGGAGATTTCACGGCCTTCGGCGGTGGGTTCCAGCACGGCCTTGAAGGCGTCCAGCGCGGGGGCCTTCAGTTGCTCGTCGGCCTTGGCGCGGCGGCGCGGCAGGTAGCCGCCCAGCTCGGCGCGGCGCTCGTGCAGGTACTTCATTTCCGGCGAATCTTCGGCCGGCTTGAAGTACGGCAGATCGGCCAGTTGGTCGTCAGGAATCGGGATGCCGAAACGGTCGCGGAATTCGCGGATCGAGTCCAGCTCCAGCTTCTTTTGCTGGTGGGTCGGGTTCTTCGCCTGACCCACGTGGCCCATGCCGTAGCCCTTGATGGTCTTGGCCAGGATGACGGTGGGTTGACCAGTGTGGCTGGTCGCAGCGTCAAACGCGGCGTACACCTTGTGGGGATCGTGGCCGCCACGGTTCAGGCGCCAGATGTCTTCGTCGCTCATACGCGAGACGGCTTCCAGCAGCTTCGGGTGCTTGCCAAAGAAGTGTTCGCGGACGAACTTGCCGTCGTTGGCCTTGTACGCCTGGTACTCGCCGTCAACGGTGTCTTCCATGATCTGGCGCAGGATGCCTTCCTTGTCGTGCGCCAGCAGCGGGTCCCAGTAGCCGCCCCAGATCAGCTTGATCACGTTCCAGCCCGAACCACGGAAGTCGCCTTCCAGTTCCTGGATGATCTTGCCGTTGCCGCGCACCGGACCGTCCAGGCGCTGCAGGTTGCAGTTCACCACGAAGATCAGGTTGTCGAGCTTTTCACGGGCAGCCAAAGCGATGGCGCCCAGCGATTCGGGTTCGTCCATTTCGCCGTCGCCGCAGAACACCCAGACCTTGCGATTGCTGGTGTCGGCAATGCCGCGGGCGTGCAGGTACTTCAGGAAGCGGGCCTGATAGATGGCCATCAGCGGGCCCAGGCCCATCGACACCGTCGGGAATTGCCAGAAATCCGGCATCAGCTTCGGGTGCGGGTACGACGACAGGCCCTTGCCGTCCACTTCCTGGCGGAAGTGGTTCAGCTGGTCTTCGGTGAGGCGGCCTTCAAGGTAGGCGCGGCCGTACATGCCGGGGGACGTGTGGCCTTGGAAGTAGACCAGGTCGCCGCCGTGGCCTTCGTCTTCCGCGTGCCAGAAGTGGTTCTGGCCGCAGCCGATCATGGTGGCCAGCGAGGCGAACGACGCGATGTGGCCGCCCAGATCGCCGCCGTCCGGCGGGTTGTGCTTGTTGGCCTTGACCACCATGGCCATGGCGTTCCAGCGCACGTACGAACGAATGCGCGATTCCAGCTCCAGGTTGCCCGGATGCGCCGGCTCCAGGCCGGGGGGAATCGTGTTGACGTAAGCGGTATTCGGCGAGAACGGGATGTGGGCGCCGGAACGACGGGCTTCGTCGATCAGGCGTTCCAGCAGGTAGTGCGCGCGCTGCGGCCCTTCGCGATCAAGGACTGCCGCCAGGGCTTCGAGCCACTCCTGGGTTTCAAGGGTGTCTTCGTCGTTGGCAGCCTGCGGGGCGCCAGCCTGGGCGAAAGAGGACATCGTGTGTCTCCTGTTGGGGTTCGTTCGTGACCACACCCGCTTCGTTCTACTCGCGGACTCTGCATGGTAGCCGGGATCATCCGGGCTACCATGTCAGGCATGGGTCGGGGTGTTTTTCTAGAGACCTGCTTTGGGTCGGTTCCCTATCAGCCGGCATTCTAAGAAAGAAGA
>Ga0256799_1000331_pt1 | contig 11708 bp, 9 predicted proteins | sample MC6MC0950MT_FD_190207 | JGI IMG/M metagenome (GOLD analysis project Ga0256799, IMG submission 190207) | Metatranscriptome of enriched soil aggregate microbial communities from Iowa State University, Ames, United States - MC6-MC0950-MT... | ecosystem: Environmental > Terrestrial > Soil >... | reverse complement strand
GCTCAGGCGCTGGCCAAGAAGGAGAACGGCGAAAAGGGCTTCACCCTGATCGAGCTCCTGGTCGTCGTCATCATCATCGGCATCCTCGCCGCGATCGCGATCCCCGTCTTCCTCAACATGCGGACAGGCGCCTGGAAGTCGTCGGTGGAGTCCGACGTCAACAATGCCATCCTTGCCGTCGAGCAGGCCGCACAGGCCAACAACGGATCGTACGCCAACCTCACGCCGAACACGGCAGCGGTTGGCAAGGGTGCCACCGGCACCGTGGGTCAGGGTGCAATTGGTTCGCAGAAGTTCAGCGCGAGCGAGGGCAACACCATCACTATCACGACCATCACGAAGGATGGCTACACCATCACCGGCACCAATAAGGACTACGGTACGACGAACGTGTACACCTACACGAGCTCCGACGGCGCAAAGGCCTGGACCCCGTAATTCATCGCTTCAGGGCGACTCACGTTGTGCCTGCGCGGGCTTCCGCGCAGGCACAACGTCTACCCGGTGCGATACGGAGGGAGGCTCGCGTGCACCGACAGTTCTCGGCCCGAAACGAGGACGCGGGCTTCACTCTCGTCGAGGTCGTCGTCGCGATGCTCGTCTTCGCCATCATCGCCACCGGCTTCCTGATGACCGTCACCGCGAGTCTCGTCACCACCCGCGACACGCGCACCCGGATCGTCGCCGCCAACCTCGCGTCGCAGCAGATCGACCTGCTCCGCTCGCAGAGCGTGTTCGAGGTGACCAACTCCACGCGCGACATCTCTCTGAACGGCGACACGTTCCACGTCGCCGTCGGCTGGGAATGGCAGACCAACGGCGGCGCTGCCGCCACCTGCGAGGGAGGCGAGGACACCGGATCACTCGCCTACAAGCGCGTGACGGTCACGGTCACGTGGGACAACATGCCCGCCGGCAAACCGGCGGTCTATGCGGACACGGCGCTGGCCCCCCGCAGCAAGATCAACGACCCGACACGGGGAACGATCCTCGTCGGGGTCATCGACGCCGCAGGCGTTGGAGTCAGCGGTGCGACCGTCAGCCTCTCACCCGCCAACGGCGTCGCATCCGCCACGACCGACAGCGACGGGTGCGCGTATCTGTTCAAGGTTCCGCCCGACGACTACACGGTCTCGATCTCCAAGTCGGGATACGTGAACGATCAGCACCTCACGACACCCAGCGCGGCGACGAATGTCGACGCCGGCTCCACCGCTCGCGTGAGCTTCGCCTACGACAAGGCGACGACCTTCCGGCTCACGTACGCCAACCCGAGCGGGGGCAACCCCAAGCTTCCGACGAACCTCACGACGACGTTCGTCTCCACATACGGCGCATCGACTGTGACATCCACGACCGCCGACAACCCCAAAGACATCGCACGCTTCCCTCTGCCGTCCGGCTACTCCGTCCTCCCGGGCACGTACTCCGAGAACCCTGCAGCCCGGTGTCTTGCACCCGATCCTGGGCAATGGCCCGTGGCCGCGGACGGTCGGATCGGCAAGCGACCCGACGCGGTGGCGGGGGCGGGCGGCGCCACGGTCGCCGTCGCCGTGCCGATGGGTGTCGTGAAGCTCACCGGCCTCAGCGGCAGCAGCAAGTTCCTCACCGCCGTCTATGTCGGTGGTGGCGACGGCGATCCTGGATGCAGTCTCAGTCCCGCGCCGAAGTACACATTCAACGACAACGTCATCAGCTCGAACGCCGCCACGATCGCCCTGCCCTACGGCACGTACAAGATCTACCGCGGCTCCACGCTCGGCGCACTCACCACCCAGCTCACGAGCGGGATCAGCCTGGGCACGCTCGGCACGCTGCTGGGTATCGGTGCGAACACGACCGTCACTCTCGACCCTCGAGTCGCACCGTGATGCCGTCGCGACGAGGTGCCCGCGAGCGCGAGACCGGCCTGACGCTGATCGAGCTCCTCGTCGCCATGGGGATCTCCAGCATCCTCATCGCCCTCATCGTCACGATGTTCGTCAGCACCTCCCGGTCCTTCAGCGACCAGGAGGGCTCCCTCGACAACAGCCGCATGGCCTCCACCGCCATGAACGAGGTCACGCGCATCCTGCGCGCCGGCACCGAGATCCCCGAATCCGGAGTGGCGGCGAATCAGCCCGTCTTCGAGTACGCGGGTGCCGAGAAGATCATCATGCGCTCCTTCATCGACGCGGAGTCCGCCTCCGATCCCGCGCCTCTGCGCGTGCAGTTCGCGCGCAATGGAGCCAACGAGCTGGTCGAGACGCGATGGACCGCGTATCACGTCAACGTGACCTACTGGAAGTTCAACACGACATCGACCTACGCGCGCACGATCGCCCGCTCGCTCCTGGCCCCCACGACGGCCACGCCTCTGTTCCGCTACTTCGACAAGGCCGGTACGCCGCTGACGCCTGCGGCGAATGCCAGCCTCACGGAAGCCCAGCGGCGCAACGTCGCGAGCGTGCAGGTGACGATGCAGGTGCAAGCCGACGACAGCGGGCGGGTGGCGCCGGTCTCGATCCAGAACATGGTCGGCATGCCGAACCTCGGCGTGGCACGAGTGGAGGTGCGCTGATGCTGCGCATTCGAGGCATGAGGTCGACGGGCGAAGAGACCGGCGCGGCGCTGATCCTCGTCGTGGGGGTGGGTGCCGTCCTCGCGATGCTGATGTCGATGCTCGTCGTCGTGTCGGTGAACGGCATGCGTCAAGCGCGGTCGGATGCCGACTGGAACGCGGCGCTCGCTGCGGCATACGCCGCCGTGGACGAGTACCAGAGCCGCCTCTCGGCCGACACGAGCTACTACCGGTTCGGCGACTCGACCGCGCCGTTCAGCAGCGGCAGCACGCTGACCGCGCCGCCGGCGGCGAACGCTGCGTTCGGCGTCGGGGCTGGAGGATCCTGGGCGGATGTCGCAGGCAGTGACGGTCGCGCGCAGTTCCGCTACGAGGTCGACAACTCGAAGTACGCGTCGACGGGTCGCATCCGCATCCGGGCGACCGGTCGCGTGGGTGCCGAGACGCGGTCCATCATCGCCGACCTCAAGCAACAGGGGTTCATCGACTTCCTCTACTTCACCGACTACGAGGTGCAGGACCCGGACGTCGCCGGCGTTCCTGCGACGAGTTGCTACACGGACTCGACGAAGACGACGCTCAAATACGCGTGGGGTGGCCGGAGCGGCTCGTGCAACGAGATCACCTTCGCCGCGTCTGACGTGCTCGCGGGCCCGGTCCACTCGAACGACACCATCCGTACCTGCGGGTCGCGGTTCAAGGGCGTCGTGACCACGGCCAACAACAAGACGCCGCTCACGGTCAACGCGAGCGGATGCTCTGCGGCGAGGTTCGAGATCGCGGGTTCACCGGGCTACAGCGGCGGCGTGATCGGCATGCCGGCAACGAACTCCGAACTGAAGAAGGAGACGCGCACCGACCTGACGGCGACCGACGTGCCGAGGCCGGGATGCCTGTACACCGGCCCCACGCAATTCGAGTTCTTCAGCAACGGCACCGTCAACATCAAGTCGCCGTACACGAAATACACGCGCATCGGCGACGCGGCGGCCACGACCGTGAAGGCTTCGACGCCGCCGGAGTGCGGAACCATCGCGGCGCTCACCTCGGCCGCGGGCGCGACGATCACCGTTCCCGACAACAACGTGATCTACGTGCAGAACGTGCCGGCGGTGACCACCGATGCGAACTATTGGGCGTCCAGCGCGAAGCCGACGGGGTTCACCTGCGTGACCTCCCCTGCAGAGTCGGCCGGATGGACCTTCGGCGGGGGTGGCTATCCTGCGAAGACGGGGACCGCCACGACAACCGAGATCGCGCCATCCAGCACCACCTACGGCTGCCGCTCGGGCGATGTGTTCGTCAAGGGCACGTTCAAGGGTGCCATGACGCTCTCGGCGGAGAACTACGTCTTCGTCGTCGGTGACGTCAAGTACGCGGACGTGCAGAACGACATCCTCGGCCTCGTGGGCAACAACGCGATCTGGGTCTACAACCCCTTCTACAAGAACGGATCCGCGACGGGTCCCATCCTCACCAAGGACCGCACGATCCAGGCGGCGATCCTCTCGGTCGCGCACACGTTCCAGGTGCAGAACTACAACACCGGCCCGAGCAACGGCAGTCAAGCCCGCGGAACGCTGACCGTCTTCGGCGCGATCGCACAGAAATACCGCGGCACAGTCGCGACGGGAACGTCGCCCGTCGTCACCGGATACGTGAAGAACTACGTCTACGACGAGAGATTCAAGTACAAAGCGCCGCCGAAGTTCCTCAACCCCGTGACCACCACTTACGGTGTGACGACGTGGGTCGAGACAGCGGCAGCGTGGCGCCCTGATGGAGCGGCGCGATGACCGACCCTCTCCTTCCTGCCGTCGCTGTCGTTCCGCTCGCGTTCGTGTTCGGAGCCCTGATCGGCTCTTTCCTGAACGTCGTCGTGTGGCGCGTGCCGCAGGGGCTCAGCATCGTACGGCCGCCCAGCGCCTGCCCCTCCTGCGGGCACGAGATCGCCTGGTACGACAACATCCCGATCGTCTCGTGGCTCGTGCTGCGCGGAAAGTGCCGATCGTGCGGGGCATCCATCTCCGCGCGCTACCCTCTCGTCGAGGCCGGTACGGCGGTCGCGTTCGCGCTGGTCGTGTGGGCGGCCTACCTCGGTGCCTATCCGTTCGCGCTCGTGCCCGCACTGCTCTACTGGGCTGCTATCGGCATCGCGCTGACGCTCATCGACCTCGACCACCATCGCCTGCCGAACGTCATCGTGCTGCCGAGCTACGTCGTCACCGCTGTTCTCCTCGTTCTCGCCTCCGTATTGACCGGCGATTACGGTGCACTGGTCAGTGCCGCGATCGGCGGCGTCGCTCTGTACGCCCTGTACTGGATCCTGGCCGTCGCCTACCCGGGCGGGATGGGGTTCGGTGACGTCAAACTGGCCGGTGCGCTCGGCATGCTGCTCGGGTGGCTCGGCTGGGGCCCGCTCATCGTCGGCGGCTTCAGCGCCTTCGTCCTCGGCGGCATCGTCGGTGCCGCCCTCATGCTCGGCCGCCGCGCGACACGCAAGTCACGGATTCCGTTCGGCCCCTTCATGATCGTCGGCGCCGCCGTCGGCGTCTTCGCGGGGGCGTCGATCGCAGGCACCTACCTTTCCGTCACCGGAATCGCTTGATGCCGCACCCGTCGGCATCCTGATCAACAGCACGGAGGAACACCATGGCAGGAGTAGTCGCTCTCGACCTCAGCCGGAGCGGGATACGAGCGGTGCAGGTCGACGCGCCGTACACGGCCCGCCCGACCATCAGCCGCTTCGCCGCGCTGGAGCTGCCGGAAGGCACCGTCTTCGACGGCGAGATCATCGATCAGCGTCGCGCCATCACGGCGATCAGGCAGCTGTGGAAGGTCGGCGGGTTCACCACCAAGAAGGTGGTGTTCGGCGTCAGCAACCGCAAGGTCGTCGTCCGCGAGGTCACACTTCCGCTGATGGCGGGAGCGCGTCGGAAGACGAGCCTGCGCTTCGCCGTCGAGGGTCAGGTGCCCATCGACCTCGACGACGCCATCCTCGACTTTCTCCCGCTGCGCAACATCGAGACCACCGGTGGCGTTCAGCAGGAGGGCCTGCTCGTCGCGACCGTGCGCAGCAGCCTCGAATCCACTGTCAACGCCATCGAGCGCTCCGGCCGAGCCATCGACGCCATCGACTTCTCCGGCTTCTCGCTGCTGCGACTTCTGCCGGGCCCGCAGCGTGGAACGCAGGCGATCATCAACATCGGCGCCTCGAGCACCACCGTCGTGATCTCGACCGGCGGCGTCCCGCAGTTCGTCCGCATCGTGCCGAGCGGCGGCGACGATGTCACGCGCAGCATCGAGCGCGCGCTCGGAGTGAGCTTCGCCGAAGCGGAGAAGGACAAGGTGGCGCGCGGACTGCAAGGCGGCGCCGCGACGCCGCGCGACATCGACGCCGAGACCGTGCTGCGCGAGAACATCGCCGGCCTCATCGACAGCATCCGCAACACCTTCGCGTTCTGGGCGAACGCGCATCCCGACTCGCCCGTCGCGAGCGTCGTGCTCACCGGTGGCGGCAGCCGCCTCGGCGGCCTCACGCTCGTGCTCTCGCGAGCACTGGGGGTGCCGACAGAGTACGGCAACCCGTTCGCGCCCTTCGCCGTGAGCCCGAAGCTCCGCGACAGCGGCATGGAGCAGTGGGCGCTCGAGCTCGCGGCACCGCTCGGGCTCACGCTCGGCGCCAAGGCGTCCGCCAAGTCGGAACAGAGAGCGGAGCGCACCGCCCAGAAGGCCGCCGCGCGGCCGGTGCGGATGCCGAAGCCGGATGCCAAGGCGGCGGCCAAGGCAGAGTCGAAAGCAGCCAAGGCTGCGACGAAGGGAGGCCGGAAATGACCGCGGAGATGGTGGAACGCCGGCAACGGCATCGCCCCGACGCGGGCACCCCCGACACCGATGATTACGCTGCGACGAGTGCGCCGGCGCGGGCGATCGCGCGCGTCGACCTCGTGCCACCCATCGTCGAGACGCGCCGCAGGCAGCGGTCGACGGAGCGCAAGCTCGTGGCCGGCGTCCTCGCGTTGCTGGTCCTCGTCGTCGTCGCGGGTCTGGCGGTCGGGTTCCTCGCGCTCGGCGCGGAGAACACGCTCGCCGCGGAGCGCACGCGCAGTCAGCTGCTCCTCAACGAACAGAAGCAGTTCACCGAGGTCTCGGCCGTCAAGGCGCAGCTCGGCGCCTACGACGATGCCGAGCTCGCCGCACTGTACTCCGAGGCGGACTGGTCCCGGTTGATGACCGAGCTCGACACGGTGTTGCCGGAAGGCGTCGCTCTCGCGACGGAATCCATCACGGTCAAGGGTGTCGATGACAGCGCCGCGGCCGTGGAAGCGACCGGACTCGATGCGCCCGGCGTGATCGAGATCTCCTTCACCGCGAACGCCGCGACCTTCGACTCACCGACGCCGCTTCTGAATGCCCTCAGCCAGCTGACGGGCTACGTCAGCGCGACAGTGGACGCCGTGGCGGCCGAGGGTGATACCGGATACGTCATCACCGGTGTCGTCGAGCTGGGCGCCGACGCCCTCGGCGGTACGGCCCGCGTCGGTCTGCTCGACCCCGACACCATCGCACAGCTCCACGAGCAGCTCGAGATCGCCGCGACGACGGATCCTGCCGCTGCGACGACCGACGACGCCGCGACCACGCCCGAAGGAGAGTGACCGTCATGGACAAGCATCGCCTCAGCCTCATCGTCATCGGGATCCTCGGCGTCGCCATCGTGTTCGGCGGATGGCTCGTGGGTGTGCAGCCGCAGATCGACCGCATCGAAGCGGCGAACACGCAGACCGCATCGATCAAGCAGATCAACGACGTCCAGCAGGCGAAGAACGACGCCCTCGCCGCGGACAACGAGAAGCTCGGCGACTACAAGACCGATCTCACCGCGAAGCAGCAGGAGATCCCCGCCGCGCGCGCGCAGCAGGAGCTCATCAATCAGATCGACGCTGCGGCCGTCGCGGCCGGCGTGACGGTGAAGACGCTGCGCTTCGACACCGCGGCGGAGTACGTCGCGCCGGCGGGAGTCGCCCTGAACGCGCCGTCCAGTGGGACGCTCATCGCCGTTCCGCTCACGATCAACGCGACCGGAGAGCGCGCCAAGCTCGAGGACTTCATCGCCAAGCTGCAGCAGTCCTCGCGCATCGTCACGATCTCATCGAGCAAGTACTCCGGCGACGACGAGCAGTCGGTCGATCTGGCCGGCATGACCTGGGTCCTGATGCCGGCGTCCTAGCCACGACGTTTCCACTCCTCGCTGGGTTCGCGCAACGACCGGTCCGTTGGGCTCGCGCAACGACCGAGCCCCCTGTCAACCCCACGCTCGCCGTCCATGCCGCCGCATATCCTGGGCGGCATGGACATCGCGCGCATGATCGCCTGGGCCCTCGAGCGGACGCCCGTCCGCGCGTTCCTGCGGTACAGCGAGCGGCGCGGTGCCATGCTCGCCGACAGCGTCACGTACCGCGCCCTGTTCAGCATCTTCGCGGCGGTGCTGCTCGGCTTCTCCATCGCGGCCCTGTTCCTCGCCGGCAACCCGGATGCCTGGCAGGCCCTGATCGACTCGGTCGACAGCGCGGTCCCGGGGCTGGTGGGCGAGAACGGCCTGATCGACCCCAATGACATCGAAGCGCCGGTCGGGCTCTCGATCGCGGGCGTCATCGCCGCCGTCGGTCTCATCGGCGCCGCGATCGGCGCCATCGGGTCGCTGCGCACCGCGATCCGCGCGATCTGTGATCGCACGACGGACGACGTCCCGTTCTGGCTCGTGATGCTCCGGAACCTCGCCCTCGCCATCGGCGCGGGCGGCGCGCTGCTGGCATCCGCCGTCGTCACGATGCTCGGCACCGCCGGGCTCGGCATCGTCGCAGGCTGGTTCGGCGTCTCGGAGGACGAGCCCGCGATCGCGTGGGGGAGCCGGCTCGTCGCGCTCGGCGCGACGTTCACCCTGGATGCCATCGCGATCGCGGTCCTCTTCCGCGTCCTCTCCGGTGTGAAGGCGCCCGCACGCGCCCTGTGGATCGGATCGCTTCTCGGCGCCGTCGGACTCACCGTCCTGCAGCAGCTGTCGGGACTGTTCGTCGGGGGAGCGAAGTCGAACCCCCTCCTCGCCACGTTCGGTGCCCTGATCGCGCTGCTGCTCTGGGTCAACCTCTCCGCGCAGGTCATCCTCATCGCGACGTCCTACATCTTCACCCTCGTCCGCGAGCGCGACGACCGTGTCCGCGAGCGCTTCGCCGCGCGCACCTTCGCGGAGCGGCGCGTACAGCAGAGCGAGGATGCCGTGGCGTCGGCATCCGCCGACCTCGCCTCCGCACGCGAGGCCCTCGCCGAGGAGCGCGCCAAGAAGTAGACCGGTGACGATGACGTCTGTGTAAATTCTGCGGATCGGCTGATTGGCAACGGTCACACGCCCCGGCGGCAGTGTGTAGTTTCGATACGTGACCGCTCCCGACATCACGCCCGCGCCCGCCCACCCGACCGGTGCCACGCACCCCCTCGCCCTGGCCCCGGTGACCGGCCCGGCCAGCTCGGTCGACGGCTTCGTGCGGCAGTTCCTGCGCAACCTCAACTACGAGCGCGGCGTGCCGCTGTCGGCCTCGAGCGACAACGACCGCTACTTCGCGTTCGCGATGACGGTGCGCGACTACCTCATGGCGCGCTGGCTCGAAGACCAGAAGCGCCAAAGCGAGGCGCAGGCCAAGGGCGTCGCCTATCTCTCCGCCGAGTACCTGCTCGGCCGCCAGCTCGACAACAACCTGCTGGCATCGGGCCTCACCGACATCGCGACCGAGGCGATGGCCGCCTGCGGCATCGACATCGACGCGCTCCGCGCGCAGGAGGTCGAGCCTGGCCTCGGCAATGGCGGCCTCGGTCGCCTCGCCGCCTGCTTCATCGACTCGCTCGCGACCCTGGGCGTGCCGAACACGGGCTACGGCATCCGCTATGAGTACGGCATCTTCCGGCAGACGTTCGAGGGTGGCCAGCAGGTCGAGCAGCCCGACTCGTGGCTGAAGCTCGGCTCGCCGTGGGAGTTCCCGCACCCCGAGGCCGCGCAGACCATCGCGTTCGGCGGACACACCGAGACCTACGACGACGAGGGCACGCCCCGCACGCGCTGGCTCCCGGCGTGGAACGTCCTCGCCGTCCCGTACAACTACATGGTCCCCGGCTACCTCAACGGCCGCGTCAACACGCTGCGCCTCTGGAGCTCCCGCGCGACCAACGAATTCGACCTCCGGGTGTTCAACTCGGGCGACTACGAGGACGCCGTCCGCGCGCAGACCTTCGCCGAGAACATCTCAAAGGTTCTCTACCCCGAGGACTCCACTCCCCAGGGCAAGGAGCTGCGTCTGCAGCAGCAGTACTTCTTCGTCGCCGCATCCATCAGCGACTTCCTCGAGCGCCTGCCCGAGAGCTTCGACCTGGCGAACCTGCCCGACCGCATCATCTTCCAGCTCAACGACACGCACCCGGTCATCGGCGTGCCCGAGCTCATGCGCGTGCTCGTCGACGAGAAGAAGATGGAGTGGGATGCCGCGTGGGCGATCACCCAGAGGTGCTTCGCGTACACGTGCCACACCCTGCTGCCCGAGGCGCTCGAGGTCTGGTCGGTCGACCTGCTCGGCCGTCTGCTGCCGCGCCACCTGGAGATCATCTACCGCATCAACGAGGAGTTCCTCGTCGAGGTGCGCGAGCGCTTCGGCGACGATGAGATGCGCATCCGCAACATGTCGATCATCAGCGAGTTCCCCGACCGCAGCGTCCGGATGGCTTACCTCGCGACGGTCGCCGGCGCCAAGGTCAACGGCGTTGCCGAGCTGCACTCGCAGCTGCTGCGCGACAAGGTGCTGCCCGATTTCAACGAGTTCTTCCCCGGCAAGTTCACGAACGTCACCAACGGCGTGACGCCGCGCCGCTTCGTGCGGCTGTCGAACCCCAAGCTGTCGGCGCTCATCACCGAGGCGATCGGCCCCGGCTGGGTCACCGACCTCGAGCGACTCCGCGAACTCGAGACCTATGCCGAGGACGCGGACTTCCGAGCGGCGTTCGCCGAGGTCAAGGCCGCCAACAAGCGGGTGCTCGGCGACGTGCTGCGGGCCCGCAACGGACTCGAGATCAGCGACGGCCACATGCTCGACGTCATGGTCAAGCGTCTGCACGAGTACAAGCGGCAGATGCTGAAGGTCCTGCACATCGTCACGGAGTACGAAGGCATCGCGTCCGGGCGGGTCGCGGCATCCGACGTCGTCCCGCGTACCTTCATCTTCGGCGCGAAGGCGGCGCCGGGCTACGTCATGGCGAAGCGGATCATCCACCTCATCAACGCCGTGGGATCCGTCGTCAACGACGACCCGCGCGTCGAGGGGCGCCTGAAGGTCCTGTTCCCGCCGAACTACAACGTCACGCTCGCCGAGCGACTGATCCCCGCCGCCGACCTGTCGGAGCAGATCTCGCTGGCCGGCAAGGAGGCATCCGGCACCGGGAACATGAAGTTCGCCCTCAACGGCGCGCTCACGATCGGCACGGACGACGGCGCGAACGTCGAGATCCGCGAGCTCGTCGGTGACGACAACTTCTTCCTGTTCGGGCAGAGCGAGCCCGAGGTCGAGGCCTTGTGGGCGCGCGGCTACAAGCCGGCGGAGTTCTACTCGGCCGACGACAACCTGCGCCGCGCCATGGACCTTATCGCGTCGGGCGCGTTCTCGGGCGGCGACAAGAGCGTCTTCGAGCCGATCGTCTCGAACCTGCTCTACGATGACCGCTTCATGGTGCTGGCCGACTACTCGAGCTACATCGCCGCGCAGGCGCGCGTCGACGAGGCATACGCCGACAAGGATGCCTGGACGCGCTCCGCCATCCTCAACGTGGCGCGCTCGGGCTTCTTCTCGTCGGACCGCTCCATGCGCGACTACATCGAGCGCATCTGGCACACCCCGCCCGTCCTCTGAGGGCGGGGAGCCGCCCGTCGTCGGAGGTCCCCGCTCCGAAAGCAGGCTGGATAGTCGTCTCGTCGCGTCGCCGCCGTCGCCGAGGTCGATCCAGCCTGCTTTCGCGTCGATCGCGTCGCGACCACCTGGAGGAGGGCGCGGCGGTCGCTGGGCCGGTCAGCGGGCGTAGCGCTCCACGAAGGCGCGCAGGATGAGACCCGTGT
>Ga0256799_1000320_pt1 | contig 11811 bp, 8 predicted proteins | sample MC6MC0950MT_FD_190207 | JGI IMG/M metagenome (GOLD analysis project Ga0256799, IMG submission 190207) | Metatranscriptome of enriched soil aggregate microbial communities from Iowa State University, Ames, United States - MC6-MC0950-MT... | ecosystem: Environmental > Terrestrial > Soil >... | reverse complement strand
GGTAAATCAACTGCATCATCATACCGACGGTCACCTGGGAGTCCTGTCGCGCCGCTCCCACCGCCGGGCGTTCGGTCGCCGGGTAGTCTGCTGGAGACCTCGGGATCCCGGGTCATCCTCTGTCGGAAGGTGCTCAGTTGTCCAGAATCGTCGTCACCGGTGCCGCCGGCTACTTGGGCCCGCACGTCGTGACAGCGGCCCTCGACAGGGGGCACGACGTGGTCGCCGCGGTCCGCACGGCGCGGCCCGGCGTGATCGACGCCCGGGCCGAGGTGGTCGAAGCCGACATCCTCGACCCGGCGTTCCGGATCGAACAGTGGGGCAGCACGCCCGACGCGATCATCCATCTCGCATGGAAGGACGGATTCCGGCACAACTCGCCCGCGCACATGGAGCAGCTCTCTGCTCACTTCCACCTGCTCGTGGGCGCCGCCGAATCCGGTGTCTCCCGCATCGTCGCCCTCGGCACCATGCACGAAGTGGGCTACTGGGAGGGCGCGATCACCGCAGAGACGCCCACGAATCCGCTGTCCCAGTACGGCATCGCGAAGGACGCTCTGCGACGAGCGCTGCCGCTCGCGCTCCCGGAGGAGACGTCGCTCGCCTGGGCGCGGGCGTACTACATCTACGGCGATGACCGCCGCAACAGCTCCATCTTCATGAAGCTCCTCGAAGCGGCCGACGCCGGCAGGACGACGTTTCCCTTCACGACCGGTCGCAACCTCTACGACTTCATCCGCGTCGAGGAGCTCGGCCGCCAGCTCGCGGCGCTCGCCGACGCGACCGACGTCACCGGAACCCTGAACTGCTCGACCGGGGAGCCCGTCTCCCTCGCAGCGAAGGTCGAGGAGTTCATCGCTGACAACGACCTGCCGATCGCCCTCGAGTACGGCGCGTTCCCCGATCGGGCCTACGATTCTCCCGGCACGTGGGGCGACGCGACGCAGATCCTCACCTTGATGGAGCGGGAGCGCGCCGCTCAGTAGCCCGTGGTGATCGTGGACGCGGGAGCGTTGACGAGATGACGTTCGGCGAGCTGCACGATCACGACGTCCGGCTGATACTGCGTCACCAGCGAGGCGAAGTTCGGCGGGTTCGACCAGTCGTCGTAGCGGTGCTGGATCTGCCACGTCTTGGCGTACTCCTGCGCCCACAGACCCGACAGTGCACTGCCCATCGAATCGCGGAGGATCAGCGCGGAACCGTCGCTCCACGAGTTGTCCGTCTGCGTCGTGGCGGGCAGCGACGGCAGGTCTATCGGTGTGCCGCCGTCGAGCGTGTGCATGTTGGTTGTGTTGTCCATCATTCGCACGGGTGCGAGCTGTTCGGCGTAGACGGGCTTCGTCCACTGCGGCTCGGCGTCCGGGATGCCGTAGCTCGCGTACTCGTTGAAGACGCCGGCGTCGACGACGCCGTCCACCGCGGGAACGTGGATCGGGGCGTCTTCGGGGTAGGCCGCGTCATGGCACCGGGCGAAGGTCTGCCAGCCCACGTATCCGCCCCAATCGGTCCAATGCGTGTTGACCGGAGTGAAAACCGCGTCCGACTCGGCGGCCTTCCGCAGATCCGCACGGAAGTCGACGATCGGGAGGTCGGGCGAGGCGGCGATGAACTGGTCGAGCGCGGTCGATCCCCGCAACTCGGATGCCCACGTCGGGAGCTTCTCCGGGTAGACGCTCGAGACGGACGGCGTCACTTCGATGTAGAACTGGATACCCTGCTCTTCGAGCGCCGAAGCGACGCTCGCGAAGTAGTCGTGCCACGCGGTGACTTCGCTGACGGTCAGGAGCCGACGCCCGGCGGACTGGGAGAAGTTCTCCTCGATCTGGTCGTTGTAGAACGCCCATCCGTCGACGCCCGTGACGACGGGACCGGCGAGATCCGCCGAGTGCTCGTCCCACACCTGCTGTGACGCCGCGGCGGCGTCGCCCACCCACGGCTCTGATGCAGGTACCGGGAGCGCCGGCGCGCAGGCATCGCGCACCGCGGATGCCGCGGGCGCCTCGGTCGGCGTGACCGGCGCGATCACCGCCGCATCGGCGTCCAGCCTGGCCTGGGCCGTCCAGCCGACGAGCGCTGCGACGAGCGAGGCGATCGCGAGCACGATCAGCGGGACGTCGCGGAACGGCCGCCACCATTTCGGCGTCGGCACGCCCGCACCGTGAACGATGTCGGCGCCGCCGGAGCCGCTCACGACGACGCTCCCGCCGCGACCTGCGGCGTTCTTCGCGCGACGCGCGCGGGGTAGTCAGGGTCGATCGCGCCGAGCACGCGCAGGCGCGTGGTGCGGGATCGCTCGATCAGGCGCGAGAGCCAGCGCGGTGTCCAGTCCTTCAGCTGCAGTGCGGGGCGCTCGATCAGGTGCCAGCTGAGGTATGCGTAGATGTGGCAGCCCGCGACGATGACGACGTGGTACACGAGCCAGCCGGCTTCCTGCAGCTTGAAGTACGCCGCGAACTGCATGAGCGGCCACGCGATGATGTAGATGCCGTAGGAGAAGTCCCCGTGCTTGTCCCAGTTCTTGAGGAACTTCGCACGGATCGCGAACCAGATGAGCACGTAGCAGAAGGCGTACTGCCCGAACGGGAGCCAGCCGCCCTTGCCGTAGGTCCAGCCCGCAATGAAAATGCAGACGATCGCCAGGCGGTTGTCGATCGGTATTCGGTCGCCGAAGAGTGCGAAGAGGATGCCGAAAGCGAACGGTGCGAGGAGCAGGAGCTGGCGGAAGTCGGCGAACACGATCCCGAATACGCCCAGGTTCCCGAAGCCGAACCACTGCATCATCGCCAGCAGGATGATCGCCGTCGCGATGATCCCACCGATCATGCGGTGCGCGAGCGCACCTGCGATGCCCAGCACAGCGACGAGGATGTAGGCGCCGAACTCGAATGCGAGGGTCCACGCCGACCCGTTCCATTCGAAACCGCCATGCAGCTGGTAGAACGGCAGGCTCGTGCCCATGCCGGCGATGTTGTGCTGCTCGAGCGGCAGCCACATGTTGTTCGAGAAGTACGTGAACGGCGAGTCGGTCGTCGCATTCCAGAACCCGTCCATCGAGCCGTTCTCGCGCAGGTAGGCGATCGGAGCGAGCACGTATGCGGTGATGATGAGGACGAGAAACCACCCGGGAAAGATGCGCATGATCCGGCGCCAGAAGTACCGTCCCGTCGAGGCGCGGCCCATCTTCGATTTGGTGATCAGGAAGCCGGACAGGAAGAAGAACCCGGCGACCGCGACACCGCCGAGCGACTGCTCGGTGCTGACTTGCGTGCCGAGATCCTGCCCTCCGTAAAACCCCGCGAGCGGACCGGCGTGCGAGAAGATGACCATGAACGCCATCAGCCAGCGCAGGAATCCGATGCTGTTACTGCGGGGGTCGAAGCTCTCCTTCAGAGATGTCACCTTCCACCTCCTCTGGATTGTTGCGCTTCCATGAAGACGGATTGCGCATCTTCCAGAGCTTGTGGTGGACGTAACGGGCCGGGCGGTCGAGCGGCCGCAGCATCGCGGCGACTCGTGGGTGGTTGATCTTCAGATACACCCGGGTGAGAGCGACGATACCTCCGTGGCCGAGCCAGCCGGCACGGTGCAGGAATTGGATCTGGTCGATCGCATAGCCCGGCATCGTGGCGCCCATCTGGTCGAGCTTGAACTCGAGTGCCGTGTGGCTGATCGACGCGTGCTCGGCGCTCGCGATCGTCCGGGAATGGTAGCCGAGCTCGGCGGCTGCGTACGCGACGAGACGCTCCTGCACATGGGCGAGCGATCCGTCGAAATGCTTGTGCGGCGGCGCGTAGTCGTCGTATTTCCAGTCATGCTCGACCATCAGGCGAAGCGCCTCGGGCCGGCAGATCCACATGCAGCCGTACGGCGCGAGCGGGGAGATGTCGTCGAAGGGCACCCGGATGCCGAGCTCTGCGGCGAGCTTCTCGGCGGGTTCGCGATTCGCATACCAGCCGCGGCCGAGCGTGGGGTAGCCGATGTGGATCATCGGCGGAAAGACCATCCCGAGGCCCGGCTCCTTCTGGAACAGCGCAATGGCGTTCGCCGCGAAGCCCGGTGACGGCAGCAGGTTGTCGAACTGCTGCAGCTTGAAATAGCGACCCGTGTTGAAGGTGCCCTGGGCAGTCTGCTTCGAGTGGATTTTGACGACCAGGTCGTACCGCCCCGGCTCGAGCACGTCCTTACAGGCGATGAAAAACGCGCTCAGGTCGCGACCACGATTGGAGGGCAGCAGACGGATCTCGACTTCACGGACGCCGGCATCCGAGCGCGCTGCAAGGGCGGCGCGAATAGCGTCCGCCTTCTCGTCGGAGGTTGTCGTGATGAACAGGTCGAAAGGCGCGGGGAGTGTCGCGAGGCGGTCCAGGATCTCGTCGGTCATCTCCTCATAGAAGATGTGCGCGACGGCCGCGAGTCTCGGCGCGTCGGTCGGGTCGTAGGACACGTCGACGTAGGGCAGGATCTCGTGCATCGACGCGTCGGCGTAGAGTTCCTTCGGCTTCGCGTTGCGGACGATGTTCTGGAACACCATCCGCACCGGGTAGCCGGCTCGCTCCGCGGTGTCGAGGACCCATCGCCCGATGACCGCGTGTTGGTCGAGATAGGGCGGGTAGTGGAAGAACACACGCCGCTTCAGCGCAGGGCAGCCGTCCTCGATGAGAAGGTCGGCGTTCATCATCGCGGGATGCGTCGACGGGTAGTCCGCCTCAGCGAAGGCCACCGCAGAGCGGAAGCCCGCCTGCTCGAAGTGATGGGTGAAGCGCGATTCGTGCTGCAAGATCGAGTCCGTGTAGCTCTCGATCATCGGCATCGAGTCCCAGTACTCGCGCCACGCGTCGCTGCGCAGCAGACGACCGCGTACCGCAATCCAGTGCGACTGCAGATGGCGATGCAGGATACCGTTCTTGGTGAAGGGATTCGGCACGATCTCGCCGTGGTCGGTCATGCCCCAGAAGTCGGCTTCGACCGCGTCCATGCGCTCGAACACAGGCCCGAAAGGGCGCACGGGGCCGAACCACGTGTAGTTCATCAGGATGAGCTCGTCGAATCCGGCGAGCCGCTCCTGGCCGATTGTGTCGAGCGCGGTCTTGTAGGCCCAGACGTCGAAGCCGACGTTCTCGCGGACGAGGATCGTGTCCGCGTAGGGCTCCAACCGAGCACGACCCGCGGCGCCCAGCTTGCCGTTCACGACCACGAACAGCTCGTCCGCGTGCTCGCGGAGGCGCTCCAGCTTGTACGGGATGTAGTCGTCGATCTCGCCACGCGCGTCGTAGATCATGTAGACGATGAGCCGCCGGCCGTCCGCGGGGAACGCGATCGGCCCGTCCGTCGCCTCGTCGTGCTGGCTCTGCAATGTCTCTCCTCGTCGCCGCGCGCCCCCGATGGCGGCGCGCGCAAGGGCCGCGGGCCCCGCTCGATTATACCCGTGCGGGTGTCAGCGGCCGTGGGCGAGCGTGTCCAGCAGATACTGTCCGTAGCCGCTCTTGACCAGGGGCTCGGCACGGACACGCAGCTCGTCGTCCGACAGGTAGCCCATCCGCCACGCGACCTCTTCGGGGCAGCCGATCGACAGACCCTGGCGTTTCTGCACCGTGCGGATGAACTCCGTCGCCTCGCTGAGCGAGTCGAACGTCCCCGTGTCCAGCCACGCGGTGCCGCGTGGCAGGATATCCACCCGCAGCTCGCCCTGCTCGAGGTACACCCGGTTCAGGTCGGTGATCTCGAGCTCGCCGCGCGCCGAAGGTCTCAGCTCGCGAGCGAACTCCACGACGCGGTTGTCGTAGAAGTACAGGCCGGGGATCGCGAAGTTGCTCTTCGGCGCAGCCGGCTTCTCCTCGATGGACAGCACACGGTTCTCGGCGTCGAACTCGACGACGCCGTACGCGGTCGGATCGGAGACCCAGTATCCGAATACGGCGGCACCCGCCAGGTCGTTGAACTGACGCAGGCGCGTTCCCATGCCCTGACCGTAGAAAATGTTGTCGCCGAGCACGAGCGCGACCGAGTCGTCGCCGATGTGGTCGGCGCCGAGCGTGAACGCCTGCGCGAGTCCATCCGGCGAGGGCTGTTGCGTGTACGTGAGCGAAACTCCGAACCTCGAACCGTCGCCCAGGAGCTTCTCGAACTGCTCGGCGTCCTGCGGAGTCGTGATGATGAGGATGTCTTTGATCCCCGCGAGCATCAGCGTTGAGAGCGGGTAGTAGATCATCGGCTTGTCGTAGACCGGAACGAGCTGCTTCGAGATGCCGAGGGTGATCGGGTGGAGCCGGGAGCCCGTGCCGCCCGCAAGAATAATGCCGCGCATACCGCTATTGTCCCTTATCCATCACTCTCCCCGAAACCGCTCTTCGTGCCCGGGTACGCTGGAGGGCATGCGACGGCTTCTCATCACCGGCGGCGCCGGCTTCATCGGGTCCAACTTCGTGCACTACGTGCTCGAGCACACCGATGACAGCGTCACCGTGCTCGACTCACTCACCTACGCGGGCAACGCGGCCTCGCTCGAAGGCCTGCCCGCGGACCGCTTCCGCTTCGTGCAGGGCGACATCTGCGACGCCGCACTCGTCGACTCGCTGTTCGGCGAGCACGACGCAGTCGTGCACTACGCCGCCGAGTCCCACAACGACAATTCGCTGGTCGGCCCCGGTCCGTTCGTGCAGACGAACGTCGTCGGCACCTTCACGCTGCTCGAGGCCGCGCGCCGCACGGGCGTCCGCTTCCATCACATCTCCACCGACGAGGTCTACGGCGACCTCGAGTTCGACGATCCGGCGCGGTTCACCGAATCCACGCCCTACAACCCGTCGAGCCCCTACTCGTCGACGAAGGCCGGATCCGACCTGCTCGTGCGCGCGTGGGTGCGCTCCTTCGGCGTACAGGCGACGATCAGCAACTGCTCGAACAACTACGGTCCGCGCCAGCACGTGGAGAAGTTCATCCCGCGGCAGATCACCAACGTCATCGACGGCGTCCGACCCCGCCTCTACGGCGATGGGCTCAACGTGCGGGACTGGATCCACGCCGACGACCACTCGTCCGCGGTCCTGCGCATCCTCGACGCGGGACGCATCGGCGAGACCTACCTGATCGGCGCCGACGGCGAGAAGACCAACCGTGAGGTCGTGGAGATGATCCTCGAGCACGCCGGCCTCGACCCCGACGCGTACGATCTGGTCACCGATCGCCCAGGCCACGATAAGCGCTACGCGATCGACTGGTCGAAGCTGCGCGACGAGCTCGGCTGGGAGCCGCAGTACCGCGACTTCGGTGCGGGGATCGATTCCACCATCGCGTGGTATCGCGACAATGAGGCATGGTGGCGTCCGCAGAAGGACACCACCGAGCGCAAGTACGCGGCGGTCGGCCAATGACGATCGAATTCGGCAAGGCGCTACGCTGCGCGGAGACCTCGATCGCCGGACTGCAGCGCTGGGATCTGCCGGTGCACGGCGACAATCGCGGTTGGTTCAAGGAGAACTGGCAGCGCGAGAAGATGGTCGCCGACGGCCTGCCGGATCTCGGCCCCGTGCAGAACAACATCTCTTACAACCGCACGGCGGGTACGACCCGCGGCATACACGCCGAGCCCTGGGACAAGTACATTTCCGTCGCCACGGGCAGCGTCTTCGGCGCGTGGGTGGACCTGCGCGAAGGCCCAGGCTTCGGCACGGTCTTCACCACCGTGATCGACCCGAGCGTCGCCGTCTTCGTGCCCCGCGGTGTCGGCAACGCGTTCCAGACCCTCGAGGACTCGACGGCCTACACCTACCTCGTGAATGCACACTGGTCGCCCGCGGCCGAGTACACCTTCCTCAACCTCGCCGATGAGACGGCCGCGATCGCATGGCCGATCCCGCTCGAGCGCGCGGAACTGTCGGACAAGGACAGAGCGCACCCGCGAATGACCGAAGTGCGGCCGATGCGGTTCGACCGCGGCTGACATTCGGACTGGAACGCCGCGACGGACCGTTCGTCGCGGCGTTCATCGTTCCGGACCGCTCAGCGCAGCGCGCCGTCCACGACCACCCACACGGTTGAGGGCACGCCGTAGGTCGCACTGATCCAGTTCTTGGACGCCTCGTCGGCGACGACCTGGAGCCCGCCCGACGCGAGGTACACCGTCTGCGAACTCGCCTCGCGCACGAAGTGTGGTCCGCCGGGCCCCGCGGGCTTCGGCAGCGCCGCCGCGAGGTCGTCGTCGGCGGGTGTGAACGCGAGCGCGCCGTAGGTCCCCGCGGGAACCGAGAGCCAGCCGTCCGCTGTGAGCAGCGAGAAGGCCGATCGGTTCGAGATTCGCAGAGGCAGCATGCCCCTGCCCGCGACGACCTTCGCGAGTGACGCGGGCGCGAGAGTCGCTCGGCGGATGCTTCCGGTCGTGATCCGGACGGCGGCGGGGACGGCGTAGGTCGCACCAGCCGGGGTAATCAGGCGCGCGTTGCCGGCACCGTCGTCGTACAGGCCGGCGCCGAGCACCGGGTCGCCGACCGGTAGCGACTCCAGCAGAGCGGCCGTGACGGTCGTCGAGGCGGAGCCGATGCCGTAGGCGGCGAGCACCGAGCGATCGGGGACTTCACGCCGGACGCCCGACTGGACGAACCAGGCGCGGTTGCCCGCGTCGGCGAGCAGCGATGCGAGCGACCCTGCGGCGCGGATGTTCCAGCTCGCGGGCGCCGTGAAGGTCGGCAGCGATGCGCAGGGCTTGCCGAAGTCGGCGGCGACGGCACAGGTGATCTGATACCGCACACCGGTGTCGTACAGCGACACGGTACCGTCGGCGTTGCGTGCGATGTAACCGGGCCCGAAGCCGATGCCCGCGAGCCCGCCCTCGGCAACGACCCAGGTGGTCCCGGGCACGCCGTAGCGGGCGACGATCCAATCGTGCTCCGCGCTCGACGCGACCGGCTGGATCGATCCCCACGAGACGAGGAACTCCTGCGAGCTGGAGCGCTCGCGGGCGAACATGGGGCTCTGCGCGGAGCCTGCGGAGGCGATCCCGTCCGCGCTGCCGTCGGGCAGCTGCGTGAACGAGGCTGAGCCGCCGTAGTGGACGGCGTCGACCTGGAGCCAGCCGCGCTCCGTGAGCACGAACGCCCGCGAGCCTGCGAGCAGCCGGACCGGGAGCGCAGCCGACACGGAGACCTTTGCGAAGCTCGCCGCGGTAAGCGTCCGCACGCCCGACACAACGACCGGCAGGCGCGTAGCCGCGCTGAGCGAGTACGAGCCGCCCGGCGTGACGACGACCGCCCTGTCCACCGACGAATCAGTGTAGGCGCCGGCGCCGAGCACCGGCTCACCGACCGGCAGCGCCGCGAGCAGCGCGGAGGAGACGACCGACGTCGCCGAGCCGATCCCGTAACGCGCGAGCACGCCCGAGTCGGGCACCTCGCGCTTGGCTCCGCCCTGGACGAGCCAGGTCGGCCCGGTGGTCGCCCGCACGAGCGCCTGCAGCGATCCCCGGTCGCTCAGCGAGGCGATCCGCGCCGCGTCCACTCGGGTCACGGATGCACACGCGACGCCGAGGTCGACGGCCTGCCCGCATCCGCTCAGGCGGAATCGCTGACCGCGATCGACGAGGTAGAGCGCGCCGTCGGGTGCGCTGACGACGGATATGCCGGTCGGCGCGGGGGGCAGCGCCAGGGCCCCGTCGGCGACGACCCACACCCGCGCAGCCACGCCGTACCGAGCGCGCACCCACGCCTGGTCCGCGTCTGAGACCGCCTGGAGCGTACCGTACGAGGCGAGGAAGACCTGGGGATCGGAGTTCTCGCGAACGAAGTGCGGGCCGCTGACGGTGCGCGCCGACGGCATCCCGGCCAATGCCCCGTCCGGAAGGACGGTGAAGCCGGCGCCGTCGCCATAGGCGTCCGCGGTCAACCAGCCGCCATCGGACATCAGCACGGTGCGACCAGCGACCTTGGCGCGGACAGGGAGCGTCGAGCTGGAGGTGATGCGCTTCATCGACTCGTCCTGGATGGTCCGGCGCGAGTCGTTGACAGCGCCGAAAAGCGCTGCGGACGGGAGGTCGTAGGTGCCGGCGCCGGTGACGGCGACGACTCGTCCCGATGCGGACCCGTACACGCCCTGGCCGAGCACCGGGTCACCTGTCGCATACTCCCCCGCGAATGTCGGCGACACATTCGTGACGTTTGTCGGGATGCCGTACCGCGGCAGGAGGCCGAGGTCGAGCACCTCCCGACGCACCTTCTGCTGGACCAACCACATGGTCGACGAAGTGCGGACCACGCGTTCGAGCCAGCCGTTGTCTCCGTAGACGTCCACCTGCCCCTGCGTCAGCAACGGCAGCGTCTGGCAGTTCCATCCGTAGTCGGCGGCGATATCGCACGACGCGATGCGCACTTTCGTGCCGCTGTCGAGCACGTACAGGTTTCCCGTCGTGGTCCGCACGGCACGAGGCGCCTCGCCGCCGTCGGTGAATGCCGCGATGTCGGCGTCGCTCATCGTGCGCGCAGTCCCGATCCAGGTGAATTGGACAGCCCGCTCGTCGGTCGGGAACTTGTAGCGGGTGCCCTGCGCGATGAGGTATGCGCTGCCCGAGGTAGCGCTGCGAACCACGTAGCCACCCGAGCTCTGCGTCGAGCCGAACCACTGGGTGTAGTAGTTGTAGAAGTTGCGGTTGCCGTAGCTCGAGCATCCGTCCCCCAGCCCATAGCCGGCGGCGAGAGCCGCTGCGTTGGGTTGGTAGGGCGTGTAGTTGTAGAGCGCTGCGGTCGCGTAGTTCTGGATGTTGAGATTCGTCCCGCCGCACGACGCGGTCGGACTCCACGCGATGTAATTGACGCCGGGCTGCTTCGCGAAGTTCGCAGCCTTATACGTCTTGAGTTGCTGTGTGCCCTTGAGGATCTGCGGGCCCACACCGGCGAAGGCAGGGTCGCATGGGGCTGTGTCGGGACACGATGCCCCCATCGCAGCCGTGAGGTTCCAGTCCGACGGTGCGCTGCTCGTCGTGAGCCCCTGCTCCTTCTGCAACGTCGTGAGGATGACCTTCGCTGAGATGCCGCAGGCCGCCTGCACCCGATAGATGAGCTCGGACACCCTCATGCTGCCGCCCTGGATCGCTGAGCAGATCAGGTTGCCGGTCGTCTGCGAGACGACCGCCCCGCGCGACGAGATTCCCGTGGTGAGGACGTTGAGGCACTTGCCGTTCTGGCATGCGCCGATCTTCGCGTCGAGGAATGACTGAATCTCAGCCGCGCTCATCGCATTGCTGTCGTAGAAGAGGGCGTCGGAGATGATGTTCTCAGCGTTGAAGCCGACGACGGCCGCGGTCTTGATGATTCCGCTGTCCGCGACAGCCGAAGTCGTCGTGGCGGCTGCGGCGGAGGCCGCGGCCGGCACACCGGCCACGAGTGATCCAATGAGAGCCAGGACCGCGGAGACAGCACCGACCCCGGTCCGCGCGCTCCAGCGGCGGGCACGACGGGTGGAGCTGCTTCGGGGGCGCATGTCAACCATTGTGACGGATGAGCACAGGAAGGCGGGGCGCGGCGCGACCGACACGCCGCGATCCAGGTACTTAGAGGTCGGCGTGCAGCTGCCACACCCGCTCGGCAGCCCCCGCCCACGAGAACGCACGGCCCCGGTCGGATGCCAGGACGGCGTACCGCTCCACGGCGGCCGTCGAGCCCAGCACCTGCGCGAGGGCGTCGCCGAGTACGCCCCCCGCATCCGCGCCCGCCGCGAGCACTCCCCCGTCCCAGACGACCTCGCGGTGCGACGGGCTGTCCGCGGCGACCACGGGCACGCCGACCGCCAGTGCCTCGACCACCCGCCACGGGAAGCCGGATGTGG
>Ga0256799_1000315_pt1 | contig 11887 bp, 15 predicted proteins | sample MC6MC0950MT_FD_190207 | JGI IMG/M metagenome (GOLD analysis project Ga0256799, IMG submission 190207) | Metatranscriptome of enriched soil aggregate microbial communities from Iowa State University, Ames, United States - MC6-MC0950-MT... | ecosystem: Environmental > Terrestrial > Soil >... | reverse complement strand
GGGGAGTATTGAAAATTAGAATATTCGGTGATGAATTACTAATTTTAAAGAGGACGAAAAACCATTAGAAGACTTAAAGATGGAATTTACAGAATTATTTAAACTGATCTATGAAAATGACATTGATACATTAGAAAAAGCAAGGTCAGAAGGTGTTGATTTCTGCAAAACCGATGCGTATGATCAGAACAGTCTGCTTATAGCATATGCGGGTTTGGGATGTGACAAAAGGTACCAACCGCTTCGCTGGATTTAATCAATTATCATGACCGTTCTGTCAGGGATATTATAAATACTATCGGTGGCGGAATTGATGCTGGGCATAACAAAAAGGAATGGGATCTGAGATACCTGCTAAAATATGAGATTGGAAATTAAATACAGACCCGCATTAAAAAGTGACCTCAAGTTTCTGTTGACCCTCAGGATACAGACGATGAATGCGCATTTAATAGCTAGCTCTTTACCGGTCTCAGACGAAGCTCATCTGCAAAGAATTAACTATCAATTTGAACACGCCTTAATAATTGAGATAGATAAACGTGCTATAGGGCTATTAAAAATAGTGAGGCAAGCGGATAATATCGAGCTGATACAAATTCAGATAGCTACCTCCTATCAGGGCAAAGGAATCGGTAGGAGAATATTGAATGATTTGATAGAAGAAGCTATTGAATCAGAAAAAACGATAACATTGAGCGTCCTAAAGACCAATAAAGCTAAAAATCTATATTAAATGTTGGTTTCAAGATTATTGACGAAACTGATGATTCCTACCTGATGTTGTTTGAAAAAGCAAGTATCTGACGAAACAGCATTTTAGGGTATCGTAGTATAGCCAGTGAAATAAAGCGATTGAGTCTTCCATCTCAACCGCAACTATTCATAAAATTCTTAAAAAGGATAATAAACAGTGGAGGTCAATTAGGGAATGTAGGTGAACTATTTCAACTGCAAACTTAAAGCAGGTATATCGTTTTGTTTGCGAACCGACCGCAGTTTCGGCTATAGCTAGTGTTATCCTAAACGGAGGATCTGATAAAAAAAATCTTCCCTTTTCACCAATACGTTATTAATTAAGTCTTTAAGTTTATCCATGTCTTTTAAATTTAGTTCAATGCATTCTATTACTGGTTTAGAAAGATTATAATCAATATGATTATAGGCCGATTTCGCAATTCCCATAAAAATAGCATAAGTGCCAATATTTTTTTGAAAGCTTACATCTATAAAAAATTTACCCCGCACGGCTGAAAACAGTAATTCATTGGAAATAGGTAAGATATCACTCAAATTATTATGAATAACTGTCCAGCTCGATATCTTGAGCGGTAACAGATTCTTTTTCCCAGGATTTAGATAATTCGATAAAACCATATAGAATTTTTCGATCTCATTCCCTTTCAGTAAAGTTTTATAGATAGTGTTCTCATCCTGGATCCATTGACCGGATTTACGTGTCAAACTACCATGGAGCAACGCAAATCCCACTGCAGCATCCTCGTAGGTCATGGAGATCGTTTGGCCATTTATATGATTGACCGCGCTAAATACCAATGTGTTTTCAAGAAATGATTCCTTAAAACTACATAAGCCATCCACAAATAGATTTGCATCAATACTCCATCCACCTTCAACCTGAATACCATCTTTATCCATAAAGCTATTAATAAACCTGTTACTATTTTAAAATAAGATATCATGTTTCTCCATCAATCAAGCTACCTAGGTCCACCTATATACGAATTAGTAAATACCTTTGATAAATTCTCTTAACTTAATGTCCAGTCAAATGTAGTAATTTCAATTTAGCATGTTGACTAATTCTTGTACAGATTCATGAGTTGGTGAAGCAAAATCTTCTATCCCATCAACTGTTTCCCGGCAAAGAGGCGGAGCCCTTTCAAACATGATATCTTCATAAGCTGAAATAGCCTCTTTGAGGGTGGTATGATCTCCGTTGGCCAGGCATTCGCATAGATCCAAGACGTTCAATAGGGCCAGATTGACACCTTCACCATTGGGAGGCATTAAATGGGCTGCATCCCCAATGAGGCTAAGATTGTTTTTAGTAGCCCATCTCTGCGCTAAGGGGAAATAATTTAGCGGACGCCAGGTGAAATGTCTACTGGTATGAAAAAGTGTAAGAAAAGAGGATTCCAATTTGCATGGAGGTACCGTGCTCTTAAGCTTAAAGCATAATTAGTTTAGACTTCGATTTCTATATTCATTTGGGGTAAACCCTACCCTGTTTTTGAATAACCGACTAAAATGTTGGGGATATTTGAACCCGAGTTCAAAGGCGATTTCATTTATAGTTTTGTGGCCCTCAAAAATCTTTTCCTTGGCAATGTCGATTAACTTGTTCTGAATATACTCCTGTGCAGTCTTGCCAGTTTCTTTCTTGACAAGGTCTCCAAAATAGTTAGCGGATAGAAATAACTGCTCAGCAAAATAGGCTACAGTCGGCAAACCGCTTTGCTGTGGTTCGTCTGATTGGAAATAGGCATTGAGATTTTCATCGAATTTCTCTAGGATGCCCTTATTGACATTTTCACGTGTAATAAACTGGCGATCATAAAACCGCTGGCAATAATCCAAAAAGAGTTCGATATTGGAGACAATCAGTTTTTTTGTATGCTTGTCGATACTATGTGCCAGCTCATGCTTTATTTTGTTGAGACAGTCCATAATAATCTTCCTTTCCTGCTCAGAAAGATGCAACGCCTCACTGGCTGAATACGAAAAGAAAGTATAGTTGCCAATTTCCTTAGCCAGAGAAGTGCCATACAACAACTCTGGATGAAATACCAAAGCTGTTCCCTGTGGCTGGTAGAATTCGGTACCGTTCTCCCCTATGACCTGACCGGGTGCCAAAAAGATCAATGTCCCCTCTTCATAGTCATAGTTTTTAAGCCCATACCGCAGATCGCCACATTTTATCTCTTTAAAAAACACGGTATAGAACTCATACCTGAGCTTGGAGAGCTTGCGTGGGTCTGCCTTGCTCAGATCGACAACACTGATCAATGGATGTAAGGTCTCATTGTTGTTGAAGTTATTGTATGCTGTGATACTCTTAAAATTGATGATCTCTTCCATTTCTTTCATTACTGGTAAAACAAATTTACAAAACTGGAATCCAATAATTTGTAGAATCAGTAATATTGGTAGAACTATCCGTAATGCATATACCAAAATCTTAGACCGCAAACCCGAACTTTGTTAACAGTGAATTGTATAATACATAAACTCTTTACATTATGTATAAAGTGAAATTAAACAACGGAATTGAAATGCCTATCCTCGGATTTGGTGTTTTTCAGATAAAAGATGCCCAAGAATGCGAACGTGCGATCGTTGACGCCGTCGAAACCGGATATCGTCTAATTGATACCGCTGCCTCTTATTTAAATGAAGAAGCGGTGGGTAAAGCAATAAAAAACTGTGGTGTGCAGCGTGAGGAGTTATTTATAACAACTAAACTGTGGATCCAGGATACTGGATATGAACAAACGAAAGCTGCTTTCAAAAAATCCCTCGAAAGGCTACAGCTTGACTATCTCGATCTTTATCTGATCCATCAGCCTTACGGCGATATCTTCGGATCTTGGAGGGCTATGCAAGAACTTTACCACGAAGGAAAAGTGAAAGCTATTGGGGTGGCAAATTTTCATCCGGACCGCATGATGGATCTTATTGCAAACAGCGGTTTTACGCCTGCAGTAAACCAGATAGAAACTCATCCTTTCCATCAGCAAATTGAAAATCAAGCTTTCCTGAAAGAGAATAATATCCAGACTCAATCCTGGGGCCCTTTTGCGGAGGGGAAAAACAATATATTCAATAATGGGCTCCTTACCTCAATAGGAATGAAATACAATAAGTCTGTTGCGCAGGTAATCCTCAGATGGCTTGCACAACGTGACATTGTCGCTATCCCCAAATCTGTCCGTAAGGAGAGAATAGCCGAGAACTTTCAAATATTTGATTTTGAACTGACGGAGAAGGATATGGATGCCATAAAATCCTTAGACGGTGGAGAAAGTCTATTTTTTGATCACAGGGATCCTGAGATGGTCAGATCGCTGAGTGAAAGGAAACTAGATATCTAAAATTTAGAACTGACACTAAAATGGAAAAAAGAAAACTAGGAAATAGCGGACTTGAAGTGTCCGCACTTGGATTGGGCTGCATGGGTCTGAGTTTTGGCTATGGCGCAGCTACCGATCATAAAGATGCCATTCAGTTGATCCGCTCGGCTTTTGAATCGGGAATTACTTTTTTTGATACGGCTGAATGTTACGGCCCCTTTGCAAATGAAACGCTGCTGGGTGAGGCATTGGAACCACTCAGAGACAATGTAGTGATCGCGACTAAATTTGGTTTTGAGGAAGGAGATTCAAAAAAAGGTCTGGATAGCAGTCCGGCAAGAATCAGGATCGCAGTTGAAGAATCATTAAAACGACTTCGTACGGATCGGATTGACCTACTTTATCAGCACCGCACTGATCCTAATATTCCTACTGAGGAGGTTGCAGGGACAGTCGCTGATCTGATCAGGGAAGGCAAAGTAAAACATTGGGGACTATCAGAGGCGGGAACTGAAACAATACGCCGTGCGCATGCTGAGCTCCCCCTGGCGGCATTGCAGAGTGAATACTCGCTGTTTTACCGTGAACCCGAAAAAGATATCTTACCGCTACTTGAAGAGCTGGGAATAGGCTTTGTTCCGTTCAGTCCACTGGGTAAAGGTTTTCTCACGGGAGCAATTGATTCGACAACCACATTTGACCCAACAGATTTTAGAAATATTGTACCCCGATTTTCAGCGGAAAACAGAAAGGCAAATCAGGCCCTGGTTGAGTTGGTAAAATCTATCGCGTTGCAAAAGGACGCTACGCCAGCACAAGTTGCATTGGGTTGGCTGCTTGCTCAGAAATCCTGGATAGCCCCTATTCCAGGAACTACCAAACTGCACCGTCTGAAAGAGAATATCGGCGCTGTAACCTTGAAATTATCGCGTGAAGATATTCAGCAAATAGAAGATGCGGCTTCCCAGATAACGATTCAGGGAGCCCGTTATCCCGCAGATTTACAAAACAGAGTCGGAAAATAAACAAACTGAAATGATAAAGAATTTTTCAAAATACATTATTGCCATCACATGCCTTTTAACGGCAATAACATCGCTGCATGGCCAAGCAAAACAAAAACTGCTGCGTATTGCCGAGCAGGGAAGTTTTGCTGTCGGTGGTACCAAAAAAACTGAACCCGGTAATTTCAATGTCAACGATGCATTGAAACCGCAGGGTCAGACCTATCACGGGGATCATGCCTATGCATTTTACCAAATTCCTGTAAAGGCTAAAAAATACCCGCTGGTTTTCCTACATGGTGCCGGGCAGTCCAAAAAGACATGGGAAACTACGCCGGATGGACGAGAGGGTTTTCAGAACATTTTCCTGCGCCGTAATTTCCGCGTGTACCTGCTCGATCAGCCCCGTCGTGGTGAAGCGGGAAAAAGCATGGTCGAAGCAACGATCAAGCCTGTTGCCGATGAACAGTTCTGGTTCACACAGTTCCGTTTAGGAAATTACCCGGATTACTTTCCCAATGTTCAGTTCCCGAAAGATGCTGCCTCACTGGAGCAGTTTTACCGGCAGATGACGCCTAATACCGGAGCTTTTGATGCCAATGTGGTATCGGACGCTGTTTCCAGTTTATTTGACAAAATCGGTGATGGTATTTTGGTCACCCATTCGCAGGGCGGTGGACCCGGATGGATGACCGCTATAAAAAATAATAAAGTCAAGGCTGTTGTGGCCTACGAACCGTATAGTGGCTTTGTATTCCCCGAGGGAGAACTACCTCAACCCATCAAATCCGCAGGACTGTTTGGTGAGCTCAAAGGTACCGCTATCCCGCTCGAAGATTTCAAAAAGCTGACAGGTATACCGATCGTGGTTTACTACGGTGATAACATCGCCAAAGAACCGACTACCGTATGGAACAGTGACCATTGGCGCTCGGGACTTGAAATGGCCCGGTTGTGGGCTACCACTGTCAATAAACATGGCGGGGATGTGACCATAGTCCATCTGCCTGAAAAAGGAATCATGGGAAATACACACTTTCCGTTTTCTGACCTTAACAACGTCCAGATTGCCGATGAACTATCGAATTGGCTGAAACAAAAAAAACTGGATAAGTAACATTGGTAGCATTTTCCGTAATCCGTATACCAATAAAGCAGGAAAGTACAGAGAACTTTGTATAAATCAAAAGGATACAAATGAAAACTAAAGTACTATACGGATTTATTATCAGCATATTCCTCTCGATGACTTCTTGCTCACGGGCAGAAGAATCAGGAGCACAAAAGGGTACTTCTTTAATAGAGAAAACAGATTCATTGCAGGACAAAAAGGTATTGATTGTCTACCTGTCCAGGACAAAAAACACCAAAGCCCTTGCTGAGATTATCTACAGGAAAGTAGGTGGCCGCTTCGTCGGAATTGAATTGGAGAAACCTTATCCAGCACATTATCAAACTGCCGTGGATCAGGTCGCCCAGGAAAATAGAACAGGCTTCCTGCCCCCTCTTAAAACAAAAATCGACAGCATGGATACCTACGATTTGGTATTCATCGGTTTTCCGACCTGGGGCATGCAACTGCCACCACCAATAAAAAGCTTCCTGAACGACTATAATCTGGCGGGAAAAACTGTCATCCCATTCAATACAAATGCTGGCTATGGTATAGGCAGTACTTTTGACACTGTCAGGCAGCTCAGCCCGGGTAGTAAGGTACTTGAGGGATATTCAACCAAAGGCGGAGTGGAACGTGATGGTATCCTCTTTGTGATGGAAGGCAATAAAGAAAAACTCGTCGAAAAAGAAGTTCAACAGTGGCTTGTGAAAATCGGCCTGGCAAAATAAAAAAAATAAAATTATTAAAAAATGGAACAGATCAAATATATCATCGTAGCCATGTTTATGGCAACAGGCATGATCTCCGAAGCACAGGACAAAATAAAAAATTCATTTGGACTAGTCTACAGGGATGCTATTACGGAGAATGTTAAAGGAAAAGTAAATATACATCCTGTAACCTATAAATTAAATGGAATAGACATCGCAGCGAATGTTTATACTCCGGCAAATTATGACGCTTCAAAAAAATATCCAGCTGTTATCGTCGCACATCCCAACGGCGGGATCAAGGAGCAAACTGCGGGACTGTACGCACAGCGCCTCGCCGAGGCAGGTTACATAACCATGGCTGCTGACGCTTCTTATCAGGGAGCCAGTGGCGGTGAGCCCAGACATACGGACAAACCGCAGTTCAGGACAGAGGATATCCATGGAATGGCAGATTATATAGCAAACTATGCAGGTGTCGACCCTGCCCGTGTAGGTGCCCTTGGCATCTGTGGCGGCGGTGGGTATACCCTCAAGGCCGCTCAGTCTGATAAACGCCTTAAAGCTGTCGCGACATTGAGTATGTTCAATTCAGGTGAAGTGAGACGGAATGGATTTCAGAATTCACAGCTCAATACCATTGAGCAACGCCTTAAACAAGCATCGGATGCGCGTGCACAGGAAGCAGCTGGTGGAGAGATCAAATATTCTGGTGTTGCAAGCATAACCGACGAGGAAATTGCTAAAACGCCTACCGACCTCTATCGTGAAGGGTTTGAGTACTATTACAGAACCCATGCGCATCCAAATTCAACATTTTTATATACCACCAGCAGCCTGATGGACCTAATGACATGGGATGCGACTGATGGTATCGAACTAATCGACCAGCCTCTATTGATGATGGCGGGAAGCAAAGCAGACACCAAATACATGACGGATGAGGCTTTTCCTAAAGCAAAGAACGCTAAAAACAAAGAGCTCTTTTTGATAGATGGTGCAACACACATTGAAATGTACTGGAAAAAAGAATATGTTGCAAAAGCGGTAAATAAACTGGTTGATTTCTATCACCAAAATCTTCAATAACAAACAAAATATACTTATTATGAGAAAATTATTGCTCGGCCTCTGCTTGGCCCTATCCGGAATCCAGATCTCTCTCGCGCAATCGGCCACCGATCAGGAAATCATCAAACTTTCTAAAGATAAATGGCAATGGATGGCCGACAAAAATGTCGGCCCATTGGACAGTCTTTTCCACGAAAAATCCATGTTTGTGCATATGGGCGGATCCTGGGGAAAACAACGGGAGCTCGAGGTGATAAAGAGTGGCGGCATCTGGTATAAAAAGGCTGATATCCACGAAGTATCGGTCAATATCATAGACAATACGGCTATTCTGCTCAATAGGATCGATCTATTGGCCGTAGTTGGTGGAAACGAGGTGACTAATCCCTTTATGGTTACGGAAGTGTATGTCAAACAAAATGGCTCCTGGAAACTAGGTTCATTATCATTCAGCAGACTGCTTACACCTGGCAATAAATAACCAACAACCAGCATAATGATCACAAAAAAGGTTACTAAAGACATTAAATAATAATGAAGAGACGAAAGTTTATAATACTATTAATACTGACATTATTCTGCCAAGCCTCCATGCTATACGCAGGCCAGTCGGCCAAAAGCGATTCCTTAAGTAACAAAGAAAAGGGACTTGTAAATATTGCTGCTACCACGGCCAGCGGTGAACTGACAAAACTAAAAGATGCACTCAACAAAGGGCTTGATGATGGATTGACAACCAATCAGATTAAAGAGGGAATCATACATCTTTATGCTTACGCTGGTTTTCCGCGAAGTATCCGTGGTTTGCAGACGCTGATGGCGGTGCTCGAGGAAAGAAAGGCCAAAGGCATTGACGATCCGCTTGGCGCAGAGGCCTCAGCTATTCGCAATGACCAGCCAAAATATGACCGTGGAAAAGCCATTTTGGAACAGCTCACGGGTATACCCGAAAAAGATCCAAAAACTGGTTATGCCGCTTTTGCCCCAACTATCGAAGTATTTCTAAAAGAACATCTATTTGCCGATATTTTTGAACGGGATGTGCTCTCATACGCAGAAAGGGAACTTGTAACAATATCAGTACTAGCCAGCATAGGCGGTGTGGAGCCGATGCTGAAATCTCATTTGACCATTTGTTTGAATGTTGGCTTATCCGAAGAAAAATTACGACAGCTTGTAACCATTATTGAGGCATCAGTAGGTAAAAAAGAAGCATTGGATGCACAAAAAATATTGGCCGAGGTATTAACGGTTAAAAAGTAAGCAGTATATTGCTTTATCTGCATGGTGTACAAAAGAAAGGCCTCTGGTTTTCTTATCCCCTTCAAATTTCCCTAAAATTGAGTTTCATATTGATAAACTTTAATTAAAAAACTAAAATCATGAATTTTAAAAAAATAACGATATTATGTGCAACGGGTATAATGGCCATCTCCTGTGGTCAACAGATTAAACAAAAAAAGACTGAACAGGATAAAACAAACGATCCAATTTTTGCGAAAGGTGAAAAGATTACAAACGACAACTTTACGGGAACAGCATATTTAAATAATCTTGTAACAGCGGATAGCGTTAATCAGAATGCGGTCGGAAGTGTAACCTTTGAACCAGGTGCGAGAACCAAATGGCATTCCCATCCAGCCGGACAGATTATTTTAGCATTGGATGGTGTCGGCTACTATCAGGAAGAAGGAAAAGACAAAGTTATCGTTCGCAAAGGCGAAGTTGTAAAATGCCCCATAGACGTACCGCACTGGCATGGCGCAAGTGCCGATTCAGTTTTTGTACAGATTGCAATTACAGGCAGGGAAAAAGGGGAAACAGTCTGGCTTAAACCGGTGACCGATGAAGAGTATAACCATGATCCTAAATAATGATTACCTGAATAAAAGGGAGTTTATTTTAACTGAATATGGCATGCTACTTTTCAATCGGGCATGGTTAATACGATTGAGAATTATATGGACGGAAAAGATGAGGCATTGATGAGAATATGGCCCCAAGTATTAGTAGACAATAATATCCTAAATAAATGAAAAATAACTAAAGGAGCAAGATCTGGCTCTTAACGAATTTTCGGATCTTTACGAAATTACATATATTGGATTTGAAATAAAGGCTATTCATACTTAACCAATATATTATGGGCAACATATTTGACGAGGAAAAGTTATACCCTTATGAAGGGGCAATAAAAGAGCATTTCGAAGATCATTATGACAGCGTCTTCATCGCATTCCTACCCTTCTTTCAACTTGACAGAGAGGAAACTGATAAAAGTAATCTAAAAAAGGCTAAGCTTCTATCGCATGAAGAGGCGTTGAAGAAAATTGATTTTTTAAAAAACCTTCCCGAGGCAAATAGGGAGATCTATAATTACGACAATGAACGATATCCCTCCGATGAAGATATTTTTAGGGAGGGTAAAGCAACACCTTGGAAAAATATCGTGAATGGCTCAGCCCTGACAAGCTATGCACAACTTAATACGGCTCTAAGGACTTCTATAGGTGCGCTAAACCGAAAATTTACGAGACCGGACCTCATGGAAAAGCTTAATAATTATACAGACAGCGAAAGTATCTACCATCCGACTGAGGGTGCCTTTGGCATGCTTTCAAAGATGGCTATCTATAAAGCGTTCAAACTCCTGGGAAGGAAACAGATTATGATAACGGACGAGTTTTATGAAAATACCACAACTGTGGGTCTTGACCAATTAACTGAATATGAATTCTGTGATGAGATCGGCGGCAAAGATTATTACCTATACTCGGCTGATAAAGAAATTCTGTTTACCATTGAGTGGGATAGCTTCTTCTTTCTCATCGCAACGGATCATAAAAAAATGGATCAACTTATCACTAGCGATTTGTTTGAGGGTTTTCTTTGTAATGACAAGACAGATCATTATTGGGAATACACGGTTGAGATATAAAATAAGAATTATAGCCTGAAACAAATTTAGTATAATATAGTACAACAGTCATATATGAAAACAGAAACCCAGGAGAAATTTGACAGAATCATAAAAGAAAGTTTTATTGAAATCTTAAAACCGCTTGGTTTTAAAAAGAAGGCCAACAACTTTTATCTGCCGCTTGATAAAATCGGTCACATCATAAATATTCAAAAAAGTTACTATAGCACCAAAGACGATATCCGTTTCACCATAAATGTCGGGATATTTTCACCCGAGTATTGGTTAGCGTGCTTTAACTATAGTAACAAAGATGTTCCGGCATTTCCCACTGAACCTGAATGTATGATAAGAGAAAGAATTGGCTGTATGAGAGGTCTATCTGATACTTGGTATAATATAACAACGACAACAGATGTTGAAGAACTAATTGCCGAAATGAAATACAATATTTCAAGCTTTATTTTACCATTCTTGGAAAAATTAAACACCGAACAAAAGCTTATCAACGAACTGGAAACTTCCGAACATACCTTACTGCACACCGCCGCTAAAATGACATTTTTCGCAGAGCTAAAGCTCCTGGATAAAGCCAGAACTGAATACAGGAAAATATCAAAAGAAAATTATAATCCATATCAAATAGCAAGACTCAAAGAATATGCAGAAAAGCAGGGTTTAATTTAATAATAAAGGGACTATCCAATTACATTTGAGATAACTATAGGGTTAATTTATATATGTCCAAAGGTTACGTAAAAGCAAATTCAGTCAACTCTTTGGATTAATTAGCATCGATATGAATTGTAAGTACCCCATTTTTCCGACAGCTGATATTGGACTTTTCGAATTTACGTTACTAATTGATTTATTTGTTGTTGTTGCCTCATATTTTTTGATAATTCCGTTGGTGTAAGATTCCCAAGACCTTCATGGGGTCTGTTGTTATTATATTCATCCATCCACACCTG
>Ga0256799_1000313_pt1 | contig 11903 bp, 13 predicted proteins | sample MC6MC0950MT_FD_190207 | JGI IMG/M metagenome (GOLD analysis project Ga0256799, IMG submission 190207) | Metatranscriptome of enriched soil aggregate microbial communities from Iowa State University, Ames, United States - MC6-MC0950-MT... | ecosystem: Environmental > Terrestrial > Soil >... | reverse complement strand
TTGACCAGCCAGATGAACCCCATGATCATCGCGGGGACCCAGATGGTGGTCCCCTTGTTGACGAGATTCAGCCGGACGACCCGCCAGATGCGCTGGGCGGACGCGGGAGTGGTTCGGAGGTTCACTGCCTCCGGTGCGATGGCGGTCATGCGCTCTGCTCGAATTCTGTCGCTGCGACGTTGGTCTTGCGGACGATGAGTTGCTGAAGGGAGACGGGGGAGAGCTCGAGTCCCGCGGCCGCGGCCTCCGCTCTCTGCGAGGGGCTGAGCGCGGCGACGGTGACGGAGGCGAGGCCGCCGATGCCTTCGCGGTGCAGCACCTCGTGGCCGTCGACGAACGCGTCGACGGCTCGGCGCTGGCCGACAACCGTGGTGGCCGCTCCGCGCATCGCCTCGGCATCCTCATCCATCAGGATGCGCCCCTGGTCGATCACGATGACGTGCTCCAGAAGGTTGGAGACCTCGTCGATCAGGTGGGTCGAGAGGATGACCGTGCGCGGATGCTCGGCGTAGTCCTCGAGGAGGCGATCGTAGAAGATCTGGCGTGCGACCGCATCCAGGCCCAGATACGGCTCGTCGAAGAACGTGAGCGGAGCACGGGATGCGAGCCCGACGATCACTCCGACGGCGGACAGCTGACCGCGTGAGAGCTTCTTGATGCGCCGGTTCAGAGGCAGCCGGAAGTCGCGGATGAGGCGCTCAGCGAACTCGGCGTCCCAGTTCTCGAAGAACCAGGGAGCGCTGCGGAAGACGTGCTTCGCCTGGAAGTCGTCGGGATAGCGCTGGCTCTCCTTGATGAAGCAGATGTTCTGGAGCACCCGGGCGTTCTCCACTGGGCCCTCGCCGAAGACCCGGATGTCGCCGTCTGTGGCGAAGTCCTGCCCGGTGAGCAGCTGCATGATCGTGGTCTTGCCGGCGCCGTTGCGTCCGAGAAGACCGTAGATCTTGTTCGGTTTGACGCTGAACGTGACGTCGTCGATCGCCGTGAACGAACCGAAGCGCTTGGTGAGCCCTTCGACCTGCACGGTGGGCGCGATCGACGTCGGAGTGAGGGTGGTGCTCATGCGCTGACTCCTTCTGTGCTGATCATCTCGGTCAATTGCTGGGGATCGATCCCGAGCTTCGCCGCTTCGGCGAGCAGGGGCCGGAGGTATTCGTCGCGGAACGCGTCGCGCCGCTTGGTTATGAGGCGCTCCCGTGCGCCGTCGGCTACGAACATGCCGATTCCTCTCTTCTTGTACAGGATTCCGTCGTCGACCAGCAGGTTCACGCCTTTGCCGGCCGTTGCGGGATTGATGCGGTAGAAGGCCGCGAACTCGTTGGTCGACGGCACTTGCGTCTCGGTGGGATAGACGCCGTCGATGATGTCGTTCTCGATCTGTTCGGCGATCTGCACGAAGATCGGCTTGCCTTCTTCGATCATCCGCACCTCCTCGGGTCGTTCCAGCTTCATGGGTTAGTTACTGGTGTAACTAACCAACCAGGCTGTGCGGATATTGTCAAGCACGAATTCGTGCGGAACGGGATCAGAGCGCGATCAGATGATGTGGATCGTGACGTCGTCGACGAACAGCAGCGAGGCCACGATGACGGCGACTGTGCCGGTCACGGCCAGGAGCGCGGGATGCGCGAGACCGATGATCATCCTGTGCGTGCGGGGTTCGTGGGTGAGGAAACTCGCCGGAACGCGTGTGCGGCGCGGGTGGGCGCGCCAGCCGCGAAGGCGCGAGAGGAACCAGGCGTATCGGAAGATCAGGGCCAGCCAGAGGAGGAGGACCACAACAGGGATGACGTCGACGAGCAAGGACAGGCCGACCCCGAGCGTGTCCGCTTCGTTGTCCTTGCCTTCCTTCTGCAGCTGTACTGCGATGGTCGAACTGAACACGACCGACAGGGTCCAGGCGACGAAGCCGAACACGTAGGCGGCGAAACGCCCGAAGAAGTGTCCGAGAACGGATTCGCTGCGTCTGAGGTGCGAGTGCGGGGTCTGGCTGAGCACGATCACGGTCGCCACGAACGTCGGCAGCACCGCCAGGATGACGATGACCACCCAGATCGAGCCGTGCCAGCGGAAGTGATCCGCCGGCAGCAGAAGGAGCACCCAGAAGGCCGCCCAGATCCAGCCGGCCGTCAGCGCGTGCTCGACCAGCCAGTCGGGGTGCTTCTCCTCGTACCTCGTCATGACCCTGACGATGGAACGTCGCGCAACGATCTGTTCGACCGGTTCGCGCTCCTCCATGCGATCACTGTAGTGGCCGGTGTACGGGCTAGCCTCGAAGCATGGCCGAACTTCACGAGCTCACCGCGCTGGCCCTCTGGCAGGAACTGCAGAGCGGCCGGGTGTCGCCCCGCGAACTGACGGAGCACTATCTCGATCGGATCGAGCTGCTGAACCCGACGCTCGGCGCGTTCGTGACCGTCACGCGCGAGGCCGCGCTCCAGCGCGCCGATCGTGTGCAGAACGAGCTTCCGCACACGGCGCCGCTCTGGGGTCTGCCGAGCGGGGACAAGGACCTCTGGCAGCGGGCCGGCGTGCGCACGGGCTTCGGCTCACGCCTGTTCGCCGAGTTCGTCCCGGATGTCTCGGACGAGATCGTGGAGACGATGGATGCGGCCGGCACGATCAGCCTCGGAAAGACGAACGCCCCCGAGTTCGGGCTTCCCGCATACACCGAGTCGCTCGCCGAGTCGCCGGCGCGCAATCCGTGGAATCCCGAGCTGGGTGCCGGCGGGTCGAGCGGAGGCGCTGCCGTGGCCGTCGCGAGTGGCATGCTTCCCTTCGCGCCGGGTTCGGACGGCGGCGGTTCCATCCGCATCCCCGCGGCCGCCTGCGGGCTCGTCGGTCTGAAGCCGTCTCGGGGTCTCGTTCCTTCGGGAAGCGGGATCACCTCGCTCGGCGGGCTGGTGGTGCAGGGGCCGATCGCGCGTACGACGACGGATGCGGCACTTCTTCTCGACGGGATGATCGCCAAGCGCGACGGCCGCATCGACCACCACTACACGCTGCGCGCGCCCTACGAGGACGACGGACCCTTCCTCGGCACAGCTGTGCGAGGCGAGGGACGGTTCCAGCTCGGCGTCATGACCACCTCGGCGTGGGATGACGCCTACGACGTCGTCGTGTCGCAGGAGGCGCGGGCCGCACTCGACGCGACGGTGGAGGTGCTCGCGGAGATCGGGCACGGCATCGAGGAGACCGCCCTGACGCCGGACCCGACGTATGCGCCCGCGTTCCGCACGATCTGGCAGGCGGGAGCTGCGAGCATCCCCGCCGAGGGCGAGGCCCTGAACCTGCTCGAACCCCTGACCGCTTGGCTGGTCGGCCGCGGCCGGGCGCTCTCCGCACGCGATCTCGGCGAGGCCCTGACCGCGCTGACCGCGTACGAGCGCTCGCTGATCTCGCAGCTTTCGACGTTCGACGCCGTTCTCACACCGGCGATGGCACTCACGCCTCGTCCGGTCGGCTGGTTCGACCAGGAGGACGCGGAACGGAACTTCGAACAGCAGGTGCTCTACACCCCGTTCACGTCGATGCTGAACGTCTCGGGTCTCCCGGCGATCGTGCTGCCAGTGACGGAGACCGACGACGGTCTTCCGATGGGTGTGCAGCTGATCGGCAGGCCGGGCGGCGAGCGCACGCTGCTGTCGCTCGCGACGCAGCTCGAGCGCCGCATCCGCTGGAACCTGCGCTACCCGCCCACCTGGTAGCGCCCGTGAGTCGCGCCATATCGACCTTCCGAGGGCGCGGGAAGGTCGATATGACGCGACTCACCGGCTACCCGCCCACCTGGTGACGGAGGGATGCGGGTGCTCGCGCCAGGTACGCATCCGTCACCAGTTCGCGCATCAGCTCGGGTTCGATCGTCGTGAAGTCGACACGGGCAGAGGAGAGACGGCCCGCGTACCACTGCTCGGAGCAGTGTTCCGGCCAGGCGGCGACGGCTTCGTGGATGCCCGCCTCACCGAGCATCAGATTGATCGTGTGGTCTCCGAGCATCGTCGCGAAGCGTTTGCCCCTGACTCGGACCGCAGGAAGGCCACCGTGCTCGTACTCCTCCGCTTCGGGGAGCGTCAGCGCCAGAGAGAGGACCTCGATCGCATCCACGCTCCCAGCGTACATTTCCGGCCTCCTCAGCGAGCCCGAACCTGCCGCCGCGCGCCGGTTGGCGGTAGTCGTCGCTTCAGCCGCGGATAGGGGCCACTAGTGCCCGCCGGAGACGGGTGGACGAGCCTCGACGCCTCACGCCGGTGCGGCGTAGGATCCAAAGGTGGCCGAGCGGAGAGAAGACGACCCTCGTACCGACACTTTCGACGAGGCGCTCGGTGAGGCATCCGCGCTCGCCGGTCGCTGGCTGAACGGGCTGCGCGACGCGCCCATCCCGCCGTCCGACGGCATCGACCGGGTGAAGGATGCGCTCGGCAGGGAACTGCCTCAGCGCGGCGATCCCGCTCCCCGCCTGCTGAGGAGACTCGCGGATGCAGTCGAGCCCGGACTGATCCGGATGCACTCGCCGCGGTTCTACGGCTGGGTCATCGGCGGCGCGCAGCCCGCGGCGCTCGGCGCCGACTGGCTCGTCTCCTCGTGGGACCAGAACACGGCGATGCGCGGTGTGACTCCCGGTGTCGTCGCTGCCGAAGAGATCGCCGGCGAGTGGCTGCTCGACATCTTGGGGCTTCCCGAGACGGCGGAGGTCGGGTTCGTCACCGGGGCCACCATGGCCAGCTTCGTCGGTGTCGTCACGGGTCGCGACGAGGTGCTGCGGCGAGCGGGATGGGATGCGCGGGCGAACGGTCTCACCGGAGGGCCGCGTGTGAGGTTCTTGGCCGGGGCGGAGCGCCACGGGTCCGTCGACGACGCCGGTCGCTTCGCAGGACTGGGTGCGCCGACTCTGGTCGCCGCCGACGCACAGGGCAGGATGCGTGTCGACGCGCTCCGCGATGAGCTCGCGGCGGGAACGGGACCGGCGATCGTCGTGCTCCAGGCGGGGAACGTGCACTCCGGTTCGTTCGACGACCTCGGTGCGGCGATCGAGGTGGCCCACGCCGCCGGCGCATGGGTGCACGTGGACGGCGCGTTCGGACTGTGGGCGGCCGCAGCGCCCGGCCTCAGTCACCTCACGGCGGGTTACGAGTCCGCGGACTCCTGGGGCACCGACGCCCACAAGACGCTCAACGTCCCCTACGACTGCGGCATCGCCATCGTGGCCGATCCCGCTGCACTCCACTCGTCGTTCTCCCAGCGTGCCGCCTATCTTCCTGCGGCGACCGACCATTCCGATCCGAGCGATCGGGTTCCCGAGCTGTCCCGGCGCGCCCGCGGAGTGCCGGTGTGGGCCGCGCTCGCGCGCCTCGGCCGGGACGGCGTCTCCGACCTGGTTCAAGGGCTCGCGGACGCCGCAACCGGCCTCGCGGAGGGCCTCCGCTCGCTTCCGGGTGTGCGCATCCTCAACGACGTCGTCTACACGCAGGTCTGCGTGTCGTTCGGGGACGACGAACGCACGCATGCGGTCGCTGCTGCGCTCGACGGCGCCGGGGTCGTGTTCGCGTCTCCGTCCCGATGGCAGGACGAGGCCGTGCTGCGTTTCTCGGTGAGCAATTGGCTGACCGACGACGCCGAGGTCGAGCGCACGCTCGCGGCGGTGCGCACCGCGATCGACTCGCTCTAGCGACCTGCGGCGTAACCCTGCCCGCCACGGGGGTTCGCGGCTGCGGTCAGTACTCCGCGCTCCTGGTCGCGACCCACGGACGAGAGACGTCCGAGCGTCCAGTCGCCGGCGCGCGTGACCACGTGGCCGCGCTGCTCGAGCTCGGCGATCACCGCATCCCCGAGCCTGTCCTCGACAACGGCGCCTGCCGGCTCCCAAGTGCGCGGCCAGAAGGATCCAGGAACCGAGGTGGTGTGAAGCGCGGGTGCGTCGATCGCCTGCTGCGGGGTGTATCCGCCGACGATCGTGCGCAGCAGGTAGAGCAGCTGCCACTGGTCCTGCTGGTCGCCGCCGGGGGAGCCGAGAGCGGTTACCGGATGCCCGTTCCTGAGCACGAGGGTCGGCGTCAGCGTGGTGCGCGGTCGCTTGCCCGGGGTCAGTGTCGACGGCGATCCCTCCTCCAGCCACGTCATCTGGAGCCGGGTTCCGATGCAGAACCCGAGCGAGGGGATGGTCGGCGAGCTCTGCAGCCAACCGCCGGACGGCGTGGCGGACACGATGTTGCCCCAGCGGTCGACCACGTCGATGTGGCACGTGTCTCCGCGGGTCTCGCCGGTGGCGAGCACGGTCGGCTCGCCGACTCCGGCGGCGGGCTCGGCGCGATCCCCGGCCGGCGGCTCGTAGCTCGTGCGCAGGGGCGGGATGAACGGCTCGACCCCCGGGATCGTCCCGGGTCGGAACTCTGTCGATGCGGCCTCGGTGACGAGCGCGCGACGCTCGGTTGCGTACTCGGCCGAGAGTAGCACGCCGAGCGGCACCTCTCCGTCGCCGTAGTACGCCTCCCTGTCCGCGTAGGCGAGTTTCTGGGCCTCGAGGATCGTGTGGGCGCCGAGAGCCGTCGACGGGTCGAGCCGCTCATCCTCGAAGCCGTCCAGGATGGCGAGCGTCTGCAGCAGCGCCGGTCCCTGTCCCCAAGCACCCGTCTTGGCGATCGTGTGCCCGCGGAACTCGAGTGTCGTGGCCGGCTCGTAGGAGGCCTCGAAGGCGGCGAAGTCCGTCACCGCGATCACGCCGGCGTGATCGGTTCCGGACGAATGGCGGTGGGGCGTCGAGAGAAACGCGGTCGCCTCCTGCGCCACAAAACCCGTCTTCCATTCCGTGCGAGCTGCGTCGATCCTGCCCGCGCGGTCGTCGGCGGAGGATCCCGCAGCGATCAGGCGGTCGAGCACGGCGGCATAGGCCGGGTTCGTCACGACCTCACCGGGCTCGGGCAGACGTCCACCGGGCAGCCAGTGGTCGGCGGACGAGGTCCAGTGGTCGGTGAACAACCGCTCGACCGTGGCGATGGTCGCCCGCACGCGTTCGAGCAGGGGATGCCCGTCGCGTGCGTAGCCGATCGCGAACGAGAGCACGTCCGCGAGTTCCCAGGTGCCGTGGTCGCGCAGGAGCAGAAGCCACGCATCCACAGCACCCGGTACGGCAGCGGCCAGCGCGCCCGAACCGGGTACGAGCTCGAGGCCCTCGGCGAGGTAGTGCTCGCGCGTGGCGGCGGCAGGCGCCGGCCCCTGGCCGGAGAGAACCACCGGATTCGGGTCGTCGGCCGTCGCGAACACCGCGGTCATGTCGCCACCGGGCCCGTTCAGATGCGGCTCGACGACGTGGAGCACGAACGCTCCGGCCGTTGCGGCGTCGAACGCGTTGCCGCCGCGTTCGAGCACCGCTTGGGCGCTCGCCGTGGCGAGCCAGTGCGTCGACGCGGACATCCCGAACGTGCCCTCGAGCGTCGGACGTGTGGTGAACGTGGCTGGCGGCGTGAAGCTCATCGCTCCAGGCTAATCGCGAGAGGTCAGTTGACCGGCCCGGTGTACTTCTCTCCCGGGCCCTTGCCGATCTCATCGGGGAAGGGCGACGCCTCGCGGAACGCGAGTTGGAGGGAACGCAGGCCGTCGCGGAGGCTCCGCGCGTGCTGGTCGCCCAGATGGGCGGCGCTCGCCGTGACGAGACCGGCGAGCGCATCGATCAGCTTGCGCGCCTCATCCAGATCGGTCTGCGTCTCGGGGTTGTCGGCCAGGCCGCACTTGACCGCGGCGGCACTCATCAGATGGACTGCAGTGGTCGTGATGACCTCGACCGCCGGAACCTCGGCGATGTCGCGCATCGCGTCACCGTATTCCTCCGAGCCGACGGCTTCTTCGAAAGCGTCGTCAGGGGTTCCGATGGGGGTTGTGTCGCTCACTGCTTTCCTCTGCTAGAATCGTTTGGCTCCGGAACTTCTGTTCCGGTACGAAAGTGGAGATTCCTCCCACCCGCGCTTGACCGCTTCACTAAGGTTACCGGGTTGTTGCACTCCGCCGTCGCGCTGCCAGCGCGAGGGTAGACAGGGTGCGGTACCAGTTGTGCGAGAAATCGTCCAACGGTGTTGGTGCGTGGAAAATCCTCTTTCGCCGTGACCGTCGACCGACGGGAACGAGGCAAGCAGAAATCGCTAAGCAGAGGAGAAACGCATCAGCGATCCCCGTACCAATGACCGTATCCGCGTCCCCGAAGTTCGACTCGTCGGCCCCAGCGGTGAGCAGGTCGGCGTCGTCAAAATCGAGGTCGCCCTCCGACTCGCGCAGGAAGCAGACCTGGATCTGGTTGAGGTTGCTCCCAACTCCAAGCCGCCTGTCGCGAAGATCATGGACTACGGCAAGTTCAAGTACGAGGCTGCGCAGAAGGCTAAGGAAGCCCGGCGCAACCAGGCGAACACGATTCTCAAAGAGGTTCGTTTCCGCCTCAAGATCGACAAGCACGACTACGAGACCAAGCGCAAGCGCGCCGAAGGCTTCCTGAAGGCCGGCGACAAGGTCAAGGCCATGATCCTGTTCCGCGGTCGCGAGCAGTCGCGACCCGACCAGGGAGTCCGCCTCCTGCAGCGCTTCGCAGAAGATGTCGCCGAGTTCGGCTCGGTGGAGTCCACCCCGACCATCGACGGTCGAAACATGGTCATGGTCATCGGACCTCTGAAGAACAAGTCAGAGGCCAAGGCCGAGGCCAACGCACAACGTGCCGCCACCAAGTCGCGGGCTCACGCCCACGCCGAGGAGCCGGTTGCTGACGCAGACGACTCTGCGCAGTCCGACGAGAGTTCGCCCACCACGGCGACGAACGAGGAGAAGTAATGCCTAAGCAGAAGACCCATTCCGGGGCCAAGAAGCGCTTCAAGATCACCGGCAGCGGCAAGGTCATGAAGCAGCAGGCCGGTATGCGCCACAACCTGGAGGTCAAGTCCAGCGACCGCAAGCGCCGCCTGAACCAGGAGCAGGTCGTGCCCGAGGTGGATGCCAAGGTCATCCGCCGGATGCTCGGCAAGTAACCCCGACGACGTAGAGGAAGTAAAGAGAAATGGCAAGAGTAAAAAGGGCGGTCAACGCCCACAAGAAGCGTCGGGTCATCCTTGAGCGTGCAGAGGGATACCGCGGCCAGCGGTCGCGCCTCTACCGCAAGGCCAAGGAGCAGGTCACTCACTCGCTGGTCTACAGCTACCGTGACCGCCGTGCGCGCAAGGGCGACTTCCGTCGTCTGTGGATCCAGCGCATCAACGCTGCGAGCCGTGCCAACGGTCTCACCTACAACCGTCTGATCCAGGGTCTGGGTCTTGCCGGTGTCGAGGTCGACCGTCGCATCCTCGCCGAACTCGCCGTCAACGAGCCCGCCACGTTCGCGGCCCTCGTCCAGACGGCCAAGAAGGCTCTTCCCGCCGACACGTCGGCACCGAAGGCCGACGCCGCTGCGTAAGTTTTACCTGCATCACTATGCTGGTGCCATGCTTGACAATCCGCGCTCACCGCGCGTGCGAGCCGTGGCCAAACTAGCGAAGAGAGGAGCCCGGTCTGAGACCGGGCTCTTTCTCTTGGAGGGGCCGCAGGCTGTCGCCGAGGCGCTGACGTTCCGACCCGAGCTGGTGGTGGAGCTCTATGCGACCCCCACCGCTCTGGAGCGGTACAGCGACATCGCTCAGACGGCCGTCGACGCCGGCGTCGATGTCGAGTTCGTCACGGAGCAAGTGCTGGAGGCGATGGCCGACACGGTCACCCCGCAGGGGTTCGTGTCGGTCTGCCGCCAGTTCCCGACCTCCATCCGCGACATCTTCTCGGGCAAGCCGCGACTGATCGCGGTTCTCGAGGAGGTTCGTGACCCCGGCAACGCCGGCACGATCATCCGGGCCGCGGACTCCGCAGGGGCGGATGCCGTCGTTCTGACCGGACGTACGGTCGACCTCTACAACCCCAAGGTCGTCCGTTCGACGACCGGCTCCCTCTTTCACGTCCCTGTCGCCGTCGGCGCGAGTCTCGACGACGTGGTCGAGCGTGCCCACAGCTCGGGTCTGCAGGTTCTCGCCGCCGACATCAAGGGGGAGGACCTTCTGGCCGCGCGCACCGACGGTCAGCTGGCCCGTCCGACCGCGTGGGTGTTCGGCAACGAGGCCCGGGGTCTTCCGGATGAGCTCCTGCACCTCGTGGACCGTGTGGTGACTGTGCCCATCTACGGTCGCGCCGAGTCCATGAACCTCGCGACCGCCGCATCCGTCTGCCTGTACGAGTCGGCTTTCGCGCAACGGTCGAGCGAGCTCTTCGACTGACGCACCAGGCCGCCACAAGGGCCGTCGCGTCGCCGCTAAACTTGGGTCCCGTGTCTGATCCCACCGAAATCTCCGAAACCACGGTCGAGTCCGCGGTGGCTGCTGCGCTCGCGGCCATCGACGCGGCAGCCGACTCGGCGGCTCTCAAGGTCGTGCGCGGCGAGCACACGGCCGAGGGTTCGCCTCTCGCCCGTCTGAACGCCAGCCTGCGCTCTCTTCCCAACGATCAGAAGGCGTCCGCAGGCAAGCTCGTCGGTCAGGCGCGAGGACGCGTGAATCAGGCGTTCGCTGCCAAAGAGGCTCAGATCGCTGAGGCCGAGACCGCTGCGCAGCTCGACGCCGAGACCGTCGACGTCACGGCCGTACCGAGCCGCTGGACTCCGGGCGCCCGCCACCCGCTGTCGCTGCTCCAGGAGCGAATCGCCGACGTCTTCGTCGGAATGGGCTGGGAGGTCGCCGAAGGCCCCGAGCTCGAGAGCGAGTGGTACAACTTCGACGCACTCAACTTCGACGAGGACCACCCTGCCCGTGCGATGCAGGACACCTTCTTCGTAGAGCCGACGGATGCGCACATGGTGATGCGCACTCACACGTCACCCGTGCAGTTGCGTGCGCTCCTCGGCAACGAGCTGCCGGTGTACCGCATCGCGCCCGGCCGCGTGTTCCGCACCGACGAGTTCGATGCGACCCACCTTCCGGTCTTCCACCAGACGGAGGGCATCGCGGTCGACAAGGGCCTCACGATGGCCCATCTGCGGGGAACGCTCGATCACTTCGTGAAGACCCTCTTCGGTGAGGACGCCAAGGTGCGGCTTCGCCCCAACTACTTCCCGTTCACGGAGCCGAGCGCCGAGCTCGACCTCTGGCACCCCACGTTCTCGGGCGGCGCCCGCTGGATCGAGTGGGGCGGCTGCGGAATGGTCAACCCGAACGTGCTCCGATCGGCGGGCATCGATCCCGACGTCTACTCGGGCTTCGCGTTCGGCATGGGTGTGGAGCGGGCACTCATGTTCCGCAACGACGTCAAAGACATGCGCGACATGGCCGAAGGCGATGTGCGTTTCTCTCAGCAGTTCGGAATGGTGGTCTGATGCGCGTCCCACTCAGCTGGCTCGGCGAGTACGTCGATCTGGAACCGGGAACCACGGCCGAGGATGTGCACGCCGCACTGGTCTCGGTCGGCCTCGAGGAAGAGGACGTCCACACCTTCGAGATCTCAGGGCCCGTGGTCGTCGGGCAGGTGCTCGAGTTCGTGGAGGAGCCGCAGTCCAACGGCAAGACGATCCGCTGGTGCCAGGTGCGCGTCGCGCCCGACGGTGCGACGGCGGCCGACGGCGGGGAGGCCGTGCACGGGATCGTGTGCGGCGCATCCAACTTCTTCGTCGGTGACAAGGTCGTCGTGACCCTTCCCGGCTCCGTGCTGCCCGGGCCGTTCCCGATCGCGGCGCGAAAAACCTACGGTCACGTGTCCGACGGCATGATCGCCTCGGCACGCGAACTCGGACTCGGGGACGAGCACGACGGCATCCTGCGCCTCAGCACGCTCGGACTCGACCCCGAGGTCGGCAGCGACGCGATCTCGCTTCTCGGTCTCGACGACACGGCGGTCGAGGTGAACGTCACTCCAGACCGCGGGTA
>Ga0256799_1000309_pt1 | contig 11955 bp, 9 predicted proteins | sample MC6MC0950MT_FD_190207 | JGI IMG/M metagenome (GOLD analysis project Ga0256799, IMG submission 190207) | Metatranscriptome of enriched soil aggregate microbial communities from Iowa State University, Ames, United States - MC6-MC0950-MT... | ecosystem: Environmental > Terrestrial > Soil >... | reverse complement strand
TGTGGAGCCACTGCATGCTCTTCCGGCTGGTGGCCGAGCTCGACGCCACCCCTACGACCACCTCTACGCCCCTCCAGGAAGGACTCCTCCGATGAACAGCCACCGGCCCGCGGGCTCCGGCCACCCCTATTCAGTCGACACCGAGCAGCGATGGCCGGTCGTCCCCGAAGCCGGCGCGACCGCCGCGCTGGGCGTCCGCGCCGATGCCTCGGTCACCGCTGTGACCGTGGAGCTCGTGCGCACCCCGACCAAGGGCGAGGCGGAGACGATCACGCTTCCGCTCGGTCGCGCGGCGACGACCTCTCGCGGCCGCACCACCGACGGCGGCCACCTCGCGTCGGCGCAGGCCAGGCTCGCCCGCGCTGTCGGCGGCTGGCAGGTCTCGACGCCGCCCCTGGAGGCCGGCGCCGCCTACCGCTACCGATTCAGCGGCGAGCACGAGGACGGACGGGTCGAGCGCACCCGCTGGTTCGACTTCCGCCCGGCGACGTGGCGCCCCGCCGCTGACGCCGTGATACCCACGGGGGGCTCGCGCCTCCTTGCCGGTTCCGTCGAGGTGCTCGACGACGGCGAGCGCATCCACCGCGTGCGCTTCCGTCTGCGCCTGGAGGCGGGAGAGCACGTGAGCGGTCTCGGCGAGCGCTTCGACGCCGTCGACCACACCGGCACGACCCTCGACTCGGCGGTCTTCGAGCAGTACAAGAGTCAGGGTGCCGAGCGCAAGACATATCTCCCGATGCCGTTCGCCCACGTGGTGGGCGGTGCCGGCTGGGGCTTCCACGTCGACACGTCGCGACGGGTATGGTTCGACCTCGGCGCGTCCGATGCTGCCGTCATCGCGGTCGAGGCGGAGACCGGCCCGGAGGGCACACTGGCGGTCCGCTTCTTCGAGGGCGACCCAGTCGCCGTGCTGAGCGCCTTCCTCGATGGGGCGGCCCGGGCCGAGGAGCTGCCCGATTGGGTGTTCCGGCTGTGGGCCAGCGGCAACGAGTGGAACACGCAGGCCGAGGTCATGCACCAGGCCGACCTGCACCGGGAGCACGACATCCCCATCGGCTCCGTCGTCATCGAGGCATGGAGCGACGAGAGCACGTTCACCGCGTTCCGGGATGCCCGCTATGAGGTCACGGCCGACGGCGCACCTCACAGGCTTGCCGACTTCGAGTTCCCCGCAGAGGGCGCGTGGCCGGATCCCAAGGGGATGACGGACGAGTTGCACGAGCGCGGCATCAAACTGCACCTGTGGCAGATCCCGCTGCTCAAGATGCGCCCGCATCCCACCGCGCAGGCGGCCGCCGACGCTCAAGCGGCGATCCGCGAGGATGTGCTGATCGCCGAGCCCACGCCGTCGGGCGGCACGCGCCCCTACCGCAACCGCGGCTGGTGGTTCCCGCTGGCGCTCATGCCCGATCTGACCGACCAGCGGGCCGCCCGGTGGTGGACCGAGAAGCGCCGGTATCTCGTCGAGGAGGTCGGCGTTGACGGATTCAAGACCGACGGAGGCGAGCATGCCTGGGGCGCCGAACTGGTCTATCTCGATGGCAGGCGCGGCGACGAGAAGAGCAACACCTTCCCTGTTGCGTACGCCGCGGCTTACGGCGAGCTGCTGCGCTCCTCCGGCAAGGCTCCCGTCACCTTCAGCCGTGCCGGCTTCACCGGTTCGCAGGCCCACGGCGCCTTCTGGGCGGGCGACGAGAACAGCACCTGGGACGCGTTCCGCTGGTCGATGAACGCAGGGCTCTCCGCAGCCGCGAGCGGCATCGTCTACTGGGGGTGGGACATCGCCGGCTTCTCCGGCGACATCCCCGATGCCGAGCTCTACCTGCGGGCGACCGCCGCGAGCGTCTTCGTGCCGATCATGCAGTACCACTCGGAGTTCAACCACCACCGGACGCCGTCGCGAGACCGCACGCCGTGGAACATCGCGGAGCGTACAGGCGACGAGCGGGTGATCCCGGTGTTCCGCGAGCTCGTCCAGCTGCGTGAGCGGCTCATCCCCTACCTGGCGGCGTCGGCGGCCGAGACCGTCCGCACCGACCGGCCGCTGATGCGTCCGCTTTTGTTCGACTACCCCTCCGACCCGGCATCGTGGTCGGGCACGCGCTGGATGCTCGGCCAGCACCTGCTGGTCGCGCCCGTGCTGGAGCCCGGCGCCCGCACCTGGCCGGTGGCGTTGCCGCCCGGCGAATGGACGGACGTCTGGACGGGTGAGACGGTCACCGGCGGCCGGACGGTGGAGGTGGATGCGCCACTCGAGCGCATCCCGGTGTTCGCCTCCGCCGACGCCCCGGCCGACCTGCTGGCACTGTTCCGGTCATGACAAAAGGTCAGGCGGTGGCCAAGTTACAGCTGCCGTTCGCGCCGGCGGTCGGCCTCGGCTGTCACGGCTCCATGGCCGTAGTAGACGACCCCTTGTGCTCGCGCATCTTGATCATGACTCCCTCGATCCTCGATCCTCGATCCCCGATCCTCGATCCTCGATCCTCGATCCATAGGAACGCACGAGCCGCGAGTTTTCGGAGGCCACAGGAGGCGTTCCCGGTCGTACCCTGAAGGCATCGATCGAAGGGAACGGCATCATGGGATGGAGACTCAAGAATCTGACGACGTCGACCGCAGGTGCGGGACTCGCGGTGTACCGGCCGACCGCCTGGCTGTTCGCGCAGTACACCCGGCACGTCGTCTACCAGGGCTTCTCGTACAGAGACGGTGATGACGGCCAGCTGTACGAGCTGTACTGCAGCCAGAGCGACGACTGGAACGTCAAAGACCTCGTCGCCGAGGCCGGCGGAGCGGAGGTCGCCACCACCGCATCCGGCTACATCTGGGCCCATCAGGGCTCCCAGCACGTCGTCTACCAAGGACTCCAGTTCGACGGTCACGTGCACGAGCTCTGGTACACGGAGGACGACGGCTGGAACGCCAACGATCTCACCAACGCGGCGAGGGCGCCGCTCACGCTGACGCAGCCGTTCGGATACGAGACCTACTACGACAGCTCGCAGCGGGTCGTCTACCAGGGCCGGGACCGCCACGTCCACGAGCTCCGCAATGCGGGGAGCGGCTGGCATCACGTCGACCTCACCGCCGTCACCGGTGCACCACTCTGCGCAGTCATCTCGGCGCCGACCGGCTACTCGTTCGAGGACCAGGGCACGGCCCACGTCCTCGTCCACACCGACAGCGAGGTTGCCGGCGGCGGCCACATCCTCGAATACTGGGCCGATGCGACGGGATGGCACTGGGGGGACCTCATGGTGTCGACGGGCGCGCCCGGCATCTCCGACTCCGAGACTGTGCACGGCTACGTGTTCCGTGGCGAGGGCAGCCAGCACGTGGACTACGTCGGAGTCGACGGGCATGTCCACGAGCTGTGGTGGAGCATCGACGGCTGGCATCACAACGACCTGAGCGCCGCTGCGCTGGCAGCGACGCCCGCACAACTCGGCGGGGGGCTCGCCTGCTACGCGTTCGAGGCAGGGCTGTTCCAGCCGGTGGCCACTCAGCACGTGTTCTACAGAGGCACCGACTCGATGGTCCACGAGTTGTGGTGGAGCGCCGGCGGCTGGCACGTCAACGACATCGGCAGCCGCCTCGGCGCCCCGGCCGCGGTGGGCGACCCGGCCGGTTTCGTCGAGGTGGACAATGGCAGCCAGAACATCTTCTACCTGAGCGACGCGCACCAGATCATCGAGCTGCGCTGGCTGCCCTGAATGGGCCCAGGTCTGTGCTGGCGCTCGTCCGCCGATCAGGGAAGAAATCTGAAAACTGAGGAACTGGGCTATTCGAAAACGGCCGTGACCAGTAAATTCGTCAAACCACCGAGGTGGCCCTGGAGGGACTCGAAAACTGCGACCAGGGTTTAAAATGCAGGTCAGAAGCACAAAATCCGCGGAAACTCGGCACTTTTGAATCTCATAGAATCACTGTGATCTCACCGGATATCGCTCAAGTGTGGGCAAATTGTGGGCAAATTCGGAACCCGCCAGCGCACCCTTGCGTGGCCGTGAGCGCCGCCGAACTACTGCAGCCTAACCACCAAAAAAGGGCCGCAGATGTTCTCGCAATTCGGGATCGCTCACGTATTAGGTACGTGCCAAGTATCCCTCGCGTCAGCAAGACCGCGTAGATGTTCGAGTTGTATGGCAGTAGGTCGGCGACTGTGTAGATCTTCCCGAGCGTCGGGTTGTTCTCCTTGCCTTTCACATCGAAGTACGACGCTCGGTCGATGAAACAGCTTTCCTTCGGCCCGGTCGTATCGAAGGTCAGGACCGATGATGACGCCCGCGTAGTTGAGGTCGTGTCCCCTGAGCCTCGACTTCGCCCATCCCACCCGCACGGCACTCGCTGAACACCTGACGCTCCGGTCTCGTACTCGCCCGCGACTATCGAAGCTATTTGCAAAGTGTGACCGGAGCGATTCGCACTCTAATCGGAGGCCCTAAACCTAGCCGGAGTGCGCGGTTCTCTGCACTTCTGGCGGTCTTCGAGTGCTCTGTGATCCCACAGGATGTCCCAGTTCGCGCACAGTTGGGGGCTTTTGTGTGGGAACGGCGCGACTCGGACACAACCGAAATCTGACGAACTCAGGTATTAGCAACCATCGACGCGATCGGGCTCCGCGTGGCCAGCCGCCCGCTCGACGCCCAGTTCGAGATGCACCGCGAAATGCTTTCGCTCCGCACCTCAACCCGAAGGGCCGAACTCGCCAACGGGGACGCCGGCTGAGGCGGCGTCCGCAGCGGGCTCATCTATCCTGCTGGAGCTGGTTGGTGGGATTTGAACCTAAACGCAGGGCACTTACATCGGCGCCTGTCCGCTTGGATCCCGGTATTGTCCTGGGTTTTGGGGTTGGAGTCGGTGCGATGCTTTCGGAAAAATCTGTAGAAATGGGGGCTACCTCGCAACCTCGATCGAGGTGCGGGTGGGGCGTCCCCGATGACGGAGGTCGACATCGGCCCGGCTGAGGAGAGTGCGAACCCGCTGGATCGAGTATCCGGTGTCCTCAGCGAGCTGACGGATGCTGTGACCAGCGCGATAGTCCTCTGCAAGCACATGAGCGATCCGCGTCGCCATCCGTTCGGACATCCGTTCATGAGGCTCAACGAGTGGAACTCGTTCAAGTGCACCACCCTCGTATCCACGGTGCGCCTGCCCCTTTGGTTCCACTTCTGCCGATGACTCGTCGCCCCAGGCGCTCCACCCTTCGCGTGCATACCGCGCAAACATCTCGAGATACGGGCCGGGGGAACATGACTCGATGAGGTCATACTGCTCGTCCGGCTTCCGAGAATGCTCGCGCTTCCGGGACTCGATCATATTGACAGTGGACCGGGCGGGGTCAAGAGTTCGCATCGACCCCTTCACGCCAAAGAGGATTGGTTCAGTGACATTGCGAAAGTAGAAACCCACTCCCCGTCCGTCGGGGCCGCCATCCTTGCGACGCTTCGCCCAAATCACGTTGGATACATATCGGAAGCCCCACGACTCCATAACCTTGATGCCTTCGGGGAGAAGCGCATTCGGGACCCAGAGGTAGAGGTGGGCGTTCTTCGCGGTTACGTCCTTCACTTGGAGATCGCATATCTCTTCGAGTGACATCGTGCCGTACCGGTCGAGCCGTTTGTGCTCCGGCGCCACCTTGCCCGTACGGTTCATGAAACGCCACGGAGGATCAGCCAGGATCGTCTTAAAGCCACCTTCGATGGTCGGAAGCTGGGCGAGGGCGGGGGGCTCTGCTACTGAATCACTCACGAGTCAAAGCCTAATTCTAAAGATCCAAATTGTAAGTAGATCTTTACGGGTGTGTCGTGTTGCATGAACCCATTTCTACCCGTACCCACCGTCAGTAGAGCTGCTCGCCATCCTTGAACGCCATCTCAACAACCTCGAAGCCGTCAACTCGCCCCGGTTCAATACCGACTAGGAGGAGAGGACATTCGCCTCCGCCCCCGAGGTTCACGCGAGGAATGAGCTTGTTCCAGTGGGTTGAGGAAGCACCGTATTTCACATTCTTCGCGCTGGCGCTCGTCTTGATAGTCGGCCCGGCGATGCGTTGGAGCTCGGGGCCTCGCGTGACGATGACGCCTACCGCCAGCGCGCCTTCACGGTGCAACGCTTGAAAGTTGAGCAAGTCGCGGTCATAGAAAGGGTCCTTATTGTTCCATTCCATCTCCACACCGATTCCCGGGTACGGTTCGGCCTCGCCTGCTTCGGCGAACATATCGATCTCATGTCCGGGAGTCTCGTGCAATATCTTGCCATCGATCAGCCTCGAGATCGAGATGTTCCTCTTGCCCCACCCGTGACCGCCAAGCGTGTCATCGAACCGCTTCGTGAGGGATGCTCGCGATCCTCCGCCCTTGACCAACTCATCGGCATCGATTCGATATGACTCGAGGGTGTCTACGAGCTGTGCGAATCGGTCTGGAAACGCCTCACGCAGGATGATGTCCGCATACCGCGTCACGCCGTATCGATACCCAGAGGGGAGTTCACTAACGGTGGGGTCGGCCACCACACTCGGGAGGTCCGGATGCTCACCGCTGGTTTCGGCAAGGGCCGCGTCCTCAGTAGTCATGCGCCCCAGTTTGTATCCTCGAGAAGACGGCGCGGCGAGCGACACACCCGCCACGCTTCTGCCGCAGAGGTGCGGGTGCCGAGCGCGGTCGGGGGTACCCACACCGCCGGGGGCCTGCGGCCAGTGAGTTGGAACGACGTCATCCAGCATCGACCACAAGCCCGCAGCCTCAGCCTCGGCGTAGGCCTCGTCCTTTCGGGTACCGTCAGGGTGAAGGCGAGGCACGAACTAGGAGTCCACGAACCCGGCAGTGCCGTTGTCGACGCACCACTGGAGCCAGTGGGTCAGAATGTACGCGCCGAGAAGGCCGTGCCTGTAGTTGCGCAAGCCTGGCGTAGCACAGTGCCGGCGACGTCGATCCGAGGACGATAAAAGCGAGCCATTCGACACGCGGCAGCGCAGAACTGACGCGCGAGATGCGGACCTCTCTCGATATCGAGGAGCGCGGACTCTCTGGCAGGAGGCGCTGGGAAGTATCTTCTCGAAAACCCGACTGCCGAGTTCTCAGGCTCCTATCCCGCTTCGGGGTCGGTTCGTCTTCCCTGTTACGGCGCACTTTCGCGCAATGCGGGTGTACTCGTCATCCCGCTCGGTTGGCGCCCTCACATCTCGACTGTTGCCCTTGTTCCCACTCTGGGTCTCGGCCTGCGGCTTTGTTGAACCAGAGCGCGCACTGGTAAAGGGTCGCGTTGATCGGCTGGCCCGCAAGGAGGCGATCATAGACGTCTCGGCGACCTGCGTCTTCGAATCGCTTTTCGACAGGTGGGTAGTCCGCTGATGCCATCCACTTCAACTCCTCACTGAACTTTGAGGGCACACCGCCCTGACGTACTGCGAGTTCGTCGTCGTGCATAGTGGTGAACGGGAGCTGATGCGCGTGACGATTGCGGGCCCATAGGAAGGCGGGGACGTACTGCCCGTTTTCATCCGCGTTGCGGTCACTCGAATATGCCGCGGAAAGCGACGGAAGGCGAGTTGTTAGCCTCGATCGCAGTTGCTCGTCGAGCGCCGCTACCCACCAGGTGCCCTCCGTGATGGCCCTGAACGCGAAGCGCATCTCTCTTCTGCCGAGGCCCCGTAAGCGCTCTTCAGAGGCCAAGATTGCTTCAAGGGCGACAGAAGCCGAGTCGTCTTCGAAAATCGTGTGCGTCGTAAGCCACCATTCCGTCGATGGCTCCGCCGGCGATTTGTCTGTCATATGTAAAGCATGACCGTTCAGGTAGAGGAAGGGGTCAGTATCTCTCCCACATCGTTTCAAAGCGTCGTGCGGGCGTTGAGAGCCTGATCGAACGCTGACCACCTAGTTGCCGGAACCCACACTCCGTCCGATCGTCGACCCGACGCATTGGCCGTGCGCGTCCAATGCGTCCGCGCCGGTCAAGGAGTGACCATGGCGCGCAGTTCGTCGAATTTCAAGAGCAAGCGAGCCAAGCTCGGGCTCCGAGAGGCGGCCATATCCAAGTCGACGCGGGAAGTGAGTCGCGGTTGATGCGTGGGCTTGACATACTTCTGAGGTGCCATCCCTCGTTGGATCGCTGCTTTTCCGCGTCCCTTCGGTTGGTAGACCTCCAAATTGGCGAGTTCGAGGGTCTCCACCGACGCGAAGATCCAGTCCTCGAAGTCTCGCTCGGCGATGGCGATTACGACGGGAACTCCGACTTCCACGCTTGCCCTCGCGAGCAGAGTCGGCCCTTCCTGACAGGCGAGCTCGTCGTCCGCGTCTAAGACAACAAGAACGCCTACACAGCCGGGACGAGCTGCAGTCGCAACGTAGCCTTCGATCCCACCGGGAGTCGTCGCGTTGCCTTTGCCGTGAAACGGCACCGGCTTTCCGAGAATGTCCGAATAGTCATTCGTCCTAGATTGGTGTGCTCGCAGCATTATCGGCACCGCCCGAACGTCGCCCGGACCTTCTACGACGAGGGCAATGTGCGGTGCGCCCGCCGCAGCCGTCACAGCTCTGGGTCCAGCGAATCGGCGCGCAATAGCTCACCTGGTGTCATCAAACCTCGGCGGACGACATCTCTCGTATGTTCAGAAACGGGGGCGAGGCGTGACTCCCCGTTCTCCGTCCAAACCACTCGAAGAGACTCGATGGGAAGCGAATTGACGATGTCGGCGCTATGCGTTGTGATCATCACTTGAGATGACGAGGACTGTTGTCGAAGGATGTCCACCAGTGTGGTCATGGCGCCAACGTGAATCGCTATCTCGGGCTCCTCAATGACTAGCAACGATGGGGTCGAAAGCTGCAACATCGCCAATAGAATCCCGAAGGTGCGGAGTGTTCCGTCGGACATTTGCTTAGCAAGAAAGATGCGATCCTTCGACTCGGTCTCTTGAAAAAAGGCGAGCGTTTGCCGATCTGCTAGGTTCCGGAGTTCGATCTTGGCGATGCCGGGCACGATCGCTGACAGCTGGTCTACGAGATCTGTACGACGACGCATACTCAGACTCTCAAAAACACTCGTGACATTCGATCCGTCGGGCTCAAACTCCTTGGTAGACGAAGGCTCCTGCAGGTCGGCAACCCGCGACGGATTGATCTCGACGGCCTGCATGCTTTGCAACACGGACTGCAAGACAAAAGCAGGCAGATTTCCGGTGCTGAGCGCACTCTGTCCAGGCGCCACCGGAATCGGTCGCTCCTCGCCCGTACCGGTCACCTCGACCCGCCTACCGTTGCTGTCGAAGCCCCAAATCTCATTACCAAGGCAGAGGCGCGCAGACTCGCGTTTCACTTCGTATCGTTTGCCAGCCACCGATGACAAGCTCAGCTCATAATGCGAAGGCTCGGAGGAGCCGAATTGAAACTCGAGACGTAGTGCGGGATCGTAGGGTCGGCCCTCGCTTCTATGCCTCAGCTGATCAAAACCTCCGCGTCGCCGAACGGCGTTTGGCAGACCATGGGTGGGGATGTCACGCAGAAGCTTGATCGCGGCGACAGCATTCGATTTACCGCTGCTGTTGGGCCCGACGAGTGCCACAAAGTCGCTGAACTGGAGCGTGGCGTCACGGTACGACAGGAAGTTGCGCAGCGTTAGCGAACGAAACTTGATGTCCCGACGCGCGAGCAGGTCGCCTAGATCACCCTCCGAATCGATTTCGGGATCCAATTCGACGTATTCATCTGCCATGTCTAGAGACTAGTCACGCGAATGTGGGGCGTGTCCCAACCGGGCGTTTCCTGTTCCAGCTTGCTTCAAAGTCGGGGGCTCCATGACTGAGCGCTCAGGCTCGTCAATGGTCTCTTGGCCGTATCGGGCGGACACGCGGAGCTTTACTTTAGACCCTGCACCGCCCGCAACGGGTCCTTGCCCGCAGCGTTAAGCTCGATTGCCCAGCTCTGGCTCGCGCAGGCGACGCAGTAAAAGCGTGCGATTCGCCGATGGTCCTCGCGATGGAACCCGACTGGCCATTTCCACTGCGGCGGCTGTCTCACCGACGCCCGTGGGCCATCACATTGGTGCGCGAACGTGTTCTCGATGTCTAGGACTCCGACTAAGACGAACCAAACGAACGAGGAACAGCTGGGTGCAGCAAGCAGGAGCCATGTAGCCAAAGGCGGAAGGGACGAGCCTGCAGAGGAAAGCGAAGACGCAATCGACGCAATGCACGCAGGCACTTAAGTGAACGGGCCCCAGCTGGGTACGCTCTTTGGCTCCCGCCGATGACCACTAGCGCGGACGTCTCCAGGTAAGTGTCACCCGTTTTGGCGGCTTCGGGCACGTCGCCCTCGTCGCTAGCCTCGCTAAGGAGGTGACGCATGGGCAAAGGTTTCGCAGTCGTCGATTTGGAGACGACGGGCCTGTTTCCCACGAAGCATGACCGCATCGTGGAAATCGGGATCGTACTAGTGTCGCCGGACGGCGAGATCGAAAGCCGCCACGAAACTCTGGTTAATCCGAACCGCGACATGGGCCCGCAACACATCCACGGCATCACAGCTGCAGCTGCGGCGCGCGCGCCGCTATTCGAACAAATCGCTGCAAATGTCGCCCACCTCCTCGATGACCGCGTCCCGGTCGCGCACAACGCATCGTTCGATTCCAGGTTCCTCGGCTTCCAGATGGCACAGGTCGGCCTGCGAGTGGCCGAGCCCGAGCGATGGCTCTGTACCATGCGGATGAGCGAGGGTGTCTCGGGCTACCGCCGGTTGGCTGAATGCTGCACGGCGGTCGGAGTGGAACTGGATAACGCCCACAGCGCTGCTGGGGACGCGCTCGCCACAGCACAGCTCCTGAGCCTGTATATGCGGACCGTGTCGGATCGGCCGTACTGGGACTCGTGGCTTGCTTCGGCTGGCCGCTACGGCCCATTCCCAGTCGACCCGAGCGTTCGATGGACCGCTCGCAGTGACGTTTTCGAACCTGACCACTCCTTTGTCGACCGACTCGTGGGCTCGCTGACGGCCACTCGCCTCGGAGCGCAACTCAACGTCGACTACCTCGCCCTCCTCGACCGAGTACTCCTTGATCGCGTCGTCTCGGTGTCAGAAGCCTCGACACTCGAAGCGCTCGCCCGGGGGATCGGTCTTACCCCCGAAGATGTCCGACTTGCACACCGCGCATACTTTGATGGGCTCGTCGCGACGGCATGGGAGGACCACATCCTCACCGAAGTCGAATCGGCAGAAATCCGGAGCATCGGCGAGATCCTCTCCACCAACGAAGACGTCGTCGCCAACTCGCTGGTCGCGGCACCGGCCACACCCGCGCCGCTGATGACTAGCGGCTTCCGCCTCCAGCCAGGCGACATCGTCGTCCTCACCGGGGAGATGGCAAAGCCACGAGAGGCCTGGGCAGAGGTCCTCACCCGTCTCGGGCTCATCGTGAAGAGCAACGTGGTCAAGAAGACGAAGCTCCTCGTCGCCGCAGACCCCGACTCCCTCTCGGGAAAAGCAAAAACCGCGCGCGAATACGGCGTCACCATCGTCAATGAAGCAGGCCTCGAGAGACTCGTCGATGCCTCGCAACCGCCTAGGGTAGCCGACACGTGGCCGGACTACCGAGCGACGTAAAACGCCATATCCACCGTGACACCAATGTCACGCTCACGCGAATCCGAGATCTGAGGCGCGCACCTCTCAGCGTCCGGCTTCAGGTCGAAGCCGAGCTGCGACGCCGTGCATCGGACGATTCACCGAACCTCGAGCTCACCATCGCCGGACTTGCGGTTGCCTTCATTGCGCTTCTGGTAGCGCCGACAAGTCCCGCACACCTTCAGCAATTTTCCTGGCCGAGCAACATCATCGCCGGAATCATCATCGGGATCGGTGCCGCGATCATTGTTTAGCCGTTTGCCATCAGAGCGCTGGCGGCGCAGGAACGACGCGTGCGAGCTACCGTGTGGCTGGCGGCGTACGCGGAGGAGCC
>Ga0256799_1000306_pt1 | contig 11986 bp, 13 predicted proteins | sample MC6MC0950MT_FD_190207 | JGI IMG/M metagenome (GOLD analysis project Ga0256799, IMG submission 190207) | Metatranscriptome of enriched soil aggregate microbial communities from Iowa State University, Ames, United States - MC6-MC0950-MT... | ecosystem: Environmental > Terrestrial > Soil >... | reverse complement strand
GGATGGTCGAAGTAGATCGGATGCGTGGGATCGACCAGGATCGACCATCCCGGTGTTCTCTTCCCCTCGGCCAGGAGCACATCCTTCTCGGAGGACACTCCGACGTCGGCGGGCGCCGCTCGCGTTCCCGGGCTCTGGACCGAGTCGGCGAGCGGTCCGTCGCCGACCGAGCCCCGCAGTCGCCGGTATGCGGCATCGGCGACGATGGCCGCATCGCCTCGACCCGTCGCGATCGTCGCACCGTCGATGGAAAGCGTCACGGATGCACGCAGAGCACGCGTGCGTCCGTCGCGTGTCGCACGAACCCCGTCCACCTCGACACGGCCGACCAGTTCCGGTGGACCGCTTCTTTCCGGAAGCCTGGCGGCATCGATGCCGTACCGCATCCCCGTCATGAGGAAGTGCTCGTCGTCCGTGACGCCGTAGCCGAGGTGAGCGACGGCGATCGTGAGCTGCCGAACCGTCTCGGCGACGAGCGAGCCGTCGATGCCTCCGTCCTCAGAACGGTAGAGCATGTGCCTTCGCGGCCACTGGACACCGCAGTCGAACACGCCGGGCTCTCGCTCGATCACATCCGTCAGGAACACCTCGGCGATCGCGGAACGATGGACGAGGGCTCGATCGATCGTCGAGCCGAAGCGCAACGGACGCGCGGAAGGGTCGCCGAAGCGTCTCGAGATCGTGTGCACGCGGCGTCCCTTCGGGTCAGGCAGCTGACACGAATCATACGCGCGACCGACCGAACGGTTTGTTTCAGCGGCGCCAGTCGACCGTGAGGTCTTCCTTCTCGCCGAAGCGCTCGAGATGCCGGCCGAGAACGTCCTCGATCCTGCCCAGGGTCTCCTCGTCGTCGGCGACCGCCGTCAGGACGACCCTGCCGGGCTCCGCCAGAACGCGTCCCTCGCCGTCTCCGATGTCGAAGGCGTGCCCGTTCGGCACTTCGCGGGGCTCGAGACGATTGGAGAGATGGGAGACGAGCTGCTTCGCCCAGCGTTCCGGGCGGTCGGTCGGTACTTCTGCGCGGGAAGAGAGAGCGTATTCGGTCACGGTGCCACCATACTCAGGCATCGGCATGAGGGGCCGGTACACTGACGAGCGGGGATCGTCGCCGAACGCGGCGACTGAGCATGGGGATGCGATGAGCGCTAGGAAAAAGAAGAAGCGGGTCACACTTCAACTCGTCTTCATCGACGCGTGGTCGAGCGTGAAGCTCGCCTTCCTGGTCGGTCTGGCGCTCGCCGCCGTCACGGTGATCGTCTCATTCCTGGGCTGGAACCTCCTCTCGGGCACAGGACTTCTGGACACCGCTCGATCACTGTTGAGTGACATCGCGGGAGCCCAGGGCTCGGAGCTTCTCGGTGGCCTGAACACTCAGAGCGTGATGGCGTTCACCGGGGTCGTCGCACTGCTCGAGCTCATCATCGTGACAGCGCTCGGCGCCGTCTTCGCTGCTCTCTTCAATCTCGCCATCCGTGTCACCGGGGGCGCCAAGGTGGGCTTCGGAAGCGACTGATCCGCCGCGTCCTTCAGGGGCGCGCCGCGAGACGCTGAAGACCGCCGACGAAGAGCATGACCCCGAAGTCGAAGGCCTCCGCCTGGGCCTGACGTCCCCCGAGGACTGCGTCGTCCGCCCGAGCGGAGACCTCGTCAGCCACGACACCGAGGCTGTCGTATTGCAGCCGCTGCTGCTCGTGCGAGACGTGGCCGAGCACGAAATGCAGAAGGGCGACGGATGCCCGACGCGCGGTCTCAGCGTCGAAGCCGCCCAACTCGATCGCCTCGGTCAGCCGGTCCACCGGGTCGGCAGCCCCCAGGCCGAGAGCGAAGGTGCTCGAGACGAGTTCGGCTCCATCGCGAAAGGTCAGGAGCGCATCCCGGAGCCCGGCCGCTTCCGCTCTGACCCGCGCGGACCACTCGAGATCATCCGAGTGCTCGGTGCGGCTTCTCGCGACGATCCTGTCGGCGAGCTCGGCCAGGAGCGTCTGCTTGTTCGGGAAGTGCCAGTACAGCGCACTCGGCTGCACGTCGAGAGAGGCCGCGAGCCGACGCATCGTGAGATCGGGAAGGCCGTAGTCGTCGAGGATTCGTAACGCCGCTTCGGCGACGTCGTCGCGCGAGTGACGCGCCTGCCTCGGATTTCCGGTTTCCATCGCTGCCATCGTTTCAGTATAGTGAACGTCGTTCAGGTGAACGCTGTTCAAGTGAACGCCGTTCATGACTAGAGGAAGCCAGGAACCATGACGCAACGCTCACGATTCGACACCACCGACATAGCCCGCGTCGCGGTGTTCGCCGCCATCGTCGCCGTACTTGGGCTTCCCGGCGGCTTCTCCGTGTTCGGTGCTGTGCCCATCACGGCTCAGACCCTCGGCGTCATGCTCGCAGGCGCCATCCTCGGTCCGTGGCGGGGTGCCGCTGCGATGCTCGTCTTCGTCGCGTTGGTCGCGGTCGGGCTGCCGCTGCTCTCCGGCGGCTACGGCGGAATCGGTGTGCTCGTGGGTCCGTCCGGAGGGTATGTGTTCGGCTGGATCGTCGGCGCCTTCGTCATCGGCGCGATCGTGCACGCTCGGGGACGACGCCTCACCTGGGTTCGCACGCTCGTCGGCACACTCGTCGGCGGCATCCTCGTCATCTACGCGGTCGGCGTACCGGTTCAGGCTCTCGTCACGCGACTGCCCCTCGCCGAGACGGCCCTCCAGAGCACGGTCTTCCTGCCCGGCGACATCATCAAGGCCGTACTCACCACCGTGATCACCATGACGCTCGTGCGAGCGTACCCGCGCGCGTTCCGGTCGGCCGCCGCATCCTCCCCGGCATCGGTGCCTGCGTCCCCCTCGGCGGATACGGACGGGAAACCGGTTCAGCCGGAAGCGTCCGCCGACGACGTGGTGCGATGACGTTCAGCGTGCGCGACGTCACCGTTCGTCTGGGCGACGCCGTCGCGCTGCGATCGGTGACCCTCACAATCGACCAGCGCACTGTCGCCGTCATCGGCTCCAACGGCTCGGGCAAATCGACGTTCGCCCGGCTGCTGGGTGGTCTCGTACGGGCCGACAGCGGCAGCGTCACTGTGCACGGACTGGACCCGTCGCGCGACGCCCCCGCGCTGCGCCGAGCAGTCGCCTTCGTGTTCAGCAACCCAGACGCGCAGATCATCATGCCGACCGTGCAGGAAGACGCGGCATTCTCTCTTCGCGGCGACCGGCTTCCCCGCGCCGAGGTCGCGACCCGGGTCTCGGAAGCGCTCGCGGAGTTCGGACTCGCCGAGCTGAGCGAACGCGCGGCCTACGACCTCTCCGGCGGACAGAAGCAGCTCCTGGCCCTCTGTGCCGCCCTCATCCGCCGGCCCGCACTCGTGATCGCCGATGAGCCCACCGCCTACCTGGACGCCCGCAACAGTGCGCGCATCGCCGACCATCTTCTCGCTCCGGCCGATCGTCAGGTGGTGCTGGTCACCCACGATCTGCGACTGGCTGCACGCTGCGATGTCGCCGTTCGATTCGACGGAGGTCGGCTCGCCGACGTCGGAGAGCCGACCGAGGTCATCGATCGGTACGAGACGAGTCTTCGGTGCTGACCCTCTACCGGCCCGGCCACGGGTGGATACACCGCGCATCCGCCGGCCCGAAGGCCGTCGTTCTCCTCGCGGTCGTGCTCGCTGTTTCCCTCCTGCCGTCGACCTACTGGGCGGGCGGATGCGCGATCGCCGTCGTGGTCATCGGCTACCTCGTCGCTGGGCTCGGGATGCGCGAGCTGGGCCGTCAGGTGCTCGCCATCCGCTGGGTGATCGTGATCACCGTCGCCGGTCAGCTGATCTTCCTCACGCCGGAATCGGCGGTCGCGAACACGGCGCGTGTCACCGCGGCGATCGTGCTCGCGGCGCTTCTCGTTCTCACGACCCGCGTGTCCGATCTGCTGGACGCCTTCGAACGCGGGCTGCGACCGCTGGAGAGGTTCGGCCTCGATCCTCAGCGGGTGTCGCTCATCCTCGCCGTCGCCATCAACACTGTTCCGGTGCTCGGACGACTCGCTGGAGGGGTACGCGAAGCCCAGCGTGCGCGAGGAGCGCGCGCGAGCCTGACCACCTTCGTCGTGCCCTTCCTGGTCGTCTCCCTCAAGCACGCTGACGAGCTGGGCGAAGCCCTGACCGCTCGAGGCGTAAGGTGACCGGGATGCGCATCCATGGCCAGACGATCGACGACCAGACCCGGTGCGTCCACTACGGCACGGCCGAAGACGTCATCGCGATCAAGTTCTACTGCTGCGATCGGTACTACCCGTGCCATCTGTGCCACGCCGAAGACGCGGATCACCCCGCTCGGCAATGGCCCCTCGCCGACCGTGATGTCGCGGCGGTGATCTGCGGGGTGTGCTCGACCGAGCTGACGATCGAGCACTACCTCTCCGTCGACGTCTGCCCCTCCTGCGGCGCCGACTTCAATCCGGGCTGCAAGCTGCATACGCACCTCTACTTCGAGACCTGAAACTCGTTCGGGTCGCGCGGGCTCACGAAGCGCGACGACGTCGCAGCACGAGGAGACCGATTCCGGCGAGCGCCGCGATCAGGGCGAGCACGAACGGGAGGAGCGTCACCGACGATCCGGTGCTCGCCAGTCCGGTCGCCGTACCGTCTGCGGCGGGGTCGGAGTCTTCTGCGGCTGCGGTGACGCTCAGGGCGGCCGAGCCCGTCGCACCGGATCCGAGTCCCGTCACCACGAGCGTGTGCGCACCGACGGGCGTTGCGGCCGGGATGGTGACCGTCGAACTGATCGCTCCGGATGCGCCGGCAACCAGGGTGGCGAGCTTCACCGGAGTGGAGTGCAGCCAGATCTCGACCGACTCTCCGGCCGTGAATCCGCTAGCTGCGACGTGCACGCGCGACCCGGCGGCAACAGCCCCGAGGTCGAGCGTCACCGTCGCGGCACCCGGCTGTCCCCCGTTTCCGCCGCCGGGAGTGGAGTCCATGGTGCAGTCGATGGTCCCCGACCGCAGCGCATGCCCGTCGTCGTTGGTGTCATCCGACCAGAAGACCGGCTTCAGACCGTTCACGCACTCCGCCTGGGGCGCGATCGCGAAACCCTCGTTGTTGATGTTCGGCATGTCCGCGGGACGCGCATACGCTGCGTCAACGAGGAACGACCCCGCGCTCGCACCCGACTTCGCGATGCTCAGGGTCTCGACCTGCCCGTTGCAGGTGTCGTCACAGACCGCCCACACCTTCTGGGTCTCCGCGTCGAACTGCAGGTCCATGACCCCGGTCATGCCGCTGACGATCGTGGCGACTCTCGTGAAGGCTCCGGATGCGGTGAGCGCGTAGGCGTAGATCGACCCGTTCGCTTCGAGCCCGGTGAAGAACAGACCGTCGCCGTGACCGGGGTACGCGGCCGGGTCGTAGGCGGCCTTCGTCTTCTCATCCCGGAAACCGTTCTTCACCAGGTAGGAGTCGGCGACCCAGGTGACCGCCTCCAGTCCGAGGTTCGGACCGACCACCGGAAGGTCCGAGGTGAGATTCCAGTCCGCCGTCGCCGTGAGCGAGGTCCCCGTCTCGGTCGGATCGAAGCGCAGCACCGCGGGACGGCTGATGCTGCTCGCGGAGTTGTTGCGCTCGGTCGAGACATAGATGCCCGCATTCGGACCGGCGGAGGTGAATGTCACTCCCTCCGCATCCGGGTCGCCCGTCCCGTCGGTGTAGTGCAGAGCTTTGCCTGCACCCCAGCCGTTGGTCGTGTCGGGTGTCCAGTTCGTCCCGTTCCACACGAGACGGTAGAGCGTGCTCGGACCGTTCTTGACCGCCCACAGCACACCGGGCGCGCTCGTTCCGGAGGCCTGGTACATGAGACCGCTCAGGTTGCCGCCGAGCACATTCGCATCGTCGGCGGTTTTGATGGTCGTGCCGCCGGGCCACACCGCGGTGGAGATCTGACCGACGCAGGCGTTCGGCGCGTTCTTCGTCGCCGCCGCCGTGGTGGCGAAGTCGCCGGTGCCGTTCGGGCAGCGACCGTAGGTCGTCGTCGCGTGCGTCGTCCAGGTGTACGAGTCGATCAGTGTCGTGCCGTCCGGCGCGAACAGGCGCGCCGAGTCGGCGGCGCCCAGACCGAATCCGCCGCTCACATCGACGTCTTCGGTGAGGTAGCCGCCTGCCGCGATGGAACTGCCCGTCGGGATGGTGAACGTGTGGCTGTCGCTGTTGTCCCGGAGCACGTATCCCGACAGATCGACCGCGGTCGTTCCGTTGTTGACGAGCTCGATCCAGTCGCCCGGTGTACCGCCGTCGGACTCGACCTCGTTGATCTTCACCGGGATGGAGACGCTGCAGTCGTTCGCCGCACCCTTGGTCGATGAGGTCGTGGTCGTGAAATCGCCCGTGCCGTTCGGGCAGCGGCCGTAGGTCGTCGACGCGTGCTGGGTCCAGCTGTAGGTGTCGACGAGTGTGTGCGCAGCGTCGTAGAGGCGGGCGGAGTCCGGCGCGCCGAGACCGAAGCCGAGGGTGCTGTCCTCGACCACGAAGTAGCCGCCGGCCGCGATGGTCGAACCGGTCGCGAACGGAACGGCCGTGTGCGTGTCGTCGTTGTCCAGCAGGGACCAACCCGAGAGATCGACGGATGCGCTCCCCGTGTTGAACAGCTCGATCCAGTCGCCGGGGGTGCCGCCGCTCGACTCGACCTCGTTGATCTTCACCGTCGGAGCGGGTGCGGCACAGTCGTTCGCCGCGTTCTTCGTCGAGGACGCCGTCGTGGTGAAGGCGCCGGAACCGTCGGGACAGCGCCCGTACGTGGTGGTCGCGTGGACAGTCCACGTGTACGAGTCCACCAGTGTCGTGCCATCCGGCAGGAAGAGACGTGCCGAGTCCGAGTCGCCCAGCCCGAATCCGCCGGAGACATCGACGTCGACGGTGTAGTAGCCGCCCGGGTCGACGACTGAGCCCGTCGGGACGACCACGGCGTCCGCATCCTTGTTGTCGCGCAGAACGAAGCCGGAGAGATCGACCGACGCCGACCCCGTGTTCTTGAGCTCGATCCAGTCGACGGGAACGCCGTCCTTGGACTCGACCTCGTTGATGACGACGGTCGGTGCGGCTCCGGAGCCGGCGTTGTCCGCCGCGGCAGGAGCGGTCGCAGCGACGAGCGGTGCCGCGAGGACGAGTGCGGACGCGGCGGCGGCGATGAAGCCGCGCCACGCGGTGAGGCGCGGTTGGATGGGCAAGCGGATGCTCCTTCTGCGTTCCGGGACGATGGAGCAGCATCCGATCCTCGCGTCAGCGCGGGCTCGGCGATGCACCAAGGCTCAGCATCGGGGTGCAGCGCTAACCGCGAGTGAACGGCCGGAGAACGACGACTGAATCGACCGTGGGCGCTACCGGTCCTGGGCGGGCTCCCAATCGAATCCGTCGGGATCGGTGAAGGCCACTGCGCCGCTGCCGATCGACAGCCGGTGGGATCCGCTCCCGTCCGCAGGAACTCCGGCGTCTTTCGCGAGGGCGGCGCGCTTGTACAGACCGAGACCGATCGGACTCTGCGGTGTGGCGAACTGCACATAGCTTCCGAACGACTTCGCGACGTCCAGCCCGCGGTCCGCGTAGAACCGCTTGCTCGACGACACGTCGGTGCAGCCGAGCAGCAGCACGATGTCGTCGAACTCGGCCGAGGCAGCGCGCGTGTCCTTCTTCGCCGACGTGGCCACTTTCCAGATGGTTCCGTCGGGCGCTTCGACTGTTCCGCCGAATCCCCAGAGGGACTTGGCAGGAGCCTTCACGATGACGGCGCCCGCTGCGACGGCGCTATCGACGATCGCGGACACATCCGCCGGCTGCGTCGCGATGAGAGACACGGTGAACCCGCGGAATCCGCTGGAGGGCGCATCCGTCGCACGGAGACGAAGACGGTTCCCCAGTCCGAACGCGGAGGAGTAGAAGAGCTCGGCGGCCGCGATGTCGGTCGCCTCGATGGTGATGTGTTCGATGGAGGTCATGCGCTCACGCTATGGGCGGAAGTGCGGGCGCTGCTTCTCCATTCCTGCTCGATCGCCGAGCCGGATCGCCGCGGCCATCGCGGTACTAGTCTCGAGGCGACGAAAGGTGACGCCATGACCAACAAGACGCCCAAAGAAGAGGCCATCCAGAAGGAGCAGGAGCGCCGCGATGAGGAGAAGGAGCGCGAGCAGGAGGCCGAGGACCGCCGACTCGAATAGGGTCAGCGACGAGGTCAACGACGCAGCACGGACGGACGGGGCATGCCCAGCTCCTCGATGAGGTCGCCGAGCATCCGGTCGAGCTCGTAGCCCGTCTGCGTGATCTTGTTGTTGCCGAAGCTCACCAGGTGAGAGCTCGGCTGATCGACGCTCAGCACGGTACGTCCGGCGCGGTTGACGTGGAGTTCCACGCGGATGGGGGCATAGAGCATCACCCCGGGATCGTGCCGGAACATGCGTGCGATCGTCGCGTAGTCGCCGATCAGGTAGGCAGCGCTCGGCGCATCTGAGCCGCCGACCTTCATGATCGGTGTCGGGTGGCTCTGCCAGAACGTCACGAAACTGTGGACCCCGTTGCCGCCGGCCGCCTGCACGAACCGACGCCATTCGGCTCCATCCGCGACCAGCCGCTCGAACTCGGCCACATCGAGCGGCGGGACCTCGCGTTCGAATGCTCGCCGAAGCGTCTCGAAAGGCATCCCCGTCTCGAGTTCGATGCGGTTCACCGCGACGGGTACGACCCGCTCCGAACCGTTGTCAGCCACGTCCCCTTCTTACCGCGAAAACGGCATCAGGGAAGAATCGAGTCGACGTACCCGCCGTCGACTCGGAGCGCTCCGCCTGTCGTCGCCGACGCGAAAGTCGAGCTCAGGTAGACCACCATGTTCGCGATCTCCTCCGGCTCGATCAGTCGCTGCAGCAGCGACTGCGGCCGGTGCTTCTTCATGAACTCGCGCTGGGCCTCGTCCCACGGGAGGCTCTCATCCACGAGCTCGTACACGAAGTCCTCGACGCCGCCGGTGTGGGTCGGCCCCGCGATCACCGAGTTGACCGTGACTCCCGTGCCCGCCGCGGTCTTGGCGAACCCCCGCGAGACAGCGAGGAGCGCCGTCTTCGACATCCCGTAGTGGATCATCTCCGCAGGGGTGACCACCGCTGAGTCACTCGCGATGTACTGGATGCGACCCCAGCCGCGGTCCATCATCCCCGGCAGGTACGCTCGCGTGAGTCGAACCGACGAGAGCACGTTCGTCTCGAAGTACTGACGCCACTCGTCGTCGGTGATCTCGAGTGCGGGCTTGGCACCGAAAATGCCGAGGTTGTTCACCAGGATGTCCGCTTCGGGAACGACGCGAAGCGCCGCATCCGTGCCGCCATCGGTCGTGACATCAGCGGGCACGGCGATCAGGTCGGCGTGAGGCACGTCACTCCGGATGGCGTCGATCGCGCGATCGACGCTGCGCGCGCTCCGGCCGTTCACCCCGACACGAGCGCCCGCGGCGGCCAGTCCTGTCGCGATCGCCAGTCCGATCCCCTGCGTCGACCCTGTGACCAGTGCCGTCTTTCCGTCGAGCTCGATCCTCATCCGTGTCTCCCCTTCCCTTTCCGCGAACCTATCGGTCGTCTCTGACCGCGAGGTGCGAGTCGCGCACGGTCAGCCCTCCCGGCGAGAACGCCAGAGCAGCCAGAGGAAGTACGGTGCGCCGATCACTGCGGTGACGAGCCCGACGGGGATCTGGGCGGGAGCGATGAGAGTGCGGCCGACCGTGTCTGCGACGCAGACGAGCAGCGCGCCGAGGATCGCAGCGACGGGTATGACCCGCGAGTGCCGCTGCCCGACGAGCGCTCGGGCGGCGTGCGGCGCGACGAGACCCACGAACCCGATGACCCCGACCGCGGCCACCGCGGCGGCGGTCAGCACCACCGACATGCTGAGCAACGAGAGTCTCGTCGATCCGAGCCGCACGCCGAGGAGCCGCGGTGTGTCCGCATCCAATCCGATCAGGTCGAGCTGCCGACTCATCGCTGCCAGGACGGGCAGGGTGCACACCAGCACGACGAGGACCGGAAGCACCTGCGGAAACGTGCGCCCATAGGTGCTGCCGGACAGCCAGACGAGGGCTTTCGCCGCGTTGTACGGATCCGTCAGGACGATGAGCAGGCTGACGATCGACGACGCCCCCGCTGAGACGCCGATGCCGATGAGTACGAGGCGGTTCTGTTCCAGACCGCGTCGCGCGGCCAGGCCGAAGACGATCGCAGCGGCGAGCGCCGCACCCGCCAGCGAGGCGCCGCCCACGAGCCAGAAGCTCGCCAGCGGGATCACGGTGATGATCGCTATCGCACCGACGCCGGCTCCTCCGACCACCCCGAGGATGCCGGGTTCCGCCAGCGGATTGCGCGAGACCGCCTGCACCACCGTCCCGGCGACCGCGAGAGCCGCACCGGCCAGCAGGGCGGCCGCCACCCGAGGCAGCCGGGTGTCCAGAACGAATGTGACCACCCGTCCCGCGCGACCGGCAGCCCAGTTGGCGACATCGCCGAGCAGCAGTCGCGCGTCACCCAGCAGCACCGCAGCGATGACGGCGGCGATCAGTGCGAGGGATGCGACGACGAGCGTGATCACGAAGGCCCGCCTGCTGCGCAACCGGGTGAACGCGGTGGCCGCGGTGTTCGAGCTCGTGTCCCTCGAACGGTAGGCCAGCACCACCAGGACGACGGCTCCGAGGATGGTCGTGACGATCCCGGTCGGGACGGCGACGCCGGCCTGAGCGCCGAAGACGGCACGGAGGAGCACGTCCGAGCCGAGAACGACGAGCACTCCGGCGATGGCGGAAGCGGGGATGAAGGCGAGGTGCCTCAGCAGACCCGGCACCCTCGTGCCGATGAGACGCACGATCGCCGGTGCGCACAGACCGACGAAGCCGATGGGACCGGCGAGCGTCACGGCCACCGCGGCGAGCAGCACCGACAGCACGACGGCGATGCTCCGCGTGAGGCGCGGATCGATGCCGACGACGGCGGCGCTGTCGTCACCGAGCGAGAGGATGTCGAGACGACGACCGAGAACGAGGAGCCCCACCAGAGCCACGAGGGCGACGGGCGCGAGCTGTTCGACGCCCTGCATTCCGATCTGCGCGAGTGAGCCGTTGCCCCAGGCGAAGAGGCCGGTGGTCTGCTGCGACCGGAGAAGGAGGAGCATCCCGCTCATTCCGCTGAACGCCAGCGTGAGTGCGGAACCCGCCAGGACGAGTCGGATCGGTCCGGCCCCAGCACGGGAGAGGCCCAGCACGATCACGGCCGCGATCAGCCCGCCCACGAACGCTGCACCACCCGCAGGAAGCGCAGGCAGCGTGATGCCGAACGCGGCGACGGCCACGACCGCGAGGTAGGCACCGGCATTGACCGCGAGCGTATCCGGCGATGCGAGCACATTGCGCGAGACCGACTGCAGGGCCGCCCCCGCCGCCCCGAGACAGCAGCCGACGACGAGACCGACCACCAGCCTCGGGAGTCGTGAGGCGATGAGCACCGCATCCGTCTGTGCGGCGCCGGCGCCTGTCCCCGTTCCGGAGATCGCCCGCCAGAGCGCGGCCGGATCGAGCGCGGCCGTCCCCTGGCTGAGGTGCACGACGGCGAGGATCAGCACCGCCACCAGCGACGCAGCCGTCAGCGCGAGAATCCTCCCGCCTCTGAGCGAGCGGGCCTCCACGGTCAGTTCGTCAGAGCCTTGACGATCGCAGCGACGTACTGCTCCATGGATGCGGTGCCGCCGAACATCCAGATGCCGTCAGGCAGGCGGTAGACCTGGCCCGACTGCACGAACGGAAGCGACTTCCACACGGCGTTGTCCTTCAGACCCCCGGCGAACGGATCCCCGCCGTCGGAGGAGTTGGCGATGTACGCGAACCGCGAGTCACCGATCTTGGTGAGTCCTTCGACGTCGGTGGACGCCAAGCCGTACGCCTTGTCGCCGGTCAGAGTCCATGGGTCGATCAGACCGAGCTCGGTGTTGATG
>Ga0256799_1000302_pt1 | contig 12006 bp, 10 predicted proteins | sample MC6MC0950MT_FD_190207 | JGI IMG/M metagenome (GOLD analysis project Ga0256799, IMG submission 190207) | Metatranscriptome of enriched soil aggregate microbial communities from Iowa State University, Ames, United States - MC6-MC0950-MT... | ecosystem: Environmental > Terrestrial > Soil >... | reverse complement strand
GGCGACGCTGCCCATGCTGGTCACGTTCATGATCCTGCAGAAGCAGTTCATCCAGGGCATCGCCTTCTCTGGGACGAAGGGGTGACGTGATGGTGCGGTCGAATGCTGGGGGCTCGACGGCGCACGGCGCTCACGGTGGTCCGGCCGGCGGCAACCACGCGCGCCGCCGCCCCACGCTGCGGATGGTCGCCGAGCTCGCAGGCGTCTCGACGGCGACGGTGTCGTACGTGTTCTCCGGACGCTCGGGCGGCGGGTCCGGGGTCGCCGACGCCACGGCCAAGCGCGTGCTCGACGCGGCCGAACAGCTCAACTACCGGCCGAACCGCGCCGCCCGCACCATGCGGACCGGCCGCAGCGACACCGTGCAGCTCTCGCTGCACATGCTGAGCGACCCGTGGTCGCTCGCCGTCGCCGCGGCCGTCAACGAGGAGGCGAACCGGCACGGGCTGACCACGCTCATCCTCGCCGACGGCGACTGGTATGCGGCGCTCGACCGGGTCGAGAGCGACGTCGCCTACCTCGACGCCGCCGTCGGCAGCGACGAGGTGCGCCGAAAGCTGCTCGCGCTCGCGGAGCGCGGCCAGCGGCTCGTGGTCTTCAGCGAGACGCTCGAGCCCGACGGCTACGACGTGATCCGGTCCGACGCGATCCCGGGTTGCTACCTGGCGATGGACCACCTGCTCGAGCGGCACACCGCGATCGGATGCCTCGCGGCCGGCGACGCCGTGAAAGCACCCGAGCGCTCGAGGTACACCCCGTATCTCGAGCGGATGCGCCAGCGCGGCCTGCCGATCCTGCCCGAGCACACTGCGACGTACGCGAACACGCAGGCCAGCGCCTTCGCGGCGGCCGTCGCCCTGCTCTCGCGCGACGACCGGCCGACCGCGATCTACGCGACGACCGACTTCGCGGCGATCGCCGCGATCAACGCGGCGCACATGCTCGGCCTCAGGGTTCCGCACGACGTCGCCGTGATCGGCGTGGGCAACACGCCCGACGCCCAGTCGATCGCGCCGACCCTGACCACCGTCGGCCCGACCGACTTCTACCGCCGGCAGGCCGAGATCATCGTCGCCCGAGCCCTCGACTCGGGTGCGAGCGAGCCCCGCCTGCACGAATTCCCCTGGTCGCTCGTCCCGGGCGGCTCGACCGATCTCGACGCGCCGCCCCGCGCCGCGCGCACGCCGTAATCCCTGCGGATGCAGGAACACCTCTGAAGGAGCACCACCCCGTGGATCTGAACATCGGCATCGTCGGCTTCGGCGCGCGCTCGACCCTCGCCAAGGAGGCGCACCGCCCCGGCCGCGGCTCGCGCGTGACCGCCGTCTGCGATCTCTCCGAGCGCTCGCGCGAGGAGGCGCGTGCGGCACTGCCCGAGGCATCCGTGACCTCGTCGATCGACGAGTTGCTCGCAACCGGCATAGACGCCGTCATGGTGCTGACGCCCGACCACCAGCACGCGCCCGTCGCGATCGCCGCGCTCGAGGCGGGCGTGCCGGTCTTCTGCGAGAAACCGCTCGCCGTCACGGTCGAAGACGCCGACGCGATCCTCGAGACCGCACGCCGAACGGGCACCCGGCTCTACGTCGGCCACAACATGCGCCACATGTCGGTCGTGCTGCTCATGCGCCGGCTCATCCTCGAGGGGCGCATCGGCGAGGTGAAGGCGATCTGGTGCCGCCACTTCGTCGGCAACGGCGGCGACTTCTACTTCAAGGACTGGCACGCCGAGCGCGAGAAGACGACGGGCCTGCTGCTGCAGAAGGGCGCGCACGACCTCGACGTCATCCACTGGCTCGCGGGTGCGTACACGACCGACGTGCAGGCGATGGGATCGCTCAGCGTCTACGGCGACATCGACGACCGCCGCGACCGCTCGGGCGAGCGCATGCGCGACTGGTTCAGCCTCGACAACTGGCCGCCGACCGCGCAGACGGGCCTCAACCCGGTCATCGACGTCGAGGACATCTCGATGGTGAACATGCGGCTCGGCAACGGCGTGCTCGCGAGCTACCAGCAGTGCCACTTCACGCCCGACTACTGGCGCAACTACACCGTGATCGGCACCGAGGGGCGCATCGAGAACTTCGGCGACGTGTCGGGCTCGGAGGTCGGCCTGTGGAACCGGCGCCACCAGGGTGCGGCGCCCGCCGACGAGACGTTCATCGTGCCCGAGTCGCCCGAGGACGTCGGGCACGACGGCGCCGATGCGCTGCTCGTGGCCGAGTTCCTGCGGTTCGTGCGCGACGGCGGCCTCACCGAGACGTCGCCCGTCGCCGCCCGTGAGGCGGTCGCGGTCGGCATCCGGGCGACCGAGTCGCTGCGCGGCTCCGGCGACACCCTCGAGGTGCCGCCGCTCGACCCCGCGCTCGTCGCCTATTTCGAGGCCGGGCAGGTCGAGCCTGCCGCGACGCCGGCCTGAGGCATCCCGCTGCCGACGACCGCCCGCGCCGGTACGATGGCTGAGTCATCCGGCGCACCCACCGGACCATTCGCATGAGCCGCCGCACCCAGCGGTTCGTGCGCCGAACAACGGAGTTTCTCGAGCGATGAAGGCCCTCTACAAAGCCGCCCCCGGCGCCGGTTTCGAGTTCGTCGAACGGCCCGAGCCCGAGCCGGGTCCCGCCGACGTGAAGATCCGGGTGCTGCGCACCGGCATCTGCGGCACCGACCTGCACATCGAGAAGTGGGACGACTGGGCCGCGTCCGAGATCCGCACCCCGCTCATCCCGGGTCACGAGTTCTACGGCGAGGTCGTCGAGGTGGGCTCGCTCGTGCACGACGTCGCGGTCGGCGATCACGTGTCGGGCGAAGGGCACGTCGTCTGCGGCATGTGCCGCAACTGCCGGGCCGGCCGCCGCCAGATGTGCATCCGCACGCAGGGCGTGGGCCTGCACCGCGACGGCGCGTTCGCCGAGTACGTCGTGATCCCCGGCGAGAACGTCTGGGTGCACCACTCGCCCGTCGACCCCGAGGTCGGCGCGATCTTCGACCCGTTCGGCAACGCGGTGCACACGGCGCTCGCCTTCTCGGTCGTCGGTGAAGACGTGCTGGTCACCGGGTGCGGGCCGATCGGGCTCATGTCGATCGCGGTCGCGCGGCACGTCGGGGCGCGGTTCATCGTCGCCTCGGATGTCTCGCCGTCGCGTCTCGCGCTCGCGCTGGAGATGGGCGCCGACGCCGTCGTCGACGTCTCGCAGGAGCGGGTGCGCGACGTGCAGCAGCGGCTCGGCATGCGCGAGGGCTTCGACGTCGGCTTCGAGATGAGCGGGTCGCCGAAGGCGCTGCCCGAGATGATCGAGAACATGAACCACGGCGGCCGCATCGCGATGCTGGGCCTTCCGAGCGAGCCCTACGCGATCGACTGGGGCAAGGTCGTCACCCACATGCTCACGCTCAAGGGCATCTACGGCCGCGAGATGTTCGAGACCTGGAACTCGATGTCGGCGATGCTGCAGACCTCGAGCGAGCTGCGCTCGCGCGTGGCATCCATCATCAGCGACCGGTTCGCCGCGCGCGACTGGCGCGATGCCTTCGACGTGGCCGCCTCGGGCGGCGTCGGCAAGGTCATCCTCGACTGGACCCAGGTCTGAGAAACGGAGCATCCGATGTACGGAGACGTGAAGGCGCAGCTGCGCGCCGAGCTCGATGAGATCGAGGCCGCCGGGCTCACGAAGCGCGAGCGCGGCATCCAGGGCCCGCAGTCGTCGGCGATCGACGTCGCCGGCCGCGAGGTGCTGAACTTCTGCGCGAACAACTACCTCGGCCTGGCCGACGACCCCCGCATCGTCGCGGCCGCGCACCGCGGGCTCGACGAGTGGGGCTACGGCATGGCGAGCGTGCGCTTCATCTGCGGCACGCAGGAGCAGCATCTCGAGCTCGAGCGCCGGGTGTCGGAGTTCCTCGGGTACGACGACACGATCCTGTTCTCGTCGTGCTTCGACGCGAACGGCGGCGTCTTCGAGACCCTGTTCGGGCCCGACGACGCGATCATCTCCGACGAGCTCAACCACGCGTCGATCATCGACGGCATCCGCCTCTCGAAGGCGCGGCGGTTCCGCTACAAGAACCGCGACCTGGCCGACCTCGAGGCTCGCCTCGTCGAGGCATCCGATGCCCGCCGCAAGGTCATCGTCACCGACGGCGTGTTCTCGATGGACGGCTACATCGCACCGCTGCGCGAGATCTGCGACCTCGCCGACCGCTACGGCGCGCTCGTCTTCGTCGACGACTCGCACGCGGTCGGCTTCGTCGGTGCGAACGGTCGCGGCACCCCCGAGTATTGCGGCGTCGAGGGCCGCGTCGACATCACGACCGGCACGTTCGGCAAGGCGCTCGGCGGGGCATCGGGCGGCTACGTCGCCGCCCGGCAGGAGATCGTCGACCTGCTGCGCCAGCGCGCGCGGCCGTACCTGTTCTCGAACACCCTCGCGCCCGCGATCGTGGCCGGCACGATCGAGGCACTGTCGCTGCTCGCCTCCTCGGGCGAGCTGCGCGAACGGCTGCAGGCGAACGCGGCCCTGTTCAGAGAGTTGATGGATGCCGCGGGCTTCGAGCTGCTGCCCGGCGAGCACCCCATCGTGCCCGTGATGTTCGGCGACGCCGCGCTCACCGCGCGCATCGCCGACGCGCTCCAGGAGCGCGGGGTCTACGTCACGGCCTTCTCGTACCCGGTCGTGCCGAAGGGCGCCGCCCGCATCCGCGTGCAGCTCTCGGCCGCGCACTCGGAGGACGAGATCCGTCGCTGCGTCGCCGCGTTCACCGAGGCGCGCGACGCCGTCGCGGCGTAGACGGCCACCCCCCGCTACCGCCCGAACTGGGGTCGCCGCGGTACACGCCGCGCGCGTAGCGTGTGCCGCGAGGCCCGCCCTTCCGGGGCTCCCACGGTTCATGCCGGGTTGACGCCCGGTGCTCGCCTTGGCCTTACGGGGTACAGGGATTTCCCCACGTGCCGGGCTCCTCGCGCTCGGCGTCTTCAACTCCTCGCGGGTCGCGCGAGCGTGCACCCGCACGTGGGAAGGGTCATCCGAAATGATCAAGCCCGTCTCACCGGTCACCCGCGGGTCGACCGGTCGTCGCGCCGCCGTCGGTCTCGCCGCCGGCGTCGCGCTCGCCCTCGGCGGTCTCGCCGTCGGCTCCACCGCCGCCTTCGCCGACTCCGGAACCATCGCCACGACGCTCTCGGGCGCCGGCGAGATCGGTCACGAGACCTACTCGTTCACGGAGGGTGCGCTCTCGGGCCAGGCGACGTTCAGCGCCAACGGCTCGTGGTCGCAGCCGGCCGTCGTGTCGGTCGACTGGGATCCCGACGAGGTCCGGCAGGGCCGAGCGCTCGACCCGACCGTCGAGCTCACGCGCCCCGTCTCGGGCACCATGAGCATCACGTACCAGATCGATGCGTCGCTCACGCTCGCGACCGATCCCTTCGGCGACCTCACGATCGACGTGCACCCGTCGATCACGGCCAGCGGAGCCTGCAACCTGCTCGCCGACGGCAGCACGTACAGCTGCCACCTCGAGAGCAGCGACGTCGGCGTGCTGGACCCGCCGCTCATCGCGACCGGCTTCCCGTACCTGAACCTCAAGATGGTCTCCGACGTGACGGTCACCTCGCACGCACTCGACACGTTGCGCACGGCGAGCACCGCGAGCTAGGACCTCGCGAGCGGCCCGCTGTCGCTCGGTGAGGGGCCGCAGGTCGACCCGATGACGATCGACTGCCGGGTTCCCGTCGGCGACCAGCTGAGCTACGGGCTCGGCGACCTCGCATCGACTCCGGGGCTGCACGTCGTCTCGAGCGTCGGCATCGAGGCCGGGTTCGTGAGCCCGCCGATCCCGCCGACTCCGTTCGGCGTCAGGATCGAGGTGTACTCCGACACGGTCGAGGTCGCGACCAGCGATGCCTCGCTCGACATGAGCGGTCCGGGCGGAACGATCGGGCTCGGCGCCATCCAGGCGAACAACATCCCGCCGACGCTCGGTGCGGTCTCGGCGCCCGACGGCACCGAGGGCACGCCGATCCAGTTCTCGACGAGCGCGACGGGGCCGTGTGCGGCCGGCGCGACGTACAGCTGGGACTTCGGCGACGGCTCGGGCCCCGGCCATACCGCGACCCCGCAGCACGTCTACGCCGACGACGGAGTGTGGACCGGGCAGGTCGTCGTGACCGACGAGACCGGACTGACCGACACCGCCGACTTCACGGTGCACGTGGCGAACGCGGCACCGAACGTCACGGTGGTGCCCGGCGCGCCGGTCACCGTTCCGTGGGGCAAGCCGCTCACGCTGAAGGCGCAGGCGGTCGATCCCGGCGCGGCCGACCAGTCGACGCTCACCTACGACTGGGCGTTCGGCGACGGAGACTCGATCGACAACGGCGGCACCTCTGCGACGCACTCCTGGTCGGTCATCGGCGACCCATCGCCGACGGTCACGGTCTGCGACAAGGACGGCGCCTGCACCGTGAAGCAGTTCACCGTGCACGTGCGCAAGCACGCGACGGAGCTGTCGTACACCGGCCCGCAGGCCGCCGATCACAGTTCGATCGCGCCGCTCACGGCGTCGCTCGTCGACGAGTTCGGCACGCCGCTCAACGGGGCGCCGGTCGCCTTCGCCGTCGACGGCTCACCGGTCGGCACGGCGATGACGGATGCCTCGGGGCGGGCGCGGCTCGACTACCCGGTCGTGAAGCTCGCAGGCGCCCACACGGTGTCGGCGAGCTATGTCGGGAACCCGTCGAAGTTCGAGGCCTCGGCGACCGCCGGCGACCCGTTCGCGGTGTCGGCGATGGCGTCGGAGCTCACCTACACGGGCGGGCTGAAGGGCTCGCCGAACAAGGCGGTCACGGTCTCGGCGAAGCTCGTCGACGACCTCGGCCGCCCGCTCGCCGGCCGGACGGTGACGTTCGTGATCGGATCGCAGCAGGTGAGCGCGACGACCGCGTCGTCCGGTATCGCCACGGCGCAGCTCAAGCTGGTGCAGAAGCCGGGGTTCTACCCGCTCACCGTCTCGTGGGCGGGTGACGCCGGGCGCTACCTCGGCGACTCGGTGACGCTGCAGTTCAGCCTCAACAAGAAGTAGGGAGCGAAGCCGACGGCCCCGGGGCAGCGGCTCCGGGGCCGTCGCGTTCGTTCAAGACGCCGCCGGGCGCTCGGCGTAGCCTCCGAGGAGGCGTCGCGATCCGCGATGCAGCGAGGAGGACGATCATGACCGAGCAGTTCGATGCGGTCTCGAGCATCACGATCGACGCGCCGCGCGAGCGCGTCTGGGCGGTGATCACCGATCCGGCGGCCGCACGCGAGTTCATGTTCGGCACGGAGCTCGTGACCGACTGGTCCGTCGGCGGCCCGATCCGCTGGCGCGGCGTCTGGGAGGGCAAGCCCTACGAGGACCACGGCGTGGTGCTCGAGTTCTCGCCGCCCGGGCGGCTCGTCAACACCCACTTCACCCCGCTGAGCGGCCAGGCCGACGTGCCCGAGCACCACCACACCCTGACCTGGACCCTCGACGACGTCGGCGGCTCGACCGTGCTGACGCTCACCCAGGACAACAACCCGACCGAGGAGGCCATGCGACACTCGGCGGGGATGTGGGACTCGCTGGTCGCGAAGGTGAAGGAGATCGCGGAGCGCGCGTGATGTGGCCGGACGGCCGATGTCGAAACGATTCGGCCTAGAATCGGGCGCATGCAGCCCGAACCCGCAGCACCCACGTCGCCCGCGTCGAGGCCGACGCTCGCCGACGTCGCCGCGAAGGCCGGCGTGTCGGCATCGACCGCCTCGCTCGCGTTCAGCGGCTCGGGCCCGGTGTCGGATGCGACGAAGCAACGCGTGCTCGACGCCGCCGCCGCGCTCGGCTACGGCGGGCCCGACCCTCGCGCGAGGTCGCTGCGCCGCGGTCGGTCGGGCATCGTCGGCGTCGTGCTCGAGGAGCGCGTGCGGGCGGCATTCCTCGATCCGGTGAAGATCCAGATGCTCGACGGCATCACCGAGGGCATCGCCCCGCTCGGTGCCGGGCTGCTGCTGCTCACCGACACGGGCGAACCCGGCGAGAACGCCGTGAACATCGAGAGTGCGCCCGTCGACGCGGTCGTGCTCATCGGCTGCAGCCCGAGGCTCGCTGTCTCGATCGAGGCGCTGCGGCGCAGGGGCATCCCCGCCGTCGCCATCGAAGGCGACACCGGCGAGGACCTGCCAGAGATCTCGATCGACAACCACCAGGCCACACGCCGCGGCGCCGAGTACCTGCGCGAGCTCGGACACACCGAGGTCGCGCTCGTGACCCTGCCGTTCGACGCCGCGCGCACCCGCGGCCCCCTCACCCCCGAGCTCGAGCGCACGGGTACCGCAGCCACCGCGCGCGAGCGGCTCGCCGGGGCGCGCGAGGTGTTCCCCGGCATCGGCGGCCAGGTCGCCGGTGCGAGCTCGATCGAGGAGGGGCTCGAAGCGGCGCGGGCGCTGCTCGCCGACGCCGAGACCCGCCCCACGGCGGTCATCGCGCAGAGCGACCTGCTCGCCGCGGGCGTCATCCGTGCGGCCGAGGAGCTCGGCATCGCCGTGCCGGCCGAGCTCAGCGTCATCGGGTTCGACGGCATCCGCGTCGACGGCCTGCAGCACGACCTCACGACGCTCTCGCAGCCGTCGGTCGCGAAGGGCCGAGCCGCCGGCGAGGCGGTCGTCGGCCTGCTCGCCGGCGAGTCGCCGAAGTCGGTCTGCTTCACGAGTACCCTGCACGTCGGCGACACGACGGCCCCGCCGCCCGCCCGCTGACGAGGTCGGCGGCCTAGGCTGACCGCATGAGCCTCGACCTCGCCGCGATCTACCGCGACCTGCACGCCAACCCCGAACTCTCGTTCCAGGAGCACCGCACCGCCGGCATCGTCGCCGACACCCTCACGGGCCTCGGCTTCGACGTGATCACCGGGCTCGGTGTCACGGGCGTCGCGGGCGTGCTCGCGAACGGCGACGGTCCGACGGTGCTGCTGCGCGCCGACATGGACGCGCTGCCCGTGCTCGAGGACACGGGCCTGCCCTATGCGAGCACGGTGCGAGGCACCGACCCCGACGGCAACGACGTACCCGTCATGCACGCCTGCGGGCACGACGTCCACGTCACGTGCCTGCTCGGCGCCGCCGAGCGGATGGCCGACGAGCGCGGCGCATGGTCGGGCACGCTCGTCGTCGTGTTCCAGCCGGCCGAGGAGCTCGGCGGCGGCGCCGAGTCGGTGATCGCCGCGGGCCTGTACGACCGGGTGCCGAAGCCCGACATCGTGCTCGGCCAGCATGTCGCCCCGCTCCCGGCGGGCTTCGCGGGGCTGCATCCCGGCGTCGCGATGGCGGCCGCGGACTCGCTGACGGTGCGCGTGCACGGCGTCGGCGGCCACGGGTCGCGGCCCGAGGCCGGCGTCGACCCGGTGCTGCTCGCCGCGGCGATCACGGTGCGGCTGCAGGGCGTCGTCGCCCGCGAGGTCGCGCCCACCGACGCCGCCGTCGTCACGGTCGGGCAGCTGCACGCCGGTACGAAGCACAACATCATCCCCTCGGAGGCGATGCTCGGCATCAATGTGCGCAGCTTCGACGACGGCGTGCGCACGACGGTGCTCACCGCCATCGAGCGCATCGCGAAGGGCGAGGCCGCAGCCTCGGGCGCACCCCGCGAACCCGACTTCGACTACATCGACCGCTTCCCGGCGACGGTGAACGATCCGGATGCCTCCGAGCGGACCGCGGCGGCACTGCGCGGCGCACTCGGCCAGGGGCGCGTCTTCGACCCGGGCGTGGTCTCGGGCAGCGAGGACGTCGGCGTGTTCGCGACCGCGGCCGGGGTGCCGCTCGTGTACTGGTTCCTCGGCGGGTTCGACCCGTCGCTGTTCGACCCCGCCGTGCTCGCCGCCGGCGGGATGCCGCAGGACCTGCCGTCGAACCACTCGCCGAAGTTCGCGCCCGTCATCGACCCGACGCTCTCGACCGGGGTGACCGCGCTCGTCGCCGCCGCTCGCGAGTGGCTCGGGTCGGCCACCTCGGTGGTCGAGTAGTGAGCGCAGCCCCACCTCGGTGGTCGAGTAGCGAGCGCAGCCCCACCTCGGTGGTCGAGTAGCGAGCGCAGCGAGCGTATCGAGACCAGACGTCGGCTACGCCGGCGCGCCCGTGACCATCCATCGGGTGCCGCGGGCGCGCAGCGAGAGCGTGACCGCCCGCGCCGCGAGGTAGCCGATCGCGAACGTGGCCATGAGCCACGCGGGCCCCGCCGCGCCAGGGGGCGCGATCGCGACGACGCCGAGCGCGAGCGGAACGAAGACCGCGAGGTTCACGACGCCGGTCCACGCGAGGTAGCGGGCGTCGCCGGCGCCGATGAGCACGCCGTCGAGCACGAACACGAGACCGCCGAGCGGGGCCGACAGGCCGAGGACGACGAGCGACGGCGGCAGCAGGGCGGCGACCTCGGCCGAGCTCGTGAAGAGGCCCGGCAGAACCCACGCGGTCGCGATGAGCAGGGCGCCGATGACCGCGCCCGAGCCGATGCCCCACTCGACGCAGCGGCGCAGCACTCGTCGGACGGCCGCGACGTCGCCCGCGCCGAGCCCGCGCCCGATGAGCGCCTGGGCGGCGATCGCGAGGGCGTCGAGCGCGAAGCCGAGCGTGAAGTAGATCGTCATCGCGACCTGGAACGCCGCGAGCTCGTTCGAGCCGAGCGAGGTCGCCGCCCACGTGGCGAGCAGCAGTGCGACGCGCAGGCTCGCCGTGCGGATGAACAGCCAGCCGCCCGACGCCGCACCGCGCAGCACCCCGGCGTGATGCGGCCACGGGCTCGCGCCCGCCCGACGAGCATGGGTCGCGACGACGACGAGGTAGACGACGACCATGCCCCACTGCGCGATGACGGTGCCGACCGCCGAGCCCGCGATGCCCCAACCTGCGACGTAGATGAACACGTAGTTGAGCGCGATGTTCACGGCGAAGCCGATGCCGGCGACCCACAGCGGGGTCTTCGTGTCCTGCAGGCCGCGCAGCAGGCCCGTTGCCGCGAAGACGATCAGCATGGCGGGCAGCCCGGCCATCGAGATCGAGAGATAGGCGGATGCCTCGGCGCTGACCTCGGCGGTCGCCCCGAAGAGCCCCACGAGCCACGGCGCGGCGAACCAGCCCGCGACCGCGAGCACGACGCCGATGCCGAGCGCCAGCCAGAGTCCGTCGATGCCCGACGCGACCGCGCCGCGCAGGTCGCCGGTGCCGAGCCGGCGGGCGACGGCCGGCGTCGTCGCGTAGGCGAGGAACACCATGAGCCCGATGATCGTCTGCAGCACGGCGCTCGCGAGCCCGAGACCCGCGAGCGGATCGGCACCGAGGTGACCGACCATGGCCGTGTCGGCGAGCAGGAACAGCGGCTCGGCGATGAGCGCGCCGAGTGCGGGGATCGCGAGTCGCAGGATGTCGCGGTCGACGGCACGGCCGACCGACCGCGTCGCCGCGTTCTCGGAGGTCTCAGGGGAGTTCATGTGCCCCTCGAGCCTACGGCGGCCCGGCGACACGACCGGATGCCGGCCGGGCTCGATGCCGCCCTGTTCGAGCAGCGGCGTCCAAGACTTGTAGCGCGTGTAGTGGAAGGCGCCGACCGAAGGCGGCAGTTCGGTGGTGCGCATCGGCGGCGGCACGGGGCCGCTCGCGGCATCGGCGAAAGCGGCAACGGAAGGGTTCGTCATGCCACGGGATTGTCCCGATGCGCCACGACTTGCAGTGTCATAACTTCGTATGAAGTATTTACCCTATCTCCCCCCCGATTTCGTGAGACGCTGGCGCATCCACCCCACAGACGCGGCGCTGGCTGCGGCCGTCGTCGGCGACGTTCTGTCCGGCGTGGGGACGCCGCACTTGGCCGCCAGTTATCTCATGGCGATGCAGCGTGTGATGCCGGTGACCTTTTGCACCGTGTTCGCGGTCGGCGCCACCGGCCGCATCGAGGCCGTGTCGGCCGCCAGCAACTACGGCAGCACGGCCGAGCGCACCTCCG
>Ga0256799_1000283_pt1 | contig 12257 bp, 10 predicted proteins | sample MC6MC0950MT_FD_190207 | JGI IMG/M metagenome (GOLD analysis project Ga0256799, IMG submission 190207) | Metatranscriptome of enriched soil aggregate microbial communities from Iowa State University, Ames, United States - MC6-MC0950-MT... | ecosystem: Environmental > Terrestrial > Soil >... | reverse complement strand
ATATGGATAGAAAAGTAATCTTATATATTGCAACAAGCTTGGATGGTTATATTGCCAAACCAAATGATAACCTTGATTTTTTATCAATAGTAGAAAAAGAAGGAGAAGACTATGGTTATGCTTCATTTATAAAATCAGTAGATACAGTAGTTCTTGGCAGAAAAACATATGACTGGATCATTGCCCATGTTCCAGAATTTCATCATGCTGATAAAAAGACATATATTATAACCAGAACTGCTAGACCAGATGAAGGTAATATCACGTTCTACACCGAAGATTTAAAAGACCTTATTTTAAAATTGAAAAGTGAAACCGGCAAAAATATTTTCATTGATGGTGGTGCAGAAATTGTTAATGAACTTTTAAAAGAAAATTTAATTGACGAATTTGTGATTTCAATTATACCAATACTAGTAGGTGACGGAGTAAAACTTTTTAAAGATGGAAGACCGGAGCAAAAATTAACACTTATTTCAACAAAACAGTTTGAGACTGGACTGATACAACTTCATTACAAGCGAATTGATAACTGATTGACATTTCAATTCTTCTCATGCCGTATTTAACTAAAAAATAGAGTCTGATCTCTGTCCCCAAATTAAAATAGCGCGATAGCGATGGACCATTGGTAAATTCTATTTTTTAGTTAAAGCGCCATCAAATATAATTCTAAATTGCAGTACAACCCAATATCTTTTTTAGGTTAGTCAATAACATCCTATTTTTTATTTTCTGGAATATTAACCCTTTTTCCAAGGAGATAAACGACAAAAATAGAATAATTAGTTTATCGGAAATTGTTCAAGAATAGTAAAATAATCTATTACTAGTATAGGAGCATTTATCCCCGAAGCGACACAGATACTGTTCAAAATCAACACCAAACTTCTTTCTAATGGATTGAAAATATAGTTTTGAAAAGTGTAACATGAATAATATATTTGCACTGTTTATAATTAATCTAAATAAAATAAATAAACACTATGAATAAATTTATCATCTACCTTATGTTGTTGCTTCCATGCTCTCTCCAAGCTCAAGCACAACAAAAAACGGAAATATATGGGAAAATATTCTCCGCCGATGGAAAGCCTGTAGAAGGTATCACGGTCAAACTGCTTCCTCAGGACATCAGTGTTTCAACGAAAGCCAATGGTTCTTATCTCCTCAAATCCTTGAAACCAGGTCCTGCACAAATCCACATCTCAGCTATAGGAGTCCAATCTCAAATCCGCGACATCCAGCTAGAAGAAAAAAGAAATATCATTTCCAACATCTATCTTACCGAAGACCAGTCCACTTTAGACGAAATTGTAATAAACGGAGCAAGCAAGAATAAGTATACTCGAAAACAAAGTTTATACGTTTCCAAAATGCCACTTCGTAATATGGAAAACTCTCAATCTTATGCTGTCGTTACCAAAGAGTTACTTAAAAGCCAGGTAAATACAAATTATGATGACGCATTGGCAAACGTTTCTGGTATAGACAAATTATGGTCATCCACTGGACGTCCTGGAGATGGAGTCTCTTATTACACATTACGAGGATTCACCACACAAGCCGCGATGGTCAATGGCGTCGTGAGTATTGCTAGCACAAGTCCAGATCCGGCCAACTTAGAAACCATCGAGGTTATCAAAGGACCTTCTGGCTCCTTATATGGTGGCGCTGCTGTTGGTTTTGGTGGATTGATAAATAATGTCACTAAAAAACCGCTTGATACCATAGGTGGACGGATCAATTATATCTTTGGCAGTTATGCACAGCACCGTGTAACAGCTGATGTCTACGGACCGCTAACAGCTAATAAAAAACTTTTAGGCCGTATCAACACAGCATATTCACATACAGGAACATTTCAGGATGCAGGATTTAACAAATCAATTTTTGTTGCTCCTTCATTACTATACAGACCGAATGACAAATTAGACATTCAATTGGATGCTGAAATTTATCAGAGCAAAGCGACCAATCCAATGATGGTATTTCTCAATCGTTCCCGTCAATTGTTTGCAAGAACGCCCGATGAATTGCAATTTGACTTTAACAAGTCGTATACCAACAATGATGTTACTTTTAAAAACCCAAGTACCAACTTACGTGGAAATGTAAATTACCGCATCAACGAGCAATGGACATCCAATACAACTGTTAGTTATAATAGACGTAAATCTGATGGTTACTTCCAATATATCATGTACTTGCAAAATGCAAATGACACATTGATCAACCGATATGCAGCACTGCAAAATTATGTAGCCAATAGCATCAATGCACAACAGAATTTTATTGGAGATTTCCACATCGGTGGTATGCGCAATAGACTACTTATAGGACTGGATCTCCTTTCCCAAAAATCGGAAACGCACAACTCTCCTTATGTACAGACAGATCAAATCAATACGTCATACGATGATCCAGATTACTATAAATTTAACGCAGCTTTCATCGATGCGGCAATTGCTGCTTCCAACGGTGCACAGACCAACAACCGTAGCCGTACACAGGTATTTGGAGCATATGTTTCCAATGTCTTAGATGTAACTTCACAATTACATTTAAACCTTGCCCTGCGCATGGATTACTTTAATAATAAAGGAACGTACAACATTGATAAAGATACCACTACTGGAAAATTCAACCAAACAGCCTTCTCACCGCGCGTAGGTCTCGTGTATGAAGCCATAAAAGATCAAGTTTCATTCTTTGCTAACTATCAGAATGGCTTTAAAAATGTTTCACCAGTAGTACAGCCTCACCCCAGTGTATCCGGCGATTTCAAACCGCAACAAGCATCACAGTGGGAAGCAGGAGTAAAATTCAATCTACTTGAAGATAAAATTGGTCTTACTGCCAGCTACTACGATATCAGTGTAGACAATATGATCCGTCCTGAAACAATAGAAATTGATGGTAAAAGCTACAATATCAGTGTACAGGATGGTACACGCCTAAGCCGTGGTCTCGATTTCGACTTAACAGCAGCCCCTATTCAAGGATTAAATATGATCTTAAGCTATAGCTTCAACGATAGTAAAACAACAAAAGCGGCCGCTAATGTAAACAACCTTCGCCCAACCGAAGCTGGACCAAAACACCTAGCCAATATCTGGGCAAATTACACTTTGCAACAAGGAACGTTAAAAGGTGTAGGTATTGGTCTTGGAATCAATCATGCTAGTGAAAATATCATTACAAATAGTATCCCGACAGGAACTTTTGTACTTCCTTCGTATACTTTACTTAATGGTAGTCTTTCTTACAGTTACAAACATATGGAGTTTGCTGTTAAGGCAAATAATCTGACTAACCAGACTTACTTTAAAGGTTGGACAACAGTTAATCCGCAAATGCCGAGAAATATCTTAGGTAGTATTGCTTACCACTTTTAAATTAAAAAAGGAAGAATCTATAAATAGATTCTTCCTTTTTTAATTGGTCACAACAGATGCTGTAACTGCATCCAGAAAATTAAACAAAACCAATTATTTCAACCATGAAGCCACTAAAGATCTATTATCTGCTACCCATTGTTTCGCTGTAGCTTCTTTATCCTTACTTTCCTGCATTTTCATCAGCAAGTTAGACATGGTGGCTACATCAAAATGAATCTGAGAAAAGAAGCGGGTCAATTCGGGTTGGTCAGCAGGAAATTCCTTTCGAGTAAAAATCTTGATCTGCTCTGCAGTTCCTAAAGATTCTCGAGAATCTTCCAGAAATTTTAATTTCATCTTACCAAACATCCAGTGTGGTTGCCAAGCTGCGACAACGATCCAGCGTTTTTCCTTAATCGCATTTTGCAATTCAGTAATCATCGCCACTGTAGATGAATTTACCTGACGATAATTTAAATCATAGTCTTTTATGGCTTGATCTACCGCAGCTGTTATACCAGCTCCTTTTTCAATCCCCATAATTTGATGCTTAAATTGATCTTCGTGCACTTTTAGCTCTTCAATAGAATTAATTGGAACATAATCGGGTACAACTAAACCATTTTTGGCGTGCGCATAACTCGTACCAATATCAACAAGATTAGGAAATTTTGCAATTTTAGAACCATGAGTTAAAGGAAGCCAAACATCCATATAGAGGTCTGTATCACCATTATTCATAGAAGCTAAGATCATATCTGGTGTAGCACGTTGGATGACCAGATGATAATCCAACTCCTCCAAAACTGCTTTAGCAACATAGGTCATAGCGACCCCTTCGGCCCAACCATCGACCATACCTACATTGATATATTTTTTATTACCATCTGGTTGACAAGCGCTAAGAAATACGATAACGCAACAGATTAAAGCTATTTTAATGTTCTTCATATTATTTTTTATTCTGTACAAAACCCTGCGTTATCCTATCCAAGATAATAGCTAAGATCACAACAGATAAGCCACTTTCAAATCCAAGTCCTATATCTAGGTTATTAATTCCTTCAAGTACTTTCTCTCCTAAACCACCCGCGGCAATCATTCCGGCAATCACGACCATAGAAAGTGACAATAATATGGTCTGATTTATACCCGCAAGAATAGTTTTCATAGCTAGCGGTAGCTCAACCTTAAACAGAATCTGTCGATTAGTCGCTCCAAAGGCACGTGCAGCCTCTACAATATCTTTTGGAACTGCATCGATACCAAGAGTCGTCAAACGGACAGCTGGCGGCATCGCAAAAATAATAGTCGCAAATGCGCCAGGAACCTTACCGATACTAAAAAACAACACTGCCGGTATCAGATAAACAAAAGCAGGCATCGTCTGCATCAAGTCTAACATAGGGCGAATAATCTTCGCAGCTAGTTTATTTTTCGCCGCCCAAATACCCAAGGGAACAGAAAGTATCAAAGCTGTCGCCGTTGCAACCAAAACCAATGCTAAAGTCTCCATCGTCTCCTGCCAAAAACCCATCATGTAAATAAGTGACAGGCCTAACAAAGTTATTAGCGCAACGCCTTTACCTGACTTCCACCATGCCAGACCTGTAAAAAGTCCGATCACCACAAAAAAAGGGACTGCTAAAAATATCCACTCTAATCCAATAATGGATGAATTACCCGTATGTTTTATAAAATCAAATAAAGGCTTAAAATTTTCTGTAAGCCAATTAATTGCAACTTCAATGTATTGACCTATATCTATTATTTTACTCATTGTTACTGATTATTTGCTTTTTCTTTTAATTCGTTAATTTCCTCTTCGTTAAACTTTGTTGCTTCGATAATAAGTGAAGTTTGCGTCACAATACCTAACAATCTATTTTGATCATTGACCACAGCAATTGGCGATCTTGTTTCCGAAATCAACGGTAACATTTCTTCAACAGTAACATCCTTAGATACCGAAGGAACATTCATATGAATAATAGATTCTACAGTAGGATCTTTCCGCTTAGCAGCTTGAATAACTTCATTGATATTGACAAACCCCAAGAAGGTATCATGAATATCCACTACAGGGAGTATTTCAAGTCCCGTTGTTCTCATTTTCCGAAGCGCCCCTTCAGGACCATCTTTTTTGAACCTAACCAATGTCGGTTTCTCGGTCATCAATGATCCTGCTGTGATAATCGATTTTCTATCCACCTTGTCCACAAAAGCTTTAACATAATCACTCGCTGGATTCGTTAGAATATCTTCGGCTGTACCAATTTGCTCAATAATTCCATCTTTCATAATCACGATACGATCGCCAAGCTTAATAGCTTCATCCAAATCATGAGTAATGAAGACAATCGTTTTTTGTAAGGTATCCTGAAGCTCCAATAGCTGATCCTGCATCTCGGTTTTGATCAAGGGATCTAATGCTGAAAAAGCCTCATCCATCAACATGACTTCCGGATCATTAGCCAAAGCACGCGCCAACCCTACTCGTTGCTGCATACCCCCTGACAGCTGAATTGGAAACTGCTGTTCAAAACCATTAAGACCAACTATGTCAAGCGCTTTTTGAGCTTTCGCCTCGCGAGATGCTTTGTCCTCCCCTCTAATTTCTAAACCAAAAGCGGCATTAGTCAAAACAGTATGATGTGGTAATAATCCAAATTTCTGAAACACCATACTCATTTCAGTTCTACGCACTTCCAGAAGCTCTTTATTGTTTTTACTTGTGATATCATCATTATTGATAAAGACTTTACCCATTGTAGGTTCATTCAATCGGTTCAGGCAACGTAGTAAAGTAGATTTACCACTTCCAGAAAGTCCCATAATGACAAAAAACTCTCCTTCGTAAATTTCAAAATTAGCTTTATTGATACCGATTGTACAGCCGGTTTTTTCTAGTATTTCTTTCTTTGGGTAACCTTCATTCAGTAATTTAAGCGCCAATTTCTTTTGTTTACCGAAAACAATCGTTAAGTCCTCGACTTTTATTTTAACTTTTCTGTTTTTATCCATTTTTAATTTTTTGGTATGAAACGAATTGTCATGGCACAGATGGTATATTCAATAGAAAACACCTTCATGTTATTTTAATAACATAAAAAACAATTTCTAAAGTTGAGTTAGTTCGACCGAAGAACTCCTTCTTGTTCAATCAACTTGATATTTAACACACTTTACTCTTAGTTCGATGAAGAGCAATCATGAAAAAGAAATGAATCTTTTAAAAGACGAGATATTAATAAACACCTCTAAAATACTATAACAAGTATATCGCGAACAACTCAGAAATAGCTCAAAAAAGAGCTATAAAATAACGGAACAAACCGATGCATCCGTGTCATATGACGGTACAAAGGTACGAAAAATAAAATAAACAATATTTATTAGCGTTAACACACTGTACGACAGCGCCATCAAAACAAACCTAATAACCAATCACTTAAAAATAAAAACAGGCCATCGACTCGGTTTTTATGCCACTAAGTTTGCCTCCTCTATTAACAATAAACGTTAATGTATGATCACCGTTATGAAAAGTATTGATCACGGTCAACACTTATTTCTCCAACAAAAAAATAGGATGTGATTAATAATTTAACATCATGCAAACATGCCTAAAAAATCAAGAATCTAACCATTCTTTTAATAAAACCGATTTTTCTCTACTGACAATAATATCAAATTCAGAATTAAACAGAACAACTTTCAATTTACGATTGAAATAATGAACCAATTGACTTACAGCATCAATCTGAATAATGAACTGACGATTTGCCCTAAAAAAAATTCTTGGATCTAATTGTTTTTCTAGATCATCCATACTTTGATTAAGAACAACATCTTTTCCACTCTTGAGGCGTGCTTTTGTCAATTTTAAATCGACATAAATACAATTCACTTCATTAACTAATATGGTTTGATAACCATCACGAAAGGGGACTAAGAAGCGGGACCGATAATCTTTAGGTTTTACATAATGAAGTAATTTATCAATGGATATTTGGTTATTCATCATTGAACCTAGGCCCTCAACCTTTCGCAATGCAGTTGATAATTCCTCTTTTTCAACAGGTTTCAAAATATAGTCGACACTATTATATTTAAATGCCTGTACAGCATATTCATCATACGCCGTAGTGAAAATAATAGGACAATCGATCGTCACTTTTTCAAAAATATCAAAACTGATTCCATCAGAAAGTCGGATATCCATTAAAACTACATCTGGAATTTCTTGATTTCGAAACCAGTCTACCGTATCAGTAACACTATCCAAAACAGCTACGATCTGAGCATTTGGATAAATATCCCCAATTAAACGTTTAAGACGATCGGCATTTAATTTTTCATCTTCAACTATTACTATTTTCTCTATCATATGCTACTAATTGAATACATACCCTAAAAATATGCTGATCCTTTATAACTTCTGGCACCTTCTCTCCTAAGAGCTGAAAACGACTGATTATATTATTAAGCCCAATACCCGTCGATACAATCTCAGGATTGTCCATGGGTGATAACGTATTTTCAATCACAACTCGACCTACTTCATCATTGGAAATAGTAATCATTAAAGGTCGCTTCTTTCTTGTGGTATTATGTTTAATTGCATTTTCAATAAGCAACTGCAAAGTTAGTGATGGGATATACATACCACGACTATGGTCATTAATGTTAATTGTAAAATTAACACCGCTACCAACACGGTGCTCAATTAAAAATATATAAGCATTTAAAAATTTAATCTCCTCATCAAGCGTGATCATATTTTTTTTACTATTGACCAATAAAAAACGATAGACCTTGGCAAAATTTTCAGAATACTCAAAACCAAGCTGCTGATCTTCAAGAATTAACTCAGAAAGCACACTCAAATTATTAAAAATAAAATGAGGATCCAATTGCATCTTCAATGCATTTAACTCTGCTTCTACTGATGCTTGCCTCAATTCTGCTGCCTTTATCTTATGTTCGGACATTTCCGTAGCTGTTTCAATCCAATTATTAATCAGATAACTCATGGTATTGATAGAAATAATCATAAAAGAAATGACCAAACTAACCACAATCCACTGTAACATACCTTTTATTTCTTCAATAGATGGAACGGATTCTACCTTCGCAGATTGAGGATCTAAAATCGCGAAACAGACCATATTCATCAAAATAAGAATCATAACCGCCGAAAAATTGAGCGTAATCTCAAGAAAAAGTCTTTTAGACTTATTTTGTGGCCAAGGAACCCGCAGATTTAACCTCCTATGTATAAGTATACTTGATTCAGAAATTAAAAAGCAAAATAAAAATGATATCCCCCATTCCGTTAAAAGTTCAGAAAAGCTCCTTCCAAAATAATCTTGCCAAAATTCAGAATAAGGATCTAAGATATATGAAACCAAATAATGCAAAACAAATGCAAAAATCACCAAGAACATACGTTTAAAACGAGTCGGTAATAATCGCTTTGTTTTATCAGAAATATATTTGATTTTTTCCATCTTTAAATAAAATCTAATTCAATATTTGCCATCACGATTCTGGCCATCTTTGTATAGTTCAACAGGCTTTTTTCTATCAGATATAAATTTGCAATATGGCAAATAGTAATCAAATAGAATTTTTTTATCCATCTGATTATCAAACTCATTGACAGTTTGTTCAAGAATAAAAAAATAAAACACACATAATTTAAAAAACTCTTCGTCCTTACAAAGATGCCCATTTCTTTCTTCTTTTAACAAAGATCGTTTTTATGAAATACTATAAACAAGATATTCAGTCCCAACCATCATATTTTGTAACTGAATATGACGAAATGCATACTGAACCGAATAAAAGAATAATCTCTTTAATCAAAGTACAAAAAAGCGTGAAGACCGAGATAATAATAGCAAAATAACCAATAAAAGAAGTTGAAGACAAGTACCCTAATAAACTGGATTTTACAAATTATATATTTATAAAAACTAGTGCAAAAAGTACCATAAAACAAGTAAGGTGCGGCAAAAGCCACACCTTATCAAGGGTTAATATTGGTAGTATGAATATCAATTCTACAATTCCTCGTCGTGTTGAGTAATATCTAAACCAAGCTCTTCCTCGACCTCATGAACACGAAGTGGTGTAATTAAATCCGTTAATTTGATCAAAAGGAAAGATCCAAAGAATGCAAAAACAGAAACTGCAATCAACGCAACAATATGTGCTACAAATAGACCTGTCTCACCAAAATATAAACCATTTGTCGTAACAACACTGTTGACACTACTATTTGCAAAAACCCCAGTAAGCACCATACCGACCATACCGCCTACACCGTGACAAGGAAATACATCTAAAGTATCGTCAATACTGGTTTTACTACGTAAGAATACAACTAAATTACTAACTAAAGCCGCTACAAGCCCTATAACGATCGAATGTGAGATCGTCACAAATCCTGCTGCCGGTGTTATAGCAACTAATCCAACAACAGCTCCGATACAAGCTCCCATAGCAGATGGTTTTTTACCTCGGATCAGGTCAACAAATATCCAGGCAATTGAAGCTACAGCTGACGCAGTAGTTGTGGTTGCAAAAGCATAAGCGGCAAGACTATTAGCCCCACCTGCAGAACCTGCATTAAATCCAAACCATCCGAACCATAAAAGAGCAGTTCCTAAAATCACGTAACTAATCCGAGCTGGTGAATGCGTAGGCTTTTTACGGCCTTTTAAATAGATAGCTGATGCCAAAGCAGCCCATCCTGCCGACATATGAACAACTGTACCACCTGCAAAATCTAAAACACCGAATTTAGCCAAAATACCTTCAGGATGCCAAGTGGCATGAGCCAGTGGCATATAGATAAAAATACTGAACAAGATAATAAATACCATAAATGAATTAAAGCGAACACGCTCTGCAAAAGCTCCTGTTATAAGAGCAGGAGTAATAATTGCAAATTTAAGCTGAAACATAGCAAATAACACCAGTGGAATAGTAGGTAGAGCTGACCAACTCACATTCCCCAACATCCCCTTCATCATATAGAACGTGCGAGGATCTCCAATAATACCCCCAATATCATCGCCAAAAGCTAAGCTAAAACCGAAAATAACCCAAAGGACAGAAATAATACACATACAGATGAAACTTTGCATCATCGTGGAGATAACATTCTTCTTGCTCACCATTCCACCATAAAAGAATGCCAAACCTGGAGTCATAATCAAAACCAAAGCCGAGGAAGCGAGTAACCAAGCCGTATCTCCGGTGTCGATCTCCACACCTGCAACATTACTGACTTCTAATGAGGGTGTAACTAAGCCAATAATCGCTAAACAAACCAAAATAATAAGCGGAATGAATTTTTTCATAATATTTCAAGATTTAAGTTTAATAATTTCATAACAAAATGTGTTTATCAGTAAAAAACAATCAAAAATAACTATTATAAATTTGATTTCGATCAAATATAAGTTCAATTAATTAAAAAATCAATAAAATATTAAATAAAATCATATATTTACACCAGGATCCTAAATAAATCAACCTAAAAACACAAAAACAACTAGATTAAATGCTAATAAAACCACAAAACAAGAGGAAAAACAATAATATTTACATAAAATATTAAAAAAACTAGATGTTTAAGTGCTTTTGAATGCTAAAAAAATAAAAACAAACATTTAAAAACATGAAAAAATGAAAAAAATCATCTTAACAACACTAATTTTAATAATAGTAAGCAGCAAAATATATGCACAAACAAAAAAATATGATTTATTAGATCTAGAAATATCTGGATCAGTGGATACATATTGGAAATATGATTTCCAAAAACAACCGAATATAAACACCTATTTTACTGAAGACAATAATTCAGTATCCATAGGAATGGTTGATCTTGCTCTGAAGAAAAAAACTGGAAAAGCATCTTTTGTAGGTGAATTATCATTTGGGCCGAGAGGACAGTACCGCTCCATAATTAATGGAGACGGTCAAAATGGGGACGACAAAAACAGCTTCCACATTCAAAACCTCTACATTTCCTATGCACTGACAGAAAAATTAAGTTTAACAGCCGGTTTTATGGGGACTTTTGTAGGCTATGAAGTCATCTGTCCATCATTCAATTTCCACTACTCAACCTCATATCTTTTTGGTGCAGGACCTTTCCAGGATGCAGGACTAAAAGCACAATATGCTTTTTCTGAAAAAGTAGGGCTTATGGTCGGAATCTTTAATGATTGGAATGTCTACCAAGATTTAAACGGTGTATCACACTTTGGATCACAATTATCAGTTGCACCAAATGACAAATCAAGCTTTTTCCTTAATTTTCTGACAGGATCTTCACAAGGCGGCGCCAGCAATTATAGCTCAGGAACTTTGATCGATTTTGTAGGAAATTATTCATTCTCTCCATTATTTTCATTAGGTGCAAATGCGACCGACTACAGCAGAAAAGGAGAAGGCGGCTATTCGGGAGTAGCATTATACCCAAAAGTGAATATAAATGAAAATATTGGTATAGGAATCCGTGGTGAATATTATAAAACTAAAAACATGCCCGTAGCTGAAGTTACCAGTAATGAAATCTTTTCCACTACGTTAACAGCAAACTTCAAACATCATGGCTTTACTTTTATCCCTGAAGTTAGATTTGATAACAGTGAAACACAGATGTTTGTAAAACAAGATCTATCTCCAACAAAAAATGCCGGACAATTTTCACTTGCCTTAGTATATGCCTTTTAAAAAAAAACAACAAAATTAAAATCCAGCAAAATCGATTATAAATAACAGATATTGTTCTTTATAAAAGTAATTGGATCACAGTATAAGGAAACTATTTGCAATATTAACAAAAGGGATTAT
>Ga0256799_1000281_pt1 | contig 12340 bp, 9 predicted proteins | sample MC6MC0950MT_FD_190207 | JGI IMG/M metagenome (GOLD analysis project Ga0256799, IMG submission 190207) | Metatranscriptome of enriched soil aggregate microbial communities from Iowa State University, Ames, United States - MC6-MC0950-MT... | ecosystem: Environmental > Terrestrial > Soil >... | reverse complement strand
GACCGCTGCACGACCTCGAGGATCGCGATCTGCTTCGCGCTCAGGCTCTTGCGGCGGCGTGCCCTGCCGGTCTCGCGCACGTCGTTGTCGCTCTTCACGCTCTCCGCCCCTCGTTGCGATCGCGCTCTGCGACCGGATGTCGGTGGTGTCTGGTCGACTGTTCCCAGACATTCGAAACTGTATCCGTCACGAGCGGGTGCGGCAAACATCTGTTCGAGTGTGTCGCGAGATCGGTCGAGGGGAATTCCCCGGTCGGGTGCTTGCGATCGAACGCATTCGAATATATATTCGGAACAGAGATTCGCATCCGGCCCTCCCGGCCGAGGGCCGGATGCAGTCCACGCAGGGAGGGTGACATGAGCGCAGCGATCATGACGAGCGACTACCCGGTACAGGCGCGCACGCGGCTCCGGCTGACCCGTCGCGGGCGAGTCGTCTTCACGACCCTCGCGGCGCTGCCGATCGCGATCTGGGTGTTCGCCGCCGCGCTGAACTCCGGCGGCGCGGCCGCCGACCTCTCGGGCGGTGGTTCGCTGCACTATGTGACCGTCGACGCCGGCAGCTCACTCTGGCAGATCGCCGAGGCGATCGCGCCTTCGGCCGATCCGCGCGACACGATCGCCGAGATCGTGCGACTCAACCAGCTCGACGGTGCGACGATCGAACCCGGTCAGCGACTGGCCGTGCCCGCCGCGGGGGAGTAGGCCGACCGGCTCGGCGCGAAGGTCCGTCACACGATGTCGTACGTCATCGGCCGTCCGGTGGTCGTGGCTAGGCTGGATCGGTGACGAGTCTCGACGACCTTCCCATTCGCGACGACCTGCGTGGTCGTTCCCCGTACGGTGCTCCGCAGGAGGCCGTGCCGGTCGCGCTCAACGTCAACGAGAACACGCACGCCATCCCCGAAGACGTCGCCCACGACATCGTCGCCCGTGTCGCCGCCGCGATCCTGCGGCTGAACCGCTACCCCGACCGTGAGTTCACCGAACTGCGCGAGGCACTCGCGCGATACCTCGGGCACGGGCTCGCCCCAGAGCAGATCTGGGCGGCCAACGGCTCGAACGAGGTGCTGCAGCAGGTGCTGCAGGCGTTCGGCGGTCCCGGGCGCTCGGTGCTCGGGTTCGCGCCCACGTACTCGATGTACGCGCTGCTCGCCTCGGGCACCGGCACTCGTTGGATCTCCGCCGATCGCGACGACGACTTCGAGTTGAGCCCCGAGACCGCCGTGGCCGCGGTGCGCGAGCACGACCCCGACCTCGTCTTCCTCTGCGCGCCGAACAACCCGACGGGTACGCCGTTGTCGCTCGACACCGTGCGCGCGGTCGCCGACGCCGCCCGCGGCATCGTGGTCGTCGACGAGGCGTACTTCGAGTTCGCCGACCACGGCACGCCGAGCGCCCTCACCCTCCTCGACGGGCGGCCCCGGCTCGTCGTCTCGCGCACGATGAGCAAGGCCTTCGCCTTCGCCGGCGCCCGGGTCGGGTACCTCGCGGGCGATCCCGCGACGGTCGACGCACTGCGACTCGTGCGGCTGCCGTACCACCTCTCGGCCCTCACCCAGGCGGCCGCGCTCGGTGCGCTCGCGCACGCCGACGAGATGCTCGCGATGGTCGACGACATCCGCCGCCAGCGCGAGCGCATCACGACCGAGCTCGCCCGCCTCGGCTTCGCCCCGCACCGCAGCGGCTCGAACTTCGTGCTCTTCGGCGGTGTCGACGACCCGCACGCGGTGTTCGAGGGGCTGCTCGCCCGCGGCATCCTGATCAGAGAGCTCGGAATCCCCGGGCACCTCCGCGTGAGCGCGGGCACCGAGGCCGAGACCACCGCATTCCTCGAGGCGATCGCCGTGTTCGCGCCGAGCGCCCCGAATAGGATCGAAGCATGACCGCCCAGTCCCCGTCGCGCACGGCGCGCGTGCAGCGCGAGACCAGTGAATCGAGCATCGACCTGTCGATCGACCTCGACGGCACCGGCGCGAGCGACATCGAGACCGGGGTCCCGTTCTACGACCACCTGCTCACTGCGTTCGCGAAGCACTCGCTCACCGACCTCACGGTGCGCGCCTCGGGCGACCTGCACATCGACGTCCACCACACCGTGGAAGACACGGGCATCGTGCTCGGTCAGGCGATCCGCGAGGCGCTCGGCGACAAGCGCGGCATCTCGCGCTACGGCGACGCGCTCGTGCCGCTCGACGAAGCGCTCGCGCAGGCGGTCGTCGACATCTCGGGTCGACCGTTCCTCGTGCACACCGGCGAGCCCACGGGGTTCGAGTTCCACCTCATCGGCGGCCACTTCACGGGGTCGATGGTGCGGCATGTCTTCGAGGCGATCGCGTTCAACGCGGGGCTCACGGTGCACGTCACCGTGCTCGGCGGCCGCGACCCGCATCACATCGCCGAGGCCGAATTCAAGGCGTTCGCCCGCGCGTTCCGCCAGGCCAAGGCCGTCGACCCGCTCGTCAGCGGCATCCCGTCGACCAAGGGCGCGCTGTGAGTCGCACGAAGCGCGTCGTGGTGCTCGACTACGGCTCGGGCAACGTGCACTCGGCGGCGAAGGCGCTCGAGCGCGCCGGTGCCGAGGTGGAGGTCACGGCCGACCGTCGCGCCGCGATGGAGGCCGACGGCCTGCTCGTGCCGGGGGTCGGCGCCTTCAAGGCCGTCATGGACCAGTTGCGAGCCGTGCGCGGTGACGAGGTGATCGATCGGCGGCTCGCGGGCGGCCGGCACGTGCTCGGCATCTGCGTCGGCATGCAGGTGCTCTTCGAGCGCGGCGTCGAGCGCGGCGTCGACACCGAGGGCCTCGGCGAGTGGCCGGGCGTCGTCGAGGAGCTGCCGGCAGAGGTGCTGCCGCACATGGGCTGGAACACCGTGACGCCCGACGAGGGCTCGTCGCTGTTCGCCGGCATCGAGCACGAACGGTTCTACTTCGTGCACTCGTTCGCGGCGCAGTCGTGGCAGCTCGAGGTCATGCCGCCCTTCCCGCAGCCGAAGCTGACGTGGGCCGAGCACGGCGGGCGCTTCCTCGCCGCGGTCGAGAACGGCCCGTTGTCGGCGACGCAGTTCCACCCCGAGAAGTCGTCGGATGCCGGCATCCGGCTGCTCTCGAACTGGCTCGGTGCACTCGCCTGAGCCATCCGACCGTCACGGGAGCATCGTCTGCGCCGCAGGCGGCTAAGATCCTGTGACTGTGCCGGCCGCACTCGGCCGGCTGAACCAGGCCCGGCGGCCACCGCGAACGAGGACAGTAGTGATGAGTGAGTTCAACAAGACCCCCGGCCTCGTGCTGCTGCCGGCCGTCGACGTCGCGGGCGGCAAAGCCGTCCGCCTGACGAAGGGCGAGGCGGGCACCGAGACGAGCTATGGCGACCCCGTGGACGCGGCCGTCGACTGGGCAGACCAGGGCGCAGAGTGGATCCACCTCGTCGACCTCGACGCGGCGTTCGGTCGCGGCTCGAACGGCGGCATCCTGAAGAAGGTCATCCGTCAGGTTCGCGGCGTGAACGTCGAGCTGTCGGGCGGCATCCGCGACGACGAGTCGCTCGAGCACGCGCTCGAGATCGGCGCCAAGCGCATCAATCTCGGCACCGCCGCCCTCGAGAACCCCGAGTGGGCCGCATCGGTCATCGCCCAGTACGGCGAGGCGATCGCCGTCGGGCTCGACGTGCGCGGCACGACGCTCGCCGCCCGCGGCTGGACGAAGGACGGCGGCGACCTGTGGCAGGTCATGGACCGGCTCGAGGAGGCAGGTGCGGCGCGCTACGTCGTCACCGACGTCACGAAGGACGGCACGCTGCAGGGCCCGAACGTCGAGCTGCTGCGACAGGTCATGGACCGAACCCACCGGCCGGTCGTCGCCTCAGGCGGCGTCTCGAGCCTCGACGACCTCGTCACGTTGCGCGAGCTCGTGCCCCTCGGCCTCGAGGGTGCGATCGTCGGCAAGGCGCTCTACGCGGGCGCGTTCACGCTCGCCGAGGCGCTCGACGTCGCGAGCAACTGACGCCGGATGCGCGCATGACGGCGGGGCACGACGGTTCAAAACACGACCGGGATGCCGCGGGCGATGCGCCCGCGGGACGGCGACCGCTCCCCGCGCATCTGGCCGACTCGGCCGGAGTGCCGTGGGCTGGGCGCTCGTTCGACGAGAATCCGCACGCGGGTGACGACGGGTCCGCGCCCGCCGCTCTCGAGGCCGCGATGCGCGCGTTCCGGGAGGGCGACGGCTCCCAGGCGGGCGTCGTGGCCGCATTCGGCGCGTCCCGCCTGCTGATCCCGCTGCTCGCCGAGCTCGGCGACGGCGGAACCGAGGTCGGCGCGCACGGTCATGCAGTCGACAAGAGCCAGGAGCTGTCGATCGTGACGGTCGACGGCCCCGACGGGCGTCGGGTGCTGCCCGTGTTCTCCTCGGTCGAGGCGATGCGCGCCTGGAACCCACTGGCGCGCCCCGTGCCCGCCGACGGCGTGCGGGTGGCACTGGCCGCGGCCGATGACGGCACGGAGCTCGTCGTGCTCGACCCAGCGACGCCCGGCGAGTTCGTGCTGCGCCGACCGGCCGTGTGGGCCGTGGCGCAGCAGCGAGCCTGGACGCCGCCGTTCGAGGACGACGGCGTGCTGGCCGCGTTCGAACGATCGATCGGCAGCGAGCTCGCGGTGCTGGGCGTCGATCTCGCCTCGGGCGACCCGCTCGCGCGACTGGCCGGCCCCGAGCTCGTCGTGACGCTGCGGCTCGTCGACGGGCTCACCCGCGAGGAGCTCGACGCGACCACCACCCGTCTCGCCCGCCGGTGGGCCGAGGACGACGCCATCGCGACGGGCGTCGATTCGCTCGCAGTGCGGCTCGTCGGCGGTCGTCGCGAGGGCTGAGCGGCGGACGGCGCCGCCGCCGCGACCACCGTCCTCGGCGATGCGGCACCGCCCGAGCGGCACCGCCCGAACTGGGCATTGACCGCGCGCCGGACTCGGAGCATCATCTGGAACGCGCGAATGCGCGGGAGCCAGGTGCATCATGACCGACCGACCCTCGTCCGCCGGCTCGCGGCGGACCGACTACGACCGACCGCTGGAGTTCGCCGCAGAGCGCGCGAGGGCCTGGCTCGACGGCATCGCCGAACGACCCATCCCGCCCGGGATCGACGCCGACGCGGTGAAGGACCGGCTCGGCCGGTCGCTCGCCGCACACGGCGAGTCGCCCGAGGCCGTGCTCGAGCAGCTCGTGGCCGGCGTCGAGCCGGGCCTCCTCGGCGTCGGCTCGCCGCGCTTCTACGGCTGGGTCATGGGCGGGGCGCAACCCGTCGCCCTCGCCGCGGACTGGCTCGTGTCGGCGTGGGACCAGAACACGGGACTGCGATTCGCGACGCCCGGCGTCGCCGCCGTCGAGGAGCTCGCGGGGGAGTGGATCGTCGAACTGCTCGGGCTGCCCGCCGGCTCGGAGGTGGGCTTCACGACGGGCGCGACGATGGCGCACTTCGTCGGCCTCGCGACCGGGCGCGACGAACTGCTACGCAGGGTGGGGTGGAACGCCGCGGCGGACGGCGTGTTCGGGGCGCCTCGCGTGCGCTTCATCGTCGGCGCCGAGCGGCACGGCACCGTCGACCTGGCCGGCCGCTATCTGGGTCTCGGCTCGCCCCTCGAGGCCGCTGCCGACGGGGAGGGACGGATCCGGATCGACGCGTTGCGCGACGCTCTCGCCGCGGGTTCCGGCCCGGCGATCGTCGTGCTGCAGGCCGGCAACATCCACTCGGGTTCGTTCGACGACTTCGCGGCCGCGATCGAGGTCGCCCACGATGCCGGCGCCTGGGTGCACGTCGACGGGGCGTTCGGGCTCTGGGCCGGCGCCAGCCCGCGCCTCCGGCACCTGGTCGCCGGGTACGAGTTGGCCGACTCGTGGTCCACCGACGCCCACAAGACCCTCAGCGTGCCGTACGACTGCGGCGTGGCGATCGTGCGAGACGGCCACGCGATGCAGCGCGCGCTCAGCATGCACGCGAGCTACCTGCAGGCGAGCGACCTCGTCGCCGACCCGCACGAGCGCGTGCCCGAACTGTCGCGCCGAGCGCGCGGCGTGCCGACCTGGGCGGTGCTGCGTGCGCTCGGTCGCGAGGGTGTCGCGGGCCTCGTCGAGCGGCTCGCCGATTCGGCGCGGCGCATCGCCGACGGCGTGGCGCGGCTGCCCGGCGTCGAGGTGCTCAACGACGTCGTCTTCACCCAGGTCTGCCTCGCGCTCGACGAGGATGCCGCGACCGAGGCGCTCTCGGCGCGCCTGTGGGACGAGGGCGAGGTGCTCGCGATGACCTCGCGATGGCGCGACCGATCGGTCCTCCGGTTCTCGGTGAGCAACTGGGGCACCGACGCAGCCGAGGCCGACCGAACCGTCGCGGCAGTCGGACGGGCGCTCGCATCCTTGCGTGGGGACGGCTCGGCCTCGAAGGACTGATGTCGGCGGCATCCGATTGAATGGAACCATGACGGATGCGCTGGCGGCCTTCTCCGAGGCGACGCGCACGTGGTTCGCCGAGGCGTTCCGTGCGCCGACCGCGGTGCAGCAGGGCGCTTGGCGCGCGATCAAGGGCGGTTCGCACGCACTCGTCGTCGCTCCGACCGGCTCGGGCAAGACGCTGTCGGCGTTCCTCTCCGCGATCGACCGGCTGACGACCGAGCCCGCGCGCGAGCCAGGCACTCGGGTGCTCTACCTGTCGCCGCTCAAAGCGCTCGGCGTCGACGTCGAGCGCAACCTGCGCGCGCCGCTCACGGGCATCGCCCGGGTCGCCGAACGACTCGGCGCGGCACCGCCCGCCGTGAGCGTCGGCGTGCGCTCCGGAGACACGCCGGCGAACGAACGGCGGGCGCTGCTGCGCACGCCGCCCGACATCCTCATCACGACACCCGAGTCGCTCTTCCTCATGCTGACCTCGCAGGCGCGCGACACGCTCCGCACGGTCGAGACGATCATCGTCGACGAGATTCACGCGGTCGCGGGCACGAAGCGGGGGGCGCACCTCGCCCTCTCCCTCGAGCGCCTCGACGCGCTGCTCGAACGGCCGGCCCAGCGCATCGGGCTCTCGGCGACGGTGCGGCCCGTCGAAGAGGTTGCGCGCTTCCTCTGCGCGAGCGCGCCGGTCGACATCGTCGCCCCGCCGTCCGAGAAGCGCTTCGACCTCCGCGTCGTCGTGCCGGTCGAAGACATGGCGCGGCTGCCCGCGAACGACGACGCGACCGGTTCCATCTGGCCGCATGTCGAGCAGGCCATCCTCGACCGGGTGCTCGAGCACCGGTCGTCGATCGTCTTCGCGAACTCGCGCCGACTCGCCGAGCGACTCACGGCCCGCCTCAACGAGTTGCACCTCGACGAGCTCGAACGGGCCGAGCTCGTGGCCGCATCGGCGGCTGCAGGACCCCCGGCGGCGCTCATGGCCCAGTCGGGGCAGACCTCGGGCGCGCCGCCCGTCATCGCCCGGGCCCATCACGGGTCCGTCAGCAGAGAGCAGCGCGCCGAGATCGAAGACGATCTCAAGTCCGGTCGCCTCCGCTGCGTCGTGGCGACCTCGAGCCTCGAGCTCGGCATCGACATGGGGGCGGTCGACCTCGTCGTGCAGGTCGAGTCGCCGCCGTCGGTCGCGAGCGGCCTGCAGCGCCTCGGTCGCGCCGGGCACCAGGTGGGCGAGGTCTCGCGTGGCGTGATGTTCCCGAAGCATCGGGCCGACCTCGTGCACACGGCCGTCGCGGCCGAGCGCATGCTCGCCGGGCTCATCGAGACGATGCGGGTCCCGGCGAACCCGCTCGACATCCTCGCCCAGCAGACGATCGCGGCCGCCGCGGTCGACGAGCTCGATGTCGAGGACTGGTTCTCGACGGTGCGGCGCGCCGCGCCGTTCGCGACACTGCCGCGCTCGGCGTACGAGGCGACGCTCGACCTGCTGGCGGGGCGCTATCCCTCAGATCGGTTCGGCGAGCTGCGTCCCCGCGTCGTCTGGGATCGGGAGGCGGGGGTGATCACCGGGCGCCCCGGTGCGCAGCGACTCGCCGTCACGAGCGGCGGCACCATCCCCGATCGCGGCATGTTCGGCGTCTTCCTCGTCGGGGGCGACGAGGCCACCGGCCGACGCGTCGGCGAGCTCGACGAAGAGATGGTCTACGAGTCGCGCGTCGGCGACGTCTTCGCCCTCGGCGCGACGAGCTGGCGCATTCAGGAGATCACCTTCGATCGCGTGAACGTCGTGCCCGCGTTCGGGCAACCGGGCCGGGTGCCGTTCTGGAAGGGCGACGGACTCGGCCGGCCGGTCGAGCTCGGCCGCGCACTGGGTGCGTTCATGCGCGAGGTGTCGACCTCGACCGAGGCCGAGGCGCGAACCCGAATCGCCGCATCCGGGCTCGACGAGTACGCCACCGCGAACCTCATCGCGTTCCTCGCCGACCAGGGCAGGGCGACGGGGGCGGTGCCGAGCGACCGCACCCTCGTCGTCGAGCGCACGCGCGACGAGCTCGGCGACTGGCGCGTCATCCTCCACTCGCCGTTCGGAATGCCCGTGCACGCCCCGTGGGCGCTCGCCGTGGCCGCCAAGGTGCGCGAGCGTCACGGCGTCGACGGCGCCGCGGTCGCGGCCGACGACGGCATCATCGTGCGCATCCCCGACACGGGCGACGAGCCACCCGGAGCCGACCTCTTCCGCTTCGAGGCGGCGGAGCTCGAGCAGCTCGTGACCGAAGAGGTCGGCGGCTCGGCACTCTTCGCGAGCCGATTCCGAGAGTGCGCCGCACGTGCGCTGCTGCTGCCGCACTACCAGCCCGGGCGCCGCTCGCCGCTCTGGCAGCAACGGCAGAAGGCCGCGCAGCTGCTCGAGGTCGCGAGCGCCTTCCCGACCTTCCCGATCATCCTCGAGACGGTCCGCGAGGTCCTCCAAGACGTCTACGACGTGCCCGGACTCGTCGAGATCGCGTCCGACCTCGCCGCACGTCGCATCAGGCTCGTCGAGACGACGACCGACTCGCCGAGCCCGTTCGCGAGCACGCTGCTGTTCGGCTACGTCGGTGCGTTCATGTACGAGGGCGACTCGCCGCTCGCCGAACGTCGTGCGGCGGCGCTGGCGATCGACCAGTCGCTCCTCGGCGAGCTGCTCGGCCGGGTCGAGCTGCGCGAACTCCTCGATCCCGGGGTCATCGAGCAGACCGAGCGCGAGCTGCAGCGTCTCGACCCCGAGCGGCGTGCCAGGGGCGCCGAGGGCGTGGCCGACCTGCTCATGGCGCTCGGCCCGCTGACCGACGACGAGGTCGCGGCACGCGTCGACGAGCCCACCGACCCGATCGCGGCGGTGGCCGAGCTCGTGGCCGCGCGGCGAGTGGTTCGCGTCGGGTTCGCCGGTCGCGAGCACCTGGCGGCCGTCGAAGACGTGGGCCGCCTGCGCGACGCCCTGGGCGTCCCGGTGCCACCCGGCGTGGCCGTCGCGTTCGGCGAGCACGTCGCCGATCCGATGGGCGACCTCATCAGCCGCTACGCGCGCACCCACGGTCCGTTCTCCGTCGACGAGGTGGCCGATCGATTCGGCATCGGCGTCGCCGTCGCGCGGGCGGCGCTGCGTCGGCTCGCCGACGAACGGCGCGTGGTCGAAGGAGAGTTCCGCCCGCACGGCACCTCGACCGAGTGGTGCGACGCCGAAGTCCTGCGGCGCCTCCGGCGCAGGTCGCTTGCCGCGCTCCGGCACGAGATCGAACCCGTTCCCCTGCGTGCGCTGGCGCGGTTCCTGCCCGCGTGGCAACAGGTCGGCGGGGCGCTGCGAGGCATCGACGGCGTCGCGTCGACGATCGAGCAGCTCGAGGGCGTGCGACTGCCCGCCTCGGCGTGGGAGTCGCTCGTGCTGCCGTCGCGCGTCGCCGACTACAGCCCGGCGATGCTCGACGAGCTCATGGCGAGCGGCGAGGTGCTGTGGGCCGGGGCCGGCGAGCTCGCCGGTGACGACGGCTGGATCACCCTGCACCTCGCCGAGACGGCGTCCCTCACGCTCCCGCCGCCGGTCGACCTCGACCTCACGCCGCTGCAGCGCGAGGTACTCGTCGCGCTCGGATCGGGCGGGGCGTTCTTCTTCCGTCAGCTGGCCGACGCTGTCGGCGCGTTCGGCGCCGCGAGCGGCGCCGAACGAGCGGTCGACGACGGCGCGCTCGTCGAGGCGCTCTGGGGGCTGGTCTGGGCGGGCCTCGTCACGAACGACACGTTCGCGCCGGTTCGCGCACTCACGAGTGCCGGCCGCAGCGCCCACAAGGCGAGCCGGCCGGTGCCCCGGGCGCGGATGCTCCGGGGTCGGTCGCTCCCTCGTGCGACGATGCCGTCCCGCACCGGGCCGCCATCGGTCGCCGGGCGCTGGTCGATCGTTCCCGTCGCCGACACCGATGCCACCCGGCGCGCGCACGCGCTCGGCGAGATGCTGCTCGACCGCTACGGCGTCGTCACGAGAGGGGTGGCGGTCGCCGAGGGCGTGGTCGGCGGCTTCGCGCTCGTCTACAAGACCCTCAGCGGATTCGAGGAGTCGGGCCGAGCTCGACGCGGGTACTTCGTCGAGCACCTCGGTGCTGCGCAGTTCGCGGCGCCGGGCGCCGTCGATCGACTGCGCAGCCACGCTGACCTGGATACGAGAGAAGCCGACGCACCGAGCGTGCTCGCGCTCGCCGCGACCGATCCGGCGAATGCGTACGGCGCGGCCCTGCCGTGGCCCGATCCGCCCGGCGAGAGCTCGCATCGGGCGGCCCGCAAGGCGGGGGCGATCGTCGTCGTCGCCGACGGCGAGCTCGTCGCGTACGTCGAGCGCGGCGGCAAGACCGTGCTCGCGTACGCCGACGACGACGAACGGCTCGTGCCCGCCGCATCCGCGATCGCCGATCTCGTGCGCTCGGGCCGCGTGAGGCGGATGGCCGTCGAGTCGGTCAACGGTGCGTTCGTGCTCGGTACGCCGCTCGGTGCGGCCCTCCGCGCCGCCGGGTTCGGCGAGACGCCGAAGGGACTGCGGCTCGATGCCCGAAGGTGACTCCGTCCACCAGCTCGCGACGATGCTGCGCCCGGTGCTCGCGGGTCGAGAGCTCGTGCGCAGCGACTTCCGCGTGCCCCGCTACGCGACCGTCGACCTCTCGGGCGAGGTCGTCGAGTCGGTCGAGAGTCGCGGCAAGCACCTGCTCATCCGCACGCCGCAGGTCACCGTGCGTACGCACCTGAAGATGGAGGGGGAGTGGCGCGTGTACGCGCCGGGCGAGCGATGGACGAAGCCCGCCCACCGCGCACGCCTCGTGCTCGCCACAGCAGAGGCCGAGGCGGTCGGATTCGACCTCGGCGAGGTCGAGGTGGTGCCGCGCGCCGACGAGCCGGCCATGCTCGCACACCTCGGCCCCGACGTGCTCGGCGCCGACTGGAGCGAGGCGATGGCCGTCGAGCGGCTCGCCGCGCACCCCGAGGTGCCGCTCGCAGTCGCCCTGCTCGATCAGCGCAACCTCGCGGGGCTCGGCAACGTGTACGTCAACGAGCTCTGCTTCCTGCGCGGCATCCTGCCCCATCGCCCCGTCGGCGAGGTGACCGACCTCGCGGCCGTCGTCGACCTCGGCAGACGCCTCATCTTCGCCAACCGCGACCGGCGTGCGCGCGTTACGACCGGCGTCGACCGACGCGGGCAGCGGCTCTGGGTCTACGGGCGCGGTGGAGAGCCGTGCCGTCGGTGCCGCACGACGATCGAGCGTGGCGAGCTCGGGCGCGAACGGGTCGACACGATCACCGACCCGCAGGAGCGCGTCGTGTTCTGGTGCCCGAACTGCCAGCGGTGAGGCGCCCCGTCGAACGGATCAGCTGACCGGGCCGGTCCACTTCTCGCCGGGCCCCTGGCCGATCGCGTCGGGGATGGGCGAGGCCTCGCGGAACGCGAGCTGCAGCGAGCGGAGCCCGTCGCGCAGCGACCGGGCGTGCATGTCGCTGATCTCGGGTGCGCCGGCGGTGATGAGTCCGGCGAGGGCGTTGATGAGCTTGCGGGCCTCGTCGAGATCGAGCTGCGAGTCGGGGTCGTCGGCGAGGCCGACCTTGACGGCTGCCGCGCTCATGAGGTGCACGGACGCGGTCGTGATGATCTCGACCGCCGGCACCTCGGCGATGTCCCGGGCGGCGCCCTCGAACTCTCCCTCCACGACCTCTTCGTAGGCCGCGGCGTCGCCGGAGGCGAGGTCGTGCCGGTCGGGGGTGGACTCGTCGGAACCCGCGGGGGCGGGCGTGTTCTGGGTCACAGACATCCTCTGGTAGACTACTTCGGGCTCCGGGGCTTCTCCCCGGTACGAAAGTGGAGATCCTCCCACCCGCGCATACCGCTTCATCAAGGTTACCG
>Ga0256799_1000279_pt1 | contig 12360 bp, 10 predicted proteins | sample MC6MC0950MT_FD_190207 | JGI IMG/M metagenome (GOLD analysis project Ga0256799, IMG submission 190207) | Metatranscriptome of enriched soil aggregate microbial communities from Iowa State University, Ames, United States - MC6-MC0950-MT... | ecosystem: Environmental > Terrestrial > Soil >... | reverse complement strand
GTGTGAATAGCCAAAAAAACCTCTTTTTCAGGTTTATGTACATATTTTATGTATGGAGAAAAAACAAAATCTTTTACCTGTACTGTACTCTCCTTACTGACTTCAATGGAAGAAGCTCCGATATTGAGTGCCCCCTGCATGGTCGCTTCGGGGAAAATAACGTCTTTACTGGAGATACGCCAATGATTTACCTTCAGGTTTTTAAAACCCCATTGCCCGTGTAATTCCAACAACTCCTTATTACGTCGGTTGGCCTTGTCCAATCGAAAGGATATCTCATCAAAACTAACAGCCAGACCGAATTTGCGCTGCAATAGTGGGAGATTCACCTCCTTCTTATCCGAAAAAAGACGCAGATCACATTCCTGATTATCCGAATCTATTGTCCCTATTAGGTTCCATGCAGCCTCATGATCATTTAGCAAAAACTTAGATTCCATATCGCCACCGTCAATGACAGCAGAAGGTATGACAATACGCTGTGAAGTACTGTCGTCCTTATAAGAAAGCTCAAGATCTTTAAGATCTAGATCATTTGGGATTTTAAAAAATACATTCTTTAGTAGACGATCCGCCAACGCAGCCAAATTCTGCTTCGGATTATCATTCTCGACTGTATCCTTCTTTTGTTTCTTAAACAGGAAATCGTAGTTGCTAATGGAATCCTTCTTGACCAAAGACACTGTTGCGTTGTCCAGAACAACCTCCCCAAGCTTTACATCACCGAATAAAAGGGGCCATAATTTAACAGATACTGTCAGATCATTAATCTGTGCCAGCGGCTCCCTATTTTTAGGTAACAACTGTATATTTTTAAACTGCACTGCATTAATTCCCTGAAAAGCATAATATTGAATTTTCAAATCCATATCATACTTTTCCAACAGCTTAGCTTTTGCTTTATTGATCGCCCCCATGAGCATCCCGTCTCTCTTTTGGTAAGCATAAGTACCTGCTACGATTACCAAAATCAAGAAGACAGCCAAAGTAATATAAAGCCATCGCCACTTGCGGGACTTCAGTGATGTTATAAATCGATTGGACATAATTACAATTTCATGCAAATCCATGCATATCAATAGTCAAACTTAGATAAATTTGCCTTTATATACAATTATAATTACCCGGAAACCATCGGAAGCACAGCTTATTTAAAACCCCGATTAGAATGAAGACAAGATTATCAGGCGATTTTCTGGACAATATAAAAACAATCTCCGTCAAAAGTTATCCCAGCGCATTCACTATACCACGCTATAGAGTTGTCAAGGATTTGTTCAGTGTTTTTGGACAACCCCTACATCATAAACAGGGAACAGTTACAACGATCTAAATTCCATTAAAAACAAACAAATGACATGAAATTGATCGGCAATGAGTAGTTTTGTATTCCATGATTTCAAATGAATAATAGATGGTTACCAAAGAACAAATATTAAATGCATTATCCTATGTTGAAGAGCCCGATTTAAAAAAGGATCTTGTAACATTGAATATGATTCAAAATATTCAGATCGAAGACCAAATAATTGCCTTCGATGTCATATTGACTACCCCCGCCTGTCCACTAAAAGACCATATAGAGCATGCTTGCCGCAACGCCATAGCACATTTTATTGATAAAAATCTTGATGTTCAGATCAACATGACTTCCAATGTAGTCGGTAAACAGGGCGCTCAGGTTTCAGGGATTAAAAACATCATTCTGGTTTCATCAGGTAAGGGCGGTGTTGGAAAATCAACAGTCGCTGCGAACTTGGCCCTTGCACTTCATGCCAAGGGAGCAAAAACAGGTCTATTGGACGCCGATATCTATGGACCATCACTACCAATTATGTTCGGATTGGAAGGAGCCAAACCCGGATCTGTTGAGATGCCAGACGGTCAGGTTAAAATTGAACCACTTGAAAAATTTGGCCTAAAATTACTTTCAATAGGTTTTTTTACGGACCCTAATCAACCTATTCCATGGCGTGGTCCTATGACCACCTCGGCCATCAAACAACTTTTTAATGATGCCAATTGGGGTGAACTGGATTATCTTGTTGTCGATATGCCACCGGGAACAGGTGACATCCATATCACTGTATCACAGACTTTTCCAATCGCCGGAGCGGTTATTGTCACCACACCGCAGCAGGTAGCGCTAGCCGATGCTGTCAAAGGAATCGGCATGTTTTTAATGGACAGTATCAATATTCCACTTTTGGGAGTTGTTGAAAACATGGCTTATTTTACACCGGCAGAACTGCCTGATAACAAATACTATATCTTTGGCAAAGATGGTGGAAAACGTTTAGCCGAAGAATATAAAGTACCGTTCCTTGGTGAAATACCATTGCTTAAAGGGATTTCTGATGCTGGAGACAATGGTTTCCCTGTCGCAATAGATCAAGAAGATCCTGTAACAAAATCATTTCTGACGATTGCGGAGAAGGTTGCGCAACAACTCTCCATCATCCATAGTCGGGTTTAAATATAACAGCTATTGAGACACCGGATCGACTAAACAGTCGAACTGCATTTAAATGGATTGATCAACATACCATTTCCATAAAAACAGGGGTATCCAAAAATGTTCGGATACCCCTGTTTTTCTTTAAATTCATTCATATCCCCTTCCACCGATTTTCAAATATCCAATACTTAGGGGTTTCTCTTTTATTTTTTAGACAGCATATTTTTTCACGAGATCACTCTTATCTACACATCCAGTTCTAACAGAACCGGACAATGGTCCGAATGAACCGCATTTGCTAAAATCTGTGAAGATCTGATCTGCGTCTCTAACGGTTTTGACACCATATTATAATCGATACGCCAACCCAGATTTCGGGTACGTGCACCGGCACGATAGCTCCACCAAGTATAGTTATGCGGTTCTGGATTCAAATGACGGAAAGAGTCAATGTATCCCGAGTTGATAAAGTTTTCCATCCATTCGCGTTCTTCCGGCAGAAATCCCGAAGAGTTTGCATTCGATTTAGGATTATGGATATCAATAGCGCGATGACAGATATTATAGTCACCACATACAACCAAATTAGGTTTTTCAATCAACAACTTATTGCTATATAACTGGAAATCATCCAAAAAACGATATTTAAAATCCTGCCGAACATCTCCTGTTGTTCCGGAAGGGAAATAAGTACTCATCACCGACACTTTATCAAAATCAGCACGAATGATACGCCCTTCAAAATCATAGTCTTCATGACCACAACCATATTCGACATGTGTAGGAGTAATTTTGCTGAAGATGGCCACTCCACTATACCCCTTTTTCTGTGCCGGATACCAGTAATGCTCATAACCCATTTCTTCCAGCAAGGCAACCTCCGGAATTTGATCAGGAGTGGCTTTAATCTCTTGAAGACATATGACATCTGCATTCACATTTTTCAACCAGCCTAACCAATCTTTCTTTAAAGCGGCCCGCAAACCATTCACATTATAGGTTACTATTTTCATTTGTTTAGATATGAGTATTGAGATATTAGATTTGAAACTTTACACCTTTTAATAATCTTTAGATGAGAATAAATCACCTATCTTGGTAAAGAAACCTGTTTGAGGCTTCAACCCTTTCAGCTCGCGTTCCAGATTAAGTGCTTCACGTCTGGTCAACACGTGCATGCTCATTTTTTGATCTACTTCTGGTCGATCATGTTTGTCGGTCTTCACCGCCGCAATCTGGTCGATAATTTCTATTCCCTGAACCAATTCACCAAATACCGTATAGTTCCAGTCTAGATGTGGAGCTCCACCTACTGTTGTATAGGCCTGACGTTGCGCTTCAGAAAATTTCTTGCCGTTCATCCGTGTCTGTTCTAAGCGGCTGAGATCTTCGGGGGTGAATACTTTGCCCTGAACAAGGTAGAATTGAGAGCCAGAAGATGCTTTCGCAGGATTATTGTCCCGGGCGGCACCTATTGTCCCCTTCTTGTGGAATAGTCCATCCTGGATTTCCGAAGGAATGGTATAACCGGGACCTCCATTGCCTAGCTGAGCTCCACCAACCGCGTTTCTTGAATCTGGGTCACCACCCTGTATCATAAAATTCTGAATAACCCGATGGAACAGGGTAGCATCATAATATTTGCTTTTTGCTAATTTCACAAAGTTATCCCGATGTTTTGCTGTTGCATTATACAAGCGTAATACACAGGTTCCCTTGTCGGTAACAATCTGAACATATTTATACTCCGGTTTAGCTGCAAATGCCATTATCTGCAAAAAACAAAATACTGTTACTAAACAAACTTTTAAAAATCTCATACTTTAGATGACGTTTAACTCTTCAAAATAATCAATAATCAAGGACTTCATAATAAGTTCCTGCTCCAATAAGGTGTAGTTAGGAATGGGTTTTATTAGTTCCCAGTGTGGCCATCCTTCTTCATCCAGCCCCTTTAGGGTATAGAATCCCATTGCACTGAACAAACGACATGTTGCTATATGCATCAACTCCTCTTTTTGTCGCTTTGAGAAAGTCTGTGGACCTTTCCCCAATTCCTGCACACCAATAAGGAATAAACACACCTTGATGTCAGGTTTTTCCATATCAAATAAAGAAGCTATTTCACCCTGCAAGGTGCTCCACTTCTTGTTTACTTCTGCTGCTTTCATTTTTTTTCTTTAAACAAAAAAGACAAGTTTACCTGTGTTGGCTTATCTTATTATCCTTTTTTTAAACATTATTCACCGAGATCTCCAAAAGTCTTCCTCTCCTTTGGAATTTTTGATCATCGAAAATTAGGAATTAATTCACGATATTCAGATAATATCAATGTCATTTACGAGGATAGGGATACCTTTGCGATCACCTCCGTACAACGCTTGTCAATCATCTGAAAAACGGGGTCAAACAAATTGTCATCAAAATACGGATCAGGAACGATATCATCATCTAAAAACAATTGTACCTTCTCCAAATCATCTTTGTTTTCCGCCTGTGCACAGACATCCGCAAAATTCTGACGGTCCATGACAAAAATAAGATCATATTCATTAAAAAATGCAGGATGGAAGTGTCTTGCCCGTTGTCCGGAGATATCGACCCCATATTTCTTTGCAATCGCAATTGCCCTTCGGTCGGGCGCCTCACCAATATGCCAGTCACCTGTGCCTGCAGATTCTACAACCCAGTTTAATTGTTTATCTTTTACTTTTTGCTTCAATATCCCATGTGCCAATGGCGAACGACAGATATTTCCCAAACAGACCATTAAAATTTTCATCGAAATACTTTTTTTAAACCATGTAACCTAAAGAGCAATACGATAAATCGACTATCTCAATTGCTATCAACATTTGGACAGATCGTATGTTATTGACTTCCGAAAGGCCCTCTAAACTTCCATGGGTATAATTATGTAACTATAAATCATAAACATGTTCCAGCTCATTTTTCAAAGCGGGAACAGTCTATCTCAACATTATTGCGCAAAATAACTAAACTTAAACTATTAAAGAAACAACCCTGATGAAATCGTACTTTCCGGTTACAATTGGAGCATCCAGACGATTCCCAAAATTCCGGCATTTTAGACTAAATTTTCATGCATCCACGGCATCCACGGCATTCACACAAAGGTTTATGAAAGTGCGCACAATAGGCGATGATATCATGTACCAAAATCTCAGTGACCATATCCTAGTGGGGAGTATTTTCCCGTGACAAATGCATCAAATATTTAAAGATCTTGCTGGGCCCTAAGACAAACGATACCCTCTAATAAAAAAGGTGGCCTAACCTTACGGTTAGAACCACCTAAACTATATTAATCAACCAATTCTTAATTCAATTTTTAATATTCTACTGGGAAGCTGAGTTGAACTGCACCACCTTGCGGAGACACACCTTTTAAGCGTACAATATTACGCTGAGTGGCACCCAATGCAGATTCTACATCATCAACACTATTGACAGCTTTTCCATTGATCTCTGTAATTACTAAGCCTCTTTCGACACCGAAGTAATCAAATATACCACCACGGTTTACTTGTGTCACCACAACACCGGAGTTTACACCCAATTCTTTTTTCTTCGCTGCAGAGGCAGGAATAAAGCTTGCTCCTAATTTGTTGTAGATTTCAGTTGCGCTTTTCGAAGCTTTTCCACTCGCACCAGAAGCTGATTTAAGCGATTCTTCACCTTTCAATGTCAAGGAAACTTGTTTTTCCTTACCCTCACGCTTGTAGGTAATATTCACTTTATCACCCGGACGTAAGCGACCGATAGTTTCACTTAGTACAGGGGAACCCGTAATCACCTTACCATTGACCTTCGTTAAGATGTCCCCTTTTTTAATACCTGCAGCTTCAGCGGCTCCACCAGTGACCGCATCCTCCACATATAAACCATTAATCTCTGTAATACCTTTTTCTTTGGCCAATTCTGAGGTTATAGGCACATAACTAACACCAATATAACCACGTTTTACATTACCAAATTCAACAAAATCATCCGCAATTTTTTTCACCAAATTAACCGGAATCGCAAATCCGTAACCGGCATACACTCCAGTTGGTGACGCAATCGCTGAGTTGATACCTATTAATTCGCCCGAAGCATTTGTTAACGCTCCTCCACTGTTCCCTTTGTTGATAACGGCATCTGTCTGTATAAAAGATTCGATAGCCGAGCTCGCAAGTGGTTGCTCCGCACCACCTCCAAAAGGATTACCGCGTTGCTGTTGCCCCTCTCTTAAGATACCAATATCGCGACCTGTTGCACTGACAATACCCGCCGTCACTGTAGACTGTAAACCAAGGGGGTAACCAAACGCCAATACCCATTCACCAACATTGACATTATCCGAATTACCCATTTTTACAACCGGAAGACCTTTGCCTGCAACTTTCAATAATGCAATATCCGTATTGGGATCACGTCCGATCAATTTTGCTTCAAATGTACGTTTGTCTGTCAGTACCACCTCGATCTTATCCGCATCCTCCACCACGTGGTTATTGGTAACGATGTAACCGTCATCCGAAATAATAACACCTGATCCCGATGCCTGAACTGGCTGTGCCTGCATCTGACGGCGTCCACCACCCTGCGGCATACCGAAAAATTCTTCAAACATATCAAAAGGAGATCCCTGCGATTGTTGGGAACCCTTTCTACTATATGTTGTCTTAATATGTACCACACCTGGAGCTACCGCAGCAGAAGCTTGTGTAAAATCAGGATTACCTGTGGAAGACATCACACCTGTAGGATTATTGGCAAAATAAACTTTCTGTTTCTCTTCGAAAGACATGCCATCTAATTTCTTATTCTCAATAAGCTTGTAACCACCTAATGCTACTGCTCCACCGAAAACAGCTGTTAATAGCGTTAAACCGACCTTATTCATAAACTTATCTATATTTTAAATTGTCTTAATATAAGCTGATAATTTTTGCTCTTAAAATTACCGATTTTATTCGGATATGTTCAAATGTAATACCATTTCAAGGCCTTCGGAAAATCCGACACGTTAAAAAATGTTAATTGCTAGACAAATGCAATAATTTTAACAAATCTTAACTTTCTGCCGGATTTTTGTAACAAAAAAACGTATTTTTGTTACTACAAATCAACATAATGGCATCGAAAGTAAGATTTTCAAAATATCAAGGAGCGGGAAATGATTTCATTTTAGTGGACAATCGCAACAATTCATTTAACCGTGCAGATGAAGCACTGGTCAAAAGCCTTTGTGACCGCAGATTTGGTATTGGTGCAGATGGGCTTATGCTGCTCCAAAACAAAGAAAATTACGACTTTGAGATGATCTATTACAATGCAGATGGACGCGAGGGCAGTATGTGTGGCAATGGCGGACGTTGTATCGTGGCATTTGCACATGACTTAGGGATTATCACTGACAAAGCTGCCTTTTTGGCAGTAGACGGTATACATCATGCTTCCTTATCACCCGAGCTTGTCAATCTACAAATGATTGATGTCAGCGAATTTGGTCGCGACGACGATGCTTACATCTTGCAGACCGGCTCCCCCCATTATGTTTCCTTCGTTACAAACCTGAAAGAGAAAAATGTTTTTCAGGACGGCTTTTCGATCCGCAACAACGCGACCTATGCCAAAGAAGGTATCAACGTCAATTTTATAGAAAAAGAAGAAGATGGTTATTTCCTCCGCACATTTGAGCGTGGTGTAGAAGACGAAACTTATGCCTGTGGCACAGGTGCTACTGCAGCAGCGATGGCTGTGGCGCTACAAGCAGATCTTCAAGGCGATATCAATATTCCAATTCGCGTATTGGGCGGCCAACTCTATGTCTCCTTTCATAAAGACGGACACAATTTTACAGATGTCTTCCTCAAAGGCCCAGCACAATTTGTTTTTGAAGGCATTTTTTAGTCATTAGATAGAGATATTGCCCATTGATACGTTCAAGTGTATAAATAGGCTCTCTATATTTACCTGAACTTTTATACACAACTTCAGCTAGCTATATTTTTTTAATTTTCGTCTGGCAAATTGTGATTAATGGTATATTTTATTGTATATTAGATACCTTTATTTACAAGGTCCGCTATTTTTAATGCAACAGTCAAAGTCATTTCCAGTATATAAAATCGTTTATTCTATCTGTGAGCATCCCTATCTTGGCTATCTCATTGAGCCACACATGGTCAAACTCAATCCCAATGGGACTTACTCATTACGATATCAACGTATATTTAGCAATACTGTAGATGCCTATGCTGCAGAATTGGATGAGGTAGACTACAAGCTCATTCGACTGCTCGACGATATCGAACAGACCAACCTCATCAAAAAGTACTATAAAAAAGCAATTAGACCTGTAGACTTTTTCTCTAAAGTTTTTGACAAAAAACTCTATGACCTGTTACGCCCAAAGATTGATGAAAAGATGATTCAATTCTTTGAGTCTATCGGAGATAAACCACTTTTCATGATGAGTAAAGATGGTTATCCAGCAGATCAGGAAATTAAACGCGCAACATCAGCGGCCTCTATCTTATTTCACTTTCGCCGAACCGAAGAAGAAACACGTTACTTCCCAACTATAAAGTACGAAAACCAGCGCTTGGAGTTTATGTTTAAAAATGCCATTGTATTAACCAATGCACAGGCATGGCTAATTTTAAACAATACACTATACTATTTTGATCAGGCCCTGGAAGGAAAAAAATTGAGTCCCTTTCTCAATAAACGATATATTTCCGTTGGAAGAAGTACCGAAAAAAAATATTTTGAAACTTTCGTCTGTGGATTGATCGAACGCTACCATGTTTATGCCGAGGGCTTTGAAATACAGACACATCAGCACCAAGCAATCCCGTTACTTCATCTGATCTACGTAGAAGATGGAGCTTCGCAATTACAGCTGCAATTCAAATATGGTCCCCACACATTTACCGCTGGAGCGGAAAATAAAGTTACCGTCCGAATGGAGTATAATGAGGATAAAGACCAGTATATCTTTCATCGGGTCAAACGATCTTTACAATGGGAGGAACAACAACAGGAGAATCTTAAAGCCCTAGGCCTAGAGGATCTGGATCGCCAACTTGGATTACTTGCGCCATCTATTCAATCCGGAAAACGCATTTCAATATTTGATTGGATAAATAATCATCAGGAACAAATAAAGGCCCTGGGAGTTCAAATTATACAAAACAGTGAACAAAAACGCTTTTTCATCGGACACACCTCATTGGACATCGCTATAGATGAGGATAATGACTGGTTCGATATCAGCGCTATCGCTAAATTCGGCCCTTACGAAATTCCTTTTATTCAGTTAAGAAATCATATTCTAAACAATATCAAAGAATTTACCCTGCCAAATGGTGAAATCGCCATGATCCCCGAAGAATGGTTTGCACAATACAATCACCTCTTTCAGTTTTCTGCCGACAGACATGAGCTTAAATTAAACAAAGTTCATATCGGCCTTCTCTTTGAGATCAGCGAACACACCAAATTGGTTTTCAATCGTAAATTGCAAAATCTTGCTACATTCGAAGAAATTGAAGATATTCCAGAGCCAAAGCACTTCAAAGGTAATCTCCGGCCTTATCAGAAAGCAGGATATAACTGGTTCAACTTTCTGAAACAATATAAATTTGGGGGCTGTCTCGCAGATGACATGGGATTGGGTAAAACCATACAAACCTTAGCCTTATTGCAACAACAAAAAGAACAGATTGTCGATCAGCAGGAAATACATACATCACTCCTGGTATTACCGACGTCACTTGTTTACAACTGGCAGAAAGAAGCACATCAATTTGCTCCCCAGCTCAAAATCCATCTGCACACGGGAAACAATCGCATCAAAGATGCCTCACTGTTCTCCAAATACGATCTAATTATCACCACCTACGGCATTGCACGTATTGATGAAGATATATTGAATAGCTTCTATTTTAATTATATCATCTTGGATGAAAGCCAGAATATTAAAAATCCGACATCAAAATCCTTTAAAGCCATAAAAAGTCTGAAGAGCAAAAATAAACTGGCTTTAAGCGGAACACCCGTAGAAAACTCTGTTTCTGATCTTTGGGCACAAATGCACTTTACCAATCCCGGTTTATTGGGAAGTTACACCTACTTTCAAAAAGAGTTTGTACAGCCCATTGAAAAGAAAAAGGATGAAGAAAAAGCGCAACGCCTTCAGGCGATTGTCAAACCTTTCATTCTAAGACGTACAAAAGATCAGGTCGCAAAGGAACTGCCGCCCAAAACAGAACAAGTGCTCTATTGTGAAATGACCGATAAACAATCGGAACTTTATGAGAAGGTCAAATCTGAGTATCGCAATGCCATTCTTGATGGACAATTAGACAACAAACCAAAATCAACGCAGATTGCACTATTACAGGGACTGACCAAACTTCGCCAGCTCGCCAATCACCCTAGAATGGTCGACGAGGACTTTTTGGGTGATTCGGGAAAATTTGACGCCGTCATTGAGACCCTTGAAATGGTGATGCAACGAGGAAATAAGGTTCTTATTTTCTCCCAGTTTGTCAAACAGCTCAATATCTTCAGGCAATATTTTGATAAGAAAGGGACAAACTATGCCTACCTGGATGGAGGCACCAAAAACCGCGATGAAGCGGTGAGTCAATTCCGCAAAAACAATAACACCAAATTGTTCTTAATATCGATCAAAGCTGGTGGTGTAGGGCTCAACCTGATTGAAGCGGATTATGTCTTTATACTAGATCCATGGTGGAATCCTGCGGTAGAACAACAAGCCGTTGACCGTTCACATCGTATTGGACAGACACGGAATGTATTTATCTATAAATTTATCAGTAAGGACACCGTAGAGGAGAAAATATTGGCGCTACAGAACCGCAAGAAATCCATTGCACAAAGCCTCATTACAACAGAAGAAAGTTTTATAAAATCACTTTCTCAGGAAGATTTGCACGAGCTTTTGGCATAATCTAAAGCAATCAATTCTTGTATTCATTAATTTTCGACATATAAACCGAAGGACGAATACCCGTTACACGCGTAAAGATGTTACTGAAAGATGATAATTCGTTGTAGCCAATCCGCATAGCGATTTCTAGGATAGAATAGGTATTTTCAGCCATCAGCTCCAAAGCTTTTGCAATGCGTATAGCTCTTAAAAACCGGATATAGCTGATGCCCATGTCTTCCTTAAAAAGTCGTGAAAGGGATCTACTGCTCATTCCAAACTGCGCCGCCACTTGTTCGATAGTAAAGGCTTGATCAATATGCATGTTTAAATATCGAGCGATACGCCGAAGCTTTTCGCTTTTAGGATAAGGATGTTGCATGGGAAATGCATCTATCGGCCGACTCATCTCCGGAATAATAGCCATCATCGCCCTGAGTAAACAATACCTTGAATAGCTGGTCTTTCTACTGATCCCCCCTTCCCAATTCTTCGCAAACAAAAACATCTCACGCATCAGGTCATTGCTTAAAAATATATTGGGATCCAACAGAACCGGGTGAACTCCCTCCTGTTCTTTAAAGTAAAAGCTATACAAGTGAATATGAGAACTGGAACTTTCCAGATGATATGCAGTATTGGCGGGAATCCACATGTAAAACCGCCCCGGCAAATACCAATGTTTCGTGGCAGTAAATATATGTATGATACCACCATCCGCATAAAGTAAACGTGCTTTTCGATGTATATATTCACGGGAATCAATCCGATCTACATGTGTATGACACACATAAAAGTCGTATTGATCGTCATCAATAGCCCCTAATTGTTCCTGTTCCATAATTTAAAATTACATTTTTTTGCAATCTGGCGCAAATGAACAAATATCCGTCCGACTATACAAAACCAACTCCCATCTACAGCAGTATCTTTG
>Ga0256799_1000278_pt1 | contig 12380 bp, 15 predicted proteins | sample MC6MC0950MT_FD_190207 | JGI IMG/M metagenome (GOLD analysis project Ga0256799, IMG submission 190207) | Metatranscriptome of enriched soil aggregate microbial communities from Iowa State University, Ames, United States - MC6-MC0950-MT... | ecosystem: Environmental > Terrestrial > Soil >... | reverse complement strand
GCGCGCGGCGAGCTCGGCGGCCGCAAGAAGGGCGACCACACGCCCGATCGCGTCTCGAACATCGTGTTCATGGGCATGGGGGAGCCGCTCGCGAACTACGCCCGGCTGATGTCGGCCGTGCGCACGATGCTCGCACCGGCGCCCGACGGGCTCGGCATGTCGGCGCGCGGAGTCACCGTGTCGACGGTCGGCCTCGTGCCCGCGATCAGGAAGCTCGCCGACGAAGACCTGCCCGTGACGTTCGCCCTCAGCCTGCACGCGCCCGACGACCTGCTGCGCGACGAGCTCATCCCGGTGAACTCGCGCTGGAAGGTCGACGAGGCGCTCGACGCCGCACGCGCCTACTTCGACAAGACCGGCCGTCGCGTGTCGATCGAATACGCGCTCATCAAGGACATGAACGACCACGGCTGGCGCGCCGACCTGCTCGCCGAGAAGCTCAACGAGCGCGGGCGGGGCTGGGTGCACGTCAACCCGATTCCGCTGAACCCGACGCCGGGCTCGATCTGGACGGCCTCCGACACGGACGTGCAGCAGGAGTTCGTGCGCCGACTCGAGGCCGCGGGCATCCCGACGACGATCCGCGACACCCGCGGCAAGGAGATCGACGGCGCCTGCGGGCAGCTCGCGGCGGCCGACGCCTAGATCGTCGGATGCCTCTGGGGAGCCGTCCCTGTCGCGTCCAGCCGTGGCATCCCCACTGGTAAATCAACTTTAGTTCGCATAAAGTTGATTAACGGTCGGATCGACGGACGGAGGCGCCATGGGCCGGTTCGTCGAACGCGTGTGGCAGCCGAACGACGCCTCGCACCTCAGCCGACGCGACCGCGCGCCCGGCCGGTTCCTCGCGTACGTGCCCGACGAGCTCGGAACCGACGTGCCCGAGATCGGCGAGCAGGCCCGCCGCGCCGCCGAGGACGCGCTCGCGGTGCTCGCGCGGGCCGACGAACGGATCGGCGCCCGTGGCGGCTACCTCAACCACCTGCTCATCCGCTCGGAGAGCATCTCGTCGTCGTGGATCGAGGGCAACCGCATCACTCCGAAGCGCCTCGCGGTCGCGGAGCTGCTCGAGACCGGACCGAAGGTCGCGCTCGACGTCGTCGCGAACGTGCGTGCGACCGAGCGGGCGATCGACGAGCTCGCCGACCGAGACCGCGTCATCACCGTCGGCGACCTCGAGCGCCTGCAGCACCTCATCGAACCGTTCCTCGCACCGGGCCTGCGCACCGAGCAGAACTGGGTCGGCGGCACGGGGTGGAGCCCACTGCGCGCCGACTTCGTGCCGCCGCCCGAGTCGGAGGTGCCGAGGCTCGTCGACGACCTCGCCCGGTTCGTCACCGCGACCGAGGGCAACCCCGTCGTGCGCGCCGCGATTGCCCACGCGCAGTTCGAGACGATCCACCCGTTCATCGACGGCAACGGCCGCACGGGGCGCGCACTGATCCACACCGTGCTGCGCCGCGCCGATGCGGTGCGCAACGTGCTCGTGCCGATCAGCACCGTCTTCGCGGGCGACACGAACGCGTACCTCGCGGGGCTCACCGCCTTCCGGGCCGATCCGCCCGCGCTCGACGACTGGGTCATCGGGTTCGCGCACGCCGCCGAGCTTGCGGCCGGCAATGCCGTCCGCCTTGCGGACGAACTCGACCGACTCGACGGCGAGCTCGTCGGGCAGCTCGTCGCGAGCCGACGTCAGCGCGGCGCGACGCCCGCGCATCCGCGCAGCGACGCCGTTGTGCTGAAGGTGCTCGGCGACCTCGCCGGCGAACCGGTGCAGACGATCGACCTCGTCGCGGCCCGGCATGGCGTTTCGAAGGCCGCCGCCCAGCGGGCGCTCGCCGAGCTCGCCGACGCGGGCATCCTCGGCCGCAGCAAAGACCAGAAGGGACGGCTGATCTGCTGGACGGCCGACCGCCACCTCGCGCTCGTCTCGCTCACTGAGCGCAGCAACCGCGTGGGCGGCGGCGACACCCGCGAACGGGCGCCGAGGCTCGGACCGCCGCGCCCCGTCGAACCGAACGGAGCGAATGCGTGAACGAACCGGTCCTCGAACTGCGCGACGTCACCTTCCGTCGCGACGGCAACCCGATCCTGCACGGCATCGACCTGACCGTGCGCGCCGGCGAGCACTGGGCTCTGCTCGGCCCGAACGGCGCCGGCAAGAGCACGATCCTCGGCTTCTGCGCGGCGAAGACGCACCCGACGTCGGGCACGGTCGACGTGCTCGGCCGCCGGCTCGGCAGGGTCGACCTCCAGGAGCTGCGTCGCGAGATCGGACAGGTCGACCCGCGACACCCGTTGCGTTCGCGACTGACCGTTCGCGAGGTCGTGCTGACGGGCCTCACGGGCACGATCGAGACGCCGATGCGCTGGTCGCCGAGCGCCGCCGAGATCGCGTCGGCCGACGCGCTGATCGACGACGTCGGGCTCGCCGCCCGGCGCGACGCGACGTGGCCGACGCTCTCGCAGGGTGAACGGGGCCGGGCGCTCATCGCGCGGGCGCTCGTCGCGGAGCCGAGACTGCTGCTGCTCGACGAGCCGACGACCGGGCTCGACGTGGCGGCTCGCGAGCAGCTGCTCGAGACGCTCGACGACCTCGCGCACCGCGCGCCCGACCTCGCGTCGATCCTCGTGACGCATCACCTCGAGGAACTGCCGGAGACGACGAGCCACGCACTCGTCATCGCGCACGGGCGGGTCGTCGCATCCGGACCGGTCGACCTGGCCGTCACGAGCGAGACGATCACGAACGCGTTCGAACATGCGATCGCCGTGACCCGCGATGGCAACCGGTGGGCCGCGCGGGCGATGCGGGGAGTGCGCGTCTGACGAGCGTCGGCGCCGGCCTCAGCGCCCCTGCAGGGCCGCGATCAACGTGCCGATCGCGACGAGGGCGATGATGGCGACCAGTCCCCAGCGGCGCAGCTGCACGGCGAGCAGCGCCGCCGAGAGGCGCCGGCGTCGCCGGCGCCTCGGCGGGCGCGGTGCGGGCGTGCTCAGGCGGCACCCGGCACGATGAGGCCGCTCGTCGCCGAGCGGGCGCGGTCGAAGCGGGCGGCGACGTCGGCCCAGTTCACGATCTCCCAGAACGCCTTCACGTAGTCGGCCCGCACGTTCTTGTAGTCGAGGTAGTACGCGTGCTCCCACACGTCGAGCTGGAGGAGCGGGGTGACGCCGAGCGGGGCGTTGCCCTGCTGGTCGAACAGCTGGAACACGACCGGGCGGGCCCCGACGGAGTCCCAGGCGAGCACCGACCAGCCCGAGCCCTGCACGCCGAGCGCGGTCGCCGTGAAGTGCGCGCGGAACGCGTCGAACGACCCGAACGCGTCGTCGATCGCCGCCGACAGCTCGCCCTCGGGCGAGCCGCCCCCGTCGGGCGACATGTTCTGCCAGAACACGCTGTGGTTGATGTGGCCGCCGAGGTTGAACGCGAGGTCCTTCTCGAGCTTGTTGACGTTCGCGAGCTGACCCGTCGCACGCGCCTCCGCGAGCTGCTCGAGCGCCGTGTTCGCGCCCGTCACGTAGGCCTGGTGGTGCTTCGAGTGGTGCAGCTCCATGATCGTGGCCGAGATGTGCGGTGCGAGCGCCGCGTAGTCGTAGGGCAGGTCGGGCAGGGTGTACGTCGACATTGCGATGTCTCCTTCTTCGGGGATGGCCGCCGGCGGTCGCCGGCTGGCGGGGTCAGAATTCGGATGCCTCGTCGCCGAGGCGCACGTAGCGACGATCGTGGTACACGAGTGGAGGGGCCTCCGGTCCATGATGCACCTCCAGGACCTCGGCGACCACGAGGGTGGAGCTGCCGACGGGCACCAGCTGGAGTGCTCGGCAGCGGAGAGCCGCGCGCGCATCGGCGAGCACCGGTTCGCCGGTCGGCAGTCGCGTCCATCCCTGCTCGGCCGTGAAGCGCGGGGCACCCGACCGTGCGAACGCCTCGGCGACCGCGACCTGGTGCTCGGCGAGCAGGTGGACGACGAATGACTCGGCGCCGAGCAGCGCGCCCGCGGAACCGGTCGCGCGGGTGACCGAGAAGGAGAGCACCGGCGGGTCGACGGCGACCGAGGCCACGCTCGAGGCAGTCAGCCCGACCGGGCCGGTCGCGGTGCCCGCCGAGACGAGGGCGACACCGGCCGGGTGGAAACGGAAGGCGGACTTGAACGCGTCGGCGAGCCCGGGGGCGGCGTCGTCGGCGGGCTCGGTCAGCGCAGTGTGGCGAGCCGCGTTCACTCGTGGCCGCCCTGCGGCGCCAGCGCGGCGACGACCGGGTGGTCGAACGGCAGCGTGCCCGTCTTCGCCGCACCGCCGGGCGAGCCGAGCGGGGTGCCGCCGGGAGCACCGGGAGGCGTGATCTCGAAGAACTCGACGTTGGCCTTGTAGTAGTCGGCCCATTCGTCGGGCAGGTCGTCCTCGTAGTAGATCGCCTCGACGGGGCAGACGGGCTCGCACGCACCGCAGTCGACGCACTCGTCGGGGTGGATGTAGAGGGATCGCTCGCCCTCGTAGATGCAGTCGACAGGGCACTCGTCGATGCAGGCCTTGTCCTTGACGTCGACGCAGGGAAGGGCGATCACGTAGGTCACGAGATCACCCCGGAGTTGGAACGCATGAGCCCAGCCTAAAACCTCAAGTACTCTTGAAGTCCAATCGAGAGGGAACGGCATGCCGACGCACGCGCCAGACGAGCTGCTCACCGTCGGGGAGATGAGCCGCCGTACCGGCGTCGCACCCTCGGCGCTGCGCTTCTACGAGGACCTCGGACTCATCGCATCCCAGCGCACGGGCGGCAACCAACGACGGTACGCGAGACACATGCTGCGACGGGTCTCGCTCATCGTGGTCGCCAAGCGCCTCGGCATCCCGCTCGGCGACGTGCACGCCGCGTTCGAGCACGTGCCGCTCGACACCACGCCGAGCCATGATGACTGGCAGCGTGCCTCCCGACGATGGAAGCGCCAGCTGGAGGTGCGGCGGCTCGGCATCGAGCGGCTCGAGCGAGAGCTCACGGGCTGCATCGGGTGCGGATGCCTCTCCATGAAGGCCTGCGGACTCCTGAACCCCGACGACGCCCTCGGCGACGGCGGCGCCGGCCCGCGCCGGCTCGAGGACGACCTCGAGGAATGAATCGCGCGCTCGGACCCGCGCGGGAGTAGCGTGGCGCCATGGGCGGCGACCGCGTGCCCGATGCCTGGGAGGCCGGCCCCGCGTACGAGCGGTACGTCGGGCGATGGAGTCGTCGCGTCGCTCCGCGCTTCCTCGACTGGCTCGACCCCCGCGATGGGCTGCGCTGGCTCGACGTCGGCTGCGGCACGGGCGCGCTGAGTGCCGCGATCGTCGAGCGGGGCGCCCCGCGCTCGGTCGACGGTGCGGATCCCTCGCCGGGCTTCCTCGAGTCGGCCACGGCGGAGCTCGGTTCCCGGGTGACGTTCCATCTGGCCGAAGCCGCCGCACTGCCGTTCGACGACCGCTCGGTCGACGTGGTCGTGTCGGGACTCATGCTGAACTTCGTGCCCGATGCGGCGGCGGCCCTCACGGAGATGCGGCGCGTCGCCGCCGGCGAGGGGCTGGTCGCGGCCTACGTGTGGGACTACGCCGGGAGGATGGAGATGATGCGCCGGTTCTGGGATGCCGCCGCCGAGGTGGATCCCGCCGCCGCGCGGTTCGACGAGGCGACGCGGTTCCCGATCTGCACACCCGCGGGGCTCGAGGAGGCGTTCGAGGCCGCCGGGTTTCGCGACGTGGTGACCGGTTCGATCGAGATCCCGACGAGGTTCGCCGACTTCGACGACTTCTGGGCGCCGTTCCTCGGCGGACAGGGCGCGGCACCCGCCTACGCGATGTCGCTCGGCGCGGCGCAGCGCGGGCGGATCCGCGACGCGCTCGACCGCCGGTCGCCCCGGGATCCGGACGGTGGGATCTCGATGGTCGCCCGCGCGTGGACCGTGCGCGGACTCGCCGTGGGCTGACGTCGACGGGTGTCGGGAGCCGCCGAGGAGGCATCCGATTGAAAAACGAATCCCACTCGGTTTCGGATGACTTTCACAGGAAGAAGTGAGGTTCTGTCCAGAACCTCTGGGCAGACTGGCCACTTCGCCCGGGCGCCCCCGCGTCCGAGGAACGTCGACCGAAGGTTCGGCCCGCGCTCGCGCGAGCAGTGCCGCCCACGTGAAAGTCATGCAGAACCAGTCTTCCCCCCAGAACACCCCTGACAACTCCACCGAGATCGAGCCGGCAGCCAGCCGCCGCGAGCGTCGCGCCAACCGCGGCTGGCGCAAGGGCCCCGTGATCGCCGCCGGCGCCGTCGTGGCTGTCGGCGCCCTCGTCGGATCGGGCTTCATGCTGCAGTCGGCCGTCGCCGCGCAGAACGAGCGCATCGCCGCCACTGCCGAACTGAGCGCCGCGACCGACCTCCGGGTCGAGCAGCTCGGCTCGCACTCGACCATCCTCGCGGCGCGAGCCGAGAAGGAGGCGAAGGACACCCTGAGCGGCGCGAAGGACACCATCACCGCCGCCAAGGGCAAGGCCGACGCGACCGAGCTCGCCTCGTCGGTGGCTGCGCTCGACAACTACGAACTGCTCGCGCCCGAGCGCGTCTTCGAGCTCGCCGGCGCGACCGAGTCGCACACGACCGAGGTCAAGCAGGCCATCGCCAAGGCCGACAAGATCGCAGCCGAGAAGAAGGCCGCGGCCGAGGCCGCGGCTCGCGCTGCCGCCGAGAAGGCTGCGGCCGAGGCGGCGGCCGCCGAGGAAGCGGAGTCGTCGAGCAGCGGATCGCGCCCGTCTGGACCGGCGAACCCGAGCGGCGCCCAGGCGATCGCCCGCGACATGCTCGCGGCCCGCGGCTGGGGCGACGACCAGTTCGGATGCCTCGTGGCCCTGTGGGACCGCGAATCCGGGTGGAACGTGTACGCGTCGAACCCGTCGGGTGCCTACGGCATCCCGCAGGCACTGCCCGGTTCCAAGATGGGCTCCGCGGGCGCCGACTGGGAGACGAACCCCGCGACGCAGATCGCCTGGGGCCTCGGCTACATCGCCGATCGCTACGGCAGCCCCTGCGGCGCCTGGGACCAGTCGGAGTCGGCCGGCTGGTACTGAGCCGGCAGCCGAGCATCGCGGAAGGGCCGCGGTGGACGAATCGTCCACCGCGGCCCTTCGCGTCGGCAGCCGTCGCTCCTAGGCGACGCTGTCGGCCTGCGCCGTGGTGGCGTCGCGCTTCGGCAGCTTCCAGCCGGGGCGCACGAAGTGGCAGGTGTAGCCGTTCGGGTACCGCTCGAGGTAGTCCTGGTGCTCGGGCTCGGCCTCCCAGAACGGGCCCGCAGGGGAGACCTCGGTCGTCGCCGGGCCGGGCCACAGGCCCGACGCGTCGACGTCGGCGATCGTGTCGCGAGCGACACGCTCCTGCTCGGGGGTCGTCGGGAAGATCGCCGACCGGTAGCTCGTGCCGATGTCGTTGCCCTGGCGGTTCTTCGTCGACGGGTCGTGGATCTGGAAGAAGAACTCGAGCAGGTCGCGGTAGCTCACCTGGTCGGGATCGAACACGATCTCGATCGCCTCGGCGTGCGAGCCGTGGTTGCGGTAGGTCGCGTTCGGCACGTCTCCGCCGGTGTAGCCGACCCGCGTCTCGAGCACGCCCGGGCGCTTGCGGATGAGGTCCTGCACGCCCCAGAAGCAGCCGCCGGCGAGGATCGCGGTCTCGGTACGTTCACTCATGGTGTTCTCCTGGTCTCTCGACGGGCGGCATAGCATACCGCCCGAATGTCTCAACAACACGGGGGTGGTCCGTGTTCCGGCGCCGTCGATAGCCTGACACAGTGAAGACCGGAGAGCAGGACTCCTTCGTGCGGCGGGTGATCCGCCTCGGCGAGCGGGTGTGGCAATGGGCGCTCGGCTTCACGGTGGTGCAGGCGATCATGCACTACTTCGCGCGGCACGGGCCCATGCTCGCCGACAGCGTCACGTATCGAGCGCTGTTCTCGGTGTTCGCCGGCGTCTTCCTCGGGTTCGCCGTCGCGGGGGTCTGGCTCGCGGGCCGGCCCGAGGCGATCACCGCCATCGTCGACGCGCTCAACGCCGTCATCCCGGGCCTCGTCGGCGAGAACGGCGTGATCAAGCCCGAGCAGCTCGTGCAGCCCGTGACGCTCAGCGTCGCGGGCGTGCTCGCACTCGTGGGTCTCGTCGGGGCGGCGATCGGTGCGATCGGCTCGTTGCGCGTCGCGTTCCGCGACCTCGCCGAACAGCCCGACGACACCAGGTTCTTCGGCTGGCTGATGTTCCGCGACTTCGTGTTCGCGATCGCGTTCGGTGGTGCGTTCGTCATCTCGGCGGTCATCATGGTCGCGAGCACCGCCGCACTGGGCACGGTCTTCGACTGGCTCGGGCTCTCGACGGGTTCGCCGTGGTACGACGCGCTCACCCGCACCCTCTCCGTGCTGCTCGCGTTCGCGATCGACACCGCGGCGATCGCCGCGCTCTTCCGGCTGCTCTCCGGCATCCGCGTACGGGCGGGCTCGCTGTGGCGGGGCGCCCTGCTCGGTGGCCTCGGACTGACGGGGCTGCAGGTCCTCTCGGGCCTGTTCGTCGGGGGTGCCATGGCCAACCCGCTGCTCGCCTCCTTCACGGCGCTCATCGCACTGCTCATCTGGCTCAACCTGTCGAGCCAGGTCATCCTGATCGCCGGCGCCTACATCGTCGCCGACCATCGGGTGGCCGAGGGCCGTCGCCGGGCGGCCGTCCGCTAGGGTCGGCGCCCGGTGGCGCGTCGTCGCCGGTCAGATCGGGAACCCGCGCACCGGCGGGATGATCGCGTCGGGCGCGACGACCTCGGGCTCATCGTCCTCTTCATGGAGTTCGACGTCGCCCTCGTCCTCGTCGACGTCGATCTCGATCGCCTCGGTGTCGTGTTCCGCGCTCTGGGCCTCTGCGTCATGGTCGCGCTGCATGATTCCTCCCATCGGTCGTCCCCTTCCACGCTAGGTCGCCGGGGGGCGGCGGCAAGGGGGTTGACCTCGACGTGCCGTCGGCCGGGCCTGCAGAATGGGGCGCATGCCGACCGTCGTCCAGCTCGTCCGATCCGTGGTCTCGCCGCTCACCCGCACTCGTCAGTTCCGGTGGGCCGCACCGCGGCTCCTGCCGCCCGTCGAGCGGCTCGTCGCATGGGTGAGCGGCGGTCGTCTGCAGCTCAGCGCGCTGCTCGTGCCCTCGCTCGTGCTGCACACGACCGGCGCGCGCTCCGGAGAGCCGCGTGACAGCGCGCTCATGTACACGCCCGACGGGCACGGGCGCGCCATCGTCGCCGGCACGAGCTTCGCCCGCGACCGTCATCCGGCGTGGACCTACAACCTGATGGCACATCCCGATGCGTCGATCACCGTGCGCGGGCGCTGGATGCCCGTGCACGCCACCCGCATCGACGACGCCGGTCGCGACGAGGCGTGGTCGCTCATCGAGGCGCAGTGGCCGGGATACCGGGCGTACGAACGCGAGTCGGGGAGGGTGGTCCGGCTCTTCCGGCTCCAGCCCCTTGCGGAACCGAAGAGCCGAGCGATCCTCGCCGATGAGGCGTAGGCTGCACCGCATGTGCAGGAACATCCATCCCCTCCACAATTTCGAACCTGTCGCCACCGACGACGAGGTGCACGCAGCGGCCCTGCAGTTCGTCCGCAAGGTGAGCGGGTCCACGAAGCCGTCCAAGGCCAACGCCGAGGCGTTCGATCGTGCGGTCGAGGAGATCGCGCACATCACCCGGCACCTGCTCGACGACCTCGTCACGAGTGCGCCGCCGAAGAACCGCGAGGTCGAGGCGGCGAAGGCCAGGGCGAGAGCCGCCCGCCGCTACGAGCAGATTCCCGCATGATCCGCGCGGCACGGGTGCGCGGGGTCGGCGGGAGCCGGTAGCGTCGCACCCATGGCCGGCGATGCGATCGAGCTCACTGTTCCCCGACCCGACGGCGACCGCGTCGTACGGATCTCGAGTCCCACCCGGGTGATCTGGCCCGAGGCGGGCATCACCAAGCGCGACCTCGCCGTGTTTCTCGTCGCGGTCGGCGATGCGTTCATCGCGGCGAACGGCGACCGACCGGTGTCGTTGCAGCGGTTCCCGGGCGGCGTCGACGGCGAGCAGTTCTTCTCGAAGAACCCGCCGAAGGGCGCACCCGACTGGATCCGGGCGGTGACGGTCACGTACCCGAGCGGGCGCAAGCACCCACAGCTCGTGCTCGACGAACCCGCCGGCGCCGTCTGGGCGGCCCAGATGAACACGGTCGTCTTCCATCCGTGGGCGTCCCGTGCCGAGCGCAGCGACTTCCCCGACCAGTTGCGCATCGACCTCGACCCGCAGCCGGGCACGGGCTTCGCCGAGGCCGTGCCGATCGCCCTCGCGCTGCGCGAGCTGCTCGCCGAGGTCGGGCTGACCGGCTTCGTGAAGAGCTCCGGCAGCCGCGGCATCCATGTCTTCGCCCCCATCGAACCCGAGCACGAGTTCCTCGACGTCCGGCACGCGGTGATCGCCCTCGGCCGCGAGCTCGAGCGCCGGCTGCCCGAACAGGTGACCACCAACTGGTGGAAGGAGGAGCGCGGCGACCGCATCTTCATCGACTACAACCAGGCGAACCGCGATCGCACGATGGCCGGCGCCTACAGCCCTCGTCCGCTGCCGCACGCGCCGGTGTCGTGCCCGCTCGAGTGGTCCGAGCTCGAGCGCACCGACCCGGCCGCGCACACGATCCGCACCGTTCCGCAGCGCCTCGCCGAGCGGGGCGACCCGTGGGCCGACATGCACGCGAAGCCGGGCCGGCTCGGCACCCTGCTCGAGTGGTGGGCTCGGGACCTCGAGGACGGGCTCGGCGAACTGCCGTTCCCGCCCGACTTCCCGAAGATGCCGGGTGAGCCCACGCGGGTGCAGCCGAGCCGAGCGAAGAAGGTCGACGACGAGTCAGCCGGTTGAGCCCGGGCCGGTCTCGTTGCCGAGCGCGGCGACCCGGTCGTACCCGGGGACCGACAGGCGGCCCGTGCCGGGCCGCACCCCCGCACGGACGTCCTCGAGCACGGCGCCGACGGCGGCGAGCGAGGCCCTGAACAGCAGCGAGCCGGTGCTGACTCGGGCGACCCCGAGTGCGGCGAGCTGGTCGATCGAGCGGCCCGACTGGGCCAGCACGTTCACGGGAGCGGGGATGCCGTCGACGAGCGCCGCGATGGTGCGGTCGTCGAGCGCCCCCGGCACGAAAACCCCCGAAGCACCCGCATCGAGATAGCGCCGAGCCCGCTCGAGCGATGCCGTCGTGCGCTCGTCGACGGAGTCTCCCGTCTCGACCCAGAACGCGTCCGTCCGTGCGTTGACGTACAGCGCGGGCGCGGCGCGTACGACGGCCGAGACCTTCGCGGCGAGCAGCCCGAGGTCGCTCAGCCGACCGTCGACGGTGGAGTCCTCGAGGTTGACACCCACCGCGCCGAGCTCGGCGAGGTTCGAGACGATGTCGGCGACTTCCGCCGGGTCGTCGGAGAACCCCGACTCGAGGTCGACCGTGACCGCGATCCCCGCCGCAACGAGTCGCCGAGCGAGTTCGAGCGTCGGCTCGAGCGTCGCGCCGGCGCCGTCCGGCTCACCGGCCGCGACCGCCAGGCCGAGGCTGGTCGTGCCGACGACGTCGGCGCCCTGTTCGGCGAGCCAGAGACCTGACGCGAGGTCCCACGCGTTGGGCAGGAGCAACGGCTCGCCGCGCCGGTGGAGTGCACGGAACCGGGCCGGGCTCAGCACGACGGCTCCCGGAGCACGTCGACGACGGCCGTGGCGATCGCGACGGCATGCACCGAGGCGGGACAGCGACGTGCGCCGGAGCCGAAGGCGAGGTTCCTTGGCGGCGCCCCCTCCCGGGCTTCGCGGTCGGGGCCGTCGAGCCGGAGTTCGACGGGCTCGCGGTCGTCGAGCTGGAGTTCGTCGAGTCGCCTGTCGCCGAGCGGGCCTCCGTCGACCCGGTCACGGTCGTCCGTCCCGCCGGTGCGTGCCGGGGCGATGCGCCGCGTCGACGCGACCGGCGGCTCGTCGCGGAGCACGAGGTCGACGAGGCGCGGGGTCGGCATGGCCGGAGATGCGGCGGCTCGACGCAGCGTCGTGGCGATGAGCACGCCGGTCGCCGTGTGCGCCTGCACGAGCAGCTGCGCGTCGAGCGCCGCGTGACGACCGGCGGCGGCTGCGCCGAGCAACTGTTCGGCGGCGGCATCGACGGCAGGCTCGTCGACGACGGAGCCGGTCGCGTACGGCACCGCGACCGTCGCGGCGGCCTCCGCGAGCGACTCGGGGTCGGCCAGTCCGAGCGCGGCGGCGAGCACCTCGACGGGCGCGCGGCGCGCGATCCCGTCGGGTTCCCGGCCCCTCGCGAGCGCGTCCTGCG
>Ga0256799_1000277_pt1 | contig 12442 bp, 13 predicted proteins | sample MC6MC0950MT_FD_190207 | JGI IMG/M metagenome (GOLD analysis project Ga0256799, IMG submission 190207) | Metatranscriptome of enriched soil aggregate microbial communities from Iowa State University, Ames, United States - MC6-MC0950-MT... | ecosystem: Environmental > Terrestrial > Soil >... | reverse complement strand
GCCCCGATAGAATCGGTGCATCCCGTCACGACACGTTCGGAGCAGCATGCCTGAAATCAGTGCCGAGCAGGTCGCGCATCTCGCGACCCTCGCTCGCATCGCGCTCACCGAAGAGGAGATCGCGCACCTCACCACCGAGCTCGGCCAGATCATGCAGGCCGTCGAGCAGGTGAATCGCGTCGCGACCCCCGAGGTGCCGCCCACCAGCCACCCCATCCCGATGCAGAACGTCTTCCGCGCCGACGTCGTGACCGACGACGTGCTGACGCCCGCGCAGGCGCTGGCCGGCGCCCCCGAGCGCGACGGCGACCGGTTCGTCGTCTCCGCGATCCTGGGGGAGGAGCAGTGAGCCACGCCGACGACCTCATCCGGCTGAACGCCGCCGACCTCGCGGGCCGCCTCGCCACCGGCGACGTCTCGTCCGTCGAGGCGACCCGAGCGCACCTCGACCGCATCGCCGCCGTGGACGGCGCCGTGCACGCGTTCCTCCACGTCGACGCCGAGCGCGCCCTCGCGGCCGCCGCGGAGGTCGACCGCGCCCGCGCCGCCGGCGAGTCGCTCGGCGAGCTCGCGGGGGTGCCGATCGCCGTCAAGGACGTGCTCGTCACCGAGGGCATGCCCTCGACGTCGGGCTCCAAGATCCTCGAGGGGTGGATCCCGCCCTACGACGCGACGCCCGTGCGCAAGGTCCGCGAGGCAGGGCTCATCCCGCTCGGCAAGACCAACATGGACGAGTTCGCGATGGGCTCGTCGACCGAGCACTCGGCCTACGGTCCGACCCACAACCCGTGGGACCTCGAGCGCATCCCCGGCGGCTCGGGCGGCGGCTCGGCCGCCTCGGTCGCCGCATTCGAGGCACCGCTCGCGCTCGGCAGCGACACCGGCGGCTCGATCCGCCAGCCCGCGCACGTGACCGGCACGGTCGGCGTGAAGCCGACCTACGGCGCCGTCAGCCGCTACGGCTCGATCGCGCTCGCGTCGAGCCTCGACCAGATCGGCCCCGTGACTCGCACGGTGCTCGACGCGGCACTCCTGCACGACGTCATCGCGGGTCACGACCCGCACGACTCGACGTCGATCGACATGGCCTGGCCGTCGATGGCCGAGGCGGCGCGCAACGCCGACGTGAAGGGTTTGCGCATCGGCGTCGTGAAGGAACTCGACTCCGACGGGTTCCAGGCGGGCGTGCGCCAGCGGTTCCACGAGTCGCTCGACCTCCTCGAGAAGCAGGGTGCCGAGATCGTCGAGGTCTCCGCCCCGAACTTCGAGTACTCGATCGCGGCCTACTACCTGATCCTTCCGGCTGAGGCGTCGTCGAACCTCGCGAAGTTCGACTCGGTCCGCTTCGGCCTGCGGGTGACGCCCGACGGCGGTGGCACGGTCGAGCAGGTCATGGCCGCGACCCGCGAAGCCGGCTTCGGTCCCGAGGTCAAGCGCCGCATCATCCTCGGCACCTACGCCCTCTCGGCGGGCTACTACGACGCGTACTACGGCAGCGCGCAGAAGGTGCGCACCCTCGTGCAGCGCGACTTCGACGCTGCGTTCGAGCAGGTCGACGTGCTCGCCACGCCGACCGCGCCGACCACCGCGTTCCGGCTGGGCGAGAAGCTCGACGACCCGCTCGCGATGTACCTCAACGACGTCGCGACGATCCCGGCGAACCTCGCCGGCGTCCCGGGCATCTCGCTGCCCTCGGGCCTCGCGCCCGAGGACGGCCTGCCGGTCGGCATCCAGTTCCTCGCGCCCGCGCGCGAGGACGCACGCCTCTACAACGTCGGCAGCGCGCTCGAGCAGCTGCTCGTCGCCGAGTGGGGCGGACCCATCCTCGCGAAGGCGCCCGACCTGACCACCCACGAGCTCACCGCGACCGAGGAGGGCGCACTCTGATGGCGCGCGTCGAACTGATGGACTACGACAAGGCGCTCGAGCTCTTCGAGCCGGTGATCGGCCTCGAGGTGCACGTCGAGCTCAACACCGAGACCAAGATGTTCTCGCCCGCGCCGAACCCGGCGAACGAGAAGTACCACGGCGCCGAGCCGAACACGCTCGTCTCGCCCGTGTGCCTCGGCCTGCCCGGATCGCTGCCCGTCGTGAACGGCGAAGCGGTCGAGAAGTCGATCTCGCTCGGCCTGGCGCTCGGGTGCTCGATCGCCGCGTCGAGCCGCTTCGCGCGCAAGAACTACTTCTACCCTGACCTCGCGAAGAACTACCAGATCTCCCAGTACGACGAGCCGATCGCGTTCGAGGGCTCGGTCGAGGTCGAGCTCGCCGACGGACGCACCTTCCAGGTGCCGATCGAGCGCGCCCACATGGAGGAGGACGCGGGCAAGCTCACGCACGTGGGTGGCGCGACCGGTCGCATCCAGGGCGCCGAGTACTCGCTCGTCGACTACAACCGTGCCGGGGTGCCGCTCGTCGAGATCGTCACGAAGCCGATCTTCGGCGCCGAGGGCGATGCGCCCGAGCTGGCGAAGGCATACGTGTCGACGATCCGCGACATCGCGATCGCGCTCGGCATCTCCGAGGCCCGCATGGAGCGCGGCAACCTGCGCTGCGACGCGAACGTCTCGCTGCGCCCGCGCGGTGCAGAGAAGCTCGGCATCCGCACCGAGACGAAGAACGTGAACTCGTTCCGTTCGATCGAGCGGGCGGTGCGCTACGAGATCCAGCGCCAGGCCGCGATCCTCGCGAAGGGCGGCTCGATCACGCAGGAGACCCGGCACTGGCACGAGGACACGGGCACGACGAGCCCCGGCCGTCCGAAGTCCGACGCCGATGACTACCGCTACTTCCCCGAGCCCGACCTCGTGCCGGTCGTGCCCTCGACCGAGCTCGTCGAGGCGCTGCGTGCGGCGCTCCCCGAAGCGCCCGCAGCGCGCCGGCGCCGGCTCAAGGCCGAGTGGGGCTTCACCGACCTCGAGTTCCAGGACGTCGTGAACGGCGGTCTCCTCAACGAGGTCTCCGCGACGATCGAAGCCGGCGCGAGCCCGGCCGCCGCGCGCAAGTGGTGGACGGGCGAGCTCACCCGGCTCGCGAACGCGAGCGAGACGGATGCCTCGGCGCTGGCCTCGCCCGAGCACGTCGCCGAGCTCGCCGCGCTCGTCGATGCCGGCACGCTCACCGACCGCCTCGCACGCCAGGTGCTCGAGGGCGTCGTCGCGGGCGAGGGATCGCCGCAGGAGATCGTCGACGCCCGTGGGCTCGCGGTCGTGTCCGACGACGGCGCATTGATCGCCGCGATCGACGAGGCCCTCGCCTCGCAGCCCGATGTGCTCGCGAAGATCCGCGACGGCAAGGTGCAGGCTGCCGGTGCCGTGATCGGGGCCGTCATGAAGGCGATGCAGGGCAAGGCCGACGCGGCTCGCGTGCGCGAGCTCGTGCTCGAGCGCGCCCAGCAGTCGTAGGGCGCGGCTTCCGAGAGCCGGGTCGAGGGCGGATGCCTCGGCCCGGCTCTCAGCCGTTTCAAGGCGGGCACCGCGAGAATGCATGGACACCCTTCACGATCAGCGAGGACACCATGGGATTCTTCGATCGACTCTTCGGCGCCCCCGAACCGCAGCGCCCCGTGCCCCAGGCGCCGGCCCGTCAGCTCACGCAGGATGAGCTCGCGATCGAGCGCTACCGCTACCTGCTGCGCACGGCTCCGCCGGAGGCGATCGAACAGGTGCACGCAGAGGCGTTCGCGAAGCTCACGCCCGAGCAGCGTCAGCAGGTCTACCGCGCACTCGCCGACCAGGCTCCGGCGGGGGAGCGACTCGTCTCGGACGAGCCGAGCGCACTCGCGCGTGCGGCGACCAGGCAGGAGCTGCGCGCGCCCGGCAGCATGGAGCGCGCCTTCGCGAACGCTGCGCCTGCGGGGCCGGCAGGCCAGGCCGGTGGCGCCGGCCGTCCCGGCGGCCCGTCGTTCGGCTCGATGTTCGGCAGCTCGCTGCTCGGCTCCATCGCCGGAGTCGTGGTCGGTACCGCGATCGCCGACGCGATCCTCCCGGATGCGACCTCGTTCGACGCCGGCGGCGATCAGGGGGCGGCCGACACCGGGGCGGACCCGGGCTCGGTCGACGCATCGGGCGACACCGGTGGAGACTTCGGCGGGTTCGGCGGCGACTTCGGCGGCGGCGACTTCGGCGGCGACTTCGGATTCTGAACTGGAACGGCCGGCCGCGCTCGACGAGAACCGGGTGTCGCCGGCTCAGGATAGGGTCGCAACATGAGCAAGCAGGACGGCTCGTCGCGCCAGGTGACGACGGGACCGGTCGACGATTCGGCGACCCCGATCCTGCACGTCGACATGGACGCGTTCTTCGTCTCGGTCGAGTTGCTCAGTCGTCCCGAGCTGCGCGGCAAGCCCGTGCTCGTCGGCGGTACCGCCGGGCGCGGGGTCGTCTCGGCTGCGAGCTACGAGGCCCGCAGGTACGGCGTGAACTCGGCGATGCCGATGTCGGTGGCCCTGCAGCGGTGCCCGAACGCGATCGTCCTGCGCGGCGACTACGCGAGCTACTCGCGCTACTCGAAGCGGGTGATGGAGATCTTCGAGCAGGTCACCCCGCTCGTGGAGCCGCTCTCCATCGACGAGGCGTTCCTCGACGTCTCCGGGGCGCGTCGTCTCCACGGCAGCCCCGCGCAGATCGCCTGGACGATTCGCGAGCGCGTCCGTGCCGAGACCGGCCTGACGTGCTCGATCGGCGTCGCGGCGACGAAGTACGTCGCGAAGGTGGCCTCCGGCCGGGCGAAGCCCGACGGCATGCTGGTGGTGCCCGCAGCCGACACGTTGTCGTTCCTGCATCCGTTGCCGGTCTCGGCGTTGTGGGGCGTCGGTCGTGTCACCGAGGAGTCGCTGACGAGACTCGGACTGCGCACGGTCGGCGATGTCGCCGAGATGCCGTCGGACGCCCTCGAACGAGCGGTGGGCCCTGCGCTCGCGGCTCGACTCGCTCGGCTCGCGAACGGCATCGATCCGCGCGACGTCGAGACCACGAGGTCCGAGAAGAGCATCGGGCACGAGGTCACCTTCGACCACGACCTGCGTGATCCCGAGCAGATCCGGCGGGAGCTGCTGCGGCTCTCCGACGATGTCGCCGTGCGCCTGCGCAAGGCCGGCGCAGTCGGGCGCACCGTCGTGCTCAAGCTGCGTTACGGCGACTTCCGCACCGTCACGAGGTCGCGCACGCTCGGTGAACCCACCGATGTCGCCCGGCGCATCTACGACGAGGCGTCCGCGGCCCTCGGTGAACTCGTGGGCGACGGTGCGCGCATCAGGCTGATCGGCGTCCGCGCCGAGCAGCTACGGCCCTCCGGCGGCGGGGCCGCCCTGTGGGACCCCGACGAGGAGTGGCGTGAGGCCGAGCGCGCGATCGACGAGGTGACCGCTCGCTTCGGCCGGGGTGCCGTGCGGCCGGCCGCGCTCGTACGGCCCGGTGAGGCCGCTGCGCGCGTCGAGTCGATACGACGCACGCCCGTCGACGCGGCGATGCGCGACCGGGCGGCCGCCGAGGCGGTGGAAGCGGCGGAGGGCCGCGCGGGGGTGGATCGAACGCAGTTCGGCGGGTAGCGTGGCCACCATGGCTGATCTCGTCCTCGAACTCGCAGAGACCGTCGCCGGCGTCGGGGTGAAGACCTCGTACGGCGAGGCGGTCGACCTCGACGGCACCAAGGTCGTGCCCGTCGCACTCGGCTACTACGGGTTCGGCGCCGGCAGCGGCAGCGACGCGGGCGGTGACCAGGCCGGCGGTGGTGGCGGCGGCGGACTGTCCATTCCGCTCGGCGCATACGTCGGCCGGGGCGGCGACGTCCGCTTCGAGCCGAACCTCATCGGACTCCTGCTCGTCGCGACGCCGCTCATCTGGGTCACCGGCAAGGCGCTCAAGGCGGTCATCCGCGCGCTCAAGCACTGACCCAAATTCCGATCCCGGTCTCCACCGCTTCCGGCGTCGGCGACGCAGGGTGTCCGTCGCACGGCGTCACGCGACCGTGCCGCGCGTATACTCGTCGGTGAACACGGGAGTCCGGTGAGCCGGGCTGAGAGGAAGGTTCTCAACCTTCGACCGTCGAACCTGATCTGGGTCATGCCAGCGCAGGGAGGGCAATCGATCTCAACATCCCGTGCCTCTTTCCAACGATCGAAAGGGCACGACAGTGCACGCAACCGCACCATCCACCACCGCCGCGACCACGCAGAAGCGCAACCTCCGCTGGCGTGTCGTCGACATCGTCGTCGCCGCGGTGCTCGGCATCGCGACCGGGGTGGTCTTCATCTTCTGGAACAGCGTCGGCTACGCCTGGTTCGTCGCGGCCGACGCCGTGACACCCGGCCTCGGCGGCATCGCGGTCGGCATCTGGCTGCTCGGGGGCGTGCTCGGCGGCCTCGTGATCCGCAAGCCGGGCGCCGCCGTCTTCGTCGAGCTGCTCGCCGCCACCGTGTCGATGCTCGTCGGCAACCAGTGGGCGATCGAGACCATCTACTCGGGGCTCGCGCAGGGCCTCGGCGCCGAGCTCGTCTTCGCGCTCTTCCTCTACCGGCGATTCGGCCTGCTGCAGGCGATGCTCGCCGGCGCGGCGGCCGGCGTCGGCGCATGGACCCTCGAGCTCTTCACGTCGGGCAACCTGCAGAAGTCTCCCGAGTTCCTCGCCCTCTACCTCGGAACCCTCGTCGTGTCGGGCGCGATCCTGGCCGGCCTCGTCGGCTGGCTGCTCGTGCGCGCGATCGCGGCGACCGGCGCCCTCAACCGGTTCGCCGCCGGCCAGGACGTGGCGCAGCGGGTCTGACGTGTCCGAAGGGCTTGCGACGCACCCCGCCGCCGTGGACGCGCGCGGCTGGGGCTGGCGTCATGCGTCCCGGCTCCGACCGGCCGTCCAGGGGGTCGACCTGCGCGTCGAACCCGGGGAGCGCGTGCTCCTCGTCGGCCCGAGCGGGGCGGGCAAGTCGACGCTGCTGCACGCCATGGCCGGCGTGCACGGCGGCGATGACGAGGGCGAGGCGTTCGGTGAACTCCTGGTCGACGGCATCGAGCCGGCCCGCGCCCGCGGCAGGGCCGGCCTCGTGCTGCAGGACCCCGACTCGCAGGTGATCCTCGCGCGCGTCGGCGACGACGTCGCGTTCGGGTGCGAGAACCTCGGCGTGCCGCGAGACGAGATCTGGCGCCGCGTGCACGTCGCGCTCGACGACGTCGGGCTCGATGTGCCGCTCGACCACCCGAGCTCGGCGCTGTCCGGCGGCCAGAAGCAGCGGTTGGCGCTGGCCGGGGCGCTCGCGATGCGTCCTGGCCTGCTGCTGCTCGACGAGCCGACCGCGAACCTCGACCCTGCGGGCGTCCGCGAGGTCCGGGCCGCGGTGGAACGGGTGCTCGATCGCCACGGTTCGACGCTCGTCGTCGTCGAGCACCGGGTCGACATCTGGGCCGACCTGGTCGATCGGGTCGTCGTGCTGGGCCACGATGGCCGCTTGATCGCCGATGGTGCGCCCCGGCTCGTGCTCGCCCGTGAGCGGGACGCGCTCCTCGATGCCGGCGTCTGGGTACCGGGTGCGCCACTCGGCGCAGGGACGGCGAGGGCGACCGACGGCACGGCACCCGATCCGATGATCGCCGCTCGAGGACTCGCCATCGGCCGCAGCGTGAAGGGCGTGGTGCAGCGAGGACTCGAGCTTGAGCTCCTCCGCGGCACGAGCACCGTCGTCACCGGGCCGAACGGGGCGGGCAAGTCGACCCTCGCCCTCACCCTCGGTGGACTGCTTCGTCCGATCGAGGGAAGGGTCGAGGCATCCGCTTCACTCTCGGCCGGTCTGCGCGGTGAACCCATCGCCTGGCGCTCCCGTGATCTGCTGACCCGGATCGGCACCGTCTTCCAGGAGCCGGAGCACCAGTTCGTGACCAGCACGGTGCGCGCCGAACTCGAGGTCGCGCCACGTGCGCTCCGACTCGGTGACCGCGAGACCGCAGAACGCGTCGACGAACTGCTCGCACGCCTGCGGCTCGAACGGATCGCGCGGGCGAATCCGTTCACGCTGTCCGGCGGCGAGAAGCGACGGCTGTCGGTGGCCGCGGTGCTCGCCGCGCGGCCGTCGGTGCTCATCCTCGACGAACCCACCTTCGGCCAGGACCGGACGACCTGGCTCGAGCTGACGACCCTCCTGCGAACGCTCGTCGACGACGGGCTGACCCTGCTGTCGGTCACCCACGACGCGGCGTACATCGGGGCGCTCGGCGACGATCGCATCCACCTCGAGCACTCGACCGAACGGGCCTTCGCATGACGGCGACGATCGGCATCCAGGACGCCCCGCCACTGCGTCTGATCGATCGGGTGAACCCCGTGACGAAACTCGCGGCCGCGATGCTCGTGACCACGCCCCTGCTGTTCACGGTCGATTGGGTCAGTGCCGCCACCGCCCTGGTCATCGAGGTGCTCCTCTTCACGGTCGCCGGAGTGCGGCTCGGTATGCTCGTGCGGCGGGCGTGGCCGATCCTCCTCGCAGCACCCATCGCGGGCATCAGCATGCTGCTCTACGGTCGGCCGTCGGGCGAGGAGTACTGGAGCTTCTGGCTCGCGCGCATCACCGACGGATCGATCGAGCTCGCGATCGCGGTGACGATCCGGGTGCTCGCGATCGGCTTGCCGGCCGTGCTGCTGTTCCTGCGCGTCGATCCGACCGAACTCGCCGACGGCCTGGCACAGGTCTGGCGACTGCCGAGCCGATTCGTGCTCGGTGCACTCGCCGGAGCCAGGCTCGTCGGCCTCTTCATCGAGGACTGGCATGCGATGGCACTCAGCCGTCGGGCGCGGGGGATCGGCGACACTGGCGCGCTGCGTCGATTCGCGACGATGGCGTTCGCGCTGCTCGTGCTCGCGATCCGTCGCGGTTCCAAGCTCGCGACAGCCATGGAGGCACGGGGATTCGGCAGCGACCGCACCCGCACCTGGGCGCGGGAGTCGACCGTCGGCGGAAGCGACTGGGTGCTCATCGCGATCGCGCTGGCCGTCGCCGCGGCGGCTCTCGGAGCCGCGGTCTGGGCCGGCACGTTCCACCCGGTGTGGGCGTGAGCGACGCGGCCGCGGTCGCGCGCGTGCTCGCCGAGGTCCGACGCCGGCGCCGGCTCGCACCGCTTGCAGCGGTCGCGATCGACGGGCCGAGCGGAGCCGGGAAGTCGACGTTCGCCGGTGCGCTCGCGAATGCGTGGCCTCCGGTCACCGCGCCGCGCGTCGTCGCCCTCGACTCGGTCTACCCGGGCTGGTACGGACTCGCGAGGGCCGCAGGATCGCTCGATCGCACCCTCCTCGCACCGCTCGGCCGCGGCGTGCCGGGCGGATGGCGGCGTTGGGACTGGAGCCATGACCGATCCGGCACCGAGGCGATCGTCCTGCCGGGCGGGCCGCTCATCGTCGAGGGCTGCGGCGCCTTCGAAGCGACCGCTGGACGGCCGGGCGTCGTCCGAGTCTGGCTGCGTGCCGCGGAGGCGACGCGGAAGCGTCGCGCGCTCGAACGCGACGCCGGGGGATTCGACCCGTTCTGGGATCTCTGGGAGACCGAATGGCGCCGCTACGTGCACCGCACGGCGCCGCTACGCTCGGCCGACCTCATCCTGGCACTGCCCGACGCGGTACCGCGGGGTCTACGGTAGGGATATGAGTGCAGATACGGTCGGCGCCCAGTACGTCGCAGAGTTCATCGACGGACCGCTCGAGGGCGAGTTCGACCACCGAGCCCTCGTCGGGGGCAAGCCCGAGCAGCGCGTCGGCATGGTCGCCGCGGTCGACGGTCTCGAATCGCTCTTCTGGTACGACGCCGTCGACGAGCGCGAGGTGGCCGGCGAGTTGCGGGTGCGCTTCAGCTTCGATGCCGGCGATTCCGATCCGGTCGAGTCGGACGACGAGAACGACTGACGCGCGATGGCGCGCGGGCGTCCGCGTTCGCGCCTACCCGGCCTGCCCGCTGACGAAGGCGTCGATCAGCGCGAACGGGTTGGCGAGGCGCCACAGGGGACCGGGGTCGTCGATGTCCGACGAGAGTTCGAGCTCACTGCCGATGTCGCCGCTCGCGGTCGGCACGGTCACTGTGCCGACCGCGCGGCCGGCCGTGGCGGTCGAGAACGGTTCGACGACCACGGATGCCTCGCCGGGATCGCTGCCCCAGGAAGCATCGGTCCGCTCCGTCCGTGCAACCAGCTCGGCGCGATCGCCCCACGCGGTCTCGACGGTGCCGTAGGTGGCTCCTGCGGCGATCACGGTGATCGGCACCGCCGACGCCTCGACCGACTCGGCGGCGGCGACCGCGGCCTCGTCGAGGGTCTCGTAGTCGGGCATCATCGTCATGGCGCCCACGACGACGCGCGGGTCATCGGTGTCGCCCGACACCGTCGTCGTGAAGACGAATGACACCCCCGCTTCGTCCGTGTAGCTGCGCGACAGTGCGCGCAGGCCGTGATCGCCGAGGTGGGCGATGACGTCGGGCACGTTGCGCGAGGTCGGGTCGCTTCGCTCGGGGTCGGCCACGAGCGCGGCCAGCTGCGGATTCGCGAGTGCCATCGCGCCCAGTCGGGCGAGCTCTTCGGCCGTACCGACGTTGTCCGCCGAGAGGCCCGTGGCATCGGCGACGTGCATGGATTCGAACCCCTGCTCGGCGAGCCAGGCGTTCGCCTCGTCGACGTAACCGTCGAGACTGCCGAAGGCCCAACTGGCGAGGGTGTCGGCGTGGTTGTTGCTCGATGCGAAGAGGGCGGCGCGTACGACGTCGCGCTCGGTCCAGCTATCGCCGGGTGAGACCTGGAGCGTGCGGTTGCCGGCCTTGGAGTGGTCGAGGTAGCCGGTGTAGTCGGCCGGACCGATCTTGATCGACGGCCCGGGCCCGCCGTCTTCGGGCAGCGGCAGGGCGTCGAGCGTCGCCAGCACCGTCACGAGCTTCGCCGCGCCGCCGATCGGCACGACACCGGTCTCGCCGGAAGTCGCGAGCGTCGAGGCACCGCCGTCGTCGTCGACGAGTGCGAGCGCGCTCGATCCGACCTCGGGCAGCACGATCGGCGGAGCCTCCGACTGCGTCTTCGCATCGGCCGCCGCGACGTGGACCTTCGCCTCGGGCAGCGGACCCAGGAGCATGGCGGGACCGTAGACGCCGACCGCGAGGATCGCGACCGCGCCGACGGCGATGCCGACGATGCGGCCGGGGGACAGACTCATGACGATCAGGGTATCTCGGCGAAGCTCAGGCCCAGCCCAGCTCGTGCAGCCGGTCGTCGTCGATGCCGTAGAAATGGGCGATCTCGTGCACGAGGGTCACGTGGATCTCGTCGCGGAGCTCTTCTTCGTCTTCGCAGATCGCGAGCAGCGGCTCGCGGTAGAGGATGATGCGATCGGGCATCTCGCCGAAGCCGTATCGGTCGCGTTCGGTCAGCGCCGTGCCGTCGTAGAGACCCAGCAGGTCGAGCGAGCCGTCTTCGGGGCGGTCTTCGACGACGAACACGACGTTGTCGAGCCCGTCGATCATGTCGTCCGGCAACTGGTCGAGTTCGTCGACGACGAGCGCTTCGAAGGTCTCGGCATCGAGTTCCACGGTCTCTCCCATCTGGACGCTCAGCGGGGTGGATGCACGAAACGCGGGCCGTCTCCGACCCGCGCTTCGCACACAACTTGGGGTGAGTAACGGGGCTTGAACCCGCGACCCTGCGTCTGGACTAGTACCGCGACCAGGCGCTCTTGGGGTGAGTAACGGGGCTTGAACCCGCGACCTCCTGGACCACAACCAGGCGCTCTACCAACTGAGCTATACCCACCATGCGTCTCGATCACCGTGGCGATCAGGACAACGGATAGAGCCTACTACACGTTCGAGCTCTCCCCGAACTCGGCGACCACCTCGGCAGCAAGCGTCTGGAGCTCGTGGCTCGCGGGCCCGGGATCGGCGACGAACACGGCTCGCCGGTAGTAGTGGAGCTCACGGATCGACTCGAGGATGTCGGCGAGAGCGCGGTGCCCACCGTTCTTCGGGGGCGAGTTGAAGTACGCACGCGGGAACCAACGCTTGGCCAGTTCTTTGATCGATGAGACGTCGACGTTGCGATAGTGCAGGTGGGCGTCGAGTCGGGGCATGTACTTCGTGAGGAATGCACGGTCGGTGCCGATGGAGTTGCCGGCGAGGGGGGCCTTCTGCTCGTCGGGAACGTGCTTCAGAACGTACTCGAGCACCTGGTACTCGGCCTCGGCGACCGAGACCCCGTTCGGGATCTCCTCGATCAGGCCGGAAGTCGTGTGCATCTGGCGCACGAACTCGCCCATGGACTCGAGCGCGCTCGCGTCGGGTTTGATGACGATGCTGAGCCCGCCGTCGACGGGACGGAGGTCGTAGTCGGTGATGACGACGGCGATCTCGACCAGCTCATCGACCTCGAGGTCGAGCCCGGTCATCTCGCAGTCGATCCAGACCAGTCTGTCGCTCGATGAAGCCATGCGGCGAGTC
>Ga0256799_1000270_pt1 | contig 12571 bp, 9 predicted proteins | sample MC6MC0950MT_FD_190207 | JGI IMG/M metagenome (GOLD analysis project Ga0256799, IMG submission 190207) | Metatranscriptome of enriched soil aggregate microbial communities from Iowa State University, Ames, United States - MC6-MC0950-MT... | ecosystem: Environmental > Terrestrial > Soil >... | reverse complement strand
CGTCACGGGGGTGTTCCTCGCTGCGCAGGCGGCCCTGCCCGTGATCCGCGAGAGCGCTGCGGGAAGCGTCGTGATCGTCGCATCCGTTCAGGCCACTGCGACGCAGGCGCAGGTGGCGGCGTACACGGCGAGCAAGGGCGCACTGGTCTCCCTCACCCGATCGATGGCCGTGGATGAGGCAGCGTTCGGCGTCCGCGTGAACTGCGTGAGCCCTGGATCGGTCGACACGCCCATGCTCCGCGCCGCTGCGCAGCTGTTCGGCGAAGTGACCGGGGAGCGTGTCGATGACATCGTCGCGAACTGGGGCTCTGCGCACGCGCTCGGGCGGGTCGCGAACCCCGACGAGGTCGGCGAAGTCATCTCGTTCCTCAGCGGCACGCGCGCGAGCTTCGTCACTGGCGCCGAACTTCGCGTCGACGGCGGATTGGGTGCGCGTCTCGCGGCACCGATTCCGGGCGCGTACCCCGATCGTGGACGGAGGGCGGAATGATCGAGCTGAGCGAGATGCTCGCGCCCAGGCCGGAGCCGTTGTGGAAGCTGGTGAAGCAGTGCGGGGTGGACAACGTCGTCGCGACGCTGAACGGCGGCGAGCAGGATCAGCGGATGTTCGCCTCGGTCGGGGCGAGCGGGTACGGCTCGGGTGCGAAGGCGGCGGATGCTCCGTGGAGCGAAGCGGCGATCGCCCGTGACAGGGAGATCTTCGCCGACCACGGCCTGACGATGATCGCGATCGAGGACACGGCGCCGATCGACAAGGTCCGTCTGGGGCTCCCCGGCCGCGACGAGCAGATCGATGCCGTGATCACGCAGCTTCGGGCAATGGGCCGGCTCGGTATCCCGACGCTCTGCTACAACTGGATGGCGATCTCCAGCTGGGGCAGGACCAGCACCGACACCCCGGGTCGCGGCGGCGCGATCGTGACCTCCTTCCGCGCCGCCGATGCCGACGCCATGCCCCCGCTCGCGCGCGAGGGCGAGGTCACCGAGGATCAGCTGTGGTCCTCTCTGCAGTACTTCCTCGACGCCGTGATCCCGGAGGCTGAGGCAGCCGGAGTGCGTATGGGGATGCATCCCGATGACCCGCCCCGGATGACCGGACGCAACGTTCCTCGCATCATGCGCTCGGCCGACGCGTATCGCCGCTTGATGGCGATGAACTCGTCGCCGAGCAACGCGATCACCTTCTGCCAGGGGAACTTCGCACTCATGGACGAGGACCTGCCGTCTCTCATCCGTGAGTTCGGCGCCCAGGACCAGATCGCGTTCGTGCACTTCCGCGACGTGGTCGGAACGCCCGATGACTTCGTGGAGGTCTTCCACGACGAGGGGCAGACCGATCTGCCCGAGTGCATGCGGGCGTATTCGGAGGTCGGATTCACCGGACCCATGCGCCCCGACCACGTGCCGACGATGGAGGGGGAATCCAACGACCGTCCCGCGTACGGCACGCTGGGACGGCTGTTCGCGATCGGCTACATCCGCGGGCTGCAACACGCCGTGTTCGGAAAGCCGCCGAGGCCCGAGCGCTTCGACCGATGACCCCTGCTCCACCGGCGGCGCCGCTCCCCGGCGAGCGCGACCGTCCTGCGGGTCGGCCTCAGCGGGCCAGGTAGAAGTCCTCGGCCGTTCCGGCGGCCACCCGGGGCCACTCATCGGGAGACAGCACCGAACGTACCAGCGCGGTCCAAGCGGTGAAGGATGCCGCGGCGCCGAGCGTCGTGCTGACCGGCCAGTCGCTGCCGATCATGCACCGGGTCGCGCCGAAGGCATCGACCGCGGCGCGGACGAAGTCCGGGCCGTGCGCACGCAACGTCTCATCGGTCGCCCCGGCTGCCAGCCCCGAGACCTTGACATGCGCCGACGGGTACCGGGCAAGCCGATGGATCAGCTCCGTCCAACGCCTGCCGGCCGCGCTGGAGATCCCGCCGTCGATGTCGGGGTTGCCGAGATGGTCGACGACGACGTCGAGCGAGGGGACGGCGGCGATGAGCGAGGCGAGCTCGTCCAGCTGGGAGAGCCGCACGCACGCATCGAAGGCGAGCCCGTGCGCGGCGACCGCCTCGAGCCCCCGTCGGATCCCAGGCTCCGCGAGTGCACCGGCCGGCTCCGACTGCAGGTTGTGACGCACGCCCACGACGAGCCGAGTGCGCCTCAGCGATTCCAGGGTGTCGTCGAGCCCGGGAGCTCGGAGATCGACCGCGGCGACGATGCCCAGCAGGCCGGGCCATTCGCTGCGGGCCACCCGGGCGACCTCCGCAGCCTCTGCGCCCGCTTCGACGCCCGCCTCGACGAAGATGTACCCGCGCGCCGCCGTCTCGGCGAGCAGCCGAGCGGCGCTCGCTGTCGACGGCAGCGCCGGCACCCCGCCGAGCCACGGATACGAGAGGGCCCGTGCGTCCCACACATGCGCGTGCGCGTCGATGACCCAGGTGGATCCCATGCCTGTCACCAGTTTGCGCTGCTCCCCGTCATGCCTCCGTCGGCGATGATCGTCTGACCGGTGACGAACGACGAGTCATCCCCGGCGAGGAAGGCGACCACCTGGGCCAGCTCTCTCGGCGTTCCGAGCCGGCCGCGGGGGATCCGGGCTTCGAGGGCATCGAGGTCGACCGTGCCTGCGCGGATGGCGGACTCCACGAGGTCGGTGCGGATGTATCCGGGTGCGACGCCGTTCACGCGGATCTTGTCGGGCGACCATTCGTTCGCCAGCGTCCGCACGAGCGCTTCGACCCCGCCCTTCGACGCCGCATAGGAGGCGCGCCGTGCCATGCCGATGTGGGCGGCGATCGACGAGATCATCACGATCGTCGTATCGATCCCGGACTCCGACGAAGCGCGCGCGAGGTGGGGAAATGCCTGCTGCGCGACCGAGAACGTGCCGTCGAGGTTCACGGCGAGCAGCCGTCGCCACCCACGGAGGCCGAAAGGTCAGGGCTGTTCTCCGGATGACGCTCGGTTTCAATGGTGGCGATGGTGTCGTCAGCCACGGTTGCATCCTTCCTCGTCGTACGCGATGCGCGCGATCTCGCTTTACGCCCGCCCCGTTCCAGGTTGACGACGATCGCGCCCGTCGACATGACGTGTTTCTTCGACTTCGATCCGCGCACGCCGTGCACTTGGGCGGTCCCGAAGCCCGAAGGCGTCAACGCGCCTGCGTAGTCACGACGAAGCGCTACTCCGCGGCGCCAGGTTGGTCGAGCACCGCGCCGCGAGGGCGGGCACCCGCCTCGTAGACGTCGGTTCCGCTCACCTGGCCGGACTCCGTCATGAGCCAGATCGGCTCCAGCCTCGCCCACGATCCCGGTCCGTGCTCGCCGAGCGGGGCGATCAACGCATCCCATTCGGCATCGATCGTGCCAAGCGCGGCTATGCGCCGCTCCATTTCGTCCAGCCCGAACAGGGTCTCGATGACATGGATGAGCTGGTCGCCGTCGCGCCAGATGCTCCACCGCGTCACGCCGGCCGACCGCAGCGCCTCCTCAATCGCCGGAGGCACCCGACGGTGAATCTCTCGGTACGCATCGGCCGCGCCTGCCTTCAACGTGGTTCGGTGCACCATCAACTCCATGTGCGTAACCTCCTTGTCAATCGTTCTGGTGATGCGGACGGGACGACCGCGAGCGATTTCTCGCATCCCGGTCGCCCGTCGTCGTCAGCGGACTTCGATCTCCGAGAGTCCGGGGAGGCCAACGGCGCTCGTGATCTCGAAGCGTATGGACGTGGTGTTCCTGGAGCCGACGGGCACCGTCAGCGCGGAGCCGTTGTTGGGCAGGGGGCCGACGGCGACCCAGGATTCGTCGCTGAACCAGAGCTTTCCGCCGGTGATCTGATCGGTGAGGTTGGGGCGATCGTAGAGCACGACCGTCGACACTCCGACGGTGCTTTGCCAGGTCAGCTGTGCCCAGGTCGGCAAGCTGTTGTTCTGGGCCGCCCATTCACCGCTGCCGGTGACTCCGATGATGCCATCGTTGAGGGCGCTGGCTGAGTAGTTCGCGTTGTATTGGGTCAAGGCCGTGGGTGTCGCCACCTGGGCGAGCGGGGGCACGGACCACGCTTGCATCTCAGAGAGTCCTGGTAGTCCTCGAAAGTCCGAGATGACGAACTTGACGGAGGTGACGTTCTTCGTGTCGAACTTCACGAAGGTTGGTGCTCCGGCGTCGTTGAGGGGTCCGACGGGCAGAGTTGTGCCATCGCTGAAGTAGAGGGTTCCGCCGGTTACCTGGTCGTAGGGGTTGGAGCGGTCGTAGAGGACGACCTGGTTGAGCGGGCGGCTGAGCTGCCAGTCGAGCTGGATCCAAGGATCGGTTTCGCCGGTGGCGTCGCTGTTGGCCACGGCCCACTCTCCTGAACCCCATTGCCCGATGATTCCGTCGACCGCCTTCTCGGGCCCGTAGATCTGACCCGACGGGGTGTGGGTGTAGAAGCTGGATGCCGTGACGGCGGGAGTCCCGTAGGTCTCGAACTCGCTGAGTCCGGGCAGTCCCCGGGCCGCGAGGATCTCGAACTTGACGGAGGTCGCCAACCGAGGCGCGAAGTCGATCGTGAACCGGCCGCCCGCGTCGGGGAGCGCGACCACCGACTCCGAACCCCCGTCGTTGAACACCAAGCGGCCGCGGGTGACCTGGTCTGACGTGTTCGCCCGGTCGGCGAGCACGACCCGGTTGAGCAGCTGCGGGGTCGACCAGGTCAGCTTCACCCATCGACCGGGGTCGGTGCCGACCGCCCACTCGCCCCACCCGGTCTTCCCGACGATGCCGTCCGTGACGGCCCACGGCGAGTAGTTCTTGATCCACGGCGAGCTTGGGCTGGCATAAGCATCCGACGCGGTGACCGTGGCGTAGGGACTCAGATTCGCGGGAACTCGGGGGACGTTCGCGGAAGACCCACCTGCGCTTCCCGCCTCGACGACGACACGGTCGTAGTAGCTGACGCCCTTTCCGTTCGCTGAACCGAGCTGGATCTGCGAGAAGGTGTCGCGACCAGTCACGGTCCCCACCTGGACGCCGTCGATCGAGACCTTGACATCGGTGCCGTTCGCGTAATCCCACTTCAGTTCGTGCCAGCCGTAGCTTCGAGCAACCGAAGTCGCGGCGACGGTCGAGCCGATCTGGCGGACATAGTGGCTCGCGCTCACTCCCGTGTCGAGTCCGAGTCCGACGGCGTTGGTGTCTCCCTCATCGACCCGCGCGATCGACGTCACCGTCGTAGGGATGATCAGGGCGGAATCGTACGGGGTGAGCGAGGAGCTCTGCCGGTCGAAGAACCTCATCGTCACGACCTTGTCGACAGGGGTGTCGAACCTGCGTGTCACGATCGGCTTGGATCCGGCCGGCAACGAGTCGCTGTCGATCTCGAGCGCACGGTGCAGCCCCTCAGCGCCCTCGGCCGAGAACTCCTGGGTGAGCCTGGGCTCAGCACCGGTGAATCGCCACTTCGTCACGTCGATCCCTGCCGCGTCGAAGTCGTCGGAGAACCACGCCCCGCTGACAGCCGGGAGGTTGTGGAATCCGGGGTCGCAGAGTGCGAGATAGGCCGCAGGGAATGAGGCTCGATCGACCCCGATCTGGTCGTACTCCATTCTGGAATCGTCGAACTCCGCCAACCGGTAGGTCGTCCGGCCGAAGTTGATGTTCGCGTTGTCGAAGTGGATCTCGTCGTTGTGTCCGTTCGTCGTCCCTGGCTCCCCGTTGAAGTGCTGGGGGTTGATCGCCTTGTAGTTGCTGACGGTGAAGCCGGCGGCGCCCATGTCGAGGTTCATCCCGTTCGGCGCGATGTCCTTCATCGAGGGGTGGGCACCGATCCGGTCGATCACGACCTGATTGATGGTGCTCGGACGATGGTTGGTCGGTCCCATGTGGAGCATCGCAGCGAAGATTGCGCCATCGTCACCGCCGTCCTGTTGTCCATCGTGCAGGTAGAGGTACTCCATCGTGTTGTGATGGGCGTAGACGTGCTTCATCCGGTCGAAGGCGCCGTCGCCCTGGGGGAAGGGAAGATCCGTCCGTCGTGCCCAGCCGGTTGTCACATTGAGCAACGAGCGGGGCGAGCCCGAGATCTCGGAGTGGCTCACGGTGTTGTAGCCCGAGTTCTTGATGGAGACTCCGGTCACGTGTCCGGCGAGGCGACCGACATTGCGAATGACACTGTTGTTGACGGTGTTGTTATTCGTATAGCTGTTGCCCTGATCGTCTCCGTTGAGCAGCGGATAGCCGCCATCGATGATCACGCCGCTGTGTCCGGGGAACTCGATCAGACTGTCGCTGATGGTGATGTGATCAGCTCCCTCGAAGATGCCCACGCCGAACATTCCCGCGTTGGTGATGTGCGCGCGGGTGATGTCGACATCGCTCGCGTTGCGGACCGTGATCGCGCCGACTTTGAACTGGGCACGCTCGGTGAACTCGCAGTACGACGGCATCGCACTGCCGGCCGACTCCGGGCAGTACCGACCGATCGGTCCCATGTCGTCGAACGCGTTCCAGGCGGTGGAGTAGTACGAAGGGAAGTTCGTGCTGCCCACCTGCAAGCCGTCGAACACCAAGTCCGTTACTTGATCTGAACGGGAAGCGCCCTCGAGAGCGATCACGGTCTCGACGGTCGGGATGACGATCTGCTTCTGTGTCAGGTCGCTCGCCGACGACGGGTAGTAGTACAAGTCGCCTGACGCCTTGTTCAGGTAGTACTCGCCCGGAGTGTCGAGGAAGCCCAGGTTCCCTTGAAGGAAGTACCGCGCACCGCAACAGCTCGCGCCGCCCCCGATGGCCCAGTGCGGACGATTCAGTTCGTCGTGCCCCGGAACCGACTTGGCTGTGATCGTCCGTGTGGTCTCGTTGATGGTGCCGATTGGGATCGTGCTCGTCGTCCAATCCTTCACGCCGCGCTCCCAGATGTAGAACTGAGCGTCGAGGTCGTTCCGAGATACGGCGTTGCGAAGCCCCTGCAGTGACGCCGAGTCGATCTCGGAGCTACGGTAGTTGAACGACGACAGGCTACCCGTTTCGGTGGTGGCGTAGGTGCCGTTGTGCGCCGGGAAACGGGGATCAGGAGTAGCGTTCGGAGTGCGCGCCATCGTCGCACGATCGCCCTCGACGAACAGCGAGTTGACATCGACGCCGCCAACCAGGGACGAGACGTCGATCTTGTACACCTTGCCATCTGCGGCTGCCGGCAGATCGACGTCGGCGGGAGCGCTCGGGCTGGTCCGGCTGACGAGACTCCACGTCCCGGTGACCTCCCTTCCGCCGATCAGACTCGCAGTTCCCACTGGATCACCAGAGCCACTGCTGTAGGCGACGTACCTGATCTTGTGGCCGTTCGTTCCCCGGTCCGACTCGTCGAACGTGATGGTGTCCGCGACGAAGTAGTCGCCGGACGCGACGTTCACCACGATGTCGCCCGTCATGTTCGCGTTGATCGTGCGGACCTCACGCCTCGCACGGTCGACCGTTGCGAAGGCGGTCGACGGGGTCAGCCCGCTGTTGGCATCGTCTCCGCTCGGACTGACATAGAACGTGCCCTGTACGCTCGCGGCAGCAGGCGGCGCATCAGCCGTTCCGACGAGTCCTGCCGCGAGCACCAGCGCGCCTACGACCATCCCAATGGTGCGCCGGCCAACTTGCCCCCGGGTGCCTGATCTCGACTTCATCGTCGCTCCATCTGCTCATCATGATTGCCGATCTCGTGCATATAGATATGAGCTATATGCGGATCTCGACGAGGCTCATTCCCAAGCACGGAGTCTGGCCGTGAATCCCCTACATGTCAATGAAACGTCGACAATTTGCGACTGAACTGCACTCTTCGAGGGTTTCGAGAGCCTCGCGTCCCAGGTTGTTCAGTGAAATATGAGGACTGCTTCCATTGAGAGTAAGATTCTCGATGACATCATTCCGGCCATATGAATAGCATGTATCGGTGATCATGCAGAGAGTGGGCTGCGCTATGGGAGAGTTCGCGGTGGGCCGGGACGAGCGGCCGCTCGTCCCGGGCTTCTACCCTGACCCGTCGATCTGCAGAGTCGGCAACGACTACTTTCTCGCCATGTCCTCATTCGAGTACTTTCCGGGAGTGCCAGTGTTTCGCAGCGAGGATCTCCTCGAGTGGAACCAGATCGGCAACGCGCTCGAGCGGCCGTCGCAGCTCAAGGTGCGCAGCGATCTGGACGGAGCCAGCATGGGCATCTACGCGCCGACCATTCGCCACCACGACGGTAGGTTCTGGCTCATCACCACGAACGTCGACCTCTACGACCAGGGGCAACTCATCGTCACTGCCGACGACCCCGGCGGACCGTGGAGCGACCCGAAATTCGTGTCAGGTGCCATAGGCATCGACCCCGATCTCGTGTGGGACGACGGTGTCTGCCACATCGCCTGGAAGGACAAGGTCAACGGTGGGATCAGTGGTGCGATCATCGACCCCGACCGCGCGATGCTCCTCAGCCGGCCGACCACGCTCTGGCGTGGAAGCGGGCTTGCGCACACGGAAGGTCCACACCGATTTCGTCGGGGAGGGTACTGGTACCTGGTCGTCGCGGAGGGGGGTACGCACACGGGGCATGGCGTCTCGATTGCGCGCTCGAGACGGATTGACGGTCCGTATGAACCGTTCTCGGCGAACCCGTTCTTCAGTCATCGCAGCACGACGAGTCCCGTTCAGGCGGTGGGGCACGCGGATCTCGTCGAGTGCCCCGATGGATCCTGGGCGATGGTCTACCTCGGTATACGCGCGCGCGGTCAATTTCCGGGCTTCCATGTGAACGGTCGGGAAACCTTCGCCACTCGAATTGACTGGGAAGACGATTGGCCGGTGGTCGCGGGAGCAGTTCAGGCGCGCCGAACTCCATCGACGTCGTTCTTCGATGATTTCGTGGACCCGAGACTGAACCCGCGTTGGATCTCGCCGGGCGTCGACCCGAACGGGTTCGCGCACACCGGTTCGGGCGGCTTGGCGCTCTCGCTCGGCAGAGGCCCTGAAGAGACACGCTCCCGAGGTTTGCTCGGAGTTCGGGCTCGGGATGAACGGTGGACCGCCTCGGCTGAAGTCGTGCGAGGCAACATCGCGTTGACCGTCCGAATGGACGATGCCCATTGGTTCGGCATCGAGCTCATCGACGGCCGGGCGAGGGTGCGGGCCTGTATCGGGCAGCTCTCTACGGTCCTCGGCGAAGCCGATGCCGTCGGCGTGACGGGAATTGTCATTCGCGCGGTGAGTGAGGATCAGACCGACCACCGCTCAGGACCTGACCGACTGGAAGCTGGCATTGCAGGGGCGAAGGGAGAGACGATTCTCGGCACGATGGACGGTAGATACGTCTCGACTGAGGTGGCCGGGGGATTCACCGGCCGAGTGATCGGTGTTGAAGCGCTCGGTGGACCAGCACGCATCCGAAGCTTCTCGTACGTTGCCGACGCCCCGACCTGAGATTTCCGATGGGCGAGGTTGGCGACCTCATCCCCGAAGGGCCTCGGGCGGGACGTCATTGAAGATCCGCTCGCGAATCGCGCGCTGAACTTGGCGCTGAGTGTTCTCGACGTGTTCCGACACGAGCCGGGCGGCGACTGCGGCGTCGCCGGTCTGCACCGCGGCCGCGATCTCGGCATGCTGTCGGGCGGCTGCGATCATCGGGCCCGGAACGGAGCTCTTGAGCGCGAGCACCCACATCTGGCGATGCAATTGCTGAACCCATGTCAGCGTGCTCAGCAAGTACTCGTTCTGCGCCGCAGACGCGATCTGCCGGTGGAATTGCTCGTCTGCGACGCGAAATGCTCCAGGGTCATCGGCACTCGCGGCGGCTGCGCTTTCTGCGGCGATGGTCGAGATCTGCCTGACCTGAGCCGGGGTTGCGCGTTCGCAGGCAAGCCGCACCGCGAAGGTCTCGAGTGCTCTGCGTATTTCGAACAATGCTTGGATCTGCTCAGGGTCGCTGGGTTGGGAACCAGGCAGGGACTGGATCCACATCGGGTTGCCGGCATCGGCCACGTAGATGCCGCGGCCCTTCTCGACCGAGAGCCTGCCGACAGCGGAAAGAATCTTGACGGCCTCACGCACGACGGATCGGCTGATTCCCAGCACCGATGACAGGTCCTTCTCGGTGGGAAGCCGGGCGCCTGCGGCTAGCTGATGGTCGGCGACGTAGGCGAGAATGCGCTCGGCTGCGATCTGATATCCCGGGCGGTAGCTCACGTCGACGGGGTCGTCGGGTTCTTCAGGCGAGTCAACGTTCATCTCGCCATTCAAGCGAAGGTCAGTCATTCCCAACGACTCCATCCGTTCGAGCCCAACCTCTGACGAAGATGACTCTGATCTATCAATCATGAGCGATCCTGAACTTGATAGGCTGGGCGCCGCACTGTCCGGGTAGACACGCAACTTCAGTCCGAATCGTTCCCCGTCATTCAGAATGACGATGGAATATGTTTAATAACTATCGTACGTGGCCAGCCGCCGCAACGACGGGAGGAAACCACCATGCGAATTCGCCTCCGAACATGCACGCCGGATGATCACCGCAATCTCTCGCCGATCGCATGACCCTGCCGTACCCATCGCCTGTCGTGCCCAGGATCGGGCTCGGATGCGCGCCGATCGGCAACCTCGCGTACGAGCGCAGTGACGACGAGGTGGAAGGGCTTCTCGCAGCGGCCTGGGATCTCGGCATCCGCTACTTCGATACCGCGCCGCACTACGGCCTCGGCCTGTCCGAAGAGCGTCTCGGCCGCTTTCTCGGAGGAGTGCCGCGCGACGAATTTGTGGTGTCGACGAAGGTCGGGCGGCTTCTCCGTGAGGACTCCACGTGGGATGGCACCTCTCTTGACGACGGTGGATTTGCAGTTCCCGCACGCCGGCGGCGAGTGCTCGACTATTCCGCGGCTGGGGTGAGACAGAGCATCGAGGGGTCGCTCGAGCGACTCCGGCTGGACAGTATCGACATCGTTTATGTGCATGACCCCGAATGCGGCGGGCCAGGAGCGGTCGAGGAGGCGATGGCTGCCCTCTGTGCGCTCCGTGCCGAGGGCCTCGTGTCAGCCATCGGCACGGGGTCGCTGTCGCCCGCTGCGTTGCTGGCGACGGTTCGAACAGGACAAGCCGATCTCATCATGGTCGCGAACAGGTACACGCTCCTCGACCAGAGCGTGGTACCCGAGGTCCTGGCGGCGTGCGACGAGTTCGGCACGAAGATCGTTGCCGCGGGCGTGTTCAATGGCGGCATCCTCGCACGCAGACCGACTGCCGACGCGACCTACGACTACGCGCCGGCCTCAGCGGATGTTCTCCGCAGGGCTCGCGCGGTCGATGCGGTCTGCGCCGGCCACGGGGTTCCGTTGCCAGCTGCGGCGGTGCACTACCCCCTCCTCGACCCTCGTGTGATCTCGGTGGTCATTGGTGCCGGTCGCGCCGCGCAGATCACGCAGAACATCGAACACGTGACAAGGTGCGTGCCCGAGAAGCTCTGGGACGATCTGGCCGATCAGGATCTCGTGCCGCGACTCGCACCGAGAGCACCGCAGGCCTTCTGACCTTGCCTCGACTGCTCCGCGGTGGTGAGCGAGTTCACGTGGTCGTCCGAGCGCTGCGCGGGAGCCATCCGATCGACCCGTCGGCTCCCAACACCTGGGATGCGTCCACCTCGGCGCTTGCCGTCAGCGGCACGAATGGCGGGGCACCACAGGTGCCCCGCCATTCGGTGGTGACGCCTGTCGCGAACGTCGGGGCGCTGGAAGGCTGGACGACCACGTCGTCGTAGGTGCGGCCGTTGCCCCAGAACTGCCAGAGCTTGATTCGGTCGATCCTGTGGACCGGCACCGTGCTTCGCCCGTGTTCTTCGACCTCGATCCGCGTACGCCATGCACCTGGTCGGTCCAGAAGCCCGAGGTCGCAGACGTTCCAGCGTGAGCCGGAACACGCGGCCTTCACCCCTGGAGAACTCGCTCAGGGCTCCGCGAAGAGCGCGGAAAGCGCAGGGGAGTCGGGATCGAACAGTCGCTGCTCGATGCGATCGAGCGCGAGCCTCACTGCTCCGAGTGCGACGGCGTCGTGAGTGAGGGGCGAGATCCGGAGGGGAACGGGGAACATGGTGAGCCGATCGAGGTAGGCCTTGAGCGGCTGGAGCAGGGTGTCCCCGGCATCGCTGAGGCCGCCTCCGAGAACGACGCGGTCGGGGTCGAGGACGACGGCGAGGGTGGCGATACCGGTGGCGAGATCATGGGCGAGCCGATCGACAAGTTGGAGCGCGTCGACCTCGCCGCGTGCGGCGGCGGCGAAGGTGTGTTCCCGCGTGTCCGGCCAGTTCTCGAGTGCGCGGTGAGCGGCGGCCCACCCGGCGTGCGGCAGATAGGCGATCTCGCCGGCGGCCCCGTGCGCGCCATGAAGAAGGCGACCGCCGACGACGATCCCCGCATGCAGCACGCGTCCCGCGATGATGTTCACGAAGTCGTCGGTATCGGTCCCTGCGCCGCGCCAATGCTCGGCGAGCGTGGCGAGGCGCGTGTCGTTGCCCACGACGACGTCGGCGGCATCGACGACCCCGAGTTCCGTCGAGAGCTCGATGCCCTCGAGTTCGGGGAGCCGG
>Ga0256799_1000267_pt1 | contig 12597 bp, 7 predicted proteins | sample MC6MC0950MT_FD_190207 | JGI IMG/M metagenome (GOLD analysis project Ga0256799, IMG submission 190207) | Metatranscriptome of enriched soil aggregate microbial communities from Iowa State University, Ames, United States - MC6-MC0950-MT... | ecosystem: Environmental > Terrestrial > Soil >... | reverse complement strand
TGATAACCCATATATGTAAAGCCAAATTATCCTATAATTCGACTTATTACGACATTTTTCTACTCAATCGACTGAAAGAATAATATTTTGCTTTAATTCAACCAAACTGTACAGTGCAAAAAGACTCGTTCCATAAGGAACGAGTCTCTAAGAAGCATATGCTTGAATTATTTGCTGATGGATACAACAGCGCCGGATCCAACAGTACGTCCACCTTCACGGATGGAGAAGCGAGTTCCTTCTTCAATCGCGATTGGGGAGATCAGGGCAACGGCAACTTCGATGTTGTCGCCAGGCATAACCATTTCAGTACCTTCTGGCAGGCTGATAACACCTGTTACGTCAGTTGTACGGAAATAGAATTGTGGACGGTAACCTGTGAAGAAAGGTTTATGACGTCCGCCTTCTTCTTTAGTCAATACGTATACTTGAGCGGAGAACTCAGTATGCGGATTAACGGAAGCTGGTTTAGCCAATACTTGACCGCGCTCGATTTGGTTACGGTCAACACCACGGAGCAATGCACCGATGTTGTCGCCTGCTTCAGCGGAATCAAGCAATTTACGGAACATTTCTACGCCAGTTACGACGGATTTCTTAGTTTCTTCCTTGATACCAACGATTTCAATTTCGTCGCCGACTTTAACAGTACCACGCTCTACACGGCCTGTAGCAACTGTACCACGGCCAGTGATGGAGAATACGTCCTCGACAGGCATAAGGAATGGCTTGTCAACTGGACGCTCTGGAAGCGGAATGTACTCGTCGATGATTTCGAACATCTCAACGATTTTCTTAGCCCAGTCACCTTCTGGGTTCATAAGAGCTTCACGAGCGGAACCTTGGATGATTGGAGTATCATCGCCAGGGAATTCGTATTCGTTCAGCAAGTCGCGAACTTCCATTTCAACCAATTCAAGAAGTTCAGCGTCTTCAACCATGTCGCATTTGTTCAAGAATACAACGATGTAAGGAACGCCTACGTTACGGGACAACAGAATGTGTTCGCGAGTTTGCGGCATTGGGCCGTCAGCTGCGGATACAACCAGAATTGCTCCATCCATTTGCGCAGCACCAGTGATCATGTTTTTAACATAGTCAGCGTGTCCTGGGCAGTCAACGTGTGCATAGTGACGGTTAGGAGTTTCATATTCAACGTGTGACGTGGAGATTGTGATACCGCGTTCGCGTTCTTCTGGAGCCTTGTCGATTTGATCAAATGACATAGCAGCACCGCCGTAAGTTTTGGACAATACAGTTGTGATTGCTGCAGTCAAAGTAGTTTTACCATGGTCAACGTGACCAATTGTACCGATGTTAACATGCGGTTTTGTACGTTCGTATTTAGCCTTTGCCATTTTAAACATTTCCTCCTTAAAAATAAGATTAATATGTTGGACTAACCTGGGAGCAAATCCTTATCCAGGTCATCTACTCCCGGCTAGAAAATACAGAAAATTATTCTGCACCTTTGTGTTTCGATACGATCTCTTCGGAGATGTTACGAGGAACTTCTTCATAGTGAGACAGTTCCATCGAGAACACGCCGCGTCCTTGTGTACCGGAACGAAGAGTTGTGGAGTAACCGAACATTTCGGAAAGAGGCACTTTCGCGCGAATGATTTGAGCGCCGCCACGCGAGTCCATACCTTCGATACGGCCACGACGGGAGTTCAGCATACCCATAACATCACCCATGTACTCTTCCGGAACAGTAACTTCAACCTTCATGATTGGCTCAAGCAGAACCGGTTGTGCTTTTTCCTTAGCAGCCTTAAGCGCCATGGAACCAGCAATCTTAAACGCCATTTCACTGGAGTCAACGTCATGGTACGAACCGTCTACGATTGTAGCCTTCACGTCCACTACAGGGAAACCAGCGAGAACACCGTTCTTCATTGCTTCTTCGATACCTTGTTGAGCTGGTGCGATGTATTCTCTTGGGACCGAACCACCGACAATCTTGCTCTCGAATTGGTTGCCTGAACCTGCTTCAAGCGGTTCGAACTCAACCCATACGTGACCGTATTGACCACGACCACCGGATTGGCGAACGAATTTACCTTCAACGCGCGCAGGAATCTTGAATGTCTCACGGTAAGCAACCTGTGGTTTACCCACGTTGGTCTCTACCTTGAACTCACGACGCATACGCTCGATGATGATATCGAGGTGAAGCTCACCCATACCAGCCAAGATCGTTTGACCTGTCTCTTCGTCCGTATGAGCACGAAGGGTAGGGTCTTCCTCAGTCAATTTACCGAGGGCAACACTCATCTTGTCTTGGTCCGCTTTTGTCTTAGGTTCAACAGCAATTTCGATAACTGGATCAGGGAAGTTCATCGATTCCAGAATTACAGGAGACTTCTCATCACACAGTGTATCACCAGTTCCTGTGTCTTTCAAACCAACAGCTGCTGCGATATCACCAGCGTATACTTCGCTGATCTCTTTACGGCTGTTAGCATGCATTTGCAGGATACGTCCGATACGTTCGCGCTTGTTCTTCGTTGCATTCAGTACATACGAACCGGATTGCAAAATACCGGAGTATACACGGAAGAACGTAAGTTTACCAACGTAAGGGTCTGTCATAATCTTAAATGCAAGCGCGGAGAACGGCTCTTCGTCAGAAGAATGACGTTCAACCTCAGTACCGTCATCCAAGTGACCTTGAATGTTTGGTACATCGATTGGCGCAGGCAAGAAGTCTACGACTGCATCAAGCATAAGCTGGATGCCTTTGTTACGATAAGAGGAACCGCACACAACTGGGAAGATCTTAACTTCTACTACACCTTTACGAAGAGCTGCTTTCAGTTCTTCGATAGTGATTTCTTCACCTTCAAGGTACTTCATAGTTAATTCTTCATCAAGTTCTGCAACCTTCTCTACCAATTCTGCACGAAGTTCTTCAACTTTCGCTGCATAATCAGCAGGAATTTCAGTTTCCTCGATATTTTGACCTAAGTCATCTTTGTACATGTAAGCCTTTTGAGCGATCAAGTCGATAATTCCAACAAAATCATTCTCGGCTCCGATAGGCAATTGGATAGCTACTGCATTTGCTTGCAAACGCTCGCGCATATCGTTAACTACGTTAAGATAATCTGCGCCGATGATATCCATCTTATTGACATAAGCGATACGAGGAACGCTATATTTGTCAGCCTGTCTCCATACAGTTTCAGACTGAGGCTCTACGCCTTCCTTCGCACTGAACACGCCTACTGCCCCGTCCAATACACGCAGGGAACGTTCAACTTCTACTGTGAAGTCAACGTGTCCCGGGGTATCGATGATATTTACGCGGTGACCTTTCCAAGAAGCGGTCGTAGCAGCGGACGTAATCGTAATTCCGCGCTCTTGTTCCTGGTCCATCCAGTCCATCGTTGCGGAGCCTTCATGAGTCTCCCCAATCTTATGGTTAATACCGGTGTAGAACAAGATACGTTCCGTCGTGGTAGTTTTACCGGCGTCAATATGCGCCATGATCCCGATGTTACGTGTATTTTTCAAGGAGAACTCTCTTGCCATGCAATTTTTCTCCCTTCAAAATAGAAGTTTATTATTAGTTGCTGAATCCTACCAACGATAGTGTGCGAACGCTTTGTTCGCTTCAGCCATTTTATGCGTGTCTTCGCGTTTCTTAACGGAAGCACCCGTGTTGTTGGAAGCATCGATAATCTCTGCTGCCAAACGCTCTTCCATAGTCTTCTCGCCGCGGTTGCGGGAGTAGTTTACGAGCCAACGTAATCCTAAGGAAGTACGTCTTTCCGGTTTAACTTCGATCGGTACTTGGTAGTTAGCACCACCTACACGGCGAGCTTTAACTTCCAAGACTGGCATAATATTCTTAATCGCTGCTTCAAACACTTCCATCGGGTCATTCCCCGTACGTTCTTGAATGATGTTGAACGAATTGTACAGAATGCTTTGTGCAACACCGCGCTTACCATCGATCATAATGCGGTTGATCAAGCGAGTAACAAGTTTGCTGTTATACACCGGATCCGGCAATACGTCTCTTTTTGTAACTGGACCTTTGCGTGGCATAGTTATCCCCCTTTCATTATTAGTCCAAACCTATTTTTCGGAAATATTATTTCTTAGCTTTTGGACGTTTAGCACCATACTTGGAACGAGCTTGCATCCGGTTGTTAACACCAGCGGTATCAAGCGCACCGCGCACGATGTGATAACGTACCCCCGGAAGGTCTTTTACCCGTCCACCACGAATCAAAACAACGCTGTGTTCTTGCAGGTTATGACCGATCCCTGGAATGTAAGCCGTCACCTCAACACGGTTCGTCAAACGAACACGGGCATATTTACGAAGTGCGGAGTTCGGTTTCTTAGGAGTCATCGTACCTACACGAGTACAAACACCACGTTTTTGTGGGGAACTAAGATCGGTAGCTTCACGTTTAAGAGCGTTATAACCTCTTTGCAATGCTGGCGATTTAGATTTGTACACCTTGTCTTGACGTCCTTTACGGACTAATTGGTTAATTGTTGGCATGTTGTTGCCACCCCCTTCCTCGATTCTTTAACATTCTTTACAAACCTTTTTGTTAAGCCCACAGACCCAGGCGGTTCATAAAAGAACAAATGAAAAGTTTTTGCCATTAAGGTATCCCTTCAGCAAAAACATTCCTATCAAACTATGGTTTTACAACCGCAGCCATCGCCGCACCAACTTCAATCCCGCAGGCTTTGCCGAGATTTTGCATCGTATCCACCAAAGTGACTTTGACCGCATGTTGATTGCATAGTGCGATGATCTTCGATTTCAAACGTGGATCTGCATCTTCAGCTACATATACTTCCTCGGCTCGTCCAAGCTCGACGATACGCATCGTTTGCTTGGTGCCGATCTTAACATGAGCATCCTGTAATCCTTTATCGTAAGACATATCATCGTCCTCCAAAGTACAGGGAATTCCGTACTCACGCACTACGATATATTAGCATTCTCGTTAGGCGATGTCAAGCAATTTCTATCATTGTATTTTTCAGCCAAACTTCTTCTCTAAGAACACCGATAACCAGTTTCTATTCCTTGAACATAAATCGTGATCCGAACGAAATCATTCCGCCCGGATCACGCATGTTACGTTAGTTACTCTACGGATACAGTCTCCAGATTCGCCTCAGTCGCCTCATTGCCTTCCGGCTCATCGAATTGAACACTGCGATACTGGTTCATACCAGTACCTGCCGGAATCAGCTTACCGATGATGACATTCTCTTTCAGGCCGAGCAGTTTATCCACTTTGCCTTTGATTGCCGCATCAGTGAGGACACGAGTTGTCTCCTGGAAGGATGCTGCCGACAAGAAGGAATCCGTCTCAAGTGATGCCTTGGTGATACCCAGCAATACTGGTTTGGCCACGGCAGGCTCTTGACCAGACAAGATCGCTTCTTTGTTGGCTTTCTCATATTCATGCAGGTCGACGAATGAGCCTGGCAAGAGTGTAGTATCGCCAGAATCGACAATACGGATCTTGCGAAGCATCTGTCTAACCATAACTTCAATGTGTTTGTCGTTGATTTCTACGCCCTGGTTACGATATACGCGCTGTACTTCCTGCAGAATGTAGTTCTGTACGCCGCGAATACCTTTGATACGCAGAATTTCTTTCGGGTCAATCGAACCGTCGGTCAGTTCATCCCCGGCTTCAATATGCTGGCCTTCGCTTACGCGCAGACGGGAGCCATAAGTCACTGAGTATACCTTGGTTTCCGCTTCGCCATCAACTTCGATTTCGCGGCGATCCTTAGCTTCGCGAATTTCCTTCACGACGCCATCGATTTCACTGATCGTAGCTTGCCCTTTCGGATTCCGTGCTTCGAAGAGCTCCTGAATACGCGGCAAACCTTGTGTAATATCGTCACCGGCAACACCGCCGGTATGGAACGTACGCATTGTAAGCTGGGTCCCTGGTTCACCGATGGATTGAGCAGCGATAATACCGACTGCCTCACCAATCTCAACGTGTTTACCAGTAGCCAGGTTACGGCCATAGCACTTCTTACATACGCCATGACGAGCACGGCAGCTAAGCACCGAACGGATCTGCAGCTTCGTAACCCCTGCATTCACGATCGCATTTGCTTTATCACTATCGATCAGCTCATTGCGGTGAACGATAATCTCACCGGACTCCGGATGCTTGATCGTTTCGAAGGAGTAACGTCCTTCAATACGGTCATACAGGTTCTCGATGATCTCCTTACCGTCTTCAATCCGGCTAACCATGATACCTTTGTCGGTTCCGCAATCATCCTCGCGAACGATTACGTCCTGCGCAACGTCAACGAGACGACGTGTCAGGTAACCTGAGTCGGCGGTACGAAGTGCGGTATCGGCCAGACCTTTACGCGCACCGTGCGTGGAGATAAAGTACTCCAAGACCGTCAGACCTTCACGGAAGTTCGCTTTAATTGGCAGTTCATAAATTCGGCCGGATGGCGTAGCCATGAGACCCCGCATACCACCGAGCTGGGTGATCTGCGATTTATTACCCCGCGCCTTAGAGTCAACCATGAGCATGATCGAGTTGAAGCGATCCATGGATTTCATCAGGACATCGGTGATTTGGTCCTTGGCCTTCGACCAGATATCGATAACGCGGTCATACCGTTCTTCATCAGTAATCAAGCCGCGGCGATATTGATTTGTAATAACTTGTACTTTATCTTCAGACTCACGCATGATATCTTGCTTCGCATCAGGCACGACAACGTCGGCAACGGCGATACTAACACCTGCGCGCGTCGAATACGTAAAGCCGGTTTGTTTGATTCTGTCGAGAATTATCGAAGTTTCCGTCGTCTGATAAATCTCAAAGCAACGGCCGATAATTTCGCCCAGATATTCCTTACCCACCCCACTCATCAACTTCTCGCCCATGAGACGCTCTTGAACATTCGCGCCTTTCTCATGGATGAAGTAATGATCTGGAGTTCCCTCAAGCAGATTGGTACGAGTCGCTTCGTTGATGTATGGGAAGCTGGCCGGGAAGATTTCGTTGAAGATAATCTTACCTACCGTCGTAACCAACAATGCCTTCTGTTGTTTCTCAGTAAATGAAGTCTTGTTCAGCGCTCTAGCCGGAATCGCTACACGAGCGTGCAGGGATGCCGTACCACGTTGATACGCCGAGACCGCCTCATTCACAGAGGACAGAAGCATACCAGTACCTTTGGCTTCTTTGTCATCTACGGTCAGATAGTAGGAGCCGAGGACCATATCCTGAGAAGGAGTTACAACTGGCTTACCGTCTTTCGGGTTCAAGATATTGCCTGATGCAAGCATCAGAATCCGGGCTTCCGCTTGAGCTTCTGCGGACAACGGTACGTGCACGGCCATTTGGTCACCGTCGAAGTCGGCATTATATGCCGTACATACGAGCGGGTGAAGACGAATGGCGCGTCCTTCAACAAGGATCGGTTCAAAAGCTTGAATACCGAGACGGTGAAGCGTAGGCGCACGGTTAAGCAGAACCGGATGTTCCTTAATGACTTCTTCGAGTACATCCCAAACTTCTGGGCTAACGCGTTCTACTTTGCGTTTTGCACTCTTGATATTATGAGCTAGGCCTTTGTTAACCAGCTCTTTCATGACGAATGGCTTGAACAACTCAAGCGCCATTTCCTTCGGCAGACCACACTGATACATCTTCAGATAAGGTCCTACGACGATAACGGAACGACCGGAATAGTCAACCCGTTTACCGAGCAGGTTCTGACGGAAACGACCCTGTTTACCTTTAAGCATATGGCTCAAGGATTTCAGTGGACGGTTACCCGGTCCAGTTACAGGACGGCCGCGGCGGCCGTTGTCGATCAGGGCGTCAACTGCTTCTTGCAGCATCCGCTTCTCGTTCTGAACGATGATATCAGGAGCGCCAAGATCAAGTAGACGCTTCAGTCGGTTGTTACGGTTAATAACACGGCGATACAGATCGTTCAAGTCCGAAGTGGCAAAGCGGCCGCCATCGAGTTGAACCATTGGGCGAAGCTCCGGTGGAATGACCGGAAGGACGTCAAGAATCATCCATTCCGGCTTGTTGCCGGAGTTGCGGAATGCTTCGATAACCTCAAGGCGTTTGATCGCCCGGTTACGACGCTGCCCTTGAGCTGTACGCAGTTCTTCTTTGAGGAAATCCATTTCCTTCTCGATATCAAGATCCTGAAGCAATTCCTTAACTGCTTCCGCACCCATACCGGCTTGGAATCCGTAGCCATACTTCTCACGGTAGCTACGGTATTCTTTCTCGGACAACAGTTGCTTTTTCTCCAGTGGAGTTTCCCCTGGATCGGTAACAACATAGGATGCAAAATAAATGATCTCTTCGAGAGAGCGTGGCGACATATCGAGTGCCAAGCCCATACGGCTTGGAATCCCTTTGAAATACCAAATATGGGACACCGGAGCGGCCAGTTCAATATGCCCCATCCGCTCGCGACGAACCTTCGCTCTCGTTACTTCAACGCCGCAGCGATCGCAGACAACGCCTTTGTAACGAACTCTTTTATATTTACCGCAATGACATTCCCAGTCCTTGGTTGGGCCGAAGATCTTCTCGCAGAAGAGCCCTTCCTTCTCCGGTTTTAATGTCCGATAGTTAATTGTTTCAGGTTTTTTAACTTCTCCGCGGGACCAAGAACGAATTTTCTCTGGGGAAGCAAGCCCGATTTTCATATACTCGAAGTTGTTGACATCCAACAAGGAGCATCCCTCCTTAACAAGGTTTATCACCATTTGACGGCAAGCCGCCAAAAACTTTATTCCACTCCGACTTCAGCGCCTTCCAGGTTAAGGCTCAGTTTATCCCCTGTTGCATCATCTTCATCATCAAGTTCTTTCATCTCGATCTCTTGCTCATCTCCGGATAGGATCTTAACATCCATACCCAAGCTTTGAAGCTCCTTGATCAAGACTTTGAACGATTCTGGTACACCAGGTTCAGGGACGTTCTCGCCTTTGACGATAGACTCGTAAGTCTTCACCCGGCCGACCACGTCATCGGATTTGACAGTCAGGATTTCCTGCAACGTATAAGCTGCACCGTAAGCTTCTAGCGCCCACACTTCCATCTCACCGAAGCGTTGTCCACCGAATTGAGCTTTACCGCCAAGTGGCTGCTGCGTAACGAGCGAGTAAGGACCTGTTGAACGGGCATGGATCTTATCGTCAACCATGTGCGCCAGTTTGATCATATGCATGACGCCAACAGTAACTTCACGTTCAAATTCTTCACCTGTACGTCCGTCATACAAGATCGTCTTACCATTGCGCTGCATTCCCGCTTCTTCCATCGTATCGAAGACGTCATACTCATTGGCGCCGTCAAATACAGGAGTAGCAACGTGGATACCGAGTTGGAGAGCAGCCATACCCAGATGCACTTCAAGCACCTGACCGATGTTCATCCGTGAAGGAACGCCGAGTGGGTTAAGAACAACCTGTACAGGCGTACCGTCAGGCATGAACGGCATATCTTCCTCTGGCAAGATACGAGCTACGACACCCTTATTACCATGGCGTCCTGCCATCTTGTCACCCTCGGAAATTTTACGTTTTTGGGCAATATATACACGAACGAGCTGATTCACTCCTGGTGGAAGCTCATCACCGTTCTCACGAGTAAATACTTTCACGTCTACAACGATACCATCAGTACCGTGAGGAACACGAAGTGAAGTATCGCGAACTTCGCGAGCCTTCTCACCGAAGATAGCATGTAGCAAACGTTCTTCCGCAGTAAGCTCAGTTACACCCTTAGGAGTAACCTTGCCAACGAGGATATCGCCTGCGCCGATCTCGGCACCTACGCGGATAATACCACGCTCATCCAAATTGCGGAGCGCTTCTTCACCGACGTTTGGAATATCACGCGTAATCTCTTCGGGTCCCAGCTTCGTATCACGGGCTTCGGACTCATATTCTTCAATATGAATCGAAGTGTAGACATCTTCTTTGACAAGCTTCTCGCTAAGGAGGATCGCATCCTCATAGTTGTAACCTTCCCAAGTCATGAAGGCAACGACTACGTTACGTCCAAGCGCCAATTCGCCCATCTCTGTCGAAGGACCATCAGCAAGGATATCGCCTTTCTTGATAACATCGCCACGCTTCACAATTGGACGCTGATTGATGCATGTCCCTTGGTTCGAGCGCATAAATTTGTGTAATTTATGTTTAACAAGGTCGCCTTTGACTTCCTTGCCATCCACCAACTCAACGCGACGCAGCCAGATTTCATTAGCTGCCGAGCGTTCAATAATTCCGTCGTATTTGGATACGATACATACACCGGAGTCTTTTGCCGACTTATGCTCCATACCAGTACCAACAAGTGGTGCCTTAGGAATCAGAAGCGGAACGGCCTGCCGCTGCATGTTCGAACCCATCAGTGCACGGTTCGAGTCATCGTTCTCCAGGAACGGAATCAACGCCGTAGCGACGGATACGACCTGTTTTGGAGAGATGTCCATGTAGTCAACCCGCTCACTTGGCATCGTCAAGATGTTATCGGATTGTTTATTGTAACGAACGATAACATTTTCATCTTTGAATCTGTTATCTTCCGTAAGCTCTGCGTTTGCCTGAGCAATAACATAGTTATCCTCTTCATCTGCAGTCAAATAAGAGATTTGCTCCGTAACTTCTCCTGTCTTCGGATCAACCCAACGATATGGAGCTTCAATGAAGCCGTACTCGTTAATACGGGCGAAGGTAGACAAGGAGTTAATCAGACCAATGTTCGGACCTTCCGGAGTCTCGATTGGGCACATCCGGCCATAGTGAGAGTGGTGAACGTCACGCACTTCCATGCCGGCACGTTCCCGTGTCAGACCGCCTGGGCCGAGTGCAGACAGACGACGCTTATGCGTCAACTCTGCGAGCGGGTTCGTCTGATCCATAAATTGCGACAACTGGGAGCTTCCGAAGAACTCCTTAATCGAAGCAATTACCGGACGAATATTAATCAGAGCCTGCGGCGTGATCAAGTTTGCATCCTGAATCGACATTCTCTCGCGCACAACGCGTTCCATCCGGGACAAACCGATACGGAACTGGTTCTGCAACAATTCGCCTACCGAACGAAGTCTACGGTTACCGAGATGGTCAATATCATCAGTGCTGCCGATACCATGAAGCAAGTTCAAGAAGTAGCTGATTGACGAGATAATATCCGCTGGAGTAATGTGTTTCACCGATTTATCGATGTTGCGGTTGGCAATTACTTTGACAACCTTACCATCTTCGATCGGTGAGAATACCTCGATGACTTGCAGAGGAACATCATCTGCATCAAGCACACCATTAGCTACATGATAATCCTTGAAACCTACACCGTTCTCGAGATAGGCCAGAATTTCATCAAGCAAGCGGCGATCTACCATTTGACCTGCTTCTGCAATAATCTCACCAGTCGAAGTATCAATCAAAGACTCAGCAAGACGATGATTGAACAGACGGTTCTTGATATGCAGCTTTTTATTGATTTTGTAACGGCCTACGTTGGCCAGATCGTAACGTTTTGGATCGAAGAAACGCGCCACTAGCAAGCTCTTCGCATTGTCTAGCGTAGGCGGCTCACCCGGACGAAGGCGCTCGTAAATCTCGATCAGGGCCTTCTCCGTAGAGTCGGTGTTATCCTTATCGAGTGTGTTGCGAATATATTCATCATTACCTAGCAAATCGAGAATCTCGGCGTCCGTACCAAAGCCAAGAGCACGAAGCAGTACGGTTACTGGAATTTTACGAGTACGGTCAATCCGGACATAAACGATGTCCTTTGCGTCCGTCTCCAGCTCCAGCCATGCGCCGCGGTTCGGGATTACTGTAGCGGTATAGGCTTTTTTGCCGTTCTTATCTACTTTAGTACTGAAATAGACGCTAGGAGAGCGAACCAACTGGCTGACAATTACCCGTTCCGCACCATTAATAATGAACGTACCAGTTTCCGTCATCAGCGGGAAATCTCCCATGAATACTTCCTGCTCTTTGACTTCGCCCGTTTCCTTATTAATGAGCCGGACTTTGACCCGAAGCGGCGCTGCATATGTTACATCGCGTTCCTTTGCATCATCTACCGTATACTTCGGTTCGCCGAGACTATAATCGATAAATTCCAGCACCAAATTACCCGTGAAATCCTGAATTGGAGAGATGTCCTGGAACATTTCCCGCAGCCCTTCTTCAAGGAACCACTCATAGGATTTCTGTTGGATTTCAATCAGGTTTGGAACTTCGAGTACCTCGTTAATTCGTGCATAACTTCGCCGAGTGCGTCGACCATATTGAACAAGATGTCCTGCCAACTTATACTCACCCCTTATGTCTACTCACTTTAAAAATCATTGCGAACCCGTGTTTGTACCCTTATAATAGGTTCTAACGGATTCATCCACAAATAAAGAAAAAGCCCTTATCGAACACTTTCGAAAAAAGAGCGTCATTATCTGTGTCATCACTGTCCTAATGGCTCCGTATCAGTAGATTTACCCAAAATGTACATAATATACGTAGAACTATGCGGTTTTATGCATTGTCTTCGTAAAAAACTCTTGACATTTCAG
>Ga0256799_1000266_pt1 | contig 12611 bp, 10 predicted proteins | sample MC6MC0950MT_FD_190207 | JGI IMG/M metagenome (GOLD analysis project Ga0256799, IMG submission 190207) | Metatranscriptome of enriched soil aggregate microbial communities from Iowa State University, Ames, United States - MC6-MC0950-MT... | ecosystem: Environmental > Terrestrial > Soil >... | reverse complement strand
TCGGGATCATCGATCGGGCCCGCCACCGGCACCGCAGCACCACGCGCCCGAACGATCTCCGCCACGGTCTCCTCCGCCGGGGCGAGGTCCAGCCCGTGGACCACCACAGCGGAACCATGTCGGGCCAACGCCATCGCCGCGGCCCTGCCGATGCCCATGGAACCACCCGTGACGAGCGCCACCCGTCCCTCGTGCTCGCGCCTCATCGCGCCCTCCTGTCTTCGATCGTGATGCTGAACTCGATGCGCACCGGAACACCCGGATCCAGCCGAACGGAGCTGCGCCGGTCGACACCGCTCGTCGGAACGCTCGCCGGCTCGATCGCCACCACGCGAGCCCGCTGGTACCAGGGGAAGCCGGGCGTATGATTCAGCTCCTGCCACAACCAAGCATGCGGCAGCAAGGCGGCGTCCCACTCCAAGCGCACACCGATCCCGAGACGCGGATTGCGGAGCGAGGCGAAGCCCTCGGTGAAGTCCGTGAGATACCCGAAGAGATCACGGCGGGCCTCCGGCCCCGGCACCACCCCGAGGTCGAACGGATCGCCGTTCACCTCGACACCGTGCGGCCACACGGCCGACGCTCCCGCCGGCACCGCCGTCGCAACCGAGGGATCACCGACGAACCGGGTCGCCCCTGTCTCGATGATGCAGGCATCGGCGAGGAGCGCACCACCGAACGCCGGATGATGAACGTAGTCGATCTCGATCGGAGAGCCCCCCGCGTTCGACAGCACATCCGTGACGGTGATCCGTGCGCCGCGCAGGCGGAAGTCTCGTTCGATGACGACCGGCACGGAGAAGAGCTCGACCTCGAGACGGGCCGAGTCGCGATCCACCCGCGCGACCCTCCAAGGCACCCGCGACGCTTCACCATGGAAACCCACCGGTGCGCCATACACCTCGCGGGCGGCACCCGCGACCGGGCAGAGGATCTGCCAGCCACCGCGATAGTGCTCGAGCCAATCCGCGGTCGGATCGGTCGTGGACGGCGCCTGCCCGGCACGCACCGCGTCGGCCCGATCACGCCACGGCGTGCGGAAGAGGAGATCGATGCCCGTCCGCGCCTCGACCAACGAGAGCACATCTGCCCCACGTCCCGGATCGATCTCGACCCGGATCGCGTCCGACTCCAGACGAAGGAGACCCCCGGTCATTCGAGGAACGCCTCGACCGGGACGCCACGCGTGCTCGTGGCCACGGCGAAGATCGAGCCCGCAAGCGGCTGCGCGGAAAGATCACTCCCCGTAAGGCCCGCCCGCGCCGAAGTGATGACGAGCGTCCCGTCGGCCGCGAACGCACAACTCGACGGCTGACTCACCGGCAGCCGGCACTCCCCGAGCAACACCCCGTCCGGCGAGTACCTCTGCACGACGGAACCTCCCCAAACCGCGACCCAGATGCAGCCGTCGACATCGACCGCGAGCCCGTCCGGAAGCCCCGCACCGACCCGGCACAGCACCCGGAACTCCCCCACCACACCGTCGACGGCATCAAAATCCGCAGCCAGGATGTCGCCACTCATGCTGTCCACGAGGTACATCCGCGTGTCATCCGGACTCCACCCGATCCCGTTCGGCAGCGTGAATCCACGCGCGACGACCACACTGGGCCCTCGTCCGTCCCACCGGTGCAGCGCACCGGCACCCGACGCGAAGTCGACGTGCGTACTGCCCGCCCACAACCGTCCGCGCGAATCGCACTTCGCATCGTTCATCCGATGACCCGGCCCAGGCAGCACCCGATCGACCAACCGCAGACCACCCGCATCGACGAAGCCGAACCCATCCGCAACCGCGACCGCGAACCCCGCACCGACACGTCTCGGCGCGACCGCACCAAGCGCCATGCCGATCGTGACCGTGCTCGTCACCCCGGAATCCAGATCCGTCTCGTGAAGCCGCCCCGCCATGAGATCCACCCAGCAGAGCGCACCGGTCCGACGGTCGAACACGGGACCCTCACCGACCGACGCCGACGCAGGGACGACGAGATCGGGAATCCCGAGAGACGCGACCGACGGCATGGGCGAAGGCCTCAGTGCGACAGCACCCGGGTGCGCTCGTGGTCCAAGCGCACGATCGTTCCCGTCCGGCGGGCACGCTCGGCGGCGAACACGACGCGGTGGCTGGCGAGGCTCTCGCGGGCGCCGGATGCCAAGGCCGACGGATCTTCGCTCCGCAAGGCATCGACGTAGGCACGGACGAGGCCGATGTCGCCGCCGGCGTGCCCGTCTTCCGCCGCATGCCCGTGCACGTCGGTGTCGACGACCCGGGTCTGTCCGGTCATGAAGTCGAAGATCTCGATCATCCGGCCGTCTGCGTTGATCTGGCCCTTCGTGCCGAAGATGCGGGTCTTCCGGTTTGCGCCCTCCGAGAATGCCGTCATCGTGAAGCTCACGACGACGCCGCCCTCGAACCCGAGCTGCACCACCTGGTGGTCGACCACGTCGTTGTCACTCGCGTACACGCAACGACCGTACGGCCCTTCCTCGAGGGCCTGCTCGACGGACTCGGGAGTCAGGTCGCCCGACATGACCCGCGCCATGTACTCCTCACCGGTTCCCGGCGACTCGAGGCCCCGCCGATAGAAGCGGAGTGCCGAGAACGGGCACGACGACTCCACGGCGCAGGAAGTGCACCGATCCGACGCACCCTCGGGGCGGGACTCCGGACGAAAGTGCCGCAGGCTGCCGAACGAGGAGATCCGTTCGACCGGGCGGCCCACGATCGCGCACAACCAGTCGATGTCGTGACACGACTTCTGCAGCAGCAAGGAGCTGCTTTCGTCTTCGCGTCGCCAGTTGCCGCGCACGAACGAATGGGCGAAATGCCAGTGACCGATCGGCTCCAGGTGGTCGATGTTCACGATCTCGCCGATCTCGCCCGACCGCAGGATCTCTTGGAGGGCGAGCGTGAAGGGCGTGTACCGGAGGACGTGCGAGACGGCGAAACGAACGCCTGCGGCGTCGATCGCCTCGACGATCCGTTCGCAGTCCTCCTCGGTCGTCGCCATCGGCTTCTCGAGAAGGATGTCGTAGCCCTTCTCGGCGAAGGCGATTGCGGCGTCGACATGCTGGTCGTCCAGCAGGCTGATCACCACGAAGTCCGCGAGCCGGGGCTGCGCTGCGAGTACGCGCCAGTCTTCGAAGGCGCCCGCCTCCGGCACGGAGAAGGCATCGAGGAATCGACGCCGCTGAGCTTCTCTGGGCTCCGCCACCGCGACGACACGGACGGGATCCGGTAGCGACGACGCGGCTTCGGCGTAGGCGAAGCCGCGCGCCCCGGCTCCGGCGATCGCCATCGTGAGCGAATCGGTGGCCTGCATGTCGATCGTCATCCTTTCGTGGCCCCACTCATGAGGCCCTTGACGAAGTAGCGCTGGAAGAAGAGGAAGAGCACGAAGATCGGGATGGTGGCCAAGAGCATGAACGCGAAGACGGCGCCGAAGTCGGACACGTACTTGCTCACCGAGCGGTAGATCCCCACCGTCACCGTCGTGCCGGCTCCCGGCCCGAGGATGATGAGCGGCATGATGAAGTCGTTCCACACGCCGACCGCGGTGAAGATGAGCACCGTCGCGGCCGCGGGTCGCATCAACGGAAAGACGATCTGCCAGAAGGTGCGGAGCGGACCCGCGCCATCGACCGCGGCCGCCTGCTCGAGCTCGATCGGGATGCCCTTGACGAAGCCGAGGAAGACGATCACGGCGAAGGGCATGGATCCCGCGATGTTGACCAGGACCAGACCTGCGATCGATCCGACCAGCCCGAGATTGAGGAGGATCTGGATGATCGGCTGCAAGACCACCGCGCCCGGGATCATCATCCCCACGAGCACGAGCGCCACGATGATCTGGGTGGTCCGCCCGGTCGTCCGCGCGAGGTAGTACGCGAGCATGCTGCCGAGCACGATGGTGGCGAGCACCGAGATGACCGTGATCTGGATGCTGTTCGCGAGCCCGATCCACAGCAGACCGTCGGGGCGGTTCATGACGTTGGAGAAGTTCGCCATTGTGGGGTTGAACGGGAGGCCGGCAGGATTTGCGAAGATCTCGCTGCTCGGCTTGAGCACGTTGACGAGCACGAGGTAGATCGGAAAGCAGAAGAACGCTGCCACGATCACGCCGACGATGACCCGGATCGGGCCGACGGAATTGTCGCGAGGTTGGCGGCGAGCGGAGCGAGAACGGGACATCACAGGGAAACCTCTCGACGCTGGAGGAGTCGCATCACGACGATTGAGACGAATGCGATGATCACGAGCATGACGGTCGCCATGGCCGACCCGTAGCCGACCTGGCCCGAGTCCACACTCACCCTGACGACATCGAAGGCGAGCGTGTTCGTCGTGCCGACACCCGGTCCGCCGTTCGTGATGACCTTCACCTGGTCGTACACCTTGAATCCGCCGATGAGGGTGAGGATGACGTTGATCGTCACGGCCGGGGCGAGCAGTGGGAAGGTCACCGTTCGGAAGCGGGTGGCCGGACCGGCGCCGTCGATCTCGGCCGCCTCGAGGAGCTCGCGGGGAATCCCCTGGAGACCGGCCAGATAGATCACGACGCAGACGCCGAGCACCTGCCAGCAGATGACCGATGAAACCGTGAACAGGGCGATGTTCGGGTCGGATACCCATCCGGGCGGGTCTGCCACTCCGAACCAGCGGAGCGTCTGGTTCAGGAGCCCGTCATCGCGGAGGATCAGCCCCCAGATGACGCTGACGACGACGGCGGAGAGCACGATCGGGATGAAGAACGCCGACCGGAGGACGTTGAAGATCCATCCCTTGCGATCGAGCAGCAGCGCGATCGCCAGTCCGAGGACGTTGGGAACGATCGTCACGACGGCTGCGATGAGCACGGTGTTGCCCAGTGCTCGGAGAAACGCCGGATCTTGGACCAGACGGAGGTAGTTGTCGATGCCGACGAAGTCGGCCCCGAGGCGGAACTGGTTCGAATCGGTCGTGCTGGTGACGATGGCCATCACCATCGGAACCAGCACCAGGGCGACGTAGATCGCCATCCCGGGAACGACGAAGATTCCGAACTGGAGCACGCGGCCCCGGCGCATCGTTCGCGTGCGGGTTGCTCGTCGCCCGGCAGTTCCGGCGACTCCGGTGGTCCGCAGCTCAGTGGCAGTCATGGCACCTCCATCGGTGGACGGTTTCGGCGAAGGGGAAATGGGAGAGGAGGACGGAGAGGGGGCGGCAGCAGCCTGGCCGCGCCCCCTCTCGTCGATCTACTGCTCGAGCTTGAGCTCTTCCCACTTCTGATCGGCGAACTCCGCGAAGGCCTCTGCCGTCATCCGCCCGTTGATGAGGTCGACGAGAGCGGGGTCGAGCGCGGAGACGAACCCGGGAGGCGTCATCCCCTGGATGTACCACGATGCCGGCACCGTGTTGTCTTCCTTCACCGCGGTGCGGTAGAGGTCGTTCGTCGCGAGATAGGCCTCGCCGAGGCCGGACGGCAACTCGAAGTCATCGCTCACCAAGCCGCCGTCGGCCTTGATCGACTTGTCGAAGTTCTCCTGATTGGTCTGGAACGCGAGCGCCCACTGCTTGGCGAGGTCGACGTCTGCGGCCTCCGCGTTGACGGACAGGCCGAGGCCGGTCACGACCGGCATGAGGTTACGGCCGTCTTCGCTCGGCATGGCGAACACTCCGAGCTCGAAGTCGAGCGGCGTCGTGTCGGCAGAAGCGGCGAACCAGTTGCCCATCGGGTACATGGCCGCCTTCTGGTCGCGGAAGGCCTGCTCGGTGTCGGCATAGGTCCGGCTGAGACCGTCCATGTCGAAGTACCCCTGCTTCGCCAGGTCGGCGACCTTCTGCGCCGCCGCCACGAACTCGGGGTCGCTGAACGACACCTCGCCCGCCTGCCGCTTCGCGAACCACTCGGGATCCTGTCCGCTCACATCCGTCTCGATGATCGCCGCCGGCACCATCTCGGCCGCCCAGGTGTCTTCGCCGCCGCCGCCGATCTCGATCGGGGTGATGCCGGCGGCCTTGAGCTGCTCGCAGACCTCGAGGAACTCGTCCCAGCTGCTCGGCGGCTCGGTGATGCCCGCCTGCTCGAACGCGTCCTTGTTGTAGTACACGAGCGGAATCGCCTGCGAGCCGGTCGAAGGCGTGGCGTAGAGCTTGCCGTCGATCATGCCGGCGTACCCGTCGGGCACGACGATGTCGCCGATCTCGTCCTCGCTCCACTCTGCGAGCTGCCCCTTGGCGACGAAGGACTCGATGGCGATCCCGCCGCCGAAGATGTCGGGCGCCTGGCCCGACGACCAGAGCTGCTGCAGGTACTCGAGGTTGTTCTCGCCGACGATCTTGTTGATCTTGACTCCCGGAACCTCGGCCGACGCGTTCGCGATGGCCTCGTCCCAGTACTCCGCCGTGAGGTTGGGGGTCTCGAACGTGAGGAACGAGAGTTCGACGTCTTCCCCACTTCCGGTGGGCGCGTTCCCCGCCGTGCACGCCGTGAGCGCGACGACGCTCATCGCGATGGCTGCTGCGGCGATCGACATCCTTCTGCGCATGTGTGTCTCCTTTGACATGGAAGTGGACACGCGTGGTGTCCGCTGAGTCGATTATATAAGCAAGCTTATTTTGTTATCTCGACGAATTGAGATTCTCATCCCTGCCCGACGGTGTCAAGCCATCGTGATCCAAATGAGATGCGGCGCAGTCGATCCGTTTCCTCGGCCGACTACTCGCTGTATTCCTCTTCCGGTCCGAGGGCGGGTTGACGCCGTACTTCGATCCGTTCGCCGGATCGCTCGAGCTCGAGGACGGTCACCCGGTTCGAGCCGGGGCGGAGAAGCGGGGCCGGCACGTAGTAGGTCTCCTGGGGGCCGACCTCCCAGTAGCGGCCGAGCAGGAATCCGTTGATCCACACGAACCCCTTGGCGAAGCCGGGGAAGGCGAGAAACGCATCGGCCGGTTCGTCGACGAGCAGCTCCGCCGTCGCCAACCCATCCCCGATCGGTCCGACATCGCCCCTGCCATCCGACCGTTCGCCCAGCATGTCGAGCGTGCGCTCATCCCATTCGTCGAGCGGAAGCGCGCGGACGTTCCAGTTCTGCACACGACGCCAATCGAGCCAGACGCCCTCCAGTATCCCCTTGCCCTCGCCGAGGAGCGGGCCGAAGTTGATGCGCCCCTGGTTCTCGACGAGGATCTCGAGCTCGACCCGGCGCCCCTCCCCCGGAAGCACGACTCCCGACTCCGCCTCAGCAGCATCCAGTACCGCGACGCGACCGCCATCGACGAAGACGATGGCACGGTCTCGGAGCCCTTTGATCGTGAGCCGGACCTCGCGCGCCGGCAGGAGCGGAGTCGCCCGGTACAGCGCGAGCCCGGCGTCCAGTCCGATCTGCTCGAACGTGGGCGGATTCGACGAGACGATGGGAGCCGCCGCATCCCGAAGCACGGTCAGCAGGTCGGCGCGAGCCCGCAGCGGCATGAGCCGTGGCGCCAAGCGTGGCAGCGATGGCGGTACCGGCGGGAGGTCTCCGGTGCCCATGGGCGCGAAGATCTCCCGGAACCGGTGGAACTTCTCGGTCGCGCTGCCGTCTTCGGCCACCGGAGCGTCGGAGTCATAGCTCGTCTGCGTCGGCTGGAGGCGCACACCGTCGTGATTCGCGCCGGCCCACAGCCCGAAGTTCGTGCCGCCGTGCGCCATGTAGAGATTGACCGAGCCGCCGACCGCGATCAGTTCGTCGAGGGTCGCGGCGGCGTTATCGGCCGAGCGTACATGATGCCGTTCACCCCAGTGATCGAACCAGCCGTTCCACAGCTCCGCACACATGACTGGGTCATCGGGACGTCGTTCGCGCAAGAGTCCCGCCGCGTCGCCCGCACGAGATCCGAACGTCGCGGTCGCGAGCACGCCAGGCAGCGTGCCGCCGTCGAGGGCGAGCTCGGTCGGTCCGTCGGCCGTGAAGAGCAGTTCGCGGATGCCGTGGTCGACGAGCATGCGCCGGAGCGCGTCGAGGTAGTCGGCATCATCCCCATAGCTGCCGAACTCGTTCTCGACCTGCACGGCGACCACTGGCCCGCCATGGCACGCCTGCAACGCGGCGATGCGTGGGATGAGCTCGTCGAACCAGTCGCGCACGGCATCCAGGTAGGCGGTCTCGCCCGACCTGGGGCGCATTCCCGGCAGCGCGGTGAGCCAGGCCGGAAGCGCCCCGTTATCCCATTCGGCGCAGATGTAGGGACCAGGGCGCACGATCGCGTCCATTCCCGCCTCTCCGACGAGTTCGAGGAACCGCTCGAGATCTCGCCAACCGTCGAAGCGAGCGTGACCGCGCCGTCGTTCGTGGAAGTTCCACGCGACGTAGGTGTCGACGGTGTTGAGGCCGAGCGCCGCGAGGCGGGCGATGCGATCGCGCCACAGCGCAGGGTGCACCCGGAAGTAGTGCAGCGATCCGGAGAGGATCCGGTACGGCCGACCCGCGCGCAGCAACTCGGAGCCCTGCCACGTCAACAGGGGCGCGAGGGGCAGTTCGACGCTCGCACCGGGGTCGGCGCCTCCGCCGGTCTCGAGCTCGGCAGTGTGGGATATCTCGTTCAAAGCACGGCCCGATCTCTCCTCCGACTGCACCGCTGCGAGCCGCCATCGGCGACTTCCGCGACCTTCCCGATCGACTATTCGCAGAGCCGCTTTATAAAATGTCTCTGTAGAATACGGAGACACGATTCGATGCGTCAAGGAGCGGCTGTGAACACGAGCGGTGGCGACCCATCCTTCCTCAGGCGACGCAACTCGTCGGCAGTGCTGCGCACGCTGCACGCGCACGGACTGCAGAAGGGCTTCGCGTCGGACGAGGGACTCACGGTCAGCGAGCTCGCGGTCGCGGTGAACGTCTCCCGGCCGACTGCAGATGAAGCGACGGAGGCGCTCTCCTCGGCCGGTTGGGTCGACATCCTCCCGCCGCCGAAGTTCCAGCGTCGCTCCGCGGGTCGCCCGGCCAAGCGGTTCCGATTCCGTCCGACGGCCGGCTTCGTGGTCGGAATCGACATCGAAGCGATCTGGGTCTCGGCGGCCGTGGCAGACCTCGCCGGAACGGTCATCGGGCGCGACCGCAGAGCGGCGCCGGCCCTGCTCGGCGCTCGTCAACGTCTCGAGACCGTCCGGGAGTCGCTCGAGGCGGCACTGGCCATGGCCGACGTCGGGTCCGACCAGATTCTGGGGGCGGCAGTGGGCACCACCGGCATCGTGGGGCCGGAGGGTCGCATCCGACGCAACAACCTCCCCGGCTGGGAGGGGCTGAACCTCGCCGACGAGATCGAGTCGCTCGTCGGCGTGCCGGTCACCGTTCACAACCATCTACGCCTGAGCGCGCTCGGCGAGAGATGGCAGGGCGCTGCGCAACACGCGGATGATGTCGTGCACCTCCACGCGGGCCAACGCATGGGGCTCGGCGTCGTGATCGGCGGAAGACCCCTGTACGGATTCCACGGGGCCGCGGGTGAGCTCGTGCGCGCCAGCTCGGACGCCTGGCTGCACGCCTACCGCGTCCTGCTCCGGCATCCGCGCGGCGTGATGTTCCCCGCCTCCAGCACCGGCCTCGGCGGCGACATCGGAGATGCGGTGCCGATCTTCGACGCGGCAGCCTCGGGCGATCCGACGGCTGAGCGCGCTGTCGAGGAGTTCGCAGACGCGCTCGCCGATGACATGGCGGCGATCATCGCCGCCTTCGATCCTGAAGTCGTCGTCGTCGGGGGCGACCTCGCGCGTGCCGGCGCGGTGACCGTCCAACCCGTCCAGCGACGTCTCGACGCCAGTTGCTCATTCCCGCCCGTGGTGCGGATCTCCCAGCTCGGCGAGGAGTCGATCACGCTCGGCGCGATCCGGGTAGCTCTCGACGAGGTCGAGGCCCGATTGTTCGAGGCGCCGCACCTCGGCCTGGACTAGTTCGGCGCGACGAACTCGGCAGAGGGTCCGGACCCGTCGTCGAAGCTGTACCCGATGCCCGGTCGCAGGATCGCCCGGACGCTGCCGTCGGCCTCCACCTCGTCGGGGCGACGCACGGGGTTCGAGTAGATCAGCGCCTCGTAGTAGGAGGTGTTGCTGATGGCCATGCACAGGTGCGTGTTCGCAAGCCCACCGCCGTGCACTTCGGCTCTCAGGAGATAGGCGTCGGCGAGGTGCGCGGCCCGCAGCGCTCCCGTGATTCCGCCGCGCAGGGCTGCACCCGCGCGAACTGCGCTCGCGACGCCCGTGGCGATGAAGTCGCCGGTGTTCATGTGCGCGCCCTGCGCCACCTCGCCGACGAGCAGCGGAACGCTGACCCGCGTGCCCAGCTGCCGGTACGCCGACACGCTCGACTCGCGCATCGGCTCCTCGTACCAGAGGTAGCCCGCATCGGCGAGCGCGTCCCCGACGTACACCGCGTCGATGAGGTCGAAACCGGCCGAGCCGTCGAACATGAGCGGGATGTCGCCGCCCACGTGTTCGCGGAGCGCCTGGCTCAGTCGAGCGTCCTTTCTCGCGTCACCCCACGCGTGCAGCTTGATGGCCTCGAATCCGAGTTCGAGGCATTGGTCAGCGACGTCGAGGTACTCCTCGATGCTGCCGAACGTAGCGGTGGAGGCATACGCGGGGATGGAGTCGCGGAAGGACCCGAGGAGCTGGTGCACCGGCATTCCCGCCGCCTTGCCCGCGATGTCCCACAGCGCGATGTCGACGACCGAGGAGAGATAGACGGGAAAGTACTCGATGCGATCGAGCTCCCACAGTCGATGCCAGAGCAGTTCACGGGCGAACGGATCCGCTCCCACCAGCTCGGCCCGCAGGCGGCGGTCGACGATGTCTCGAAGGATCACCCCTCGCGGGCAGAAGGCGAAGCCGTCGATTCCGGCATCGGTCCGGACGGCGAGCCAGGCCCCGATGGTCGGACCTTCCGACCCGGGCAGTCCGTCACGCCATCGAAACGCCGGCGTCTGCGCCGGGATCTCGACGAGTTCGATGTCGACCGAGGTGATGCGCACGGCAGCTCCATTCAAAGATCGCGCCGGGGCCTGATGTGGAACCCGCGATGTTCGTGTTCGGACGACACTAGCGTCCCCTGTTCGGTTTGATCAATCATGATTGCAATTGCCGATCACGAATCACGATCGATCACCACGTGTCCGTTTGTCGATGCCCGCGCATCGTGCGCACCCCGGACTGGCGCGCAAGCGTCAGGATCTCCGCCACTCGCCTGAACCCATGAGGGGGACGAGTGCGGGTCGCGCGACGGTGCTCTCGAGCGGCTCGCGCCTGCCCGAGTCGGCAGATCTCTGCAGCTTCAACATGATCTCCAGCACATGCAAGGCCATCGCGCCGCTCGCACGCGCCGGCCCGCGGACGAAGTCGACCAGGCCGACCCCGCGTCCCGCATCGACGTACCCCGCCGATGGCGCGAGCGACTCCCACTCACCACCGCGCCGGCACAGCCGCACCTCACCGGCGAACCCGTTCGGGTCGGGCACGAGCAGCGATCCCTCGACCCCGTGCACCTCGATCGGCGCGGCCGTGGAGCGCACACCGTCGAAGCTCATCGTGACGGTCGAGATGGCGCCCGAGGCGTGGTGGAGGATGCCGGTGAGGTGGGTGTCGACCTCGACCTCGACCCGCTCGCCCGCCCGCGGCCCGGTCTCGATGAGACGCTCGTCGCGCGTGCGCGACCCGGCGCCCGACACAGCCGACACCGGTCCGAGCAACTGCACGAGCGAGGTCACGTAGTAGGGCCCCATGTCGAGAAGCGGGCCGCCGCCGACTCGGTAGTAGAAGTCGGGGCTCGGATGCCACGACTCGTGGCCCGCCGTGATCCACGAGGCCGACGCCGCCACCGCACGGCCGATCGAACCGCCGTCGATCGCCGCCCGGGCGGTCTGGACCCCCGTGCCGAGCACGGTGTCGGGTGCGCCTCCGACGCGGACGCCGGCACCCTTCGCGGCATCGATCACGCGCAGCGCGTCCGGAAGCGTGGCGGCGAGGGGCTTCTCGCCGTAGACGTCCTTGCCGTGCGCGATCGCGGCGAGGGCGACCTCCGCATGCGCCGCCGGAATCGTGAGGTTGAGCACGGCTCGAACATCGGGATCGGCGAGCAGCTCAGCGGTCGTGAGCGCCCGACAACCGGGGATGCGGTCCGCTGCAGCCTCGGCGCGAGCCTCGTCGAGGTCGGCGACCGCGACGATCCGAACGTCCTCGACGCCGGCCAGCGTCTCGATGTACGCAGCGGAGATGACGCCGAGGCCGACGATGCCGATGCCGACTACCGGGCGGCCCACAGCATCCCCCGTTCGATGATCGTGCGGACGTTGGCGTCCTGCAGCACGTCGAGGCTGTGTCCGGGCGTCGAGACGAAGATCCTGCCCCGGCCCCACTCCCGCGTCCAGACGGCCGGTGAGACGATCGGCCGATGCCACGGGTGATACGGCTGGACGGGGTGGGTGGTCGTCGCGAGCACATCGATGAGGTCGTCGTGGAGCACCCAGTACTGCTCCGTGTAGAGCTCGAAGTCCTCGATGCCGGCGGTGATCTCGTGCGTGCGGCCGAGTGCGGTGAGCTCGACGGTGTAGTCGAGGTGCGCGGCGTCGTCGCCGTGCGCCTCTCGCGGGTCCTTCG
>Ga0256799_1000263_pt1 | contig 12643 bp, 11 predicted proteins | sample MC6MC0950MT_FD_190207 | JGI IMG/M metagenome (GOLD analysis project Ga0256799, IMG submission 190207) | Metatranscriptome of enriched soil aggregate microbial communities from Iowa State University, Ames, United States - MC6-MC0950-MT... | ecosystem: Environmental > Terrestrial > Soil >... | reverse complement strand
GCACGGCGTCTGCGAGGCGTTCGGCTGGCCGCACGCCGACCAGGCCGACATCGCTCGGGCCTGGCAGCACATCCTCGGCCGGGTGCGCGGCTACGGCGACCTCGAGCCGGCCCTGCTCGGACGTGTCGAGGAGCTCATCGACTTCGTCACCGCCCCGGCCTGACCCCCGGACCGACGCGCTCGCGCGCGGAGCCGGTACAGCGAGATCCTCAGATCGAGAAGCCGCCGTCGCTGTGGATGAGCTGACCGGTCACCCAGCGCGCGTCGTCGGAGACGAGGAACCGCACGAGCTTCGCAGTGTCGTCGGGTGTGCCGAGTCGACCGGTCGGCTGCTGCGCGGTGAGCGCCGTGCGGGTCGCCTCGTCCATCCAGCCGGTGTCGACCGGGCCGGGGTTCACGAGGTTCGCGGTGATGCCGAGCGACGCGAGCTCGCGCGCAGACGCCCGCACGATCCGGTCGAGCGCGCCCTTCGAGGCGCCGTACGGCACGTTGCCGACGATGTGGTCGCTCGTGAGCGCCACGATGCTGCCGCCGCCCGCGGGCACCTGCGCGGCGAACGCCTGCACGAGCAGCAGCGCGGCGCGCGTGTTCACGGCGAAGTGGCGATCGAAGCTCTCGAGCGAGGTGTCGAGCACACCCGAGTCGACGCTCTGCGCGTGCGAGAGCACGAGGGCGCTGACGGGGCCGAGCGACGCGGATGCCTCGGCGACGAGCCGCGCGGGCACCGCGGGGTCGGCCAGGTCGGCGTCGAGGCCGACCGCACGGGCGCCGATCGAGCGCAGTTCGGCCTCGAGCGATGCCGGGTCGCGGTCGGGGTCGCCGCCGAGACCCATGCGGCGGTCGTAGTCGGCGAAGTGGCTGAAGGCGATGTCCCAGCCGTCGGCGGCGAGCCGGGTCGCGATCGCCCAGGCGATCGTGTTGCGACGACCCGCGCCGGTGATGAGTGCGACGGGACGGTGCATGGTGCTCCTCGAGGTGGTGCGTTCGGGCCGGCTCGGCGGATCAGCCTATCGTCGTCCCGAACGCGAGCCCCAGAAGATAGGTGACCGCGGCGGCGCCGAGTCCGATCGCGAGCTGGCGCAGGGCCCGCTTGAGCGGCGACGCACCGGAGAGGAGGCCCACGGTCGCCCCGGTCGCGAGCAGCGCGATGCCCACGAGCACCGTGGCCGTCACGACCGCCGCGATGCCGCTCATGCCGAACAGGTACGGCAGCACGGGGATGAGCGCCCCGGAGGCGAAGAAGCAGAAGCTCGAGATCGCGGCCGCCATGCCCGTGCCGATCGCCTCGTCGTCGTCGGCTTCGATCGCGAGCGCGTCGGTCGGCGACTGCGCGAGCTCGGCGGCCTGTACGCGGGCGACGACGAGGGCGGCGTGCTCGACGGCCTCATCGGGTTCCATGCCGCGGGCGCGGTACACGAGGGCCAGTTCGTTGGCGTCGACGTCGAGGTGCGGCAGCGCCTCGCGTGCGGTGGGGTCGGGCGCCGACGCCTCGAGCAGTTCGCGTTGCGATCGCACCGACACGTACTCCCCCGCGCCCATCGACAGCGCGCCGGCGAGCAGTCCCGCGACGCCGGTGAACAGCACGACGCTCGCGGGCACGCCCGTCGCACCGATGCCGAGCACGAGCGCGAGGTTCGAGACGAGCCCGTCGTTCGCGCCGAACACGGCGGCGCGGAAGGTGCCCGCGAGCCGGCGGCGGCCGCGTGCGGCGAGCCCGCGCACGACCTCGCCGTGGATGCGCTCGTCGGCGGCCATCGCCGCGGTCGCGTCGGGGTCGGAGGCGTAGGGTGAGCGGCCCTCCGCGCGCTGCGCGAGGGCGAGCACGAAGATCGAGCCGAAACGACGTGCGAGCGAGGCGAGCAGGCGGGTGCGCACGTCGGCACGCGGAACTCCCGAGTCGTCGCCGCCGAGCAGTGCGAGCCAGTGCGCCTCGTGGCGTCCTTCGGCGGCGGCGAGGGCGAGCAGGATCTCGCGCTCCTCGCCGTCGCGGCGTGCGGCGAGTTCACGGTAGACGGCCGCCTCGGCCCGCTCGGCGGCGAGATACTTCCGCCAGCGGTCGCGATCGGCCGGCGTGCCCTTCGGCGACTCGTCGGTCATCGTGCCTCCTCGATCATGCGCGGGCGCGGGCCGAGACGGTCGTGGGCCCGCGTCATCGCGCGGCCGCGTCACGGCCGACGACCACGCTATCGGCCACGATGCGTCGAGCCGCGCGATTCCGCAGGATTGGCAGCATTTCGGACGACCGAACCGGGAGCTCGGGCGGGATCCCGCGGCGCCACCGTCTCGGCGATCGCCACGAATACGGATGCCCCGGCCCGAGATGATCCGAAACCGTGGCGATCGCCGAAGACGTGGCGGGCGGACCCCGCCCGTGTCAGCCGACGAGCTTGTTCCAGCCGTCGCCGTCGACGTGCTCGAAGATGAGGTTCGTCTCGGTGTGCGCGACCGCGGGGTGGCCGGTGAGGTGGTTGAGCACGAACTCACGAAGCTCTTCGGCGTCGCGTGCGGCGACATGCAGGAGATAGTCCTCGGCGCCGGCCATGTGGAACACGCCGAGGACCCCGGGCAGGTGCGGCACCTGTGCGCGGAAGGCGTCGATCTCGCCCCGGTCGTGCTTCACGAGCCGCACGGCGATGAGCGCCTGGAGCGATACGCCGAGCGACGCCAGGTCGACGTCGACGCGGTAGCCGCGCACCGTGCCGAGCGACTGCAGCCGACGCAGTCGGAGCGATACCGTGGACTCGGCCACGCCGACCTCGGCGGCGAGGGCGGCACCCGATGCGCGGGCGTTCGTCGACAGCGCCTGCAGGAGCGCCCGGTCGACGCGATCGAGTTCTGGCTTCTGCGTCATGCGTGCACCTCATTCGCGAGAGATTGCAGATACTTCGAGATTTCAATCACATCTTAGCGATCGTGCGACCCGAGTTGTAGTTGGCGACAGAATCTGCTTCAGTGCGAGCCATGCAGACATCGTCGTCGCACCTCGAGACCCGCGCCGTGCACGGCGGAATGAGCGGTGTCCGAGAGAGCGGATCCCATGTGCCCACGATCGACTTCTCGACCACGAACCCGCTCGGTTCGGTCGAGACCGGCGGACTCTCGTACGAGGAGCTCGCGACGGGCCACGACCTCGGCGAGGGACGGTCGGCCGTGTACCAGCGACTGTGGCAGCCCGGCGTGGCCCGCTTCGAGGAGTCGCTCGCAGGGCTCGAGGGCACCGACGGCGCCGTCGCCTTCGGCAGCGGCATGGCGGCGCTCGCCGCGGTGCTCATCGCCACGGCCTCGGCGGGTCGACCGCACGTGGTCGCGGTGCGGCCGCTCTACGGGGGTACCGACCACGTGCTCGCGAGCGGGCTGCTGGGCACCGAGGTGACGTGGGCGACGGTCGACGAGGTCGCGGCGGCGATCCGGCCCGACACGGGCCTCGTCGTCGTCGAGACGCCCGCGAACCCGACCCTCGAGCTCGTCGACCTCGGTCGTCTCGCCGCTGCGGCGGGCGAGGTGCCGCTGCTCGTCGACAACACGTTCGCCACGCCCGTGCTGCAGCGCCCTGCGGAGCACGGCGCCCGGCTCGTGCTGCACAGCGCGACGAAGTATCTCGGCGGCCACGGCGACGTCATGGGCGGCGTCGTCGCGGCCGACCTCGAATGGGTCGAGCGACTGCGCCGGGTACGTGCGCTCACGGGCGGACTACTGCACCCGATGGCGGCGTACCTCCTGCACCGCGGACTGCGCACGCTCCCCCTGCGAGTACGCGCCCAGCAGGCGACCGCCGGCGAGCTCGCGGTGCGCCTGTCGGAGCATCCGGCGGTCGGGCGCGTGCACTACCCCGGCCTCCCGGGTCAGGACCCGCAGGGCCTGGTCGGCCGGCAGCTCGAGGGCGGCGGTTCGATCGTCGCGATCGAGCTCGTCGGCGGGTTCGACGCGGCGGTCGCGTTCACCGAGGCGTGCGAGCTCGTGACCCACGCCGTGTCACTCGGCGGGGTGGACTCGCTCGTGCAGCATCCCGCGTCGCTCACCCACCGCCCGGTGGCCGGTGACGCGAAGCCGGGCGACGGCGTCGTACGCCTCTCGGTCGGGCTCGAGCACGTCGACGACCTCTCGGCCGACCTCATGACCGCGCTCGATGCGGCGGCGGTCGTCGCCGGAATCGGTGCGACCGAGCGGGTCTCGATCGGCTGACGGTGCCGAACGGGCACGCGGCAAGCCTGTGCGCCGCGTGCCCGCGGCCGGTCACGGGCACGGCGCGCACCGCACGGGCAGCGCGCCCGTTCAACGACCCGACAGCCGCTTCCGCAGCAACTCGATGCGCGCCTGCAACTGGGTCACCGTCGCCTGCGCGACCTCGGGCCCGCCGCACGCCCGTCGCAGTTCGGCGTGCACCATCGAGTGCGCCTGACCGTTCTGCCGGGCGTACAGGCCGACGAGGCTGTTGAGCAGCGAACGCTGCTCTTTCAGGGTGCGGTACAGGGCGACCGGTTCGGCGGCCGTCTCGCCCTCGCCGTCGCCGCCGTCGGTGGATGCCGCGTGCCGTCGCCGGTCGCTCTGACGACGCGCCTGGCGGGCCTGTCGATGCCGCAGCAGCTCGGAGACCTGCTCGGGCTCGAGCAGCCCGGGGATGCCGATGAAGTCGAACTCCTCGTCGCTGCCGGGCTCGGCGAGCGTGCCGAACTCGGTGCCGTCGAAGACCACCCGGTCGAAGCTCGCGTCGGAGGCGATCGCCTGCCAGGTAAACTCGTCGGCGAGCTCGTCGGAGGCCTTGTCTTCGCGGTTCGCCGATTCGAGCAGCCCGTCGTCGAGGCCCGGGTCGTCACCGGCGTCGCCGTCGCGTCGATCGAGGGCGTGGTCTCGCGCCCGCTCGAGCTCGGAGGCGAGCGCCATGAGCACCGGCACGTTCGGCAGGAACACCGAGGCCGTCTCGCCGCGCCTGCGCGCACGCACGAACCTGCCGATGGCCTGCGCGAAGAAGAGCGGCGTCGACGAGCTCGTCGCGTAGACGCCGACCGCGAGCCGCGGCACGTCGACGCCCTCGGACACCATGCGCACCGCGACCATCCACCGGCGCTCGTTGGCCGAGAACTCCTCGATGCGGCTCGACGCCTCCTTGTCGTCGGAGAGCACGACGGTCACCGGCTCGCCGCAGATCTTCTCGAGGATCTCGGCGTACGCGCGTGCGACGGTCTGATCGGTCGCGAGCACGAGCCCGCCGGCGTCGGGGATCGAGTGCCGCACCTCGGTGAGGCGGCGGTCGGCGGCCTGCAGCACGGCGGGGATCCACTCGCCGGTCGGCTCCAGCGCCGTGCGCCAGGCCGACGAGGTGATGTCCTTCGTGTTGTCCTCGCCGAGCTTCGCCTCCATCTCGTCACCCGCCTTGGTGCGCCAGCGCATGTGCCCGGCGTAGACCATGAACATGACGGGACGGACGACGCCGTCGGCGAGCGCCCGACCGTAGCCGTAGTCGTAGTCGGTCTGCGAGAGGCGCACCCCCTTCGCATCGGGTGCGTACTCCACGAACGGGATCGGGGCGGTGTCGCTGCGGAACGGGGTGCCGGTGAGCGACAGTCGCTTGGTGGCCGGCTCGAACGCCTCGCGGATCGCGTCGCCCCACGAGAGCGTGTCGCCGCCGTGGTGCACCTCGTCGAGGATGACGAGGGTGCGCCCCGAGAGCGTCAGCTCGCGGTGCAGGGCCGGGCGCATCGCGACCTGCGCGTACGTCACGGCGACGCCGTGGTAGTGCCGGGCCGACCGGCCGTGGGCGTTGCGGAAGCCCGGGTCGAGGCGGATGCCGACGCGGGCCGCGGCGTCGGCCCACTGGCGCTTGAGGTGGTCGGTGGGGGCGACGACGGTGAACCGGTCGATGATGCGGCGCGAGCGCAACTCGGCGGCGAGTCGCAGGGCGAAGGTCGTCTTTCCGGCGCCCGGCGTGGCCGCCGCGAGGAAGTCGCGCGGCAGTTCGGCGAGGTACTGCTCGAGGGCCTCGGCCTGCCAGGCCCGCAGCTTCGACGCGGTGCCCCAGGCCGCACGCTCGGGGAAGGACGGTGAGAGGTGCTCGGCGGCCGACGTGCCCGGCTGGGCTCCTGAAGGCGTCGCGGTACTCACTGGTTCGAGGGTAGTGGAGCCCTCGGACAACCTCGAACCGGCGGGGTGTGCAGAATGGAGGAATGGTCACCCAGCAGCATCCCTGGTCTCGGTACGTCGCGATCGGCGACTCGTTCACGGAGGGCATCGGCGACCCCGAGCCCACGGTGCCGGGCGGCCACCGTGGCTGGGCCGACCGCGTCGCCGAGGTGCTCTCGCAGGGCACCGAGGACTTCGCGTACGCGAACCTCGCGGTGCGCGGCAAGCTCATCCAGCAGATCATCGACGAGCAGCTCGAGCCCGCGCTCGCGCTGCGCCCCGACCTCATCACGATCTCGGCGGGCGGCAACGACGTGATCCGGCCGCGTACCGATCCCGACGAGATCTCGGCCCGGTTCGAGTACGCGATCGACCGGCTCAGCCGCGACCACGCGACGATCGTGATCTTCACGGGCGTCGATGTCGGCTTCTCCCCCGTCTTCCGCGGCATCCGCGGCAAGGTCGCGATCTACAACGAGAACCTGCGCGCGATCGCCGCGAAGTACGACTGCATCGTCGCCGACCAGTGGGCGCTCTCCGAGATCCAGGATCAGCGCATGTGGGCGCCCGACCGCCTGCACCTCAACGCGCTCGGGCACCACACCGTCGCACGCATGGTGCTCGCGGCGCTCAACGTCGACAACGACCTCGACGCGCTGAGGCCCGAGCCGGTGCCCACCACGACGTGGCGACAGGCACGCGTCGAAGATCTCGCCTGGGCGCGCGAGTACCTCGTGCCGTGGGTCGTGCGTCGCATCCGGCACCAGTCGTCGGGCGACTTCATCTCGGCGAAGCGGCCCGACGCTGGACCCTACTCGCTGCCCGACTGAGCCGTCGCCGGCGCGAGCCCGTCGGGGTTCGCGAGCCGCCACCACGTGCCCGGGTCGTCGATCTCCGCGTCGAGCACGAGCGGCACCGTGACCTCCTGGTCGCCCGCGCGCACGACGACGGTGCCGACGTCCGCGCCCTCCGGCGCGACCGTGACGGGCTTCGCGTGCACCTCGACCTCGACCGGGGTGTCGCTCCAGACGACGAGGGATGCCCCGTCGGCGGCCCTCGCCTTCGCGGTGTCGCCCCACGGGGTGTCGTAGCTCGCGAGCTCCTGCCCGGCCTCGAGGGGGGCCACCTCGTGGAAGCCGGGGGCGACGCTGTCGAGGAGCTTCGCGACGGCGTCGCGCAGCACCGCATGGTTCTCGGCACCGAGCAGGACGCCCACGACCGTCACGGTCTGGTCGCCGACGGCGTAGTCGGCCGAGAAGAGCAGGTTGGCGGCATCGTCGGTGGTGCCGGTCTTGATGCCGTCGACGCCGTGGGTGCCGAGCAGCTTGTTCGAGTTGTCGAGCTCGCCGAGCTCTGGGATGTCGACCGACTTGGTGGCGACGATCGCCGCGAGCGCGGGCTCCGCCAGGGCGAGCTCGCCGAGCTTCACGAGGTCGGCCGGCGTCGACACGTTGTCCAGCGAGAGGCCGCTCGAGTCGGCGATTCGGGTGTTCGCGAGGCCGTGGTCGGCCAGCCACTTCGTCGCCGCGGTCACGAGCCCCTCCTCCGAGCCGTAGGCCCAGTTCGAGAGCGAGATCGCGTAGTTGTTGCCCGAGGGCAGCAGCATCGCCTCGAGGCTCTCCTGCAGCGTGAGCGTCGCGCCAGCCTCGACGGGAGCGACGGAGCCGTTCTGGGCGATCATGTCCCAGTAGATGTCGACGTCGGCGTCGGTGTACTCGATCTCGGGACCGGACTCCCCCTCGGCGATCGGGTGGTCCTGCAGGATGGTGAGCGCCGTGATGATCTTCGTGATGCTCGCCGTCGCCATCTGGCGGTCGGCCTCGCCCGCGGCGAGGAGCCCGTCGAAGCCGACGGCGCCGACCGCATAGCCGCCGAAGCCCGGCAGGTCCAGCGCCTGCGGCGCCGCGACGACGGGTTCGGGTTGCTCGACGACCGGTGTTGCCTCGGGAACGGCGGCGCCGAGGGCGTTCGCGGAGTATACCCCGCCGCCGATGAGGAGGGCGAGAACAACGGCGAGGGCGCTGAAGACGACGATCCGGCGTCGGCGATAGACGCGCCTGCGCGCCTCGCGGTCGTCGGTCGTCGTCATCGGGTCTCCTCGGGGTCTGCGGCGACGGCGTAAAGCACGACGGCCGCGGCGGCGGCGACGTTGAGCGAGTCGACGCCGTGTCGCATGGGGATGGTCACGACGTGGTCGGCGGCGGCGAGAGCTCGACGGCTGAGTCCGTCGCCCTCCGCCCCGAACACGAGCGCGAGTCGATCGGGTGCCGCGGCGGCGAGCCGGCGCAGCGGCACCGCGTCGTCGGCGAGCGCGAGCGCGGCTATCTCGAAACCGGCGTCGTGCAGCAGGGCCGCCGCCGGCTCCCAGTCGGGAAGACGCGTCCACGGCACCTGGAAGACGGTGCCCATGCTGACCCGCACGCTCCTCCGGTAGAGGGGGTCGGCGCAGCGCGGCGACACGAGCACGGCGTCGGCGCCGAGCGCCGCGACCGAGCGGAAGATCGCGCCGACGTTCGTGTGGTCGACGATGTCCTCGAGTACGACCACGCGGCGCGCACCGGCGAGGAGCCGGGCGACATCGGGCAGTTCGGGCCGTTCGAACGCCGCGAGCGCACCCCGGTGCACCCGGTACCCGGTGATCTCCTCCAGCTGGTCGGGGTCGGCCAGGTGCACGGGGATGTCGAAGGGCTCGAGCACGGGGGCCAGCCCGTCGAGCCACTTCTCCTCCATGAGCACGGAGCGCGGGCGGTGGCCGGCGCCGATCGCACGGCGGATCACCTTCGCCGACTCGGCGATGTAGAGGCCCTCCTCGGGCTCGCGCACGCTGCGCAGGGCGACGTCGGTGAGCCTCGCGTAATCGGCGACGGCATCGGATGCCGCGTCGCGGACTCGTTCGATGTGCATGGATCTCCTCCATCCAAGAGTGCCAGTCCGTGAAACAAACCGGAAAACGAAGGCGTTTACTCTCAGGGGTGTCGAAGGGAGACGACGTGGAGCAGACGATCGGGCGCAGGCCCGCCGACGGGTCGCAGGCGGCGGGGATCGACGAGGCGATCGAGCTCATGCGCGGCGCCCGTGTCGCGGTGCTGACGGGCGCGGGCGTGAGCACCGACTCGGGCATCCCCGACTATCGCGGCGAGGGCGCGCCCGTGCGCACGCCGATGACGGTGCAGACGTTCCTCTCCTCCGAGGCGGCGCGCAAGCGCTACTGGGCGGGCAGCCACCTCGGCTGGCGCGACTTCGCCTCGGCCGCGCCGAACGCCGGCCATCGCGCACTCGCCCGCCTCGAGGCATCCGGCATCGTGTCGGGCGTCGTGACGCAGAACGTCGACGGCCTGCACCGCCGTGCAGGCAGCCGTCACGTGGTCGAGCTGCACGGCGGCATGGACCGGGTCGTGTGCCTCGAGTGCGGCCAGCACTACGCGCGCCAGGCGATCGCGCACGAGCTCACGACGCAGAACCCGTGGCTCGACGCCGGCCGGCCCGTGCGGCTCAACCCCGATGGCGACGTCCAGATCGACGACGTCGACGCGATGCGGATCCCCGCGTGCACGGTGTGCGGCGGCGTGCTGAAACCCGACGTGGTCTTCTTCGGCGAGTTCGTGCCCGTGCCGACGTTCCGTGCGGCGGCATCGCTCGTCGCCGGGGCCGACGTGCTCCTCGTCGCCGGCTCGTCGCTCGTCGTCAACTCCGGCATGCGACTGCTCGAGCAGGCCCGGCGCAGCCGCCTGCCCGTCGTCATCGTCAACCGGGGCGCCACGAAGGGCGACCCGCGGGCAGCGGTCAAGATCGACGCGGGCGCGAGCGAGACGCTGGCCGCCTTCGCGGCCGCGCTCGATTCGTGATCGACCGTCCGTCCGTGGCAGAGTCTCCGACATGACGGATGCCACCACCAGCCTCGAACCGGTGACCATCGCGCTCGTGCGGCACGGTGAGACCGACTGGAACGTCGAGCGCCGCATCCAGGGGCGCACCGACATCCCCCTCAACGAGACCGGCCGTCGGCAGGCCGCGCAGGTCGGCGCAGAGCTCGCCGAGTCGACGTGGGATGCCGTCTACGCCAGCCCGCTCGCGCGCGCGGCCGAGACCGCCGAGCTGATCTCCGGTGCGCTCGGCGTACCGGTGCAGGGGCACCTCGACGCACTCGCCGAGCGCAGCTACGGCGTGCTCGAAGGCCTCGACCACGCGGGACGCACTGCCGTCGAGGCTCAGGCCGCCACGATCGAGGGCCTCGAGACCCGCTCCGCCGTGATCGAGCGATCGAGCGCCGCGCTCGCCGAGATCGCGGCTGCGCACCCCGGCGGCCGCGTCGTCGTCGTGTCGCACGGCGGCGTCATCCACTCGCTCATCCTGCACCTGAGCGACTGGACGCTGCCGGGTGCCGGCTACACCGTGACCAACGGCTCCGTCCACCTCGTGACCGCGACGGCCGACGGGCTCGAGCTCGCCGAACCCGAGTTGCTCACGGGCACCGACGGCTGACGCCGGCGGTCGACGTTCGCGACGTCGCCGCCGTCGCCGGCAGTCGTCAGCGAGCCCCGCGTCGGCCGCCGGGCTCGGCGGCGACCCGTTGCATCAGCTCGAGGAGCGCAGCGGCCGATCTCGCCCACGTGTAGCGGGCGGCGACCTCGACCGACGCGGCCGAGCGCCGCTCCCACACGTCGTCGGTCTCGAGGGTGCGCAGCGCCTCGACGAGCGTCTCGGGCCGGTCGGCGTCGAAGAAGAGTGCGGCGTCGCCGCCGATCTCGCGGAAGATCGGGATGTCGCTCACGACGACGGGCGTCCCGAGCCGCATCGCCTCGACGAGCGGGATGCCGAACCCCTCGGCCTTCGACGCGTGCACGAGGGCCGTCGCGCCCGCGAGCAGCTCGCCGTACGCGGCATCCGTCACGCCGTCGTGGAAGACGAGCCGCGCCTCGGGGGCCAGCCGCGTGAGCCGCTCGCGCTCGGCGGGGCTGATGCGGCTCAGCAGATGCAACTCGTGGTCGGGCAGGGCCGCAATCGCCCGCACGAGTGTGTCGACGTTCTTGTACGGCATGTACGAGCCCATGTAGACGAGCCGATGGCCCTCGGGGCGCACGCGCGGCAGATCCGGCACGGCGAGGTCGTCGGCCGCGTTCGGCACGACCGTGATGGGGCGCTTGGTGAGTCGGTGGTCGCGGATCAGCCCGGCCGTCGTCTCCGAGACGGTGACGACGGCGTCGGCCCGGTTGAGGAGCATCCGCTGCGGCCACCACGCGAGGTGGTACAGGCGCCACAGCAACCGGATGGGCGCGGCGAGGTCGCGCGGCGGCGTGCGGTTCTCGTAGTAGATGAGGTCGTGGAGCGTGAGCAGCAGCCGGTAGTCGCGGCCCCACGAGCCCATCGTCTGCATGGGCGAGAACACGACGTCGGGGCGCAGCCGCCGCACCTGCCGCGCGACGAACGGCTCGCGTGCGCTCGTCGGCGAGCTCACGAGCTGCCACGGCAGCGGCGGCAGCATCTCGAGCTGCCGGTGGTCGCTGACGAGCATCGTGACCGGATGCAGCTTCGCGAGTTCGCCGACGATGCCCGCGGTGAAGCGGCTGATGCCGTCGTGGTGGCCGATGCGGGTGTAGCGGCAGTCGACGACGATCTTCACGCCTGCTCCCCCGTCCCGAGGAAGCGGCCGATGCGTGCGGCGGCGTCGCCGGGGGTCTCGTAGTGGATGAGGTGCCCGACCTCGGGGATCACCTCGAGCGTCGCGTCGGGGAACCGGGTGACGAGCCGGTGCTGCGCCGCGAGCGGCGTCACGTCGTCGCGCTCGGCGGCGACGAGCAGGGTCGGCACCGCGATGTCGGCGGCGTACTCGCTGACGTCATGGCTCACCGAGGCGCGGAACGCCTCGAGCAGCTGGTCGCGGTCGCCGAAGTCGGAGAAATAGCGGTCGTGCTGGTCGTGGATCCAGCGGCGGAGTTCGCGGTCGTGCGTCTTCGCCATGGTCACGCTCATGACCCGCACGATCGCCCCGTTGCGGAGCAGGGCGAAGCCCGTGCGTTCGGGAAGGGCGGCCGACGTCTTGTAGTAGAGCACGGCGAGGCGCGTCATGACGCCCCGCGGCCCCTCGAGCGCCGGCGCGCCGATCGGGTTGACGAGGACAAGCCTGCGCGGTGCAAGGCCGCGTGCGACGGCCGCGCTCGCCACGATCGAACCGAACGAGTGCCCGAGCAGGTCGTAGTCGCCCGTGATGCCGACCGCGTCGATAAACGTGCCGAGCCAGCGCGTGTACCCGTCGATGTCGTGCGCACGGTCGGCGAACACGGCCGAGGCGCCGAACCCCGGCAGGTCAGGCGAGACGATGCGATAGCCGGGCAGTTGCGCGACGATCGGCTCCAGCCCGTGGTGGTCGCCGCGGAAGCCGTGCACGAGCACGAGCACCGGTGCGTCGGCGTCGCCGTACTCCCACCAGGCCGTCGAGGTGCCCTCGACCTCGATGCGGTGCTCCCTGACGGGGATGCGGTCGAGCGCGGAGGCGTACGGCGAGGCGATCATCCCCGCCATTCTACGG
>Ga0256799_1000260_pt1 | contig 12741 bp, 10 predicted proteins | sample MC6MC0950MT_FD_190207 | JGI IMG/M metagenome (GOLD analysis project Ga0256799, IMG submission 190207) | Metatranscriptome of enriched soil aggregate microbial communities from Iowa State University, Ames, United States - MC6-MC0950-MT... | ecosystem: Environmental > Terrestrial > Soil >... | reverse complement strand
CGATGCCGAATTCCTTGATCTTGCGGTAGATGGTGGCCCGGGAGATGCCGAGAGCTGATGCTGCGGCCCGCTTGTTGCCGTGGTTCTCTTCGAGGCTGCGCACGATGGCGTCGCGTTCGAGGGCTTCGATCTGTGTGAGTGTGTGTCGGCTCAGAGCGCGGCACATCGGGGGTAGCTGCTCGACCTCGACGACACCGGAGCGCTGACGCTGGACCACCTCGTGCAGAACCTGCCGGAGCTCGGTGACGTTTCCGGGCCAGCTGTACTTGCAGAGTTGGCGCATCGCCGCAGGCGAGAGCGACAAGTCCGCGCCGCGACCGAGCTGCCTCAGCAGATGCGGTACCAAACTGTGAAGATCGTCGATGCGATGACGCAGCGCGGGCATGGTGACGGTATGACTGAAGTGGGGAAGGACCAGGTTGTCGAGGTCGGTGTTGTGATCGGTTCCGCCGATGGTCGCGCCGATCCACCCTGCGTGTTCGCGTCCTTGAACGAGGTCGGCGACTGTCCGCAGCTGTGACTCGCCGAGGAGGTCGATGTCGCGCAGGATGACGCTGAATCGGTCTTGTCCGAGTTCCTGTTCGAGTGCCGGCAGACCGGCGCTGTCGCCTGCGAGTTCGGCCACCGTGAAGATCCGTGTGCGGATGGGAATATGTTCGATGGCAGCAGCTTTGAGGGCTGATCCGCGGCCGCTTCCGGCTTCGCCGGAGACGGTGACCCACTGTTGCTCGCGCGCGCAGCGGGCGATTTGCTGGCAACTACGGCGCCAGGACGCGCTGCTGCCGGTGATTCCGGGCAAGACGCGGATGCTCTCGAGAGCAGGGGATCCCGAGGTGGGGATCTCGAGCAGATGTACGTAGAACAAGGCCATCTGCCTCCGGGCCCCGAGCCCGAAGTCCTCTACCGATGACAGCCGGGCCGTCTGCCCACTGGGCAGGGCGACGATGTGTCGTTGGGTGGCGGGCGCGCCGCTCAGATCGACGGCGTGTTCCAGCAAAGCGCCCTGATCCTGGGCATCCAGCGCCACGCGTAGTTTTCGGTTGACGAGCACGACATCGTCTCCGAGCGCCAACACTCCTGTTCGGGGTGACCGCCGACAGGCCTTCAGATAGGCGTTGAGTAACGCGGTCTGGTCCGCACTGGCCTGTGCCAGAAGGCGGCCTTCGATCTGAGCCGTGGCGGATTTGGCGAGGGTGGCCAGTAAGGGGCCCCCGTCCTCGACCCAGCCGGTGAGGTCGAGTGCACCGACGAGGGCGCCGGACATCGGGTGGGTGATCGGGACACCGGCGCAAGCCAGTTGCCCGAGACAGTCGGCGTAATGCTCGGCGCCGGTCACCAGGGTGGGCTGACGGGTTTCGAGTGTGGTGCCGATGCCATTGGTGCCGGCGAATTCTTCCGAGTAGCTGTAACCGGGTATCAATTGGACGTCGTCGAGTGTGCGATTGAGTCTTCGGCTGGCGGTGATCCTGGTCAAGATCACTCCGTCGGCCGAGGTCAGGATGACGCTCACCGGTTCGTCGACCAGTCCGTCCGCGAGCTGCCGCAAGACGGGTTCGGCGGCCGCAACGAGAGGGCAGTCCAGATTCGGCTCTCGCACGAACGGGAGGTCGAGCTGATCCGGGCGCACCTTGAGCGACTTCGATCGCTGCCACGAGTACGAGATGGGCTGGCGAACGGAGCTGTCGAGGTCGTCGTCGGCGAGGAACAGCTCTCGCGCCCTCTGTAGATCCTTGCTGGTCATGCTGTGTTTACGCCCCGATTCTCCACCGCTCACGTAGTTGAGACTACGTCGTCTCGTTGTGAGACGGGTCTCAATATGAGACGGGTGGTCGACGTCAGTGCGGGGACGGCCGCGTCGTCGGCCGGGATTCGCGGTTATCGATGTGGCCTTTCGCCGCTCGGGAAGGGGGATGATCAACTCGCTGCAGCCGCGCGGCGCACACGGCGAGAAGACGCTGCCGGAGGGTGTCGTCGAGGGGCGGGAAACGGCGCCCTGCCAAGACCTGCAGGCGTTCGAAGTACTGTGCCTCGGTCCACCCGAACGTGACGAAGATGTCTTCGGCGCTGCCGCCGCCGAACAACGCCCACCGGTTTCCGAACTCCACGACGATGTCGTCGTCCCGCTTCGACCGGACATGTGGTTTCGTGGGCGTCATATCGCGCGCCCCGAATCGAGAAGTTCGGTGGGGTCGAACGGTGCCGCGGGGCTGGTCCTGACCACGGTCATGCCTTGTCCTTCCACAGTGATGTATTTCGTCAGGTTGTGCACCGGACCGGGTTACCGGCTGATCTCCAGTTCGCCCATGCGGGACCAGTCGGTGCCGGGTAGGTCGGTATGGATGATTCGCGGTGTCTCACTCAGCGCCGGGCGCATCGCGTCCAAACCCTTCCGGAAGTGGTCGGCGGCGACGTGGTCCGAGCCGGCCTGCCCGTCCCGGAACGCCTCGATCAGCACGAATTCGGCGGGATCGTCTGCGCTGCGGTGCCATTCGAACCAGAGGTTGCCCGGCTCGGATCGGGTCGCGTCGGTGAACTCCTGGGTGACGAGCAACCAGTCGTTCCGGTACTTGTCGAGAACCTTGAACTTCACCACGATGAAAATCACAATGACTCACTTTCTTTCGGACGGATTCCTCACCGCCGGAACGGGGGAGTGGGTCACCGCCTCGTAAGACCGTCGAGGCGGTGACCCACTGGCTTGCTCTAGTAGATATTCGACGGGCGAACCATGCCTTCGGCGAGATCGCCGAAGCCGGGTGCCATGATGGCACCGGGATTGCCCAGCACCTCTTCCACGACAGCGGTTTCCGTGGTGATCAGAAGTGCCGCGATCGAGGCCGCGCTTTCGAGGGCGGCGCGGGTGACCTTGAACGGATCGATCACTCCGTCGTCGAACATGTCCCCGTATTCACCGGTGAGGGCGTTGAAACCGTGCCCGAGCGGCAGACCGGCGACCACCTCGACGACGTCGTCGCCGTCGAATCCTGCGTTGATCGCGATCCAGCGCAGCGGTTCGGGGAGGGCGCGGCGCACGACGTCGCATCCGATGGCCTCGTCGCCGGCCAGGTCGAGGTCGGCCAGAGCCCGGTGTGATTGCGCCAGCGCGGTGCCACCGCCGGAGACGATGCCCGCTTCTACCGCGGCGCGGGTGGCGGCCAGGGCGTCCTCGACTCGCAACATCCGCTCCTTGAGCTCGACGCTGGTCGCGCCGCCGACGCGGATGACGGCAACCCGACCGGTGAGCCGGGCGATGCGCAGTTCGAGGCTTTCCTGGTCCGCTTCGATCTTGGCGCGCTCGTGCTGGGACTCGAGCTGGGCGATGCGGGCGTCGAGCAGGCGCTGGTCTCCGTGCCCGCCGACGATCGTGGTCTCGTTTTCGGTCACGGTGATGCGGTCACACGAACCGAGATGCTCGACACCGATTTCGGACAGTTCGATGCCGGTGTCCTTGGCGATCACGTGCCCACCCAGTGCCACTGCGAGGTCTTCGAGCTCGGCGACGCGGCGGTGCCCGAAACCGGGGGCCCGGACGACCACCGACTGCATCGTCTTGTGCATGTTGCCGCCGACGAGCAGTTGCAGGGCCGGCCCGTCGACTTCCTCGGCCAGTACCACCAGGGGGCGGTCGGCGCGCTTGGCCACCTCGATGCTCGGCATGATGTCCTGGACCTGGGTGATCTTCTTGTTGGTCAGCAGAATCAGCGGATTTGTGTGCACCGCTTCCATCCGCTCCGGGTCGGTGACCATGTAGCCGGAGATGTACCCGTGATCGAACTCGATGCCATCGACGATGTCGACCGACAGCCCGAGGGTGTCGCTCTCCTCGGTGGTGACGACCCCGGACTTGCCGACGTAGTCGACGGCCCTCGAGATGGCGTGCCCGATCACTTCGTCGTCGCTGGCGGCGAGGGTCGCGATCCGCTGCAGATCGCTCTGCCCCCCGATCTGGGAGGCCTGCTCGCGGAGGGAGTCGACGACCGCGGACACGGCCCGCTCGATGCCGCGCCGCACCCGCATGGGGTTGGCGCCGGCGTCGACGGACCGCAGACCCTCGCGGACCATCGCCTGGGCGAGCACGGTTGCCGTGGTGGTGCCGTCGCCGACCACACCATTGGTCTTCATCGCCACTTCCTTGACCAGCTGGGCACCCATGTTGGCGAAGGGTTCGCGGAGCTGGATCTCGCGCGCTATGGTCACGCCGTCGTTGGTGATCGTCGGTGGTCCGGTGAGCTTTTCGAGCACCGCGTTGCGCCCCTTGGGGCCGAGGGTCACCTTGACCGCATCGGCGAGGGCGTTGACGCCGTGTTCGAGCCGCGCTCGGGCGTCCGTGTTGTACCGCAGCTCTTTTGCCATGGCTGATGTTCCTTTCGTGCTTCGAGCGGAGGATGCGGAGTGCTACGGGACGAGAATCGCCCGGCCGCGCACCCGGCCGGCATCGAGATCGTCGAGTGCTTGCTGGAAGTCCTCGAGCCGGTACCGGGTGGTGTGCAGGGTGACCTTGCCCTGGGCGGCAAGGGTCATGAGCTCCTGGAGGTCGTTGTAGGAGCCGACGAGATTTCCGATGAAGTTGATCTCGGTGGAGATCACATCGATCGTCGGGACGTCGATGTTCTCGCCGTACCCGACGACGTAGTAATTCCCGGCGCGGCGCAGCATCGCGATCCCTTCCCGGGTCGCGCCGCCCTCGCCGACGAAGTCGACGACGGCTTCGGCGCCGTGACCGCCGGTCAGGTCGAGCACCTGCTGGATGTGGGTGCCGTCGGCGACGATGCCGTGGTCGGCGCCGATCTTCACGGCGAGTTCGACGGCCGCGGGGTTGCGGTCGAGCACGACCACGGTGACGCCGGAGATCGCCTTGAGGACCTGGATGCCGATGTGGCCGAGTCCACCGGCCCCGATCACCACGCACACGTCTCCGGGCCGAGTCGTCTTCGCGGCCTTGGCAACGGCGTGGTAGGCCGTCAGACCTGCGTCGGCGAGGGCGGCGACGTCGGCCGGTTCGAGCGAGTCGTCGATCCGGACCACGCTGCGGGCGGTGGTGCGCAGATATTCGGCGTACCCGCCGTTGACGTCGATGCCGGGGAACGTGCTGTTCTGGCAGTGGACGTCGTCACCGAAACGGCACGCCCGGCACAGTCCGCACGTGATGAGCGGGTGCAGGATCACCTTGTCGCCGACCGTCACGTTGGTGACGGCGTCGCCCACGGCGTGGACCCAGCCGGCGTTCTCGTGGCCGATCGTGTACGGCAGCGCGACACCGGACTTCGCCTCCCACTGTCCTTCGAGGATGTGCAGGTCGGTGCGGCACACGCCCGCGCCGCCGATGCGCACGATGACATCGAGGGGACCCTCGATGGTGGGTTCGGGAATGTCGGTGAGCTGCAGCTTGGTGTGGTATCCCACCACTTGCACGGCCTTCATCGCGGACTCCTGGTTCTGAGGTTGGTGATTCGCGGTGTGGCGCCGACGGATTCGCTGTCGGCGTAACGGGTGGCGAGCAGGCCCCGGCAGAAGTGGGCGTTGCCTTCCATCGAGATTCGCACCGACTTGGCGAAGCGCAGCCGCATCGGCACCGACTCCGGGGGGATGCGCTTGCCGTCGTCGTCGACGAACACCCGGCTGGCCGGGCAGATGCTCAACCCGATGCCGATCCGGCGACGCAGCAGCGCGGCCTTGGCCCGTCCGGGAGCGAGGTCGCTGAGGGTGAGTCGGTAGATCTCGTTCACACCCACATCGGTAGTCTTCAGATGCGCCTCGACGCACCGCTCCATCGCCGCGGCGTGCGCCTTGGACCGGAACGTTCGGCGCAATTCGTGCAGACTGTCCTCCGCCTCGGCGCCGAACGTCCCGACATATCCGGCGTCGGCCGCGAGGCCGGCGTTGATCTTGTCGCTGTCGTGATGGTCGTCGAGCAGCACCCGCACCTCGCCCACGTCCTCGACCAGGCGCAGGGCGTCGAGAGCGTCGGAGGCCATGAGGTAGGCGAAGTTCGGCGAACAGAACGCGGTGGGCAGCCGCAGGTGCACGGTCACCCCGCCGTCATCGAGGATGACCGACCGGACGAAGCCGAGATCGGTGATCGGCTCGTCCAGTTCCGGGTCGGTGACCGTCGACAGGGCCATCAGGACGTCCTGGTCGGTGCAGACAACGGCGGCGGTCATGACGACACGGTTTCCCGCGCCCCGGCAGCGACCTCCACACCTTCCTGCCCGGCCGGCTCGGCCAGTCGGAGGTCCGCGGGAACGTCGATGTCGTACAGCGCCGCCGCGTTGAGGCCGAGGATCTTCTGCTTCTGCGGGGCGGTGATGGGGGCGTACTCGGTCTGCATGTCCTCGGGGATCTGGAAGTCGACGAACTTCTCGATCAGCCACTTCGGGGTCCACAGCGCGTAGTCGCTGCCGAACAGGATCTTGTCCTCTCCGATCCAGTAGAGCAGCTCGCCGATGATCTGGGCGAAGTAGCGGGGCCGGGTGTGGATGAACGGCAGGGCCACCGCCAGGCCGCCGTACACGTTCGACTCCTGGGTGGCGATCCAGCAGAAGTCCTCGAGCCGCGGCAACCCCACGTGCTCGACGACGAATCGCAGGTCCAGGTAGTCGGTGGCGACCTTGTCGACGTCGGAGACGTCGAAGGCGTCGCGGTCGAGGGGGCGGATCGTCGGACCCTTGTGGACGTGAATGTTCCTGATCCCCAGCGTGATGCACTCTTCGAGGTAGCGCCGCGACCACTTGTCGTCGAGTTTGTAACCGCGGGAGTCGCCGTGCCATTCGGCGGTGTAGAGCTTGACGCCCTGCAGGTTCATCCGGTCGGCATCCTTGCGGAGCTGTTCGAGCCCGGCCTCCTCGTGGCGGGGATCGTAGGCGTGGTTGTAGGTCAGTTTGCCGGGGTGCTTGGCGACCAGGGCGAGTGCTTCGTCGGTTCGCCCGAATCCGTTGTGGTAGAAGTCGCTGAGCAAGGTGGCCTGGAAGATCGCGTGGTCGACGTATCCCTCCACGAAGATGTCACGCTCGAAGCGTTCGCTGCCGTAGTACGTGTAGGTGTCGTAGTCCCACACGACCTCTTCGGGGCTGAGATTCTTGTGATAGTCGTAGAAGCAATCGATGAACTGCTTGCCGTGCACGTTCTTCTGGTTCGACTCGCGGGCGTCCCAGACGTGTACGTGGCCGTCCACGATGAAATACTTCTCGCCGTTCTTCTCATACATGTTGGATGCTCCGGTTTCAATCGATGGGTAAAAATCGGGCTACGGCTCGCCGCAGCTGCGTAATTCACCGGCTGATGGTGACTTTGAGTGCGTCGTGGGTGTCTGCATGTGCAAAGACGTCGTACGCGTCCATCATTTGCTCGAGCCCGAACGAGTGAGTGCTGAACGTCCCGACGTCGATCTTCTCGTGGGCCACCAGATCCAGGAGGGTAGGAATGGTGGTGCCGTTGACAAGTCCGGTGGTGATCGTGATGTTGTTGATCCACAGATCTTCGAGGTGTAGATCGACAGGTTTGCCGTGCACACCGACGTTGGCGATGTTCCCTCCGGGACGTACCAGGGCAGTGCACAATTCGAAGGTTTCCGGGATCCCGACTGCCTCGATCACCACGTTCGCGCCTAGACCGTGAGTGAGTTCGAGGACGCGGGCCCGGACGTCCTCCGTGCCACTGTTGATGGTCTCGTCCGCACCGAAGCCGAGTGAACGCTGGAGCCGAGCTTCGGAAAGATCGACAGCAATGACGGTCGCGGCGCCGTAGAGCCCTGCCGTGCGCATCGACGCCAGCCCGACCGGGCCCGCACCAACTACCACGACGGTGTCGCCAGGTTGCACTCGAGCGTACTGCACCCCGATCTCGAAACCGGTGGGCAGAATGTCGGCAAGGAAGATTGCCTGCTCGTTCGTGACGGCCTCGGGCAACACGTGCACGCTCGTCTCGGCGAAGGGCACGCGCACGTACTCTGCCTGCGTACCGTCGATCAGGTGTCCGAAGATCCACCCGATGCCACCGACGGAGGCGCAATGGGAGGGCATGGCGCATTTGCAGGGCCCGCACTTGCCGCAGGAGGTTATCGCCGGCACAAGCACCCGATCTCCCACTGCGAGTGACGTAACGGCCGACCCGACTTCGGTGATGACGCCGACTGCCTCGTGCCCGAGCACGCGGCCGGCGGTAACAGCGGGCACATCACCTTTGAGGATGTGCAGATCGGTCCCGCAGATCGTCGTCGTATCGACGCGCACTACTACATCGGTGGGGTCGACCAGGTGTGCGTCGGGTACATCGGTCCACGACATCGAGCCGGGACCCTGGAACACAAGTGCTTTCACATCGATCTCATTCTCTGAAGGGTTGACGACGCACCCGCCGAAACCTGGGATGCCTCTCAGTCCACCGGCGCCGCCCACCAAGTCCGGTCGGGCGGCGCCGGCACGGTGCAATGTCGGGTCGTATCTACTGTGCTGTGAGGTCGAATCCGATGTACTCGGCGGCGTCCTCGGGGCTGGCGAACAGCAGGGTCTTCTCGTCGAGGTGGACCATGCGCCCGTAGTGGGTGGAGCTGATCTCCTCGAAGATGGAGCCGTCGAACTCCTGGCCGAGGGCGTCGGTGAGTTCCTCGTAGTCGAAGTCGAGCAGCTTCTGGCCGTCGACGCGGATCATCGACGGGTACTCGGTCAGCTCGACACCGTCCTTGGCGCCCATCACTTCCGCGACGACACGGCCGATGGGGGTGTTCATCAAGGTGACGCCACACATGTTGGAGAACTCGGTGGACGATCCGAATTGCATGCTCACTTGTCCAACTCCTTGGGGATGTCGAGCCCGAGGTCCTCGAGCAGGGAACGGAACTTGTCGGTGGCGGCGTCGAAACTGGTGGCGAAGGTGATCGCCTTGTCGGCCGGCTGCGACCAGATCGGCTGCAGCGCCCGGGCGGCGTCGAGGCACCGTGGCACCCAGATCGAGAGCCAGGCGCCGAACAGCTCCTTGTTCGTCTCCCCGTGCTCGGGGTCTCGGGTGAGCAACCGGAACAGGTTGCGGGTGTAGGCGAGGTCGCGGTCGTAGTCGTGTTCGCCGGTGCCGACGATGGTGGGGGTGATGTAGTCACCGTTACCGGCGGCGATCTGCATGACCAATTCGCTGCGGAACAGGGTGCCGACCAGCTGCTCGAAGACGATGTTCGAGGCGAACAGCAGCTCACACCAGTCCGGAACCGCGGTGAGCCGCTCGACGACCTCGCGGGTGGGCTGCCACTCGGGTGCGGACTGCCAGACCTCCTTGTGGGCGGTGCCGTCGAAGTCCTCGGTGGCCTCGGACAGGTCCAGGTTGAACAGGGCCAGGTCCTGGGCGAAGCGCATCTTGTGGGCGGCGTTCACCGCGACGGCGGTGTTGATCATGTTCGTCGGGCAGGACCGCTGGATCGAGGTGAACACGTGCAGCGCCAACCCGTTCTCGGCGTGCATCCAGGCCCCCAGGTTGCGGGAGATGAACGTCAGCCACGGGGTGTTCCAGGCGTCGTAAACTCGGGCACGCTTGGCGTTGGACAGGCACAACTCGACCTGATGGACCACCTTGGAGTTGTTGCGGAAGATGGTCTGGTCCCACTCCTCGTTCGGGTCGAGGAAGGCGTGCCAATTCGACGACTTCGCGGCCGTCCACTCCTGTGGGTAACCGCCGGGTCCGTCACCGAAGCCGTAGATCCAGCCCTGCGAGAGGTGACGGTCGGGGTCGGGCTGCACGTCGACGGTCACGTCCTCGTACATCGTCGACCGCTTCTTGGCCGGCGTGTAGTAGCTGAACGAGCGGCTGCGGGAGCTGGGGAACTCCAGCGCACCGGCTTCGGAGTCGGTGAACTCGATCTTCGGAAAGCTGCGTTGCTTGGACTCGGAGGTTGCGGTCATCTCGTTTCTCAGTTCTGTCGGTGAAGCAGGAAAGTGGTTTCCCAGGACGTTTATTCGAAGGCGGGGCTGGTGAACTTGTCGTAGAAGATCTGGTCGTGCGGGGTGCCCTTCGCCTCGAGCAGTGCCAGGGCGGCGTCGACCATCGGCGGCGGCCCGCACAGGTACACCTCGGCCCGCCCGAGCTCGGGTTCGCTGCAGCTGACGACGTCGGTGACGTTGCCGTCCTCGACGGTGATCGCACCCACCGGCGGCGGGTCCATCGATTCGGACAGGCAGGCCACGAAACTGAAATCCTTCAGTCCCTGTCCGAGTTCGAGGATCTCGTCGAGGTAGAACAGGTCCTGCGGGGTGCGGGCACCGTAGTAGAAGTGCACCTGCCGGGTGTTGCCCGTCTCGCTCATGTGCCGCAGCAACGACAGCAGCGGAGCCATCCCCGCGCCGCCGCCGATGAAGACCATCGGCAGAACGTGGCCTTCCTTGATGGTGAACGACCCGTACGGACCGGTCAGGGCGATCTCGTCACCCACCGAGATCCCGTCCTCGAGCAGGCCGGCGAACTTGCCGCCGGGGTACTTCTTGATGAGGAATTCGACGTGCCCCGGCGTCGATTGGGTTGTCGCCATGGAGAAGGACCGATGCTCGTCGGTGCCCGGGATGTGCAGGTCGGAGTATTGACCGGGTTTGAATTCGTACCCCGCGGGTTCGACGGGCGCCAGTCGCAGCGACACGATGTCCTTGGTCATCGACTCGATCCCGGTCACCTGGGTGCGCACATCCTGGATGGGGACACCGCCCAGGAGTTCGTCCTCGTCGAAATTGAGCAGTTCGATCGTGCAGTCGCTGTATGCGGTTGAGCGGCACAGCAGCACGTGCCCCTCGTCGACCTCGGCGTCGTTGCACGCAAATGTCGAGTAGTCCTCCATCTGGATATCGCCGTCGAGGACAAAGGATTTGCAGGCCGAGCAGCGTCCCTCGCGGCAGCCGTGCATCAGGTGGATGCCTTGCCGGAACGCGGCATCGAGGATGTACTCGTCTTCGCCGACTTCCATCTCGATGTCGACGGGCTCGAAGTTGATACGGTGCTTGTCGGCCACGGGGTCTCTCCTGGACTCGTGAAGTGAATGGTGAAGCGGTGGGTGGCGCCGGAGTGGCCGCGGCGCCACCCACCGGGCCTTGAATCAGGCCGGAACCGTGCCGCCGGCGCGGTACGCGGCGATGTGCGCGTTGCGTTCGGCGTCGGACATCTGGTTCAGCAGCACGTTCGGACTCTGGAAGGTGTTGCCTCGTACGTCGTCCAGAGTCCACATCTTCTTCGGGTCGTCCAGATGGAGGTGCGGCTGACCGATGAGGGTCTTACCGTCGTCGCGCACGTAACCGAGGTCCTGCACGATGTCAGCGAGATCCTTGCCGTGATGGAGGGTCTCCCACTCCCGGAATCCGGTGAGACGCCCCATATTCGGGGTTTCCCGGCCCTCGTACTCGCTGCGGAACGCGACCGCGTCGGTCCAGTAGCAAGTCTCCGAGCAGTAGGTCCGCCACTGGTCGTCGACCTTCTCCACGACCATGTCCTCGCGGATCAGGGCCGGCACCATGCAGGTCCAGCACCGGTGCGGGTACTGGTACCCGACCTCCTCGAACGCGATCGGCTTGTTACGGCCGGGGTAGGCGAGGCGGTTGTACTCCTCCCACCACTTGCCGTACTTCGAGTACCAGCCGGGGTACTTGTGCTCGAACCATTCGAAGTCCTTGTCGGTCATCGTGTCGATCCGCCAGTAGTTCACCGGCCAGCCGGTGGCGAAGAACCGGGCCACCTCGTGGACGTAGCCCTTCTCGGTGATCCGCTTCCACGACTCCTCGACCAGGTCGTGCGGGATCGTCAGGCCGTACTTCTCGAGCGGGATGAGGTAGCTGCGGTAGTAGTCGTCGTAGATCCACCGCCGCCACATCTCGGCGTAACTTTCGCGGTCCTTGCGGCGGTCCTTCGTGCCGTACTCGATGAAGGTGCCGATCGCTGCGTCGACGACACAGTGGTTGTTCCACCATGCGTACCGCAGATCCCGTTCGAGCAGCGGCCGGTTGCGCTCGTCGGCGAGCGCCATCAGCAGGATCGAATAGCCGTTGGAGATGTGCCGGGACTCGTCGGATTGCACCGAGTGGAACACCGTCGGCAGCAGGTAGTCACCGTTGGCGGCGGCCTCGTCGGGCATCGCGACGAACAGGGTGTTGGTAAACGCGGTCTCGGCGACCACGGTCAGGTAGATGTTCGCGGCGGTGATTGCGTCACCGGTGATGAACCCTTCGCCGAACTGCCGGCCGATGGTGCCCGCGTAGTTGTTCGAGAACGCCTTCTCGGTGATGTCGAACCCGGCGGGATCGATGTAGTTGTTCATGTACAGCTTCTTGAGGTTCATCTGGATCGTCGAGTGACGTACCTCGTCGATCATCTGCACCGCCAGCCCGTTGTGGATTTCCGGGTTGGGGACGGCGTCGATGGCCATCGGCATCGCTCGGGCCGCCGAGATCTCCGGGAACGGAATGATCGACAGGAACAGCTTCTGCCATTCGAGCCACCGCTGCTGCACCTGGCGGAACATGTTGCCGCGGATGGCACCGTCCATGGCGCCGTACACGCGGTTGTCCTTCTCTTCCTCCATCGGGAAGTAGGACCGCATGATCTGCTTGAGAGGGTCCTTCTTCGGAGCCTTCTCGAAGGTGTAGTCGGTGCCGAACCGGGTGGCCGGGGTGGCGAATGTCGGATCCCATGACAGTTCGGTGATCTTCGCGTGGGCCTTTGTCAGGCTTTGCCTACTCAATGTGCGCCTCCTGGATCGTGAGCCGGCCGGGTGCCGACTGTGGG
>Ga0256799_1000259_pt1 | contig 12744 bp, 16 predicted proteins | sample MC6MC0950MT_FD_190207 | JGI IMG/M metagenome (GOLD analysis project Ga0256799, IMG submission 190207) | Metatranscriptome of enriched soil aggregate microbial communities from Iowa State University, Ames, United States - MC6-MC0950-MT... | ecosystem: Environmental > Terrestrial > Soil >... | reverse complement strand
TGAGCCTGTCGAAGCGGAGGGGTCGTGCCCCATCGCCGCGAGCGCGGCCGCGATGTCGGCGTCGTAGGAGGCCAGGTCGGTGACGAGGCCGGGCGTCTGGCCGGGGCGCAGGCTGCGGCCGTACTTGCGCAGGTCGAGCGCGAAGAAGCGCGCGCCGAGGCCCGACCAGAACTCGGCGAGCTCGGGGTTGAAGAAGTAGTCGCTCCAGCCGTGCACGTACAGCACATCGATTCGGGATGCCGCGGGCCTGCGCCACCGCCACCGCCAAGCCGGCCGGTGCCTGACCAGGGTCGCGACGACCGGACCCTCGGCATCATCGCCGAGCGGCAGCGTCAGTTGTTCGAAACCCGGGCCGAGGATGTCGGGGCGCCAGGTGGGAGTCTCAGGCGATGGCTCGGCGGGTTTCACGTCGGCGGTCGTCGGCTCGGCCACGGCTCCCCTCCCCTGGGCGGCGGTGTCGGGGGACAGCCTATCGAGGTGTCCCACCAACGCGGGCGTTGTCGGGCGGGTGCATCGCCCCTAGCGTGTGACTGTGGGCGACCCGAACGACGACCACTCAGACGGCGACCGCGACGTCGCAGCCTCTGTCGCGCCCGCGCGACGCCGAGGCTGGCCGATCGGCTCGATCGCGGTCATCGCGGTGATCTGCCTGCAGGTCGCGATTCCGCTCATTGCTTTCCTGCAACCGCCGCCGCAGAAGTTCGGGTTCCAGATGTACTCGGGGCTCGGCAGCGTGACGGCAACGGTCGTCGATGCCGAAGGAAACGAGCACTCGTATGACGTCGACAGCCTCGTCGCCAAGAACCGGCCCGAGATCAATTGGCTCGGGCGGCTTCCCGGAGCGATCTGCGCAGTCGATTCCGACGCGGAAGCCGTCCGAGTCGAGCAGTCGGGTGTGACACGGAGTGCGGAATGCGACTGACCGAGATACGCACCGATCCACACCCCATCGCCGTCGCACGAATCGGGCTCGGGATCGCGACGGTGTTCAATGCATTCGAAGCCTTCGACATTCTTCAACGGGTCGCTGCCGGGCGTCTCGCGATGCCACTCCTCGCGGGTGCGCCGCCAATCGAGACGAGTTGGCTCGTCGCCGGTCTCGTCATCGCGGTCGCCGCCGGCATCGCAGTGACGTTCGGCTGGTTGACGACACCCGCCGCCATCGTCACCGTCTTGTTGAACTCGGCCGTGCTCGTCGCCGATGAGCAGACCTACAGCAGCCACAGATGGCTTGCGACGTTGCTCATGGCCTACCTCGTCTTCGCACAGTCCGACACGGCGTGGTCGGTTCGCCCGCGCCGAGATCGAGCGACCGTGATTTGGTGGCCGCAACTGCTCATGATGAGCCAGATCTCGGTGCTCTATTTCTTCTCTGCACTCAGCAAGATGAACCCAATCTTCATCACTGGTGCCCCGCTTTCCAAGTGGGTGTGGATCCAACTGCCGTGGCAGTTCTACTTCACTGCCGCCGTTCTCACGATCGGAGTCGAGCTCTTCATTGCGATCGCTCTGTGGTTCCGCGCGAGTCGACGCCTAGCTGTGCTGGCTGGCATCGGCCTGCATCTGTCGATCGTGATTCTCATGAACAACGAGACGCTCGCGCTCATCGCATTCGCGATCACCTGCGTTTCGATGTACCCGCTGTTCTTGTTCCGACCGCGCCTCCGCCAGAAAGCTCAGGACTCAGCGCGGATGTCACCCGACCTGGCTGAACGCGTTGATGATTCCGATGACGGCCGGAGCCATCACCACGATCAGGAGTACCGGCAGTAGGCAGAAGATGAGCGGGAATAGGATCTTGACGGTGACCTTCTGAGCCTGTTCCTCGGCACGCTGGCGGCGCTTCAGCCGCATCTCGCCGGCCTGAACGCGCAGCACGTCACCCAGCGCGATGCCGTACGCATCCGCCTGGACGACCGCCCTCACGAATCGCTTCAGATCGGGCGAATTCGTACGGTACTCGAGTTCGAGGAACGAGTCGCGCCGCGTGCGCCCGATCGACATGTCCTGAAGGACTCGGATCAACTCCTCGGCCAAGGGCCCCTTGCCATTGCGCGCGGACTTCGCCATTGCAGCATCGAAGCCGAGGCCGGCCTCGACCGCGATCGTCATCTGATCGAGCGTGTCCGGCAGCGCGTTGGTGATCGCGATCTGTCGATCGTGGGCCCTGCTGTTGATCAGCACGTCCGGGACGAAGAAGGCGATCGCGACGATGACGATCGCGATGATCACCTTGAATGGTTGCACGCCTCCCGATACGACGAACATCGTCCCGAAGATGATCGCGAGCACCGTGAGTACGACTTTCCACACTACGATGCGGGTGACCGTCCACCCGATCGGTCGTCCGGCGAACCGGATCTGCCGTTCGATCCACGCGATGTACCCCTTGGGGGCGGCAGCGACGAACCGTGTGCCGATCGTCGACTGCTGAACCGGGACGGCCGCCACGGCCTCGGGGGCGACGTCCACACCATCTGCGACGGCCGCGCGGCTCTTGACCTTCGCGGGAAACAGCAGAAACACGAAGACGCCGAAGGCAATTGCAGTCAGCGCGCCGGTCACGACGATGAAGATGGGCATCTCAGAACTTCACCTTCACCGCGAATGAGGTCCAGATGATTCCGACGATCATCAGGATGAAGGCGATGAACAGCGAAATCCATCCCAGAACGGTCGTGAAGAGCACGCTCATATACGTCGGTCGTACGAGCAACAGCAACAGGAACATACCGATCGGCAGGGCGACGAGGATGACCGCAGAGAGCCGACCTTCGGCTGAGAGCGCCGCGACTTGCCGACGAATCTCGTTGCGTTCACGGATCGTCTTTCCGACCTGATCAAGCACTTCTGCGAGATTGCCGCCAGTCTCCTGGTTGATCGCGATCGCCTGTGCGACCCACTCAAAGTCCGCACTTCGCATGCGGTGCGCCGCAGTCAACAATGCATCCGAGAGCGGGCGACCGAGACGGGTCTCGTTGACGACGCGCGCGAGTTCCTCGCGCATCGGAGACTCCGACTCAGCGGCGACAGCACCGACCGCTCGGTTCAGGCCGTGTCCGGCCCTCAGGCCACCGGCGATCATCTGCACCGTGTCATCGACCTGCTCGGCGAACGCGGCGCGCCGCTTCGATGTCCGGGCGATGAGAACAACCTTGGCCACGATGGGTGTCACCATCGCGAAGAGGAGTGCAAGGAGGATCGAGGACCCGTTGGCGAATCCGAGCAGCGCGCCGATCAGGGCGGCCACGCTGGCCGCGGAGACGACGATGACGAGGAAGCTCGACGGATCGGACTTCACACCGGCGAGCTCGAGCTCTTCCTCCCCGAAGAATCTCGACTTCCGGCGAGCTGCGACCGAGTCGAGTGCTTGCACGGTTCGGTCGGTGACCCGGGTGAGCGTCGACACGTGCTCGACCCCCGGGGCACTTCTCCGTTCCCGGCCCACCCGCGGCGCAGGTGGCGCGACGACGAAGAACACGACCACAAGAGCTGCAAGCAACCCGATCGTGACCCCGAAGATCAAGAGGAGAGGTGTCATCGGATTTCTCCGAGCATCTCCCCATATGGGACCTGGAACAGCGACATCGGCAGCGCGATGCCTTGATCGGCGATTCGTTCGGCGAATCGCGGACGAACGCCGGTCGGCTCGATAACGCCGAGCAATCTGCCGTCGATGTCGTAACCAGCCGAGTAGTCGAACGAGAACGCGTCCTGCAGTGTGATGACGTCGCCCTCCATTCCATGGACCTCGGTGATGCTGGTCACCCGGCGGACGCCGTCCTTGTGACGCGTGATCTGCACGATGATGTCGATCGCCGAAGCGATCTGCTCGCGAATGGCTCTCAGCGGCAGCTCCATGCCGGCCATGAGCACGAGCGTCTCCATACGTGCGATCGCGTCTCGAGGTGAGTTGGCGTGAAGGGTCGAAATCGATCCTTCATGGCCGGTGTTCATCGCCTGCAACATGTCGAGCGACTCGGCTCCGCGCACCTCGCCGACGACGATGCGGTCTGGACGCATACGGAGTGAGTTGCGAACAAGGTCGCGAATGGTGATCTCACCCCGGCCTTCGATGTTCGGCGGTCGTGATTCGAGGCGAACGACGTGTTCCTGCTGCAGTTGGAGTTCGACCGCATCTTCGATCGTGACGATCCGCTCGTCTCCCGGGATGAACGCGGAAAGCACGTTCAACAGGGTTGTCTTTCCGGTACCTGTACCGCCCGAGACGAGGATGTTCAGCTTCGCCCGCACGGCGGCGTCGAGCACGGTGGCCGTTTCTCGCGTCAGCGTGCCGAACCTGATCAGGTCATCGACCGTGTACGGAGTCCCCGCGAACTTACGAATAGTGAGCGATGATCCATCCACGGCAAGCGGCGGAATGATCGCGTTGACACGCGAACCATCCTCGAGCCGTGCGTCGACCAAAGGAGATGCCTCGTCGATACGGCGACCGACCCTTGAGACGATCCGCTCGATGACGCGTCGTAGCTGAGGTTCACCGGTGAAACGATGTGCCGTCTCCTGGAGACGGCCGAATCGCTCGACGTAGATCTGGTCAAAACGATTTACCATGATCTCGCTGACGGAATCGTCTTCAAGCAAGGGCTCGAGCGGTCCATAGCCAAGGACGTCGGCGCCAATGTCGTCGATCAAGCGGTTTCGTTCTGCCGTGGTCAGTGCAAGCTGTTCGCCGGCAACGATTTCCGCGAGTTCTTGGCGAGCAAGTTGATGCAACTGCTCCTCAGTCATCGACGAATCGTTGAGGCGCACGCCGATGCGGCCGAACAGTTCCTGAGCGGCCTTTTCCTTCATCTCTGCAAGCGGATCGACCAGCTGTCGAGCTTGTGAGTGCGGAGCCTTCGTGACGAACTGGGGTTGAGCTTGAGCCACCGGGGGAGGCTCATGAGATTCGGGCAGCGTCGGCGACAGGAGGGCCTGGCCGGTCTGCTGGTGCGCAGATTCCTCCGACGACGTCTGCGTGACCGATGACTGCAGTGGCGGCGCAATCGGCACGCCCGATTCCTGCTCGCGAATGGCGTTCAGCCGATCATTCAGGTTCATTCGATCGCCGCCTTCTCTGGATCTTGCTGCGCTTCGGGAACGCGTCGGGCGCAATGCGGAGCACGATCGAACGGATCGCCTTCGCCGCGGGGTCGCGCACGTCGTCATGTATGAGGGGTACGCCGCGGTTGGACGCCAACAGCACTGCGGATGACTTCGGCACGTCGATATCGATCGGTGCTCCGATGATGTTCTCGACGTCTTTGATGGTGAGCCCGCTGTTCTTGTCCGTCTGGTTGACGACGATGTGCCGGTTGCCGGGCATGAGACCCAGCTTCGTCAACAGTTCGAACTCGGTCCGCATGGCACGGAGGCTCGGCACGCCCATGTTCGTGACGAACACCGCGTCGGTGACGTGCTCAAGGGTCACGAGTGTGTGTTCGCCGAGCCCCGGAGTCGTGTCGACCACGACGTATCGGAACGTCGCTCGCAGCCGATCGATGAGTTGTGCCAGAGCTCGGGTCGGGACCTGATCGCCAAGCTCCGGCGATGGTGCGCTCGCTACGACGAAGAATCCGTCCGGATGGTGCGTCAGCGTCGTCTTCAGTACGAGCTCATCGGTGGCGGCATCGGCGACTGCGTCGATGATGGTGCGAGCCGGCGTCAGTGCAAGTGCTGCCGTGATGTCCCCGAACTGCAAGTCGGCGTCCACGAGTACAACCGAGTTCGGCGCCACTTCGGCCAGGCCTGTCGCAAGGTTGATTGCGATCGTCGTCTTGCCCTGTCCGCCCTTCGGTGCGACCACCGCAATCGCTTCGGTCGGCACCCCCGCATCGATCGGAGGGAACTCCCACTCGGGCAGTTGCGTCTCTGGTTCGGGCTCGGGCTCGATGACTGCCGACGCGGCGGAGTCCGCTTGTTCCGTACCTTCAATGCTCTCGAGAATCTCTTCGTCGATTTCGAGCGCCAGCGGTACATCGAAGTCATGCGCCTGGGCCCGACCGTTGGCGATCATCCAGGCAGCGAGGCGATCGAGCAAGCCGACCGTCGTCTCATCGCTTGCATCGGGGTTCAGTACTGCGTGCAGTTCGAGTTCGTCGACCCAGTCCTCGAGATCCGACCGTTGTTCGCGCACGACGATCAGCCCGAGTTCAGGGTGCTGCGCGGTGAGTGACTCGACGAGGCCTTTTGTTTCCTCGTAGTTGAGGACAGGGCCGAGCAGAGCGATGCGCGGCTGGTCCGGCACCCTACTCACGACGGCATCGGGCCCGAAAGTGAGAAACTCGCCCGGGATGACGGCAAGCCGTTCCCCGAGTAGAGCCCGAAGTCGGGTCTCGTACTCGGCGGATCGACTCACCAGAACGTAGGGGGTCACTAGAACGCGTTGCTTCCAGTTACCGGCGAGGTGCCGCTGTTGTCCGTCTTCTCGTTCTCCAGTGTGAGCCACATGTTCGCGTAGTTGTTCGCCTCACCCTCGGTGAACCACACCCATCGTTCGATGTCATGTGCTGAGAGCGCGATCGTCAGCATGATCGCGTCACCGGACCCCTGCTCAGCCTTCGTGTCGGAGTCGGGCTGGGCGACCACTGCGCCCTGCACCTTGGTGACGAGCACCCCGTGAAGAGCGAACTCGGTCGTCGGGCCTGAGTTCGGGAGGCCACGCAGCGCGCCATCGACCGAACCGACGAGCCCGATCTTGTCGCCGGCGCGCACCTGGCCACCGACGACTCGATCGGCCGGAAGGGTGAACGACACGAGTTGCATGCCATCTGGCACCACGACGTCCCCAAGCGCGGCAAGGTCCGCGGGGTCAGCGAATCGCGCCTCAAGAAGCTGCTCACCGGGGAGGATCTCTGCGTCCGCAATGAGTCCATCAAGAACAGTGAGATCGGTGACGTAGCCATCGGCGAGGTTCTTCTTGGGCACCGCCTGCCGCTTGGTGAGGTCTGCGAGCGAGTCGGCCGGAGTGCCCTTCGGGATCGGCGAAGTCGCGACATACACGTCAACCTGTTCGACGCCTTCGGCAGCACGAGCGTCTGCTCCCCTGACGTACGTGATGATCACGAACGCTCCCAGTGCTGCCAGAACGAGCGCAACGATCGCACCAATGATTCGGGTCTTCATTTGGTTCGGGTCCTATGGTTGTGTGGTGTTGGTCGGGGCTTGGCTCTCAGTCGATGAGCGAAGTCACGGGGATCGTAGGGCCGACGAACCACGACGGGTTCACGGTCGTGTACTCGATGAACCTTCCGAAGAACGCGAGGGAGCCCCAGTCCTTCGGCTTGTCTTTCGCGCAGTTGACGTCGTACACCGGAGAACTCTTCGGTGCACAGAAGTCGACTTGATCGGAACCGTTGTCCTTGACGTGGATGCCTCCGACGACGAATACCGCGAACTTGTCGATGCAGTACGCCTTCCCCGCAGGCGCCGTGAGCGGAGCACACGCGCTCGCAAGGTTATACACCGGCACGTATATGGTCTTGCCGACCAGACAACCGAACATCTTCTCGGCGTTCGTCTTCAACGAGGCGGGAAGCGAGGAAAGATTGCAACTGAGCTGCGTCACGGCTGCGGCAAGCTCGGCATTGGAAACAGAGCACTTCCCAGTGTTTCCGGTGGTGATCGAGACGAACTCGTTCAGTGCTACGTCCTTGGAGCAAGACAGCGTGCCGTCATCGAGCCAACCGAATCCTCCGGTTTGAAAACCTGGACAGGTGACGTTATCGATGGGAATCCAAGCCGCTGTGCCGCTACCGCTCGTGGGAATGCTGCAATGCCCGATGGCCCAAGGGACAACGGGACCCTTCGTGCCCGGCGTCCATTTTGCTGTAGCGTCAGCGCCGACATCCGTTTGGGCGAATCCGATGGCCGCCGCGAGCGGGTGATTCATGTCGAGCGTTGCTGCCGGTACCTTCACGCTGTTCGATGTGAATACGAGCTCCCCAACCCTCGGCGCGCCTCCGAGGACGTTGCCGCCCGTTACCGTGAGGGCTGCCGCGCGAGCACCTGCGCGATCGGTCGCCGAAGCGCAGTCAGCGTGCTTCGCGCAGTACTGTGCAGCGGCAAGTGCGCCGGCATCCGCCGAGTTCTGAAGCTGTGCGCGCTCGGAGTACATGGCACCGACATCGACCGCAACGGCGCCAAACCCAACCAGAACAACCAGCATGAGACCTACGAGCACCGCAGTCGCGCCGCGCTCATCACGCATTCGTAGCTTCATCCGATGCATGCCATCTGTCCTTCCGCGGTCAGTGTCGGACCAAGCACTGTTGAAAAGAAGCCGGTGAGCGACGGCATCGGGATGCTTGCGGTCGTGGTGACGGTCTTCGATGTGGCGAGGGCCGCGCTGTAATTCGATTTCGCACTGTCACAACCCTGAAGGAGCGTGATCCCGGCGCCAGCCGCAGACCAGTCGACCGTGGGCGCGGCCGATTTTCCGACGGTGATCGCGGCGGCCGCACTCTTCGGCGGCGAGTCGGCCTGGTGCACCACATACTCACGGGCCGACTCACGCGCAGCGTTCGCAAGCGACACCTGCTGGTTGAACACCCAGCCGAAGTCGATGATGCCGAGCAACAGGAAGCAGAGCGGCAGCAGCACGAGTGCAAACTCGACTGCTGCCGCCCCGCGTTCGCGATCCCTGGTCACGGATCAGACGCTCTGAGCGATCAGGTACCAGCCGGGGGCGTCACACCACCGTTGGTGATGGCGTCTGACACAGACTGGAAGGCAGCCTGGATCTGACCCCCGAGCGCGAACACGACGACGACGATCACCGCAGCGATCGCCGCGACAATGAGGCCGTACTCGACCGCAGTCGCTCCTTCTTCGGTACGGAGCGAGTTGATGCGCGCCTGGAGCGCGGCGTATGCCTTCAGCATGATCAGATTCCTTCGGGTATGGAAATCACTCACCACCCCGAAGGATGGCTGGTCCCGCATGCGGGTACATGCGGTGGAATGAAGTTATCCGCCGTTCTTCGGGGGGCCTATGCCCCCCTTTGGGGGAGACGGCCGACCTGTCACGCAAAGATCCGCGCAGATTGGCCTGTTCTCGCGCAATATGCCAGACCTTGCCCCCCGGTCTGGGGGTTCATCGGGGTACAAGAATGGGGTACACGCGTACCCGCAATACGGGGTACAGATGTACCCCGTACGGTCGCATTACTGCGTGCGGCGCGATAGCGCTCGTGCCCGAGGTCCATCGTGCACGAGGCAAGCATCGGGGTACAAAACGACCGCTACGGATCCCATCGGCTACGCGTCCCATGCACGGATGGCGCATTCCCACTGAGCCTGAAGGCGGGCTCGGGTTTCGAGACGCTCGCTGCGCTCGTCCTCAACCCACTGAGAGCAACACCGCCACGACCGCCCCCGCCAGCATCGACGGCCCGAACGGAATCGACCCCCGCAGCGTCACCTTGCGCAGCGCGAGCGCGACGAGCGAGATCACCCCGCCGATCACGAACGCCGCGAGCAGCGCGACCAGCCACGCCGACAGCCCGAACCAGCCGGCCAGCAGGCCGATCACGAGCGCGAGCTTGACGTCGCCCATGCCCATCGACGACGGAGAGATGAGCGCGAGCACGAAATAGGCGATGAACATGGCGGATGCTCCGGCGAGCGCCCATACGAGCCGCATCCACTCCCCCGTGGCCCACGTGGCCGGAACGAGCAGCACCCCGACGGTCGCGAGCGCGGGAAAGACCACCGCGTTCGGCAGCCGCTTCTCGGCGAGGTCGACGATCGACAGCACCGTCGCGAATGCGGCGAACGCCAGCAGTGTCGGCAGCAGCCAGTAATCGCCGGCCGCGACGACTCGCCATGCGAGCAGGCCGAAGGTCACCGCGGCGGTCACGGCCGACGCGATGCGGACCGTGCGCCGCGGCATCCGGTCGTGCTTCATCGAGTGCTCGGCCCACCTCGTCAACGGCCACCATCCGAGCGCGAACCCGACGGCCGCGGCGACGAGGGCGGCGACGATCGCCGGCGGGTCGAGAAGCATGCTGAGCAGCGTAGCGGCAACGCCGCGTTCGGGTCGGGTGCGATACACACAAGTACAGGAGGAACCGATGAACAACGAAGCACGTCGCGAGTTCCGCTTCACTCCTGAGACGACCTTCACCGAAGTCGACACCGACGACGTGATCTTTCAGGGTGAGCGGCTGACGGATGCGCGCGTGGAGCAGATCGTTGACGATGTGCGGCGAGCGAACCTCGTGCCCGGCGGCAAGTCTCTGAATGGCGACGGGTCGCACTCGAGGGCGATTTCCGTACGGTTGCCCGATGCGACCCGCGACGCGCTCGACGCGGTCGCCGACGCGCGCGAGCCGCTCGGTTGCAGGCGAGCACAGTAAGGCGTCGGGCGCTCGCGACCGCGCTGCAGAGCCGGTCCCTGGCGTTGCCCGTTGTAGATCCCGATCAGCGCTCCGTTGCGCGCTGCTTCGTCTCGTCGCTGGAGCCGCTGCCATGCCAGTGCTGGGCGTTGGCGTCCTTCCAGCGCTTCGCCCGTTCCTGGGCCGGCGTCGCCTTTTCGGCAGCGGCGTCTGTGCTCGGTTCACCATCGAGCGTGCCGCCGTCGGTCTCCCAGCGTTCGTCTGCGGCTGTGCCCTCTTTGCGTGTGCGCTTCGACATGGCTCTCACGCCTTTCCTATTCGTACTTGGAACGCTGGGGCCGGAAGTTGATCCGTTCTGCGGCAGCTACCACGGCAGCAGCCCGGCTGGTCTCGACGCGCACCTGTTCAGCCGCGGTCTCGTCTCGGCTGACCTTCTCTGCTGCAGCCTGCTCACCGATATCGGCAAGTATCTGGCCGATCAACTCCGCAAGGCCTCCGGCAAGCTCATCGAGGCTCGTACGCTCGATGATCAGCCGACGGTCGGCGACGCGCAATCTGACGTCGGCGTAGCCGGCTTCGGCCAGTCGCTCGCCCACGCCGGGCTGCTCCAGCATCTCGAGCTCATGCGGATCCGGTCGCCGCGTGAAGACCGCGGCGACGTCGTACCGGGCCGGCGCATTGGGCGTGCCGAGGTCGGCCGGCAACTCGTTCACGAGGATGTGGCTGACCCCGAACTCCTGGTCGACAGGGGAGGACATCACATGCTCACTCTCCGAGCAGGAACCCACGATGCGCGCACGCTGTCGGCCCACCGCGTTCCGCTCGACGGGTGGCGGTCGAAATGCGCCCAGAACGCATGATCACGGACGATCGCGGCTGCCTCCGCCCGAAGGGCAGCGCGGACAATGCGATTCGAACGAACTTGATCATTTATCATGTTCGGAGTCTAGGTGTTGCCGCTGTGAGCGCCCACAGCTTTGGTCGATCCCGCCGCCGGAACCTCGCGGAAGAGGGACGATGGATCATCCTTCACGGGAGTTGTCAAGGATCTCCCGTCAGGGCCGCTGCTTCCGTAACCTGAAAGCGTGTGGACCCTGATTATCGTATTGCTCGTCGTCTGGGCGATCCTGGCGATCGTCGGGTTCGTCTTCGAGGGCCTCCTGTGGCTCGCGGTGATCGGTGCCGTCCTGTTCGTCGGCACCCTCATCATCGGCATCATCCGTCAACGAGCACGTAAGCCTCCCGCGTGAGGTTGCACCCACCGCGTGCCCAGTCTGGCGTGCGGTGTCAGAGAGAGTTGGTCCGTCATGACCTCCGGCATCTCCCCGGTCCGCAGGACGCACAGGCGATCGGGGCTGCCATCCGAGTCACCCGCCAGCACGTTCACCGACCTGGCGCGCATCATCAAGGATGCCGGTTTGATGCGCCGCCGATACGGCTACTACTGGACGAAGCTGATCAGCGTTCCCCTCGCCTACGCCGCCGCGATCGCGCTGTTCATCTGGATCGGCGACACCTGGTGGCAGATGTTCAGCGCCGTCGGCTTCGCTGTCCTGTTCACGCAAACGGCGTTCCTCGGCCATGATGCCGCACACCGGCAGATCTTCCGATCGGGCAAATGGAACGATTGGATCAGCCTCATCCTCGGCGGCTTCGTGGGAATGAGCTACGGGTGGTGGCAGCACAAGCACACCCGCCACCATGCGAACCCGAATCAGATCGGCGTCGATCCCGACATCGACCTGCCCGTTGTCGCGTTCACCCCGGAGCAGGCCACCCGTGAGCGGGCGGCGTTCTTCCGCTGGCTCATCGGCCACCAAGGCTACTTCTTCTTCCCGATCCTGCTCCTCGAAGGCCTCTCCCTGCACGCGTCGAGCGTGCACCGGGTGTTCGCCCGAGACCCGCTCCCGCATCGCACCGTGGAAATCGCGTTCCTCGCCGTACGGATCATCGGCTTCCTCGCGCTCGTGTTCCTCGTGCTGTCGCCCGACAAGGCGGCAGTGTTCTTGGCGATCCAGCTCGGGCTCTTCGGGGTCTACATGGGCATGGCCTTCGCTCCGAACCACAAGGGGATGCCGCTGGTGCCGAAAGGCATGAAGCTCGACTTCCTCAAGCGTCAGGTGCTCATGAGCCGCGACATCCGCGGCAACCGTGCCATCGACGTGGCGATGGGCGGACTCAACTACCAGATCGAGCACCACCTCTTCCCATCGATGCCACGCCCGCACCTCCGCCGCGCAGCGCCGATCATCCACGCCTACTGCGACGCCCACGACGTCCCGTACACACAGACCACTCTGCTGCGCTCGTACGCGATCGTCTTCCACTACATCAACCGAGTTGGCCTCGGTGAACGCGACCCCTTCGAGTGCCCCCTACTCGTGCAACGCGCAAGCATCTAGGTG
>Ga0256799_1000258_pt1 | contig 12827 bp, 8 predicted proteins | sample MC6MC0950MT_FD_190207 | JGI IMG/M metagenome (GOLD analysis project Ga0256799, IMG submission 190207) | Metatranscriptome of enriched soil aggregate microbial communities from Iowa State University, Ames, United States - MC6-MC0950-MT... | ecosystem: Environmental > Terrestrial > Soil >... | reverse complement strand
GTTCGCGCCAACGCCTTCTTCGTCACCGCAGTGAAGACCGACAACGGCGCCTGCCACCGATCACGCGACTTCGCAGCCGCACTCGGTGACATCCACCACATCTGAACCCGCCCATACTGGCCACAGGCCAACGGAAAAGTCGAACGCTTCAACCGGACCCTCGCCACCGAATGGGCCTACGCGCGACCTATCCCAGCCACGCTGCCCGAGCCGCCACCTACCCCGACTGGCTCCATCACTACATTCACCACAGACCACAGACCCCAGACCGGAATCGGCGGCCAAACACCAGCCAACCGCCTCCACAACCTCAGTGGGAACTAAACGTAGCTGTCGCGCGAATCAGCGTTGGCCGGCGCCACGGGTTAGGGGAGCGCCTAACCGAGCGACGACTGCCCGCGTCGCCCAGAGAGTTCGACTGAGGCGAAGTAGGGCCAGGAGCGACGTTGTTCCGACCGCCCAGGCGAGGAGGCTGCCCATCGGACTCGAAGATTGCACGAGCAGCGCAGCAAGCGCCATTACCGTTGCCAGAGCTAGGGCTCGCGTCCCGGAGGTGTATACCCGCAATAGGTTGGGAAGCTGTCCGGCGTCTCTGAGAACTCTAAGTGGGGGCCCGTTTGAGTAGCCAATCACGATTGTCAAGGCGGCTAGGACGAATCCGAGCAATGCACCTTGCACGCCTGCGATGGCGCCGTAGGCGGGAAGCGGATCCGCGACAAGTACCTTCGAGGTCAGCGACTGAAATGCGGCCGTGAACCATGCCGCCCCGACACCTGCCAAAAGGAGTGCGAGCCCTTCCAGCCAGATGCCTTCAAGAGCTGATTGTTTCGCCAACATGTGTGCTCTCCGCGATGCTGATTCCCGCTGCCACCAGCAGCTGCGGTCGAAGCTCCTGATACGCGGAACCGATTGCTTCATACGCCGCCACAGGGTCGACCGCTCGGCTGGTCGCGCCGACGGTGATAATCCTCTGTTTGCTCACGAGTTGGTCGTCCAGCACATCAACCACCTCCACACGACCCGTTTGGTCATTGACGCCCTTCGCCTTGAATCGCAGTACGTTTTCGGCCAGATCGCTCCTGCCTGCCAGCTTTTGGACGGCGCGAAGGGCTTTGCCGCCAAGGGAGCGCCTTTGATTCGGCTCTGGACGCAGGACCAAGCCGAGAACGTCAGCTTTGGAAGTCTCGCTCAAGGCCGTAATTGCCTTCCCGAATGATTTGCTCGCTTCGCGGACTTCTTGCGCATATGACGGTCGGACGTAGAATTCGAGCATCCGAAGCTCGGAGTAATGACTCAGCTTCTCCTGCGCATCCTGATTCAGGAGTGCCTCAAGTACGAACTTCGGAGAGGATGAGACCACGTGTCTGAGATAGAGCGGTAATCGGGAGGGTCGCGGTCCGTAGAAATTGAACTCGACCCCGACGATGTTATTTTGAAACACACGAATGTGGATCGGTTCGTGCAAGCCCGCGCCCGCGCCCAGGTCGAGCGCCGCCAGAGTGCCGTTCAACTCACTTTGGGGAAGACTTGAACGACGAACAGCGGCGAGGCTAAATCGGTCCAGGTTTCCAGTGCTGTCCGTCCAGAGGCCTATGGCATCCCCACCTCGCTGTGGCCAGTATCGCTTTGACTCCGGTCCGAAAGGGACCTGTTCAACAGCGGCAACGATTGCCTCGAGATCCAGTGCTACCGGGGCCCCGCCGTCATCAGCTCCCGCGTCCGCGCGGTAGAAGTGGATCTTGCGCTCAACTTGATGAGGTTTTCGGTCTGCCATATGCCGATACTGGCATCGCCGGCCGACTCTTGGGCGCATTGGTGCGTTTACCCTCTCAATTTGGCGCGCGGTTCACGGGGGGCCAGTATTTCGCGGGTCGACCCGGCTCCCCGTGAGGGAATCACGTGTTCGAGTCGATTTCGGCCGGTCGAACAAGGCTTGGAAGGACGACGGATGCTGCTAGTCGAATCCTTCTTGCAGCTGCCGGGCCCGGCCGGACCGATGCCGCGGAAGGGCACAAGGTTCCACGACCATCGCATTGATCGCCTTTCCCGAACTAACGTCCTTCTAAACGCTCCTCCAGCCTGGGCAAAAACTCACCGGACGATTACGAGAAAATCAACCCGACGACAGTCACCCTGGCTGCCTGCGACAGCACATCAACTGTCTGAAAACCGGGGGAAGATCAGTTTCGGCCCCCGGCGTCCCCTCCTCTTGGATGTCTGCTTGCAGCGATTCATCGGCTATTGCCCGTCGCGAGCGCTGAGTCGTCGCAGCGAGCGTCAGTGTCCCGACAAGTGAGGGCATGCGCCACACTGCCCCGGCCGCTCTTCGAACGTCGACTCGACGGGCGAGGGCGGAGGAGCGGTTCTCGCTATACATGAAGAGCGTGGTGACCGGTCCAACATTGGCGCCAAATGCACCAGCTGACACGGGCGTCAGCCACGCTGGGCTAGGGTGTCGGCCTTAACAAGAACTGTTCATGCGGGCCACCGGCATGTGAGCTCGCTGCGGGCAAAGGCCCGAGAGGTCGGCGTTCCATGCAGCGCCCAACCGTCTGCGCCGTGGGGTCGTCGAAAAGGCGTGGACGAATTCCGCTCCGACACGCCGAAACTGTCTGAATCATCATGCAAAGATGGGGACATGGCGGCGAACCTAGCTCTAAGCACCCCGGTGGAGTTGGACTTGGGTCTCCCTCGGGCGGAACGCACCAAACGGTCCCGTGACTCACGTAGGGAACCGCCAGCCAGACGTCACCTATGGATCCAACCGGTGCTTTCCGACGCCATGCTCGCGGTCGGCGAGTTTCACACTTCCTTCAGCCTGCCTCTGCATGTGATGCCCCAAGACCATGTGCATCCCACGCTCGCAGCACTGCGTATCGACCTTCTCGAAGAAGAGGTCGCCGAGTTCAAACAGGCGACCCGTGACGGTGACGTTGTCGCTATCGCTGACGCACTCGGTGACATCGCCTACGTCCTCTACGGAACGGCACTCACCTACGGCATCAACCTCGACGCCGTCATCGCCGAAATTCACCGCTCTAACATGAGCAAACTCGGCGCCGATGGCAAACCGATCCTCCGTGGCGACGGGAAAGTGCTGAAGCCCCCGACCTATTCGCCGCCGGACCTGCGCAGCGTGCTTGCAGCACAGGTTCCACTGCCATTCCGCCCCCTGAACGAGGGCCACCTAAGCCGCTGACGAGCGTCCCACCCAGCCCCTAACCTGGACGCATGGGTAAGCAATGGGCGAGCGGATCCGTGCACGTATTCGCGGACGGATCGGACCCGATCAAGCGTGCACAAGAGGTCGCCGCCGACTTGCGACAACTCGCAATCGATCATGGGCTCGAAGGGCCGCCAGTTGACGTAGTGCGACTAGCGGAGGTTGCCGGAATTGGGCTTCGCCCTTCAGATACGCTGACCGACGCTCGTACCGTCGTCGACGGGGACGGCTTCGTCATCGAATACAACCCATCCCGCCCGCGAGGCCGTCTCCGGTTCAGCGTCGCGCATGAGCTCGCGCACACAAGATTCCCGGACGTGGCGAACAAACCCCGCTACAGGACAGGGCTCGGCGCCGTGCAAACGGAGCCCGAAAACGACGACTGGGAAGTGGAGCTCCTCTGCAACATCGTCGCCGCTGAATTGCTGCTGCCCGATGATGCCGTCGGACCGCTAGTCAACGTCGAAACCGACATCGATTTCATCATGGAGATGCGACGGCGATGGGACGTGTCGACGGAGGCACTGCTACGCCGACTCATTGGCGCGTCAACGCGGCCCATGGCGTTGGTCGTCACCTCCGCCGGTCCGACAGGATCCTCGCGCATCGACTACGTGCAAACGGCGCCGCCCGTCGACAGTGGGCATCCCCTCAACGGGTGGAGCCACGGTGACATCCTTCCGGCAGGAACCCTCAAACGACCAACCGCTGTCGGACAGACACTACGCAGCCCCCTCATCGTCAATGACCAGGCGCTTGACGCACAGACCGTAGGATCTCCCGCGTTCCCGGGATCCTCGTTTCCGCGTGCGATGACGCTCGTCGAATTGGCGCCACCGGCGCGGATCGACCCCCGCATCACATATGTCACCGGCGACCTCCTCGAAATCTCCGACACGGAAGCGAGCGTGCTCTTCGCCCACGTCGTGTCGAATCGGTCACGGGGATGGAGCCGGTATGGTGCGGCCGCCGCGCTGGCGCGAGCCTTCCCAGATTTCCCAAGCGCCTACCGGAGCTGGTCCATCGCGGACCCGAGCCACTTGCAACTGGGGAACGTCCACTTCGTAGCGAGACCAATCAACGGTCGAGAGGTCGGCGTTGCAAGTGTCGTCGCCCAGGACGGCTACGGGCCTGGTGAAGCGGTCCGACTGCACTACGACGCGCTTCGCGGCGGCTTGCACCAAGTCGCATCGCGAGCGCTGCAGATCGGCGCGGTCGTCCATGTGCCCCGGATTGGTGCCGGTCAAGCGGGCGGCCGATGGGACATCATTGAAACGATCCTGAGAGAGACCCTAACCGAGCAAGGCGTAAACGTTACCGTGCACACGCTGCCGGCGAAAGGCTAAACCACACATGACCACCGCGGGCAATCCCGATGAGGCCCTGCCTCGCATCGTCGTGCTCAGCGGTCCCGTCGGTTCCGGCAAGAGCACTCTCGCGGAGCAACTCGTCGGCCATTTCGGTGCTGCGCACATTCGCACGCAGGAGCTGATCAAAGATGAAGTGGCGCAACGCGGTGAGGAGCTAGCTGAAGAGCGCCGGGCGCTTCAGGAGTACGGGGATCGCCTGGATTCGGAAACCAACGGCCAGTGGGTGGCGAACGGCGTCGCTCGCCTCATCGCCGACAGTGAGGTCAGCAGCCCCCTCGTCATCGTCGACGCTGTCCGGATCCTCCCGCAGATCGAACATCTGCGCGACGCTTTCCCTGCCCGCGTCACCCACATTCACCTCTACGCCCCCGACGATGCGCTCAGCGCACGATACGAACAACGCCGAGGCGTCAGCCACATGATCGAGCTCGACGACTACAGTGCGGTAGCTGAAAACGTGACCGAGCGCAACACGAGGCTCCTCGGCAACGATGCAGACATTTCCATCGACACCAACAGGTGTTCCGTCGGTGACGTGGAAACGCGTGCGGCTGCCGCTCTCCGACTCGGCGCCCCACGAAGCGCGCAACTCGTCGACGTCCTCATTGGAGGTCAATACGGCAGCGAAGGTAAGGGCAACATCGCGTTCTTCCTTGCATCGGAATACGACCTGCTTATGCGGGTAGGAGGCCCCAATGCCGGTCACAAGGTCCCCGTCGCGGGCTCGTTCACCCACAGGCTCCTCCCATCCGGTACACGCGCGAACGAGCAAGCGCTGCTTCTCATTGGGCCCGGCGCAACCCTCGACGTCGACGTCCTCCTCGAGGAGATCGCCGACTGCTCCGTGGAGCAGGGACGGCTGTTCATCGACCCTCAAGCGATGATCATCGAACCGGAGGACCGCTCGGCTGAAGGCCAACTGAAGGAAACGATCGGCTCTACCGGAAAAGGCGGCGGTTCGGCAGCGTCCCGCCGAATCATGGGCCGCTCCGGAACGGTAGACCCGCCGGTCCGGCTCGCCAAGGACGTCCCTGAGCTCGAACCGTACATCCGTCCTGCGCGTGACGTGCTCGAGGAAACCTTTCGCAAAGGCGGGCGGGTACTGTTGGAAGGAACTCAAGGTACGGGGCTGAGCATTTTTCACGGTCACTACCCGCATGTCACCAGCCGGGACACCACAACCTCGGCAACTCTGGCGGAAGCAGGGATTGGCCCGCACCGCCTCCGCCGCGTCGTCATGGTTATCCGGACCTACCCGATCAGAGTCGGCAACCCGATCAACGGAGAGTCGGGTCACATGTCGCAAGAGCTCACCTGGGCTGAGATCGCTGAACGGTCCGGACACGACGCCGACGTGCTCACCGAAACCGAGAAGGGGTCGGTTAGCGGCACCAAACGACGCGTCGGCGAGTTCGATTGGGAGCAGCTGAAGCGTGCCTCCGACCTCAACGGGGCAACCGACATCGCGCTAACATTCACCGACTACATCGACAAGAACAACGAGCACGCTCGCCGCTACGAACAGCTCACCGACCGCACCGTGAACTTCATCGAAGAGGTTGAGCGGGTCGCGGCCGCGCCGGTCTCGCTCATCTGCACCCGATTCGACCGCCGAAGCGTCATCGACCGAAGAGAATGGTAGACGAACGACCGCATGGACATTGAGAACCTCATCGAGCTGTACCCGCGGCTCTACCACATGGCGACCGCAGGCAGCTGGCCGTCCATCGAAGCGAACGGCCTCTGGACAACTGAACAGATCGCTACTACGGCCGGACTCGACGAGGATCAGGTGAACCAGCTGCTGCGCGAGCGCAGGCTCCGCTCCGTACAGATCGACCACCCAACCCTCGGGTCGATGACTGTGCGGGACCAGCTTCCGTTGCGGCTCGCTCTGCTCGAACGCTCCTTGACTGATCTAACGGTTGAGGAATGGCTGGAGACCCTCAACAACAGGGTGTTCTTCTGGTTGCACGAGAGCCGCCTGGAGAGGCTGCTCAGCGCCCAGCAATACCGTAACGAAGAGCATGACGTTCTTGTGGTGGACACACGCTCGTTGATTGAGGCATACAGCGACCGTGTCCGGCTGGCGCCAATGAACACCGGTTCCACCTTGTTCCCAAATAATCTCACCCGCGGAACCGACACATTCGCGCGAGTCGAGGATTTCGACTACGACACGCGTCGCCATGGACGCACCATTCCAAACCGCATTGTGGAACTTGCAGTCCTCGACGGTGTGCATGATGTGGCTCGATACGTTCGCGGCGTTCAACGTCGTCGAGGTTCAGCCATCGTTGACGAAGTCGCTTTCGTATGATCACAACATCGACCACGCGGGTCCACCTTCGGTCAAGCCGAGCGATCACTGTGCCGCGACCGATCAGCGCAGGCTGCGTTCCTGAAGGGTTGGAGGGCACCGCCCCAGTCCGCTACAGCGCGATACAACCGGCGCGGACTGCCGCGTCGTCCAGGGGTGCAGAGACCTCATCCAGGTCGTCCTTCAGGAGGTCGGACGATGCGCACCAGCGGCACCAGCTTCCAAGCGCGGTAAATTCCCAGGCTGCGCTCTGCGGAAACCGTAGCCAACTCGACGTGAGGTCTACTGAGGATGGCCTGGCCCGTCCGCGTCTCCTTCTCTGTTCGCAGCGCAGTGGATCGGCGGCAATCGGTAGGCGGTGCGAAGCGAGCCCCACTCTCGCGGCGCTGTGCGCGCCGATAACCTGAATCCTGTGAAAACTAACGACTTGGGAAAGGTGCGGGCTACGCTCTGGGCCGCCGCCGACGAGCTGCGTGCGAATTCGAAGCTGACACCTGTCCAGTACCGCGACCCGGTGCTCGGGCTGGTGTTCCTCGCCTACGCGGAGAACCGCTTCGAGGCGGTGCGCGGGGAGGTCGAGGCGAATCGAAGTCCGCGAAACCCCGCCCGGTCCGAGGACTACAAGGCGAAGTCGGTGTTGTACGTGCCAAGTGAGTCTCGCCTCTCGCAGATCGTCAACCTCCCGGAGGGCGACGACATCGGCAAGGCGGTCGACGAGGCGATCAAGGCGATCGAGGCGGCGAACCCCGAGCTGAAGGACATCCTGCCGCGCGGCTACCAGAAGCTGGAGCGGGCGACACTCATCGAGCTGCTGCGCTTGTTCGCCCCGCTGCCGACGCAGCTCTCCGGGGACGCGTTCGGGTTTATCTACGAGGACTTCCTCTCGAACTTCGCCGCCCAGGAAGGCAAGGGCGGCGGCGAGTACTTCACCCCGTACTCGATCGTGCGCCTCATCGTCGAGATCCTCGAACCGTTCCAGGGCCGTGTGTTCGACCCGGCCTGCGGGTCCGGCGGCATGTTCGTGCAGTGCGCGAAGTTCGTCGAGCGCCACCACGAGTCGGCCTCGCGGAAGCTTTCAATCTACGGCGCAGAGAAGACCGAAGACACTGTGCCGCTGGCGAAGATGAACCTCGCCCTGCACGGATTGTCGGGTGAGATTCGCCAGGCCAACAGCTACTACGAAGACCCGCACAAGGCGGTCGGCGCGTTCGACTACGTCATGGCGAACCCGCCGTTCAACGTCGACAAGGTCAAGAAGGAGCAGCTCGCCGGCGATAAGCGGTTCCCGTTCGGCGTGCCCAAGGCCGACAACGCGAACTACCTCTGGATACAGCAGTTCTACGCCGCCCTCACCGACACCGGTCGGGCCGGGTTCGTCATGGCTAACTCCGCAGGTGACGCGGGGCACTCCGCGAAAGAGGTCCGCAGGCAGCTCGTCGAGACCGGCGCGGTCGACGTCATGGTAGCGATCAGTTCGAACTTCTTCTACACCGTCACCCTGCCGGTCACGCTCTGGTTCCTCGACAAGGCCAAGAAGGGCACGCCCCGCGAGGACACGGTGCTGTTCATCGACGCCCGGCATATCTTCAACCAGATCGACCGCGCCCACCGCGACTTCCGCGCCGACCAGATCGAGTTCCTCGCGAATGTCGTGCGGCTGTACCGAGGCGAGGACGTCGAGATCGAGGCAGGCAGCGACGTCCTGCTTACCGAGAACTTCCCCGAGGGCGCGTACGCGGATGTCTCGGGCCTGTGCAAGGTCGCGACCCGCGCCGAGATCGAGGCCCGAGGATGGAGCCTCAACCCAGGCCGCTACACCGGCACCGCAACTGTGGATGACGACGAGGAGGACTTCGCGGTCAGACTGGAGGAACTCTTCGAAGAGTTCACTCGGCTGAGCGACGAGTCCGTCGAACTGCGGGCCAAGGTGGATGCCGCGGTTCAAGGGATTCTCGACGCATGATTGGCTGGAAGCGTGCAACCCTCGCGGAACTCGCGAGTCCCGAAAAGTACGCCCTCGCGACAGGACCATTCGGGTCCGCGATCAGCGCCAAGAACTTCGTCGACCACGGGGTTCCGGTCATTCGCGGCTCAAATCTCAGTCTGGACGTCGGCGTGAGGCTGAACGACGACGGCCTCGCCTTCCTCACCGAAGCGAAGGCCGCGACGTTCAAGCGAAGTGCGGCGCGACGCGGCGACTTGGTTTTCACCTGTTGGGGAACGATTGGCCAGATCGGGCTCATTGACGATCGCGCCCAGTACGCCCAGTACATCGTCTCGAACAAGCAAATGAAGTTGACCCCCGATCCTACGAAGATCGATTCGGTGTACCTGTACTACCTCTTGTCGAGTCCTGACATGGTTAGCATGGTGACCGGGCAGTCAATCGGTGCGGCGGTTCCTGGCTTCAACCTGGGGCAGCTCAAGAACATTGCTGTGAACGTGCCACCACTTGGCGTGCAAAAAGATGTCGCCAGCGTTCTCGTCGGCATCGATGACCTGATCCAAAACAACCAGCGGCGGGTCGGGTTGCTTGACGAAATGGCGCGGGCAATCTACAGGGAGTGGTTCGTGAACTTCCGCTACCCCGGGCACGAGTCCGTCCCACTTGTCGACTCCGCTCTCGGCCCCATCCCCGAGGGGTGGGTCGTGTCCTCACTAAGTAGCATCGCAAGCATCGCCTTGGGCCAATCGCCAAGGTCTGAGTTCTACAACGACGCGGGACTCGGTAAGCCATTCCACCAAGGAGTCACTGACTTCGGCTCGCACTTTCCGAGGACCCGGAAGTGGTGCAGCGTCGAGGGCAGATCGGCAGTCGAGGGTGACATCTTGATCAGCGTGCGCGCTCCAGTCGGGCGCATCAACATCGCCGACACGGAAATCACCATCGGTCGCGGCCTGTCTGCGGTGCGGGCAAAGGACGGCCGACAAGGTCTGCTCCTCGGGCATATCCGCGAGGCGTTCGCCGCGGAGGACTCGATGGGCAATGACGGTGCGATCTTCAAATCGCTTGGAAAGGCGGAGCTCTCGGCGGTGCCGGTAATAGTTGCTCCGGCTGAGGTGGCGGACCAGGCCGACAGAATCCTGTCTGACAACCTCGATTTGATTCGTACGCTGTCCGACGCGACTGCGCGCCTTGTCTCTATGCGCGACCTGCTCCTTCCCAAGTTGGTGACGGGGCAGATCGACGTGTCAGCGCTGGACCTGGATCGAGTATTGGAGGAGGCGGTCGCGTGATGGCTGCGCTCGGTCCGGAGGTCATGTTCGTCGAGGAGCCGAGTATGCAGCTTCTGAACGAGCTTGGCTGGTCGCGGGTGAATGCGTGGCAGGAGGCGCTCGGAACGAACGGCACGCTCGGCCGCGACTCTCAGCACGAGGTGATCCTTGCCCACCGCCTGCGTGGTGCTATCCGTAGGCTCAACCCGTCCGACGTGCCGGACACAGCAATCGAGGAGGCGCTCGAAGCGGTGACGAGGGACCGCTCGGTCATGGATCGCGTGCGGGCGAACTGTGAGGTGTACGACCTGCTTCGGGACGGGTATCGGGCCGAGTGGGTCGACGAGGTCGGCGACAAGCGCATCGAGCTGTTGCGCTACCTCGACTTGGCGAATCCGACGTCGAACGATCTGCTTGCGGTGCAGCAGATGTGGGTCAAGGGCAGCCTGCACAGCCGTCGCCTCGATGTCGCGCTGTTCGTCAATGGCATCCCGCTGGTGCTGATGGAGTTCAAGGAGCCGAACGAGGACGTCAAGAAGGGCTTCGACGACAACATCACCGACAACCGCGACACAATCCCGCAGTTGTTCATCCCGAACCTGTTCGTACTGATCTCGAACGGCAGCAAGGCGAAGGTCGGGTCGACGTACTCCCCGTGGGAGTTCTTCGGCGACTGGATGGTCGTCGACGCGATGGGCACCCGCGGGAAGATCGCGCTGGAGACCGCATTGCGGGGCACCTGCGACCCGGCGGTGCTGCTCGACCTGTTCGAGAACTTCGTCGCCTACTTGGAGCGCCCGGGTGGGCTGATCAAGGTGACCGCTCGCTCGCATCAGTACCACGGGGTCAATGCCGCGATCGAGAACCTGGCCCGGGCGCGGGCGGAGCGGGACAAGCGGCTGGGTGTGTTTTGGCATACGCAGGGTTCGGGCAAGAGCTTGTCGATGCTTTGGTTCACGCAGAAGGTGCTGCGGCAGGTGCCGGGCAACTGGACATTTGTCATGGTCACCGACCGGAAAGAGCTCGACATTCAGTTGCACGGCGAGTTCGCCGACGCTGGTGCAATCCCTGCTGGCGCACAGGTCCACGCCGGGTCGATCGCAGGCCTGCGGGAGCTGCTCGCGGCGGACCACCGGTATGTGTTCAGCCTGATCCAGAAGTTCCAGCCGTCTAAGGACGAGCGGGAGATGCCGGTGCTGTCTACCCGGTCGGACATCATTGTCATCACGGACGAGGCCCACCGCTCCCAATACGACACGCTCGCGCTGAACATGCGGCGGGCGCTTCCGGCGGCGTCGATGATGGGCTTCACTGGCACCCCGCTGATCGAAGGCGAGGAGCAAGCGACCCGCTCTCAGTTCGGCGAGTACGTGTCGATCTACAACTTCGGAGACGCCGTCGAAGATGGCGCGACCGTGCCGCTGTACTACGAGAACCGCATCCCTGAGCTGCAGCTGATCAACCCCGACTTCTCCGACGAGCTGGAGCAGATCCTCAACGACGCCGAGGTCGACGACGAGGTCGAGGGCGCGCTCGTCAAGGCGATGGGCAGCCAGTACATGTTGCTGACCCGCCCGGAGCGCCTGAAGACGATCGCCGCCGACCTGGTGCGTCATTTTGTCGGCCGCGGGTTCAGCGGCAAGGCGATGTACGTCGGCCTCGATAAGGCCGCTGCCGTTCGGATGTACAACCTCGTCCAAGAAGCATGGGCCGCCCACCTGGCTGAGCTTCGCGTGGAGCATGATGCGCTGCCCGAGCTGGAGCGGCCGTGGCTGGCGTCGCGGATCGAGTTGATGGAGTCGACCGACATGGCCGTCGTCGTCTCGCAGAGCCAGAACGAGCTGAAGATTCTCGATGACCAGGGCCTGGACATCCGTCCTCACCGGGCACGGATGATCAACGAAGACCTCGCCGAAAAGTTCAAGGACCCCAAGGACCCGCTGCGCATCGTGTTCGTCTGCGCGATGTGGATGACTGGGTTCGACGCCCCGAGCGTGTCGACCGTGTACCTCGACCGGCCGATGCGCAACCACACGCTCATGCAGACCATCGCCCGGGCCAACAGGGTGTTCCCCGAGAAGGACAACGGTCTCATCGTCGACTACGTGGGCGTGTTCCGGAACCTCGAGAAGGCCCTCGCTATCTACGGGGCAGCCTCCGGAGGGGAGACCCCGATCGAGATCATCGACGCTCTCGCCGGCGAACTCGACAGTGCCGTCGCCGAGCTGACCACGTTCTGCACGAGCGTCGGCGTGGACCTCATCGCGATGCGTGACGCTACCGGCTTCGACCACATCGCCAAGCGCGACGCCGCCGTGGAAGCGCTGCTGATCGACGAGGAGACGTGGAACGAGTACCTGGTGCGAGCGCGGCTCATTCGGCGGCTGTTCAAGGCGCTGCTGCCGAACTCGAAGGCCGCCGCGCAGCAGCGAACTGTCGCGGCGATTCGGGTGCTTGCCGAGCGCATCACCGAGGTCACCAAGCCGCCGCAGCCCGACATCAGCGGTGTACTCGACGCCGTTGATGCGCTGCTGGACCGCTCGGTCGGTGCCGAGGAGTACGTCATCCGCGCCGCCGCCGAGGGTGTGCAGCCTGACCCCCTGCTCGATCTGTCGCAGATCGACTTCGAGGGGCTCGCCCGCAAGCTCGCCGGACGCAAGCGGGCCGAGACCGACCGGCTCGCGCAGCTACTCCTAGC